>Ga0070731_10003594_pt1 | contig 13869 bp, 11 predicted proteins | sample Coa_R1_2_FD_66448 | JGI IMG/M metagenome (GOLD analysis project Ga0070731, IMG submission 66448) | Surface soil microbial communities from Centralia Pennsylvania, which are recovering from an underground coalmine fire - Coalmine... | ecosystem: Environmental > Terrestrial > Soil > Unclassified ... | reverse complement strand
GCTCGCGGCGTGGTTCTTAAGGATTCAGCCACTCAACTCCTTCTGAAAGCTATTCACACCGTGATGTCAGGAGAATATTGGGTCGGGCGCGAGAGCGTTTCGAATCTAGTGCAATACCTGCGAACCCTGGTTCAATCATCCAGCGACGAGGCCCGTCAGCGAAAATTCGGGCTGACTCCCCGCGAACTGGAGATCGTTGCCGCGGTAGTTGCCGGATATTCGAACAAGGAAATCGCCGAATACTTCAAAATCAGCGAAGACACAGTCAAGCACCACCTGAGCAATATTTTTGATAAGTTGGGGGTGTCCACGCGACTGGAACTGGCGCTGTTTGCGGTGAACCAGGCTCTTCCGCTAAAAAGCATTGCGTAAGCCGTTGGTTGGCAAGCGGTTACCGGGCTTCACGAAGGTAATAGGCAATGGCACTTATGTGCCATTGGCGGCAGCTTTAGCGGCCAATAGGATAGTCGGAGAACCTCATAAACAAACAACTGACATGGCGGCAGCGGTCTAGGCGTTTTTGTACCTGTACGACGCGTGGGCCATTCAGTTGATATTAAAGTTGAGGGAATGGAGCCCAAGTGTTGCGAACCTTAAGAAACCTTTGGAACGAGGAGAGCGGCCAGGACATCGCCGAATATGCCGTGATGCTCGCGGTAATTCTAGTGATTGTGGTCGGCACGATTCGTCTCATCGGCTCGAACGCCAACAATGTCTTCTCCAACGTTGGCAGTTCCATCCAGTAGTTTGACCTGGGATGTTAAACCGCTTGTCAGAGCAGTCGATTCTTCTTGCTGCATGACCAGATTTTTCCGGCCGCGGTCGTCAGCATCTGACGATTTTCGCGTCCTGTATGCTCTTCGTGGCGTTGCGTGTATCGACCACGAGCCGAGCCTCCCGAACAATCTTTCGATAGTCATAGTCGGAGTGATCGGTCACGATCACGACGCAGTCGTATTGACCCAGGTTCTCTAGGTCCGAGCCCTTCATTTGAAGATCGTATTTCCGTCCTTTGCCGATGAAAGGGAAGTAAGGATCGTTGTACTTGACCTCGGCTCCTTCCTTTTGCAAGAGTTCGATGATGGTAAGAGCCGGAGACTCGCGCAGGTCGTCAATATCTTTCTTATAGGCCACGCCAAGAATCAGAATCTTTGCTCCATTCACTGACTTCTTGTGCTGGTTCAGGGCGCCGCCTATCGACGCCAGCACGTGATAAGGCATGTTGATGTTGATTTCGCCCGCCAACTCGATGAAACGAGTACGGAAATCCCATTCCTTGGCCTTCCACGAGAGGTAGAAAGGATCGACAGGAATGCAATGACCTCCCAATCCCGGTCCGGGATAAAACGGATGAAAGCCAAAAGGTTTCGTCGAAGCCGCTGCAATTACCTCCCAGATATCAATCCCCATTCGTAGGCACAAAAGTTTTAGCTCATTGACCAGCGCAATGTTCACGCAGCGATAGATGTTTTCCAGCAGCTTCGTCATCTCCGCGGTCGCGGGCGACGAAACTGGCACAGTGCGAGTAAAGATCGAGCCGTAGAGAGCGCCGGCAAGTTCGGACGCATTCGGATTGACGCCTCCAACCACCTTGGGGATATCGCGGCGGGCTACGCTAGTATTGCCGGGATCTTCGCGCTCCGGGGAAAATGCAACATAGAATTCCTTTTCTCCGGCGGATAAACCACGGGCGACCTTCAGGCTATTTTTATTCTCTTTTTCGAGTATTGGCACCATCACTTCCTCAGTCGTTCCAGGATAGGTGGTGCTCTCTAGTACGACCAGCTGGCCAGGTTGCAAATGGGGTGCGATGGCGTGCGTCGTATCGGTGATGAAGCTGAGATCCGGTTCATGATATTGGTTGAGAGGGGTAGGGACGCAGATGATCACTGCGTCCATTTCAACCAGACGGGCATAATCTGATGTAGCGGAAAAGCCCTGCGCCTTGGCAGTCTGAATTTCTTCCGAGCGGATTCGATAAATATAAGAGCCGCCCTTGGTGAGCGTCTCCACTTTGCGATCATCGATATCAAAGCCGGTGACCGAAAATTTTTGGTCGCTGAAAAGCAAAGCAAGGGGCAATCCGACGTAGCCGAGGCCAATAATTCCGATTCGAGCCTTACGCTGCTCGATCTTCAATTTAAGCTGTTCAGGAGAACGCCTTGAGGCAGAGAGAGTCGTCATGATTTGGGCAACTTTGCTGCAGTGGTTTTCGTTCCGATTCTAGCATGTGCTCTTTACGCGCCTCCCAACGCATGTGCGCAGCGAGCGGAGATGAACTAGACTCGTGCTCGGCGAATTCGATATACAGAAGAACAATGAGGCGTCTCCTCGTTGTAGTATTGCTGATGTTCTTGTTTGTCTTCCTGGCGGGGGAAGCAGGCCGCTTTCTAGTCGTTGATTTTCCGCAACGCGCCGACGTGATTCTGGTGCTGGCCGGAGAAACCGATCGTCGTCCGGAACGAGCTTTACAACTTCTGGCGAACGGATTCGGCAGCCGCATTGTGCTCGATGTTCCCGCCCACGCAACAACCTTCGGATTCACGCAAATTCAGTTGGCGCAAAAATACATCCAGGATCTGGGGGAAAGTTCGGCAATGAGTATCTGTCCCATCGACGGACTATCAACCAAAGCTGAATCGAAAGATGCCGGAGTGTGCCTGGCGCGCGAAGGCGCGAAAAGTGTGCTGATTGTGACCTCCGACTTCCACACCCGCCGCGCGCTTAGCGTATTCCGGCGTGAGCTTCCTGCGTACACTTACTTCGCAGCTGCTTCCCGTGATGATGAACAATTTGGTGTACGCTGGTGGACCCATCGTCAGTGGGCTAAGACCTTTGTAGACGAATGGCTGCGATTAGTTTGGTGGAAATTCGTCGATCAATGGCGCTAAATAATAATTCAGAAATTTGTGGCTGGCTGTTCGATCAGGGCGGAATTTTCCGCGGGTTCCCCGGCGGACTTGTTCGGAACGATGTGGCGTTTGCGCATCGGCCGTACGAAAGGCTCCGAAGCGGCTATCGTGCACAGTAGATAGAACAAAGCGGCATTTCCGGGAATCTGTAAATTAAAATCAACCGCACTGTGCACCAGAATCCCGGTCAGCCCCACCAGACAAGCCAGCGTGACCGCGCCATTGATCTCAACACTCCAGTTTCCAATCTTTTTTATTGCGTTGCGGTAGAGCGTCACCATGAACCAGACCATCGTCGCGAAGCCCAACAACCCCATCTCCACCAGGAGTTGCAGATAATCATTGTGCGCCTCGTTAACGAAGAAGTTCGTGTAGAAGCTGCGGAATTCAGGATAGACGGTGGGAAACGTTCCCAGACCCCACCCCAGAATTGGCCTTACCAAAAACATCCGCCACCCGTCGCGGTTGATGTCGACGCGAATGTCGGCGGATAGCTCAGGGTGAGATGGCCCCACGGTTGCGATGCGCTGGCTAAGATCGCTCCCGCCGATCCAGAGCAGCAATCCAGCCACAATGGCCAAAAACACGCCGAGTCCAATGGCATCTCGCAGCCCGCGTTTCTGTTTTACGAGGAAAAGCGAAAGAATCAGAAGCTCAACGATGATCGCGAACATCCCGCCGCGCGAGCCGGAAAGAAAAATCGTGCCGACCATGACCGCAGCCGCGGCCGCGGCCAGGTTTCGAACTCTTGCCGGCGCCAGTTGTGTCAGCGACAGCACCAGAGGAATTGGGGCCAGCATTTCCATCAAGCCCGCGTAGTGATTGTGGTTGACGTAAGGTCCGTAAATCCAGCCTCCCATCCGGGGCTGGCGGAGCCAGTACAATTTGCCATTCGATGAGATGCCTTGAATCAACGCAAAGCAGGCGACGGCAGCTCCATACAACGAAAATATGCCTGCAGCCTGGCGCGCTTGAGATCCGCGCAACAGCGTCTGCGAAGCAAGAAAGCACAACATGCCGTATGAAGCGTAGAGAAAAACCAGTGACATCGTCGCATGAGGATAAGCGCTGACGTGAAAGGCGAGCTGGAAAGCGATGAGCAATCCAAAGAATCCCATCGGGTAAAACAACGGATTTCGTCTGATTTTAAATTCGGCTTTGAGGGCCTGCCTTGCCAGCCATAATATAAACAGAAAAGCGGAGCCGGCCTCGATCACGAATATTGACCATGGCTCGACAGCGCCGAAAGCAAGTGGCCCGAATAGCAGTAAGCCGAGGATTCCAAACAGCAATATCCTCTCCGCCAGTACCGCGAGTTCGCGGGGATGCCTTAGCTTGCTGTTGGTCAGTTTCATCCAATAACCGTCACTGCGATTTGGCGGAGAGCCGAAAATCATCAACCCAAAGTTTGCCGCGGATCGGACTGCCTTCCGGAATGCGCCGGATATGCAGAACCACAAGTCTGCAATCGAGCGGAGTCGTGAACTCCGCGCTCGCCGATTTCCAGAATCCGGCTTCAGTCAAATCGTCGCTGTCATACAGAACCGTTTGCTTGTAAGCGTCTTCAATAGTGAAGTGAGGCCCACCCGCGCCTTCGATCTCGCCGTTTTTGTAGTAGGCCGAAAAGTCGTAAGTCGTATTGGGCTCGACGGCGATGAACTGACGAATACCCGCGTCGGTTACGCCGGGGCCGTCGAAGGTGATGAGCAGGGAGCGGTGGCCTCCATGGAAATCACTGGAATCGAGCGCGAGCGTGACGCTCTGCTGTTTTTCGTACTGCCAGTCGAAGCCCCCGTTCAAAACATCGAGATGGAAGTCTCCGTTAACTATCAGGTTGTTTCTAGTTGGAAGGTAAGAAGACAGGCCAAAGCGCGGAGCCGCCTGCTGCCAGACTAAGCGAGCCTCATTCACGTCCTGGTGATTGATGAGAAAGCGAAAGTAGTCGTAAACCTCGCGCAGCTCAAAGGGTTCCGCCGTCGACATCATCGCCGCCCAAACCTTCTCGCTTGCCTTCGTCTCTTGCTTAGCCGTGAGCAAGTCGAGAAATGCGATGTAAGCCGCAGCCTTAGGGGGAACGACGTTCGCGAGCAGCAGATCGACATTCGGCCGAACGCGCCAGCAGAATTGAATCGCAGCCGCAGCGAGCGCAGGTTCATCCTCCAGCACGACTCGAAATTCGCGCAAGGCTTTCTCGTCGGCTCCTTGCACCAGGTAGAAGTTGGCGGCTTCCCAGGCGACATCCGGCGTGGTCGGCTCTGCCGCGATGGCATGTTCTAATGCCGAGGTTTGCTGGCCAACGTTTCCCAGCACCTGATAAGCCGAAGCCAGATCGAACCAGTAGCGCGCGGAGTGCGGGTTCAGACTTACCGCAGCGCGATAGTGTTGAATCGCACTACCTGGATCTCTCGCAACCAGAGCATAGTAACGCCCGAGGCGATCGCGATAATCGGCATTGCCGGGGTCGAGGCGAGCTGCCCGCTGCAGGCTAATGACGTCTGCCTTCTCAGCCAGCACGGAAGCTATGAATAGTCTCGCGGCAACAGTCACAAAAAGCAGGCAACATACTACGCCGACGCCAATCCCGAGACTCTTTCCAAGACCTGTATTGCGCGGCATTTCCATTTTTCTGAAATTCAATCGCCATCACGAAAAGGTCGCTGCTCCAGAGCTTTCACCTACGCACTGCTTGGAGTTGCATCCGCGTTTTCTGGCTCATCGTCACTTTCTTCCGGTGGCGGTTCGTGCTCTTGATAGTAGCGGGAGTACTTCCCCTGATATTCGTAGTAGTAATAATAGTCAGGCGAAGTCAGATCGACCGCATTCAGCAGCACCCCCGCGACCTTTGCATTCACCTGCATGAGTAGCTCCCGCGAGCGCCGGAGTGCCTGCTTCGTCGTTTGCGCGGAACGGATCACGAGCACGACAGCGTCGGCGCGAGGCGAGAGTACTACGGCATCAGTCACAGAAAGAGTTGGCGGCGTGTCAATGACGATGTGATCGTACTGGCCCCGCAATTCGTTTAGCACATCACGCATATTGGTCGAGGCCAGCAATTCGGCCGGATTGGGAGGAGGAGTTCCCGCTGATAGCACCGACAGGTTGGGCAGTACCGACGACCGCGTGATCGCATCCTGCAGCGTGGCGCTTCCGGTAAGAACGTTGCTCAAGCCGCTACACGGACCTATTCCCAGAGTTTTGTGAATGCTGGGACGCCTCAGGTCTGCATCGATAAGCAGCACTCGAACTCCTTTTTGAGCCAGCACGACTGCGCAATTGATGCTGGTTGTGGTTTTGCCTTCTTGCGGCAGCGCGCTTGTGATCATGATTACTTTGGGAGGCGCTCCCAGATTCGAAAGCAGCAGCGAGGTTCGCAGCGCCCGGTAAGACTCTGCCATCTGAGACTGCGGCCTGACCTGCGTCACCAGTTCGACGGCTTCCTTGGAGCTGGCAATTATCAAGCGTTTCGTCTTTTCGCCTTCACGAGAGGTTCTCGACCCCAGCGGAATCATGCCCAGTGGGGCAAACCCGGAAATCATTTGCGCCTGCTCGGTTGTTCGAACCGTGTTGTCCAAACCTTCCAGCAGAAAAGCGAGCCCTACGCCCGAACTCAAGCCAAGCACAAAGCCGAAAGCCAGGTTGCGTGGAATGTTCGGCTCAACCGGCGCTGTCGGGACGCGCGCCACATCCACAATGCGGAAGTTGTTCGATTTGAGTCCGGCGGAAACCCCCGCCTCCTTCATCTTTTCCATCAAACCTTCGTAAAGCTGGCGGTAGCTCTCGACATCGCGTTTCAAAATGCTGTACTGGATTGCGCTCTCGTTCAGCTTGTTAGCTTCCTGCTTCTGCCTTTCCAGAGCATCGTGCAGCATGTTTTCACGCTGCAGAGCCGCCATATATTGGCCGCGGATTTTGCCCGCAACCTTCCTGGTCTCACCCAGAATCTGTGCATCGATTTCCTTCAATTGGCTGGCCAGCTGTGCAACTTTGGGATAGGCAGGTCCGAACTGCGTGCTCAGCTCCGCAATCTGGATTTTTACATCGACTTCTTTGCCCCGAAGAGTCTCCAGAAGCGAAGAAGGAGACTGGCTCCCGCTGCCGGGCGAATCCAGTGCGTTAGCGGCCGAGGCAATGGTATCGGCGTCTCCGGCCTGAATCAGCCGGTACACCGATTCCTTATCCATGCGCTCCGATTCCGCTGCCGTCAGCGCTTTATTCAGTTCATCCAGTTTTGCGGTGGTGATGTTCTGCTTTTCGTCGATACCCAGAATTTCATGTTCTTTCTGGTAGCGCACCAGTTTTTCCTGGGAGGTCTCCACTTTCATCTGCAGATTCACCAACTGTTTCGAAAGCCAATCGGAGGCCTGCATGGTCGAATCGAAACGCGACTTGAAGTTGTTTTCGGTGTAGGTATTCATCAAGGTGTTGACGACTGTCGCGGTCAAGTCTTTGTTGGGACTGCGGTAGGTCACTTTGATGATGTGCGTATTGGGAGAGAGTGCAACCTTGAGGTTGCCTCGAAAATTCGACACCAAGGATGAAGTTTGCAGCGAATCCGCCTGCAGCGGAGAGGGCGCTAGATCAAGAGAAGAGGGAGCCGCGAGTGTTTTTCCGCCGAATTCGGGGCGCCGATCGAGAGCGAGTTCCTTGACCACCTGCAACGCCAGGAGATCGCTCTGCAGAATCATCACTTCGGTTTCAAGTTCGGTAGGATCGTAGTAGTCAACGTTGAAAGTTGGAGAATTGCTGAAATTGACCAACCCGGAATCCGGCTTGTTGATCTCAATGCTGCCGGTCGCCTCATAGACGGGCGTCATTTTCAGGCTGGCCAGAGCAACTACGGAAAAAATTGTGAAAAGGCAAGCGAGGACCGTCCATTTGCGCTTGCGCAATATCCGGAGATACTCGCCCAGCGCCGATCCAGAGGAAAGAACATCAGGATAGACCTGCAGAGTGTTCGCCCTTCCAAACTCCAAAACGGCAGGCTGAATTTCGCGAACCATCGAGTTGTGTGCCTGCACCAGCGGTCCGGAATCCATTTGTTCTCAACTGCCTCCACAAAGCGCGTCGTATCTCCCATTGCTTGCGTAGGATCGACTCCACTTTTTTGAGATCTGTGCTGACGACTTTCCGGGCATTCTATATTCCTCTATGACAAACCTTTCTCGCGAAACTGGGGAGTGACTCTTTATATGCAACGGTCGATCGTTTCGCTGTGGGCCAAAAAAATTCCGCTATACTACGTTGCAATTCACCAGCCGGAAAGTGAGTTGAACTTTGTTCTTTCGTTCATCGCCGAAACGAAAAGTAATGGTGATCGGGTTGGACTGCGCCGATCCCGAGCTTGTTTTTGAGCGCTGGATCGACGATCTTCCGAACCTTAAACGCGTACGCGACGCGGGACTTCACGGAAAATTGCGCAGCGTGACCCCTCCCATCACGGTTCCCGCCTGGGCGTGCATGATGACCAGCCGCGACCCTGGCGAACTCGGAGTGTACGGCTTTCGCAATCGCAGCGAGTACGGCTACGACAAACTTTCGGTGGCGAACTCAGCGAGCATCAAGGAAGAAACAGTCTGGGATATTCTCAGTCGCGAGGGCAAAGATTCGATCGTCATTGGAGTTCCCCCAACCTACCCGGTAAAGCCGTTACGCGGCAGCTTGATCAGTTGCTTCCTCACGCCGGGATCACAAAGCCAATACACCTATCCTCACCAGTTGCGCCCCGAGGTGCAAAGGCTCGTGGGCGACTACATGGTGGATGTCAAGGGCTTCCGCACCGAAAAGAAGCAGTGGCTGTTGAGCCAGATTTACGAGATGACCGGCAAGCGTTTCACCCTGGCCAAACATCTCTTGAAGACGCGCCCATGGGATTTCTTCATGATGGTCGAAATGGGCACTGATCGCATTCATCACGGCTTTTGGCAGTTTATGGACGTAAAACACGTTCTCTATGCTGGAGACAATAATCCATTTCGAGACGCGATCCACAAATATTACAAGTATGTGGATTCATTGCTGGGCGAACTTCTGGAGTTTGCCGACGCCAACACCCGGGTGCTGGTCGTTTCTGACCACGGGGCGAAGCGCATGGATGGTGCGATCGCCTTGAACGAGTGGCTGCTGCAGAAAGGTTATCTCGTTCTGAAACGCTATCCGACCGCGCCCGCCCGATTTGATGAGCTCGAGGTTGATTGGTCGAAGACGCAAGCCTGGGGCGAGGGCGGTTATTACGGGCGAATTTCCTTGAACATCGAAGGACGCGAACCGCAAGGGGCTGTGCCTCAACATCAATACGATTCGTTACGCAGAAAACTGAAATGGGAATTGGAGTCGTTGGGCGACGCCGAAGGCCATCCGATCGGGACGCGGGTCATTTTTTCCGACGAAGCCTACAAGGCAACGCGAAATATCGCGCCGGATCTCAGCGTCTTCTTTGGTGATTTGTACTGGCGGTCGAGCGGTATGGTGGGTGGTGGGAAAATTCATGGCAAAGAAAATGACACCGGCCCCGACGGGGCGAACCATAACTGGGATGGAATTTTTCTGATGGCTGAAGGCCGGGATTTGGCTCGGAGCAAGAGAAGTGTCGCGCCTGTGCTGGGTCTGCGCCTCTACGATATTGCTCCAACCATTCTCGAAGCGTTCAAGATCTCCGCGCCTTTGCAGATGCAGGGCAGGGCTGTGCAGTGCGCTTTGGCGCAGGCCGTTTGAAATGGCTTGCCCCGGGCGTTGCAGATCGACGAACAACTTTGGTGAATAACAAATGACCGAGGCGCGACATATGGATTGGTCGGATCAGGTCGTTCTGGTAACGGGCGGCACGGGTTCGTTCGGGAAAAAATTCGTGGAAATCATGCTGCGGGAGTATCGTCCGAAACGGTTGGTGATCTTTAGCCGGGACGAACTCAAGCAGCACGATATGCGCACCTCGGGATTCGATGATCCCACTCTGCGCTATTTCATCGGAGACGTACGCGATGCGACTCGATTGCAACGCGCTCTTGCCGGAGTCACGGTGGTCGTGCACGCAGCGGCGTTGAAGCAGGTTCCCGCCTGCGAGTACAACCCGTTCGAGGCCATTCAGACAAATATCATGGGCGGCCGCAATGTCATTGATGCGGCGATCGATCAGAAAGTACAGCGGATTCTTGCACTCAGCACGGATAAGGCTGTCAATCCGATCAATCTGTACGGCGCCACCAAACTGTGTGCCGAGAAAATGTTCGTGCAGGCGAATGCCTACGCGGGCGCGCAGGAGACTCGATTCAGTTGCGCACGCTACGGAAACGTAGTTGGCAGCCGCGGCAGTGTGGTACCGGTTTTTCTCGAACAGCGCAAGCGCGGCCGCATCACCATTACCGATCCCCGCATGACGCGCTTCTGGCTTACCCTGGAGCACGGTGTACGTTTTGTGATTGCCGCGATCGAACAGATGCACGGTGGCGAAATCTTCGTGCCGAAGATTCCCAGTATGCGACTCGTCGATCTGGCGGAAGCGGTCGCTCCGGGATGTCTGGTGGAGTACATCGGAATCCGCCCCGGCGAAAAACTGCACGAAGTTTTGCTCTCCGAAGATGAGGCGCGGACTGCGGTTGAGTTGAACGAGATGTTCGTGATCAAACCGTCGCATCCCTGGTGGCAAAAAGGAAACTGGGTGCATGCCCGAGAGTTGCCGACGGGTTTTCGCTACACCAGCGACTCCAATGAAGAATGGTTAAGTCAGGAGCAGCTTCAGGACCTGCTGGAACCGGACGCCGTAATGAAGGTGCGCGTACCCGCATAAGGCTAACGAGGTCATTGGCGCAGGCGTATCAAAATGCGAGAAGCAATTCTGAGCCGCGAAACTCTTGCTGTGGATGGCGGCACTCCTGTTCGCGATTCGCTGCTGCCCTATGGACGCCAGTCGATTAGCGAAGACGACATCCAGACAGTCGTCGACGCTCTGCGCTCCGACTGGCTAACTACGGGACCACGCGTAGAAGATTTTGAAGAAGCATTCGCGGCTTACACCGGCGCAACCTACGCCGTGAGCTTCAGTTCCGGCACAGCCGCATTGCACGGCGCGGCATTCGCTGCAGGGCTGAAAACCGGCGATGAAGCCATTACTTCTCCGCTGACCTTCGCGGCCACTGCAAATTGCGTCTTGTATCAAGGTGCTACTCCGATTTTCGCCGATGTATGCGCGGACACTTTGAATTTGGATCCGGAGAAGGTTTGCGAGCGAATTACAGCGCGCACCCGCGCAGTCCTGCCAGTCGACTACGCAGGTCATCCGTCGGATATGGGTGCAATCTTTGAACACGCTCAACGTCATGGTTTGGTCGTGATCGAAGACGCCTGTCATGCTCTGGGGTCGACGTATCGCCAGAGGCGCACCGGCAGCACTGCCCACATGACCGTCTTCAGTTTTCACCCGGTGAAGCACATTACAACGGGCGAGGGCGGCATGGTCACCACGGACAATGCGGATTATGCCGAGACTCTTCGTCGCTTTCGCAATCATGGCATTTCCAGCGATGCTCGGCGCCGCCAGTCCGAAGGGCAATCGCACTATGAAATGGTGCTCCTCGGCTTCAACTATCGCCTTAGCGACGTCGCTTGCGCTCTTGGAATTTCGCAATTGAAGAAGCTGGATGAAAATCTTTTACGCCGGCGCGAGATCGCTAATTGCTATAGCGCCTCATTTCGCGATTTGCCTGGCATCACGCTGCCAATAGTAAGAGATGACGTCAAACCTGCATGGCATCTCTATCCGATCCGGCTCAATTTAGAAAGGCTAGCGGCAGATCGCGGTGAGTTCTTTCGAGCACTGCGCTCCGAAAACATCGGAATCAACGTTCACTACATTCCTGTACATCTCCACCCCTACTATCGCGAGCGTTTCGGATACCGCGGCGGCGAGTATCCCGTGGCAGAACGTGCCTACGAGCGTCTGATCAGTCTTCCGATGTTCCATGGAATGAGCGATCGCGATGTGAAAGATGTAATCGCGGCGGTAAAGAAAGTTCTGCTGGCATTCGGTATATGAGCAGTGTGTCACTTCCGTTTGCACAATACTCAGTTCTGGTAGCGGGGGCAGGTTCGATCGGACGGCGTCACATGGTCAATCTCCGCGCACTCGGCATTCAGAAGCTGGCGGCTGCCGATCCTGATCCGAGGCGGGTTCAAGAAGCAATCGAAAAGGCAGAAGTTGATGGCTTTTCCGATTTCGAAACCGGGTTGCACGTTTTCAAGCCCGACGTGGTCTTCATCTGCACACCGCCTGTTGATCACATGGAGCAGGCCTTGCTTGCGGTACGAAGCGGCGCCGATGTTTTTGTTGAAAAACCACTCAGCCACACTCTCGATTGCGTGCAAACTCTGAAAGCCGAGGCCAGCTCGCGAAAACGTGTGATTCAGGTCGGGTACAATCTGCGCTTTAACCCTGGAATTCAAGCTCTTAGACGACTTGTCGACGAAGGTGTTGCCGGAAAGATCCTCTGGGCACGCGCCGAAGTGGCACAGTTTTTGCCCGAATGGCGTCCGTGGCAGGATTATCGGCAAAGCTACACGGCTCGCAGCGACCTGGGTGGCGGGATCATCCTCGATGCATCCCACGAAATCGACTACATGCTCTCGCTTCTTGGACCGCCCTCGGAGCTCACATGCATGGCCGGTCAGGTCAGTGATTTGGATGTGAACGTCGAAGACTGCGCAACCATACTGATACGTTTTCGTTCCGGAGCGCAGGCGGATGTGCACATGGACTTCGTCCAGAGGACAACATCACGATCCTGCGTGTTAGCCGGCGATCGCGGCCGTTTGGAATGGGATTACGCGGGGAACGTAGTGCGCATGATCCGTCCTGATCAAACACCTGAAGTTATGAGCTACACCTTCGAGGCGAATCAGATGTATCTCGACGAGGTGAAGAATTTGTTCTTGTGTGTGCACAACCGTGTGACCGAATGCCCCAGCTTGGCGGAAGCGGAACTGACTCTGAAAGTCGCGCTCGCCGCGAAGCTGGCAGCCTCCGAGCGAACTTGGGTGAGCTTTGAAAACTAATTCGATTGCAATCATTCCGGCCCGCGGGGGATCGAAACGTCTCCCTGGCAAGAACATACGCCTGTTTTTCGGACATCCCATGCTCGCTTATTCGGTCTCGGCAGCTTTGAATAGCGATTTGTTCGATGAGGTGGTCGTCTCTTCCGATGACCCCGAGACTGGGAGCATCGCAGAATGCTACGGCGCTCATTTTGTGCTTCGTCCCACCGAACTCGCCACCGATACAGCCGGGATTGTCGGTGCGGCAAGGCACGTACTGGAAGTACTGCGCATCCGAGGAAACGAACCGGAATACATTTGCCAGTGCATGCCAAACTGTCCGCTCGTGCGCAGCACCGACATTCAGCAGCACTGGCGGGTATTCAATGAAGAACACCGGCGCTTTCAGATCTCCGTCGTTCCTTATCGAGGCGTGTATCCGCACTGGGCGATTGTTTCCGACGCGCGACATCGCGGTACCTGGTTGCTGGGCGAGCGATACCAGTCCCGGAGTCAGGAACTCCCACAGGCATTTTGCCCAACAGGGGCAATCTGGTGGGCGCGCACCAGCGATTTTCTCGAGCAGAACGCATTCTATGGCTCACCATTTCATATCGCTCCAATGGATGCGAACCGCGGCATGGATATCGACGATGAAGAAGATCTGAAGCTTGCCGAACTTCTGGTTCATGGATTGACAGTGCGGGAGGGTTCGTCTCCGCTGGAGGCAGTAACCCACCATGCTGTAGCGCGGGAGAGTTTGAGTGCCTGAACGAATGCTCTGTGCGATTCCGGCGCGCGGGGGCAGCAAGCGTCTCCCAAAGAAGAATTTGCGCATGCTCGCGGGGAAACCGCTGATCGCTTACACTATCGAGGTCGCACGACAAAGTGGCATCTTCGACGACATCTACGTCTGTACGGAAGATCAAGAGAT
>Ga0070731_10003593_pt1 | contig 13869 bp, 6 predicted proteins | sample Coa_R1_2_FD_66448 | JGI IMG/M metagenome (GOLD analysis project Ga0070731, IMG submission 66448) | Surface soil microbial communities from Centralia Pennsylvania, which are recovering from an underground coalmine fire - Coalmine... | ecosystem: Environmental > Terrestrial > Soil > Unclassified ... | reverse complement strand
GATCCTACCAGCGGGGTCGACGTTTACAGCTCTACCTACTGTCAAGGATGGTGCACCGTAGGCGGGACCAGCGCGGCGGCGCCCATCCTGGCCGGCATTGTGAACCAGGCCGGCGGCTTTTCGGCGTCGACTGCCCGGGAGCTCGCGAAGACCTATCAGTTCTACGTGAATCCGGTCGGCTACTACACCAAGTTCCGCGACGTGACCACCGGCAGCAATGGCTCGCCCGCCGGTCCGCTGTGGGACCAGTGCACCGGCCTGGGAAGCATCCGCCAGCCCTCAGGCTTTTAGCAGGTCCAGCCTAGTTCGCGATCAAAGCCCTGCCAATGCGCAGGGCTTTTCGCTTTTAAGCGCGGCATGCGCCGATACGCTGTACGGGGAGAGTTCGTAGGTTATCGATAGCTGATGAACCAGGCCGATGCCGTTTACTCGGCAACCGGAACATCGCGGAAGGTGTACTCCAAGCTGCGAGGGTTGCTGAGGTCCATGTAGAGGGTGAGCGTACGGGCCTCAGCGTCCTTGTCGGGGACCTTGACGGTGAACTTCACGCGCGAGCCGGGCGCGATCTCGGAACTATGGCCGCCGGGAAAAGCGAATTGGCCGTTACGGTCCAGGCTGAAACTGTTGCCCCGGCTGTCAACCACATCCACCCGGTCTAGCGAGACCCGAGAGTTGGCGCCTCCGACGTTTGACACATATCCCCAGCATTCGACGTTGCCGGGCGCGCGGCCGCAATTCTCGATGCTGAGAAGGATGCTGTCCTGCGGTCCTTCCGCGGGCTGCCGGTGCAGCAACAGGCCTTTTGACTTGGGATCTGCCGGCGTGGCAGATGGCTTCGAGTTAGTTGCACTCCCGGCCGTGGCGCTTTCCGGTGTGGCGTCCGAGACTGCGACATCGGAGGCAGCATTGGCGCTGGCCGCTTCTACCGTAGGATTGGACTTGCCGCCCGGCCGCGCGTGCACGTGATAGATGATGGCGAAGAACAGTACGCTCAGCACGACAAAACCGGCGGCCCCTGCCCAGGTAGCCGGAGAATTCTTGTAGGGAGCGACCTTTTCAACGATTCCGCGCATGGCCGCCAAGAGGTTGCCGGCGGCCGTGCCCGAGCCAGTGGCCGGCAAATCTTCGGTATGCTGCGCGAGGTCCTCGGGCGCCGCCTCAGCGGGCAATGCGGCCACGGCCTCTGAGCTGACGGTGGCCGCTGCTGTCTGATGAGAGCTGATTTCCGGAACGTGTTTCTCGACTTCGACTGCGGCGGCTTGCAAGGGCGCCGAAGCGGCTCGCGCGGTTTCAGCGATGGCCTGCGCGGCTGGAGAGGGCAACTCCGCCTCAGGGCAGGAATGAGTGTCGCCGGAAAAGGTGTGCCCACATTTCGCGCAAGGTTGTACAGAGGGTGTGAGCGGCACATTCTCTGTCTCTGCGACATCGACCGCCACGGCTTCCGCTGCCGCGTCGCGCTGCCAAAGGGCGGAAGGTTCGCCCGGCGGTTTCGCGGGCACAGAGAGAGGGATCGTAGCGCGCTCTTGCGTCCAGGCGTCGGTTTCGGCGTGGTTGACGTATGGAACTGCCGTCCCGCCGCCTTGAGGTTTGACGTTGTCGGAGACCGCTGGCCGGCCGCGTGAGGGGCCGGCATCCGAGCCGGTTGAGAATTTGTCCGCCGAGTTTGGCGGCGTCGCCGGTCCTGGAGGAGGTGGAACGTTGCCACCATTCCGTCCGCCGGGAAGCCAATAGCTTTCCTCCATCTCGCCGGTAAAACGTTCGACGGCAATGAAATCTGCGCGCAAGTGGGCCAGGACTGCAGCATCCTTATCGTCTTCAAGGTCAAAGGCCCAGGCAAGCCACTCGCGGATTGCCGGTCCGGGAAGCTCTTTGGCGTTTTCGGTTAGAGCGGCCTGTGCGCGCAGCTCGCGGACAGCGTCCACACGTAACCCATTCAGCAATGCTGTCCTGGCCTGGAAGCGGTGTTGAACGCGCCCGGCGTCGAGTTCGTCGGCAAGCTCCAGAACCCTGGCGCGCCGCTGCTGATCGCGCCGTGCCTCGGCTTCGGCTTCCAGGTCGAGGACGATGTCGTCCAATCCTTTGCGGTCATTCCACTCGGCATTGGGACGTTCTGCATGAATCAGACTGGCCAGGAGCGCGGCGTGATGACAGGCGGCCTTCAAAGACTCGGCGGCATGTTCCTCATGAATTTCCAAGCCGGCAGCCAGCAGTTCGATTTGCGCCTCCGCCGCCTGGAGGCTGCCATCGAGGTCCGCCAACGTCACTAGAAAGGGATACGACATACTGAGCTAACCCGTATTTTGGCCGAGAGTTCGGCGAACTGGAATGGGTTGCGTCTTTCTGTTCTTTCGCGATGCGCTAACTGTGCGCCACAACTTACCACGCCGCTCAGCGCAGGAGCAACCGGGGGCGCGTGTCTCGAGTTGTGCAAGAGATCATGGCTTCGGTTTCGCGCCCATTACCGGCGTCGGAATTGGCCAGCGCTACGGATTGAAGTTGACGTTCACTTCAATGTCGGCCTCGGCCGGTTCTCCGTTAACTGCAAAAGGCTTGTAACGCCATTGCTTCACCGCGTCCAATGCAGGTTGAACCAGCATTGCCGGGCCGCGCAGAGCGTGCACATTTTGGACCTTCCCGTCCTTTCCGATCACAGCCTGCAACACTACCGTCCCGTGGATTCCCGCCAATCTCGCTTGCACCGGATAGCTTGGCGTCACCTGGTGGATCAACTGTCCTTGAGCGACACCCGACGAGACCCTGATCTTTTGCGCAGGCAGTTTGGGCGAGTTCGTCGGCCCGTCCCTAACGATATTGGGTACGGCGTTCGCGACCCCGCCGGGCAAGGCTCCGGGAACGATGCCAGGCGCTTCGCCAAGGCCGGTTGCGGAGGCCTCATCCGCCTTCACTGCAGCGTTTTTGGGAATTGCCTGCGGCGTTCTCAACGAGGCATCGTTGAGCATGGCTACCTGCTTTTCCGGTGGAGGCTGCGGTGCCGGAGTCTTCGCGGCGGCGCTCGTGTCCTTGGGTTTGCCGGTTTTCTCGCTCGCCTCGGGCGTACGCGCAGCCGGACTGCCGGCCGCTACGTTTGCGGCCGAAGCATTGGCAGAGCTGGTTATAGATGTGTTGGGAGCAGCAGCCTCTGCCGCCTTCACCGGGCTGGTGTCGGCATGCGTCCTGTGCAACCGCCACTGCATGGCCGCGAGCAAAGCGAGCAGCAGCACGGCAATGGGCAACCCCAGCCGCCAACGTTCGCGGGCAAACGATGACACCCGCGGCGTCAGCTGGGACAAGAAATTAGGCTTCGGACTCGTTTCCAGGGGAATCACGGTTGCGAAGCCGGGATCGCTTAAGGCGGCCGCGGCTGTTGGGGCAGCCTGTATCGCCTCGCGCTCCGATCGCTGCGCCCGCGGTTCTTCACGGTGCGAAGGCTCGGTCACGCTCTCCGGAGTCGCTGCCCTTGTTTGCAACTGCGCCGTGCTTGCCGCCACCCACATGCCAGGTTCGAGATTAGCGACGAACTCATCCACCCGCGGAAAGCCATCGCGAAGATCCTGCAGAGCGTCCGCATCGTCCGGTTCTTTCAGGGTGCAAGCCCACGGCATCCACTCTGTAGCCTCGGGGCCGGGCAGCGTCGACGGCGCCTTTGCTACCGCAGCCTGCATGCGCAGTTCCTGTATTGCCTGGTCGCGGAGATGGTTCACCTGAGTTACACGAAGGGCGCGATGGTGGACAACCTCGCCGCGCTCCAACTCGCTCGCCAATGCGAGCAGCCGTGCGCGCCGCTCCTCCAAATCGCGGGCTTCAGCGGCAGGATCCACGCTTGGCCGTGCCTGAGGAGTCGACCCGCTGGTCGCCCACATGCCCGGCTCCAGGCCGGCTACAAACTCGTCAAGACGGGAAAATCCGGCCCGAAGACTCTGCAGGGAAGCCGTGTCCTCGGGTTCCTTCAAACTACACGCCCACTCGATCCAATGAGGAGCGTCCGGGCCCGGAAGCGCCGGAGGAGCCTTTTCGGCTGCGGCGAGTGAGCGCAGTTCTTCCACCGCCTTACTGCGCAGCTGAGTGAGTTGTGCGACGCGTGCAGCGCGGCGATGAACCACGTTGCCGCGCTCCAGTTCGTCAGCCAGGGCCGCCAGTTGTTCGCGGCGGCGCTCCAGGTCCCGCGCCTCAAACAGGGCCACCAGGTGTTCCCGGTCCTGCCAATCGGCATCCGGCACGTCCGACAAAGCCAGCGTGCGTACGTTGTGCGAGCTCTCCACCGCCATCTTCAGCCGTTCGATGACGTGAGCCAAATCGACTGGCCTGGCCGCTTCCAGCAACTGCAGGTTGCCATCGAGCTCGGCCAGAGACTCGTCAAGAGAAGCAAGGGCAGAAGGCCACATCGAACTCATAGCAAACTCCTACGCCGTAGTCTCTTTCTTGATCGTCCACATGTCGGGCTCCAGGTTGGCAATGAATTCGTCCAGACGGGCGAACCCATTGCGAAGGCTCTGCAGCGAGTCCGCATCCTCTGGTTCTTTGAGCTTGCACGCCCAGTCAATCCACTCATCGGATTCCGGGCCGGGCAGAGCCGGAGGTTGTGCGAGCGCCGCCTGCGAACGCAATTCCTTGGTGGCCTGATCGCGAAGTTGTTGCAACTGGTTGAGACGAACGGTGCGGCGATGCACTATCGTGCCGCGCTCCAGCTGCGTGGCCAGCGACAGCAGCCGGAAACGACGCTGTTCCAGGTTCCTGGCCTCGATGCGCTTGGAGATTTCCTCGACAATCGCGTCCAGTTCTTCGCGGTTCTGCCAGCTAGCCTCGGGCAGCTCCGACAATACCAGCGCGCGCAAGTTGCGGGAGGATTCCGCAGCACTTTTCAGTTGCTCAATAACTTCGGAGATATCTACCGACCTGGCAGCCTTGATTTTTCCGAGACTTCCGTGCAGTGCGGCTAGAGAATCGTTAAGGGAGTTAATGGTGGATGGCCACAACGAAACCATTGGCAAGCTCCTGGCGGGGACCATGCGCCCCAGCTAATAGTTTCCCTGCCACCTTCAGCCTGGGAGGGCAGCTATGTTACCGCGAATTCCTGGTTACGGCACGAAATTATATGGCTTGGCCCCGCCAAAGTGTTAGCAGAATCTGCATCTTTCCTAGACAAATAGGTCCAGATCCGGTCCTGCAAAACCACTCAAAAATCAAGCCGCAGCCGGGCGTTATCGCGGTTGTGGGGACGCGACTCACTCTAGAGCTCTTCTGAGATACACGGCTTGGGACAGCGGCTGCGACGCCAGAAGTCCTGGTGCAAACCGGGCCCAAGTCTTTGTTGCGGTAGGATATGCAACGGTCTCGCAACCCAATTTCATACTATCCGTGGTAGTAGGCGGAGAGCTTCATTTAGCCTCTCGCTGCGATGACAACTCTTACTCGCAGCTTTGTCTACACGCTGTTGGCATTCTGTTTCTCGGGCGCTTTTGTGGCGGCACAGACCGACCTGGGAGCTGTGCGGGGGCTCGTTCAAGACCAGCAAGCTCGAGCCATCGCCGGCGCTTCGGTAACTTTGCGAAACCCCGCCACCAACTTCGATCGTACGGTGCAGACCGACAATTCGGGCAATTATTCGTTCCTGGGAGTTCCGCTCACGGGACAGTATGTGCTGACGGTTAAGGCGCCGCAATTCAATACGGTCGAGCGGACGGGCATCCTGCTGCGAGCGCAGACCACCGCCGTCTTCAACTTTAGCTTGGCGGTTTCCGGGGCAAAGACCCAGGTGAACGTTTACGGCACGACAACCACGGTGCCGGTGGAATCCAATGAAGTGTCCACCCGCTTGAGCCAGGAGAAGATTGAAGATACGCCAGTGCTTGAGCGGAAGATCACAAGCTTGCCCCTGCTGAATTCTTCCGTGCGGCCGTCGCAAACCACGGGCGATCTGTTCCTGAACGAGACCCTTTTCGTTATCAATGGCACCGGACGACGCCAGACTACTTACGAGCTCGACGACACCACCGCCAACGATATGTGGGGTCGGCAGTCGGCGATTGCCGGACTGCCATTCTCGGCGGTGCAGGAGTTTACCGTATACACCAACGCCAGCTCGGCGGAGTGGAGTTGGAATGCAGGCACCGCGGTAAACATCGTGACCCGATCGGGATCGAACGATTGGCACGGCGACTTTGTCGGCCTGGGCAGCCCCGAAGGCACGAACGCCAATATTCCGCTGACCACCAAGTCGGCCCAGCAGTCGTTGGCGCTGGGCAGCGGTATGCTCTCCGGCCCCATCGTGAAGGACAAGACGTATTTCATGGTTTCGGCCCAGTACACGAACCAGAACCGGCCCGCCGTAATCACCTCGCCCGTTGAACCCGGCACCCTGTATAACGGCACCTTCGGACAAACCTTATTTCTGGCACGCCTCGATCAGCAGTTGAGCGAGAATAACCGCCTTACCTTGCGGGGTAACTTCGATCGCTTCAGCGACAGCAATCCGCAGGATGCGGTGAGCGGAGTCACGCTTCCAAGCGCCGGGCGCATGTTTACCCGCAACACCTATCAGGCAGCCATTACCGACACCGCCATCATCAACAGCAACACGCTGAACGACGCGCGTTTCGAGTTCCTGTTGGGCGATCCAATCACTCAATTTGTTCCCATCACGCCCGGCCCGCAGTTGTTCGTCTCCGGTTATTACACCTACGGCGATTCGCGGGTGGGCAATCTGATGAATCATCAATATGAGTATGCCGACACGCTTAGCCTGAGCCGTGGCCGCCACCAGATCAAGCTGGGCGTGGATGTCATTAACTCTTCTTCGGGAGGCTTCGGACAGGAGTTCGGCAGCGGCTATCTCGACGGCCGCTTTCAGATCAACTCGGCATACAAGACGATTCCGATCGCGACATTGCTGACCTACAATCCCGCGTTGCCGCCGCCGGGCTCGGCGCCCGGAGCGCCGCCCATCGCCAGCAGCTTCACACAGTCGTTCGGGAACCAGAGCTATAACATCCATGACACGCTCTACGGTCTGTTCGCGCAGGACAACTGGAGCATTCTGCCCAACCTGAACCTGAACCTGGGCCTGCGATGGGATGGCGACACCTTCACCGGGAAGAGTGCGCTGTTTGCGCCAAGGGTCGGACTGGCCTGGAAGCTGCCGAAGAGCGATACCGTGATCCGTGCCGGCTATGGCATTTATTACTCGGAGGAACGCAGCGATCTGTTTGCCAGCGCTGCGATAGGCGGGCCGACCGGCGCCTTCACGTACACTGCGGCCCCGGGCGGATTGGGATTTCCTTCGACCTTTGCGCCGATTCAGGGTTTCCCGCCCGGGGCCCGGCTACCGGCACGCGATATCACAGTTCTTGCCGGACAATGCAATCTGCTGAACCAGTTTCTGCCGGTGAGCAAGCTGCGCTTCTGCGACAACAATTTTCAGAACCCATACACGCAACAATGGAACCTGGGTTTCGAGCATGACCTGGGACAAGGCTGGCTGCTTTCGCTGGACTACATCGGCTCGCACACCATCCACATCGAGCAGCCGGTAGACCTTAACTCGCCGGCGCCATTCATCCGTACGTCGCCGGGCGAGACGCGCTCCGTCGCCGCCGCCAACGCGACCCGGCCCATCGTGCCGGTGGCCGGGGGATATCGCCAGGTGTTGCAGTATGTCAACGCCGGATCGGCATGGTACGACGGACTGCAGGTAGCGGTGCGCAAGCAGCTATCGCATCGCTTGTCGGCGCTGCTGACGTACACCTGGTCGCACGACATCAACACCGTCGAGTGGGACGGCACGGGGCAGAACCCGAATGACTACGGATGCCTGGTAGCTTGCGAGAAGGCGACGAGTCTGCTTAACCAGACCCATCGCGCGTCGCTCAGCGCTACCTATCAACTGCCGTACGGCTTCATGGTTTCGGGATGGTTGCAGGCGGCCTCCGGCTTCCCGTTCAATGTCACCACCGGCGTAGACAATAATGGCGACGGCAATACATCGGACCGCCCGGTGATTGGGGGGGCGGTGATTCCGCGCAATGCCGGCGTGGCGCCGCCTACCAACGACCTCTCCCTGGCGCTGCAGAAGTCGATTCACGTGAAGGAGCGAGCCAGCGTAGTGTTGCGGGCGGAGTCCTTCAACACCCTGAATCACCTGAATCTCTATAGTCTGAACGGGGTCTACGGCAACACGGCGACACCGGTCGCCACCTTTGGAGCGCCCGTGGGCGGCTTGGCCAACGTCGGTTCTCCTCGCCAGATGCAGTTCCTGGCGCGGTTCGTCTTCTAGCAGGTAGTCGCCACGGAAGTACAGAGGCACGGAAGCCGGAAACTGTAAAGTGGAGTCGCAATGCACGCCTCAAGGCGTGCGCCACCCAATATCCGTTGAACACGATTTCGATTTGAGCCACTACCCGTGACCTTCGTGCTGCCGTGGTGAACCCGTCGTGAAACGTGGTAAGGCGCTCGTCCTATCGGCCGCGCTTGGCGTGCTGTTTCTCGCCTCCTACAGTGTGGGACAATCCGCCGCCGCCCGCGGTGTAATCAGTGGAACCGTCACCGATCAGCAGGGAAACGTGTTGGCTGGGGCGCAGGTCATCATCCGCAGCGCCGACTTCTCTTCGGCCCGGACCATGACGACTTCCGAGAGCGGCGCATTCATCGCGCCCCTGCTGCCTCCGGGCGCTTACACCGTCGAGGTGAAGGCCCCGGGATTCCGGCTGAAGAAGCCGGCACGCGTGACATTAGGAGTCGGCAGCAGCGTTCGGCTCGACATTCAACTGGGCGTCGCCGGCGCCTCGGAAAACGTGACGGTAGCCGGGCATGGTCCCACGTTGGAAGGCAACACCTTGCCGCCCGCCATCAACAAAGAGGCGCCGCAGGTGAGCAACACGATTGCCGGCCTGACCGTCACTTACCTGCCGAATCGCGACCGCGATTTCACGCAGTTTACTCAGCTGGCGGCGGGTGTCCAGCCGGCGCCCCATTCCTCCGGCATCATCGTCGATGGCCAACGGCCAACTGCCTTCAGCGCGGCGGTCGATGGCGCAGATTTTACCGACCCGCTGAACGGCGGACAGCGCGGCGCAAGCGATGGCTCACTATTTTTTCCGCAGACGGTAGTACGCGAATTTCAGGTGGTGCATGCCGGCGCGACCGCGGAGGTCGGGGGCACCAACGCCGGCTTCGTGAACATCGTGACCAAAGAGGGCAGCAACAGGTATCACGGCGAGGCATTCTATATAGGGCGGCCCTCCTGGACAGCCGACGACGCCTTCGGTCATTCGCTGGACAATGCGCAGAACGAGCTCGGGGGATCAATTGGCGGACCAATCAAGAAGAACAAAGCTTTCTTCTACGTCGGCGCCGAACAGGATTACCTGAACATTCCCTACTTCACGCAGTTCGCGCCGCAGCCGCCAGGGACCATCGTTCCTCCCGCACTGGCCCGAATGCAGGGGCAAGTTGTGGGAACCAGTAATCCAACCTCGGTATTCGCGCGCACCGATTTCCTGCTCAATCAGACAAACACGTTGAATCTGGAATTCAATTTCAATCGCGCCAGCATCAGCGATCTGGACGACGGCTCGACTCGCAGTCTTGCGCCTGTCGGCAATGGCTCGTCCCTGAGGGGCAACAGCTATTGGGTGCGCGGCAATCTCACTACGGTCCTCAGCGCCGGCAAGGTCAATCAACTGCTGGCGCAGTGGGCGGAGGACCAGCGCGACCTGAGACCGAAGTCGAATTCGCCGGAGCTGGTCATCAACGGCTTCGGGGTGCTGGGCGGAAGCGCGCTGGCGAACGAGTCCTACACCTCCAACATAAACCGGTACAACGACGATCTTGCGATCACGCGCGGCGGAGCGGTGGTGCATGTTGGCGCAGATTTCGGCTACAACCCTGCCAGGCTGCGTCACGAAGCAAACCTGAACGGCCGCTTCGATTTCGATTCGCTGGCCGATTTTCTGGCCGGCGATCCGCGTCGTTATCAGCAGACGTTCGTCCTTGGTGACGATACTTATGACGGAGCGGTGAAGCAGTTGGGCTTGTATGTTGACGCCAAGCTGCCGGTCACGAAATCGATGACCGTTACGGCTGGGCTGCGCTGGGATGGACAATGGAATCCGCAGCCGTCGCGTCCGGATGCGGCGATCCAGCCGACGACTTCCATTCCCAACGATCTCAGCCAATGGCAGCCGCGCCTGGGCATCGCCTGGAACCCCGCCTCCAATACCGTCTTGCGCGCCTCGGCCGGGCTCTACGATGCGCCAACGCCGGCTGACATCTTCCAGCGCATCTTCACGGACAACGCGGTGAACACCATCGTCGCCGACAGCTACTTCGATCCTGCGGTCCTTCCGCTGGTGACCGCGGGCGGACAATATCGCGCGCTCAGTGCGCCGCCTGCAGGGCTGACCACGCCGGCGGCGCTGGTAGTGGGCATTGCGCCCGGCTTTCGCAACCCACGCTCGTTTCAGGCGGCAGGCAGCATCGAGCAGCAGCTCACACCGAAGGTCTCGCTCACCGCCGGATACGTCCACAACAGCACCTGGGACTTGCAGCAACTGCTGAACAACAACCTGTTTCCTCCGACGTACGATGCCAGCGGCCTGCCGATTTTCCCGCCGGTCCGGCCCGATCCCGCTGTCGGGCAACTGTTGATCAACGAATCGTCCGCGCACTCTTCTTATGACGGGATGCTGCTGACGGCCAGCTTCCAGCTACCGCATCGTTCCCAGCTCTCGGCTAATTACACGCTGTCGCGCGCGCGCGACGACAATTCCAGTGTCGGGCCATTTTCCCTCGTCACTGCCTTGAATCCCTTCAACCTCTCTGCCGAAGCGGCCTACTCCAACTTCGACGTCCGCAACAGCTTCAACCTGAGCGCCATCACGAACCTGCCACTAGGCTTCAAGTTCAATCCCATTCTGGTGGCGCGTTCCGGGCTGCCGTACACGCCCATCATCGGCTTCGATCTGCAGAATGACGCGATCGACTGGAACGATCGCGCAATTCTCGACGGCAAGGTAGTAGGGCGCAATAGCTTTCGCCAGCCTTCCTTCTTCGATCTGGACATTCGCTTCGTGAAGGACATTACGCTGCGCGGCGAGGGCCATCATCTCGATCTCTTCCTGGACATCTTCAACGTGACCAACGCGTCCAATCGCGATTTTGGACCGGAGGCGATCAGTCTGTTCGGCACGCCGGCAGCGCCCCTGCTCAGCGCCGGGCAGGCGCTGTTTGCGCCTGATACAAACCACTTCGGCAGCGCCCGCCAGGTGCAATTCACCGCGCGAATTACGGCGTTTTAGACTTCTACAACCAGCTACCGCGACTGCTTCGTGCTCAATCGCGAGTCTCAGCTAAACCGTTTTCCGACTTCCCGTCCAGCATAGTTTCCGCCCGGAGATTCCATTTGCTTTTCATTTCTCAGGGGAGGAAAATGTGCGCACTTGTTCTACGCTGCGATGCTCACATCGACGGCGCTGAACGCGGGGGAATAGTGGAAAATTCGTCGCACGATGTGCTGCTCGTAGGCGGTGGCGGGGCGGGATTGCGTGCAGCCATAGCTGCGGCCGAAGTCAATCCCAAGCTCAACATAGCAGTCGTCTCCAAGGTCTACCCCATGCGCAGCCACACCGTGTCGGCTGAGGGAGGCGCCGCCGGAGTAGCCAAACCCGACGACAGTCTCGATGAGCACGCCTACGACACCATCTCAGGAGGCGACTGGCTAAGCGATCAGGATGCGGTGGAAGAGTTCGTCAGAGAAGCTCCCCTGGAGCTGTTGCAGCTTGAGCATTGGGGCTGTCCCTGGAACCGGGAGCCCGACGGCCACATCGCGGTTCGCGCCTTCGGTGGAATGAAAAAGAAGCGCACGTGGTTCGCCGCCGACAAGACCGGCTTCCACATGCTGCACACGCTGTTTCAGACTACCCTGAAATACCAGCCGATCTCCCGCTATGACGAGTGGTTCGTCACCAAGCTGCTTGTGGAGGATGGCCACATCCGCGGCGTGGTAGCCATCGAGCTGATGTCGGGAAAGATCCAGGCCATCCTGGCCAAGTCAGTCATCCTCTGCACCGGCGGCTGCGGCCGCGTTTTTCCGTTTACCACCAACGCCAACATCAAGAATGGCGATGGCATGGCGCTCGCCTTCCGCGCGGGTGCTCCGCTCAAGGACATGGAATTTGTGCAGTACCATCCTACCGGTTTGCCGTTCACCGGAATTCTGATCACCGAGGCGGCGCGCGCCGAAGGCGGCTACCTGGTCAATAAGGATGGCTACCGCTACCTCCAGGACTATAACCTCGGGAAGCCCGACCCCAAGCCGGTACTGCGCTCGATGGAGCTGGGACCGCGCGACCGCCTGTCGCAGGCGTTCGTCCATGAAGACCGCAAGGCGCGTACGACCCCAACTCCGTACGGTCCTGTTGTGCATCTGGACTTGCGACACCTAGGTGAGAAGCTGATCAACGCCAAGCTGCCCTTCGTGCGTGAGCTCTGCCAGAAATATCAGAACATCGACCCGGTGCGGGAGTTAATTCCCGTGCGTCCGGTGGTGCATTACATGATGGGCGGCGTCAGCACGGACATCCATGGCGCCACTCCGCTGCACGGTCTGTTCGCGGCCGGCGAGGTCGCCTGTGTCAGCATCAACGGCGCCAATCGATTGGGATCCAATTCCCTGGCGGAGTGCCTGGTATTCGGCGCGCGTGCCGGTAAGGCGGCAGCGGAGTACGCTTCCCGGGAGCAGGCGTCGAGTGGAGCGGCCCTGGCGCAGGCAGCGGACGAGGAAAGGAGACTCAAGACGGAGTACCTCAGCAAGACCGGCGGCCGCGAGCGCATTGCCACCATTCGTACCGAAATGCAGGAGACCATTGAGAAGAGTGCAGGCATTTATCGCGAACACGCCTTGCTTGCGGAAGGGCTGCACAAGATGCTTGAGCTGCAGGAACGGTACAGGGAGATCAGCCTCGATGACCGCAGCCACACCTTCAACACCGAACTGGAGTCGGCGTTGGAGCTGGGCTTCATGCTGGATGTTGCGCAGTCGATTGTGACCGCGGCGCTGCATCGCACCGAGTCGCGCGGAGCGCATCAGCGGACCGATTTTCCCATGCGCAATGACGAAAGTTTCCTCGCACACTCGCTGCTCTACCGCAATTTCGACGGCAGCGGACGCGTGGAGTACTCGCCCGTGAAGATCACGCGCTGGCCTCCCGCAGAACGGGTCTATGGACAGCAGGCGCAGGAGCCGCAACAACAAGCCGCAAAGCGGGTGAGCTGAGATGGCCGACAAGATAGTGCTGGAAATTGCGCGTTATTCTCCGGAGAGTGACCACGAGCCGCACTTCGAGAGCTACGAGGTGCCTGTCCACCGCGAGTGGGTAGTGCTGGACGCGCTCAACCACATCAAGGACACCGTGGATGGTTCCCTCACCTATCGCTGGTCCTGCCGCATGGGAATCTGCGGCAGTTGCGGCATGATGGTGAACGGCGAGCCCAAACTCACCTGCGCCACTTTCCTCTCCAGCTACGCGAGGAACGGCAACAAGGTGCGAGTCGAGCCGCTGCGTTATTTTCCGATCGTGCGCGACCTGGTGACGGAGTTGGGCGGCTTCGTCTCCAAACTTAAGAAGGCGAAGCCGTGGCTGATTCGCAGCGACGAGCGGCCGCTCAGCCAGGGCGAGTACCTGCAAACTCCGGAGCAGTTGGATCGCTACAAGCAATTCAGCATGTGCATCAACTGCACACTGTGTTATGCGGCCTGTCCCGTCGTTGGGCTGGATCCTATTTTTGTCGGGCCGGCAGCCCTGGCGCTTGCCCAGCGTTACAACATGGACTCGCGCGACCAAGGCTCGGCTGAGAGGACTGCGGTGCTGGCCCACC
>Ga0070731_10003592_pt1 | contig 13872 bp, 9 predicted proteins | sample Coa_R1_2_FD_66448 | JGI IMG/M metagenome (GOLD analysis project Ga0070731, IMG submission 66448) | Surface soil microbial communities from Centralia Pennsylvania, which are recovering from an underground coalmine fire - Coalmine... | ecosystem: Environmental > Terrestrial > Soil > Unclassified ... | reverse complement strand
TGGCAGATGATGGGCTGGAACAACGTCTCGGAAATGACCAAATTCGGTATGCCGGGCGTTTTCACGCACGGCACCTTCGATACCTGGTCGCCGAGCTACCTGATGTTCATCGCCGCCATGCACAACGGCATCAGCCGGCTGTACGAAACGTTCGGCAACGGCGGCGCCGATACCGAAGAGCGCACGCTGCGCCCCAACGAGTTCTCGCGCACCTGGTACAAGCAGAATCCGCCGCTGCCCAAAGCCAAATGGTCGCAGCGCAACAACAACAACTACGAAGAAACCGGCCTGCTGACGGGCTTGGCCTACTTCAGCGCCAACGGCAAACTGTTTCTGCGCAACTTTTATCTGAAATCCAAGCGCTCCATCGAGAAAGCCCGCAAAGAGGGTCCCGCGGCTTATGTCTTCACGGCCGACGAGACACGCCGCGGTTCGCAGGCGGACCTTTTGCAGATGTTGCAGGAGCAGGGCTGCGAAATCTCCCGTGCCAGCGCGCCGCTCACCGTCCTGATGCCGGCCAAGAAGAAGCCGCCCAAGCGCGGCGCCGGAGACAACCAGAAGGGCGCCGACGCCTCCACGAGTGATTCCACGGAACCGGGCAGCGGCAAGCCCAAAGAAAAACCCAAGCCGGAGCCGCGCACCTTTCCCGCGGGCAGCTACATCCTGCGCATGGATCAGCCTTACAGCCGCATAGCGGATGCCCTGCTCGATTACCAGTATTGGGCGCCCAACGATCCGCAAAAAGACATTTACGACGACACCGGCTGGACCTTCGGCGAACTCGGGAACGTGCAGGTGGCGCGCGTGACCGACGCGAAGGTGCTGGACGCGGCCATGAGCCTGGTGTCCGGTCCGGTGAAGGCCCCCGGCGGCCTGGATGGCTCTGGCGATGTTTTCCTGATCAACCACAACGCCGATAGCGCGCTCATCACCCTGCGGTACCGCTTTGCGGGCGCTTCGTTCGACGCCGCCGAAGAGCCGTTTGAAGCCGGCGGGCACAAATTCAACCGGGGCTCGTTGATCGTGCGCAGCGCGGCCGCGGGCGACTTGGGCAAGGCCGCCGCCGAACTCGGCGTGCAGGCGTTTGCGGTATCCGCCGCGCCCGATGTGAAGACCCATCCGGTGCGCGCGGCGCGCATCGCGGTCATGCACACCTGGTTCGGCGCGCAGAGCGACGGCTGGTGGCGTGTGGAATTCGACCGCCTCAAAATTCCGTACGATTACATCAGCACGCAGACCGTCGCCGCCACGCCCGATTTGCGCGCGAAGTATGACGTGATCGTGTTTCCCCCTGGCATTCGCAACGCCCAGGCCGTGGTCACCGGGATGCCCATGTACGGCAATCCGCTGCCCTGGAAGGTCACGCCGCTGACGCCCAACCTCGGCAAGACGGATGAGACCGATGACATGCGTCCGGGACTCGGCTGGACGGGCGTCGAGCGCTTGCAGGAGTTCGTGCATAAAGGCGGGCTGCTGATCACCGCCAACGACAGCACCAGCTTCGCGGTCACATTCGGATTCACGCCGGGCGTCAGCGTGGGCGCGGCGCAACGGCTGAAAGTGACCGGGTCGGCGCTGCGCTCCAAGACTGTCGATGCGGCCAGCCCCATCGTTTACGGTTACGATGACAATCTGGCGATCTTCGCGTCGAATCCGCCCGTATTTAACGTGTCAAGTCTCGTTGGCGGCGGCGGTTTCGGGCGGCGCAATTCGCCGGAGGATCGCCAAAGGGCCACCGGCCGCGGCACGCCGGACGATCCGGACGTCCCCCAGGGGCGTCCCCTGGCCGAGATCCCCGAAGAGCCGCACGCTGAGGCATGGGAAGCGCTGCCCCTGACCGACGAGCAACTCCGCAATCCGGTGAACGTGATCCCGCCTGCCGCGCGGCCGCGCGTGGTGCTGCGCTATGCCAATGCCGATGAGCTGCTGGTCTCCGGTTTGCTCGATAACGGCGGCGAGCTGGCACAGCACGCCGCGGTGATCGATTCGCCCTACGGTCGGGGCCATGTCGTGCTGTTTTCGAATAACCCGTTCTGGCGCGCGGAGACCAAGGGCAGCTATTTCCTGGTGTTCAACGCTATTCTGAATTTCGATAATCTGGGCGCCGGCCGCAAACTGGCGGACAGGTAGATTCGTCGTTACTTCGCGCGAAGCCAATCGTCCAGGATTTGTGCTTGTCCCTGACTTGCGGATTCCAGTACCGTGATCCTGTAGCTGCGCTTCGTATTCTTCGCCAGAGCGATCTCGATTTTCCGTTCCTCACCGGCGTGAGAATACAGCACCTTGACCTTGTCGCCCGGCTTCCCGGCCGATAGCCGGTCGTCCAGATTCTTCGGCGTAGCGTGTGCATCGTCAAGCTGCAGGATGCGGTCGCCCGTGGCCAGTCCGGCGCCGTGCGCGGGCGAGCCGGCCGCTACATCGGTGACCAGCAGGCCGTCATCCTGCGTCTTGGTATTAACGCCCAGAGACGCGCCGGGCGCATCCTCCTCCGCCGTGTCCACGCGTAGCCCGGCGTACGCCAGGTACTTAGCGTAATCCATCTCCCGGCTGGTGGAGACATATTCAAAAACCTCGCCCAGCGATCCGCCGGCCGCCTCCTCGCACTCCGACCGGAATTCGGCGTCGGTGAATCCGCGCGCCCGCCGCTGGTAATACCCCCGATACAAGCTCCGCATCACATCGTCCAGCGACTTCCGGTTGTGGCTTGCATGGCGAATCTCGAGGTCCAGCAGCGCGCCCAGCATCGCGCCGTTGTCGTAATACGATATGGACGTGCGCCGCTCGCCCCCGCCTGGCAGCGCGGCCCAGGTGTTCAGGCTCGATTCTGCCGCCGACTGGTAGCGGTGTCCGGGCGCGTTCTCGAACCTCGCGATGGCGCCCGCCATCTTGTCGAGATACTGGTTGCGCGTCATCAGGCCGGCGCGCACCAGCACCAGGTCTTCGTAATACACCGACAGTCCCTCGGAGACCCACAGCATATCCGTGAGGTTCTCCTGGTCGTAATCGAAAGGGCCCAGCGCCAGCGGCCGGATACGCTTGACGTTGAAGTTGTGGAAGTACTCGTGCGCCACGTAGCTCAACCAGCGCGGGTAGCCCTGTTCCTTCAGCAGGCTTTCGCCGTCAAACGAAATTGCCGCGGAATTGGTATGTTCGATGCCGCCGTTCCCCTTGCCCATCAGGAGAAACGTGTAGTGCTGATACGGAACATCGCCCATCAGCCGTGTGGCTGCTTCCACCATTCGCCGCAGGTCCTGCGTCATCTTCTCGCGGTTTACAGCGGCCGGCACGTTTTCGATCGCCAGGGTATGCGGCCGGCCCGCCGCGGTAAACCGTATGATTTCCTGGTTTCCGAGAAGCATCGGGCTGTCGTACACCGCATCGAAGTCCTGCGCCCGGAACGTGGTGGGCCGGCCCGCCACCCTGTCGAGTCCTGTGGTGACACGCGCCCAATTAGCGGGCAGTTGAAATGTCACGGTGGCGGGTTGCCCCAGGCGGCCCGCCAAATGCATGAACAGTCCCGCCGGTGCGATGAAGGCGCGCTGTTCGTCGACATAATTCCGCGCGACGAACCCAACCGACGCCTCCACGTCGTAGTTCACGAGCATGGCGCCGGCGTTGCCCGCCGCCACCCGCCACGTATTCTTGGCCACCTTCTCCCAGGGAAGCGCCCGCCCGTCGCCATCCTCGGCCCGGAAATCGTGGACGTATTTGGCATAATCCATAATGTGGTAAAAGCCGGGCGTCCACGCAGGCATCTTGAAATCCTGCGTCTCACCGCTCAAGCCGTCGCATCGCAATGCCACGTGAATCTGATGCCTGGCGGCCTGCGGCATCGAGACGGTAAACGCCATGGCGGCCTCAGGCGGCGCAGCCAGCCCGCGCAGGGAAAGCCCTGCCAGGGCTAAGGTGAGAAACCCGGTGCGATGCATGCAGGAATCATTATATGATCGGTTGCAGCCCTGGCCGTGACTCATCGCTTCGCCCCCTTTGGCGCTTTTGGGCGTGGGCGCTGCCGTGCAGCCAGCCAAGCCGGGCAAGCACCCGCCAGATCTCGAATCCCTTATCGCGGGCGCTGTGATGTTGCCGGTGGAATGCCAAAGCGACATTCTGTTTGACCTCATCGATAAAGGAAAGCTGCCGGACCGCGCCGCGAAAGCGCATTTACTCGAAGATGTCTTCCCACACGCGGGCGAGGCCGGCAATCCACACGCGAAAGTCGATCACCCGGAGCACTTCGACACACTGTCTCGCATTCGACCTGAGGCTCGATACCCTGTCCATTCAATGCCGCGCGGTGCGGCAGATCTTGAACGATTCCGGGAAGAGGGCGGGCGAATTATTCGCGCACATCGCGCCCGCCGCTAACATGATGGCATCTCGGTCCAACCGACTGGACCGGGTTGGCGAATCTGTTCACCAGCGGAGGGCATCGGTGAGCGCCGGAGACCGTGAGTTCTCATACGTCGAGGACGATCTGGCTCTATCCAAGGCCATCGAGAAACTGTCACGCGGTGACACCACACTGTGTCCGGTTGGTACATCGGCCGCGAGAAAGTCCAATCATTGGAACAATTTTTGTGGCATACGGCGTGCATCCAAGGCGAGAATGCTCCCCAGATTGAGCCTCTGTCACGCTCTGCTGGGCATCGCCGCGCTTTCGGCCGGTCAGAACTTCCGCCTCGGTGTAAATTACTCCGAGTTGATCCCGACGGCCTCCTTGACCACCGGCTACGGCGCGCTGGTAGCCACCGACGCGCTGGGCGCCGTCTATGTTTTGGAGGACGGGCCGGTTGGTTCGCAGACCAACGCCGTCATCTCTTACTACCTCATGAAGCTTGCCGGGAATCGAGTCGTTTATCAGAACCTCCTCCCTTTGACACCCATAAGCATGGCGGTGGATCCGGCCGGCAACGTTTACCTGACCATATACTCGACTGACAATCAGGCTGTTGTGAAAGTAGCCACCGATGGTAAAACCGTCGCGTATACCATAAACATGGCGCCTGGTGTGAACTTGACGGGTCTGGCCGTGGATGCCGCCGGGCGCGCCTACCTGGCAGGCTTCACACCAGGCAATGGCATTCAAACCACGCCCGGAGCCCTTCAGTCCACACCAGCCAGCGCCACCACCACCGCCTTCAACGGTTTTGTAATGCGCCTGAAACCTGACGGCGCCATCGATTACGCCACTTATCTGGGCGGCAGCAGTCAGGCGGAGCCCTCTGGTATCGCAGTAGATGCCGCTGGATCGGCGTTTGTCACCGGAGTGGCTCTGGCGTCGGATTTCCCCACCACGGCCGGCGCGTATCTGGCGGGTTCCGGCATTCCAAACTTTATTAGCGCGCCCTTCCTGGCCCGCTTGTCTCCCGATGGCTCCGCCCTGCTGTATTCCACCTTTGTGGCAGGGTCATCGTTCTCCCCCTACTATGTCGCTTTGGACACAGCGGATAACGCGGTTGTGGCTCTCACTGCAAACACGGCTTCGATTGTCCGACGCTTCAACCCGCAAGGGACCGCTATCGCATTTTCCAAAGCCCTGCCGGCATCGTCGCCTGCCGGCCTGGCAGTGGATGCGGCGGGCAATACATACTTCGCCGTAATGGCCAATAGCAATTATCCGCCGGTGAACAGCCTGGCGGCTTGTGAAACGACAGCATCGGCCGCCCTGACCGTCCTCGATGCCAACGGAACCGTCTTGCAGTCGACCTACATCCCGGGCTCTTCTGCTTCACAAGCACTCGCCCTGGCGCCGGACTCGACCGTCTACGTGGTGGCCGTGCCGGATGCCTCGTTTGCGCCTACACAGAAGTTGGCAGGGTTGTCTGGCGGTACTCTATCTCTGACGATTCTGTCGCAGAATCCGGCTGCCCCTGTGGTCCAGCTTGGTTGCGTCGCCAGTGCGGCGAGTTATGACAGTGCCGGAATATCCGGCGGCGAGATCGTGAGTCTGTTCGGACAGGGGCTCGGACCCGCCAATGGTGCGCAGCCGTACGTGGACCCGTACACGGGGGTTCCCAAACTACTGGCGGGCGTGCAAGTAACCTTCAACGATATCCCGGGGCCGCTGCTGTATGTGCAGGATACGCAGATCAACGCGATCTCTCCGTGGGCGCTGCAGACCGGACAGACCGTGAAAGTCTGTGTCGTCTACAACGGAGCGCCGACAAACTGCGTAACGCGCCCCGTAGTCGACACGCATCCCGGTGTTTTCACGTTGGACGGGATTTACGCGGCGGCGCTGAACCAGGACGGGAGCCTCAATACGGCGTCGCATCCCGCCCACATCGGCGACACAGTCTCGATCTTCGCCACCGGACTCGGGCCGATCACACCGCCCCAACCGGATGGCGCATTAGTGGGGATTCCCCTGCCAAAGAACTACCTGACGGACTATGTCTACTGGTTGGATGATACCTTCTTCATCGGAACCATAGCGTTAGGGACCACCGTAAGCTATGGCGGCCCGGCGCCATTCGACGTGGCCGGTGTCAGTCAGGTGAATTTTGTCGTGCAAGACACGTCGCAGCCCAATACCGGGCAGGCCCCGTTCTTCCTGCAAGCGGGCGGATTCATGCCCGTCGGCGCTATCTATGGGCCCGGAGGCAACGGGTTCCTGGTGCATGTAGCCGGGCTCCAATACCCCACTGCGTCCGACTCCCCTCGCTAATCCTCAACCTTCCTCGCCCGCCTGTGTAGTAGAGCGGCATCATCCGCCGGGGAGGGATGCATCGGGGTGGGAGGACCGCCGCCCCGGAAGTTCTCGATGGCTTCGATCACCGCCTCGACCATCGAGCGCCGGAACAACAGCACTGCCGCGGCGGCGAGAGAAATGAACAAGACGATCAACCTGGCCTGTTCCATGCTCCCTCCAAATTATCATGCTTGCAGCATGTTGCTTGCCTCATCCGCGTTCAGTCGGATGCAGTGGGTTAATCCTAGCGTGAGAAGAGTGCCCCTTCGCCTGAGCGCCGTTGCAATCACCATCGGTCTATGCCTGCCGGCTTACGCCCAGGAACCACCCCCCTGGCCGGACACCTACGTGGCCAGGCTGCAGGCGCTCGCGCTCGTCGAGACGCTCAATGCCGAGGTACTTGCCAGCCGAAGCGCGACGCTGACGCTCGGGGCGTGGTGCCGCGACCATCAGCTGGCACCGGAACCGGCCATTACCGCGGTGGTGGTCAGAGGCGTTCAAAAAGTTCCCACAGCGGAACAGAGACAGCGCCTTGAAGTGACTCCACAAACTGAAGTCAAATATCGCCGGGTCCGGCTTAGCTGCGGCGGCCGGCTTCTCTCCGAAGCCGATAACTGGTACGTGCCGGACCGCCTGACCGCCGGCATGAATCGGCTGCTCGACACCACGGACACGCCGTTCGGGAAAGTCGTGCAGCCACTCGAGCCCTACCGCCGGACCTTCGCCGTCAGACTCTTGTGGTCGCCTCTCCCGGATGGTTGGGAGCGTGGTTCAATCCCGGCGTCCGCCGCCCCTGCCGGAACTCTTAAGATTCCCGCCGCCCTGTTCGAGCACCGGGCAGTGCTGTACACGCGCGAGCACAAACCGTTCTCGGAGGTGCACGAGGTCTACCAGCGGCAGCTCCTTGGATTTCCCCCGCCCCGTTAGACGATGCCACGGCCCCTAACCGGTTTCAGAGTGGCGCGCCAGGAATGGTTTGATCGGCAAGGGCGCGCCTCCCCTAACCGCTGTCTGGAAGCCATTCTCCGAGTGGCCGGCGGTTCGCGAAGTTGCCCGGCGATTTCAGGGGTTATGAATACTACGGCCATGTAGCAGGAGCTGGCGAGCCCGGGCAACTCAATCAGAACAGCAATTTCGTCTCATTCACCCGCGCGACCGCAAATCGTAAGAACGCCACCGCATCAGCTTGCCGCTTCATCTGTTCACCATACACCCATCTCTCGGCTTCTTCGATCAAGTTTTCCCACTGTGGATACGTAGCTTTAGCCCACTGGCCTGCAACCTTTTTGGAACCCGGCTGGCCATGAATAACTGTGTGCAGGATGCGGCACAGATTCAAAACGAAGTACGACTGATAATGGCTATTCGAGAGCCACGCGCTGTCATCAATTTTCGGTGCCCATTCTTGAAACAAACCTCTCGCACTGGCTTGCCGCACGTCGTGGATGTCAATCGGTGGTATCAGCTCATTGAAGTCAGGCCCCTCAAGCGCAACGCCATGCCTGGATAGAAGATAATGATTAATGATCCATTCATGGCCGGCTGACGCCTCCGCATAGAGAGTGCCGAATCCCCACCACGGTCGCGTCTTTGCAGGAGGCGTCAATTCGCGCATGAGTTCGAGAGGAACGTAGGAGCACTCAATCCGCTCCAGCCATTCGGGACAGCGTCGCTCCACCTCTCGGTGCAATTCTTCAATCGATCTGAGTTCATCTTCCGGCAGTGGATTCCGAACGACCGCCTCCAAATCTATATCACTCCTGCCCGGGACAAAATCTCCATAGGCCAGCGAGCCGGATAGATAAAGGCCGACAATCTTTTCGCCGAGCAAGCGCTTCAATCCTTCGGCCCACTCGGTCACTACGGTATTGATCGCGGGATATGGGGTTATTGCGCTCATTCGCTGCCTCCTGGAGATACGCAGCGTGGCCGTACCGCCTTCTGGAACTCAGCCACACAGGGAACTTAGACGCGCGGAATCGAACATCGATTCGAGAACAGAGTTTGCGCTCCACGACCGGGCTTGGATAATCCGGGTTCCAGCTGGTTTACGCGGCAAATTTCGTCGGCAGACACGCCAAAACCAATGTTTCAACCCTATCGGGTCTTGTGAGCTTTCAGCTAATCCGAGGCCGTCCAGAATTTGCAGTGGCGCTTCGTTCAGCTTTTGCGATGACAGTTCGAATGCTTGCGCACCCATAGCCGCGCCGGCCGATCGTGGTGCACCGAAATAGCCCGGCCATCCGTTGACCTTGGCAATCCGTACCAGACCCGGGCGTTCACTCGGCCTTTGCCAATTGGGATTTCCGAAGAGCGGACCCGAGCTTCCAGATGATCCAGGAGGACGTCGCTTGCGATGATAATATTGCTCGTCTTCGTCTAAACTTCCAAGATCCTGGAGCACGGACGCGCGGAGCCTCACCGGCGCCGCCCGCATCCTGCCGTTTTGGCCGTTGGGTACCGCATATAGAGTTCGGTACGCCTGGCGAGAGCCTCCCTTGCTTCATAGCTGCTCCGCATTCTCAAGAGCCTGGGCGACAGCGTTGTCTTCCGGGGGGACAGTCTGTGGATCATGTTGCTCGACCCGCCCGACAGCGCAGTCTGCGCACGATGGCGGCCCGTTGTGCGTTATTGAACTTCAGGCGGTTACGGCTGAGCGCATCCACCTCGTCACCGCTCCAATTCGCCCGCATGATCCCATCGGTCCCATGACCGGGGCCGATTAGCAGGTGGCCCAGTTCGTGCGCCATGGTGAAAGCCAGCACCTGATCGCAGCCAGCGCTTTTGTGGAGGTACGTTGTCTCGCGAATGGCTCCGTAGTACGCGTCCGCCAGGTAGCCATCACCGCTAGCGTCCAGAAACGCCTGCCCCAAAGTCTCAAGAGATGCGGGGCCAGCCTTGTCTATGTGACCTCCCGCCAGCACCCGTACGATGAAATCCGGGCGCATCAGTTGATCCGGGGCGCGGAGTTCCGCTCCGCAGCTTGTCCAGCGGATCTCTACATCCATGGCCCGAAATATGTCGGTGACTTCGGCCTTGGCATGCTCGATCACCCAGGATGAGAGATCGATGGCGTTGCAGACAGCTACGGTCATGCGTTCGCCGGCGGGCACGGCAGCGATTGCGCTTGGAGGCGCAAATCGCGCGGTCTAGGCGAACGGCCAGCCTTTACGAAACGTGGGTTTCAGATACTGATTTGCCGCCTCATTATTCGTGAACCGCCCCTTTTCAGAATCCCATTCCAGCTTGCCGGGGAAACGGAGGGCGATGGTTCCCAACAACATCCATTCCACGAACGGCACCGCCACATTGAAGTTTGAACATGCCGGGTCACCTCCTTTACAGGCCCTGATCCAATCTTGGTAGTGGCCCGGCGACCGAGTCAGCAACGGCTGCGGGAACTGGTAGTCCCGCATCTTCTCCACCGGGATCAGACGGGTCTGTTCACCGTAGGTACCGGTCGTGATCATGCCCTTGTCGCCGATAAACAAGCTGCCGTCGGGCGTGGGCTGTTCCGCGTGGGGGTCGTTCTTTGCAGCCTGAAACTTCTCGTAATCGAATACGTCGCCAATGAACCCGGTGAACGGCGGTTCGCGATCGTCCCGCTGGCGCGGCGAGGGCTTCTCCGGGAGGTCGCCAAGAAGTTCACCATCGGGAACGCCCGCGATCTTCGGTGTTGCTTCGATCCCGTCGTGCCAGAATAGCCGGACCGGCGGCATCGAGCCGCGTGCCGGAAAATCATAGCGGATGACGGATTTCTTCGGAAACATGAAATCGCTCGATCCCTCGATTTGAACGCACTCGACACTCGTTGGGGCGGCGAGTTGCAGCGCCAGGTTGGGCGCCCCGAGAATGTGGCAAGCCATATCGCCGAGCGCGCCGCATCCAAAATCGTAAAAGCCACGCCAATTGCCCGGCTGGTAGAAATGTCCGCGAAGAGGCGACTTATAATTCGGTCCACCCGAAGTGTAGGGCCGGGTTTCCGCAATTCCCAGCCATAGGTCCCAATCGAGGGTGGACGGTACGGGTTCCGACGGAGGGATTTCCTTCAGCCCCTGCGGCCATATCGGCCGGTCGGTCCACGCATGCACCTCAGTTACCTGGCCGATTTCTCCGGCCCAGATCATCTCGGCTGCCTGTCGGGTGCCCTCGTTAGAATAGCCCTGATTGCCCATCTGGGTGGCGACATTGTATTTCCCGGCGGCCTCCAACAACTGTCGTGCCTCCCAAATCGTTCGCGTCAACGGTTTCTGCACGTAGACGTGCTTGCCGCGTTCCATGCACCACATGGCTGCCGTGGCGTGCATGAAATCCGGAATGGTGACGATCACAGCGTCAATATTATTCGCCTGCGCGTCGAGCATCTTGCGGAAGTCTTTGTACTTGGGGGCCTTCGGGTACTCTTTGAACTTACGTGCCGCGCGCAGTTCGTCCACGTCACACAAGGCGACGATATTTTCCGCCTGGCAGCCCTTGATGTCGGCGTTCGCTTTGCCTCCAGCACCAATCGCGGCGATGTTCAACTTTTCGTTAGGCGACTTGTAGCCAAGCCGCTTCAGCGAAGGAACGCTCCCGAAGCCCCGTGATGGAATCGCAGCCGCCAGCAGCGGCCCGAAGAAAAAAAAGCGTCGTGTGAAATCGTGTGCCAAGGCCAGCCTCCCTTATACAATCTTATGCCCATCGCGGAGCAGAAAGCGGGAACGTCCGCCAGTTTCCAATCAAGCCGGCGCCGCACGGCATTCGGTTGAGGCCATTACCGCCACCGGCCGGGAGGGCGGGCGCCCGAATGAGCCATCCCGGCCGAGTTAGCTACCGATATGCAACCACCACGCCGCAATTCGCTCCGGGCCGTTCTGCCCAATTCGCCCCAGACGGTGGCTCGCTCCCAGGCACGCGTCCAATTAAACGAGGGCGTCCAAGCGTTTACGGGCGCGTTGTATCCCGCGGCGATGGCGCACTTCACGTCGGCCGTCGAACTCGATCCGGTTTTTGAGTTGGTGTGACGGCAGATTCGTGCCCGCCATCACCGGCAAGCGATCACACAAGAAGGCGCCGTGCCAGGTCAGTTCGTCTGTACCATCTGGTAGTCCGAAGACTCAATGGCGACGTCGGTATGCCCGAAGAAGATCGAGTCTGACATCGAGTGGTTGTAAAGAGGTAACCATACCGGACCCACCTTCACGTACTGCTGAACAACGTGAACGTTATGAATCAATGCGGACGGCTTGAGCGCGGGAGCCGCGTCTACGCGTACGATTGCGAAATCCTCGCAATCAACCCAAATGCGGCCACGCATCAGAAATTTGCTTACCGTCCGGGGATTAACCTCCAGAACGTATGCCGGACGACCTTGCTGCGCTTCAGCGCCTACCAGGCGGAAGCTATAGTTCCGCGTCGAAATCTGTGTATTCTCTCGAACCCCGTCGCGGCTGGCTTCCTCCTCGGCTTCCAGCATTTTTTTCAGCACGCGTTGCCGGATGATCGACAACCCCTGCTCGGATAGCACTTCGAACGCTTTGTGTCCAGGATACGCATACGTCATCCGCACGCTGAGTTCCGCCGTCTTGTGGAAGCGCAGATTGGACAACGAATAGCGTCGGAGGCAAACGTAACGGGCCAACAGCGCAGACCTGGCTAGGTTTCGCGCCTCCATCTGCGCAACCACCTGCTGCGCCGTGATCGGTTCGGTAATCCCCGCTGGCCGGCCCAGCGGCGAGAGGATTCCGAAGATTACGAAGAACACCGCGATACGACCCATTGGACCAACCTGACGAATGAGTTCTGCCTGATTTAAGACGGACGTGAGCCAACTCGGACGACGGACCCGCTGCTACCCCTCGGCGCAGGCACCGCCCTGAGTGCTCCGATCATCGAGATCGCATCCGAGCGCGTCTGCCAAAGTCCGGTTGCCGGATTCTTATAGATTACCCAGCCACGGTTGTTTGTGCGGCAAGACCACCCGGCAGCGGTGATCCGCTGGTGTTCGCTATGTTCAAGCATTCTGCCCCTCTTGTACAGTATGGCTTCGACGGTGGGCCTGTCTGGTCAAGATAGCTCACCCTGCGTAGTTAGAATTGTTCACATTTGAACACGCTGTGCAATTCGATCCAGGTGCGGCCACCTTTCTTGCGCCAGGAGGCGTACTCCACCCCTTAAACTCGACTGTTGGCGACTGAAATCCCAAATTCCTGGCAACTGCGGCTTGATGAATAGCCGCCGCGCGCCCAGGCGAGGTCGCCGCGCAAGACGGTAAGCCGGATCGGGCCCGCCCGCGCCTGCCTTAACGGGGCCCTGGGTCGTGAAGCAGACCTCGTGACTGCTCATTTCTGTGGTCTTGCCTTACACCGATGGTCGAGTGCCGGCCACCAATCGCGCACGGGCAGTGGAGGTGTTGTTCGATGCTCTTCTCTCGCAAGTTCTTGCTCAACACGTTGATTATCGTTGACACTGTGCGGCCATTTGCTAACTGTGTGGCCAAGCCGCACCTCGACCAGCGGCGCTCGTCTTGTGGGCACCGGCGTTTCTCTGCTAATCAACTTAAGAATTCGGTCAAGTTTGCTCTCTGCCGTCGTATTTGAGGGGTACCTGGCCCAGGGAGGCGTCGACGGACCGCCGATGGCAGCAGGCGCAGACCCAAAGAGCGTTTTTCGGATGCCCCCGCTAGCAGTCGCCTTCCAACTGCGAGATATTGGTCCAGTGGGCGTGAACGTCCAGAAGTCCAATTGAAGCGAAGAACGGAGCGTCAATGGGAAAAAAAATAGCCTTTGGTTGTGCCGGTGTGATACTCGTATTCGCACTGATCGTGGGAGTTTCAATCAGCGGAACCTACAATTCACTTGTACAACTCGATCAGGCCGCGCAAGCGCAGTGGGCCCAGGTCCAAAATGCATATCAACGTCGCGCCGATCTGGTGCCCAATCTGGTGGCGACGGTCAAAGGCGCTGCAAACTTCGAGCAGAGCACCATGACCGCCGTTACAGAGGCGCGCGCCAAGGTCGGCCAGGTGACCCCTGCCGCGATGGCAGACATCACCAAAGATCCGGCGGCCTTCCAGCGGTATCAGGCGGCGCAGCAAGGATTGTCTTCGGCGCTGTCTCACCTGCTGGCCGTCACCGAAAACTATCCGCAGCTCAAAGCGACCGCCAACTTCCGCGACCTGCAGGCGCAACTCGAGGGCACCG
>Ga0070731_10003590_pt1 | contig 13878 bp, 13 predicted proteins | sample Coa_R1_2_FD_66448 | JGI IMG/M metagenome (GOLD analysis project Ga0070731, IMG submission 66448) | Surface soil microbial communities from Centralia Pennsylvania, which are recovering from an underground coalmine fire - Coalmine... | ecosystem: Environmental > Terrestrial > Soil > Unclassified ... | reverse complement strand
GTGAGCACGTCGCCCATGCCGAGGATGCGCGACGCCATCCGGTCGGGATGGAACCACTCGAGCGCATCGAGCTTCTCGCCGACCGACGCGAGCTTGATCGGCCGGCCGGTGACGGCCTTCACCGACAGGGCCGCGCCGCCGCGCGCGTCGCCGTCGAGCTTCGTCATGACGACGCCGTCGAAGTCGATGCGCTCCTGGAAGGCCTTCGCGACGTTGACCGCCTCCTGGCCCGTCATCGCGTCGAGGACGAGGAGGACGTTCGTCGGCTTCGCCTCGCGGCGGACGGCGGCGAGCTCGTCCATGAGCTCCTCGTCGATGTGCAGGCGGCCGGCGGTGTCGAGGATGACGACGTCGCGGCCGTCGGCCTTCGCGCGATCGATGCCGTCGCGCACGGCCTTCACCGGGTCGCCCCGCTCCTCGGCGTAGACGGGGACGCCGACCTGCTGGCCGAGCTGCACGAGCTGGTCGATCGCAGCGGGGCGCTGGAGGTCGGCCGCGACGAGCGCCGGATTGCGCCCGTCCTTCTGCAGGAGCAGGGCGAGCTTCCCGGCCGCGGTCGTCTTGCCCGATCCCTGCAGGCCGGCGAGGAGAATGGTCGTCGGCGGGCGCGGGCTGAACGCGATCTGAGACGACCCTGAGCCCATCAGCTCGGTGAGCTCGTCGTGGACGATCTTCACGACCTGCTGGCCCGGCGTCAGGCTCTTGCGCACGTCCTGGCCGAGCGCGCGCTCGCGCACGTGCGCGACGAAATCGCGCGTGATCTCGAGGTTGACGTCGGCCTCGAGCAGCGCCAGGCGAACCTCGCGCATCGCACGCGAGACGGCCTCCTCGTCGAGGGTGCCGCGGCCGCGGAGGTCGCCGAGGGCGCGCTGAAGCTTGTCCGAGAGTGCGTCGAACACGAGGGGCTCAGGGTACCGGGATAGACCGGAGGGCCCTGTGACGTATTCCGGAGAGATGGACCTCGGCGCGATCTTCGACCGGCACTGGCCGTGCGTCTGGCGGGCGGCCTACGCCGTCTCCGGCGACCGCGAGCTGGCGAGCGATGCCGCCCAGGACGCGTTCATCCGGGCCGGGGCCGCGCTCCATCGCTTCGACCGGAGCCGTCCTGTCGAGGCGTGGCTCGTCCGGATCGCGGTCAACCGGGCGATCGACCTCGTCCGCGCCCGGCGGCGCGAGGCCGGCGAGGGCGACCTGCCCGAGCCGTTCGCACTCGACCCGCCGCTGCCCGACGACGAGCTGGCCGAGGCGCTCCGGCGCCTCGGCCCCGAGCGCCGGGCGGTGATCGCGCTCCACTACTGGCTCGACTACACCACTCCCGAGATCGCGGAGATCCTCGGCGTCCCGCTCGGGACGGTGAACTCGCGGCTTGCCCGGGCCCTCCGCGACCTGCGGCTCGAACTGGAGGCACGCAATGTCTGACGATCTCGAGCACCGCCTGCGCGAGGCGGGCCACCGCCTCCCCGGCCCCACCGAGCTGGAGACCGCCCGCGCGCGCAGCTCCGTCCTCGCGCGCCGGCGCCGGCCGCGGCTCTTCCCCGTCCTCGCTGCCGCCGTGCTCGCGGGCGGCGCGTTCGGCGTCGGCTATGCCGTCGCATCGGGCGGCAAGCCGAAGCCCAAGCTCATCGTCAAGCCTGTGCCGGCCCGCCTCGATGCCGGCCCCGGCTTCCTTCCCGCCGAGGGATGGATCACCGTCGGGAACGACACGAGAGCGACCGCCATCAACGTCACCACGGCAGGCCGCGCCGCGACCGTGAGGATCGTGGCGACGTTCGCGCCGGCGTCCATGGTGCCCGGCCTGCCGCAACGCCTCCTCCCCCTCCGCCTTCCGAGCGGGGGCGAAGTTCGCCGCCTGCGCGCGCACGTCGGCGCGTATGCGCTGAGCGTCACCGTCGCGTTCGGGACCGCCCACCCGTCCGCGGCCGGGCTCGTGGCTGCGCGTGAGGAGCTCGGCCGGATCGTCGTGCCCACATGCCCGGTCGCGCTCCGTGTCTCCCCGGCGGATGCCGCCGCAGCGATCCACTCCGTCCTCGACTGGCTACCGGCCCACTACCCGGGGAAGCCGTCGGACCTCATCGGCGCGACGGCGACCGCGCGCCGCGGGCACGACATGCCGCGGTACGGCGAGGCGGCCGCCGATTGCGGGCCCATCGTCGCGTCCAGCAGCTTCGAGGTCGACGTCGTGCTCCCGCGCCTCGCGAAGGTGAGCGCGAGCCTTTCGGAGCTGACGTACTTCGTGGCGAGGACGGCCCAGGGCTGGGTCGTCTGGGAACGCGCGCGCTGACGGGCGGCGCCCGGCCGGGGCGCCGCCCGCGGGAGCGAGGTCTACGAGACGACTGAGCGGCCGCCGTGCTGGCGGAACGCCGGAAGCGTCCCGTTGCCGCCGAGGGTGTCGGTGATGATCCGGAGGCCCTGGGGCCGCAGGGCCTTCAGATGACGGGCGGCGCTGACCGATCGCGTGGAGCCGGAGCCCGCCGACTGGATTGCCTGGCCGACTCCCGGCGACGCTCCGCCGTAGACGTAGGCGCTCGGGCTGTACGGGTTGCCTGCCTTGGCGGCGCCGACTCCGAGGACGGCGAGCGAGGCTGCGACCGCGACCGCCATGAAGAACTTGAACATTGCTTCCTCCTGCCCGGGGGATCGCGGGGTTGCGATCTCGTTGCCCACGAGACGCGGCCGCGGCAAAGGAGGGGCTAAGGCTTGGTAAAAGCGAAGGGCGGGTGCTAGCGTCGGCCGGGGGAAGGTCCCGGATGGACATCCGCATCCTCGGCCCGCTCGAGGTGCTCGACGATGGCAGAGCGCTCGAGCTCGGCGGCGCCAAGCAGCGCGCCGTCCTCGCGGTGCTGGCGCTCAACGCGAACCGCGCCGTCTCTCTCGACCGCCTCGCCCAGATCCTGTGGGACGAGCGGCCGCCCGAATCGGCGCGGAAGACGATCCAGGTGTACGTCTCGCAGCTCCGCAAGGCCCTCGGGAAGGCCAGAATCGAGACGAGCGGCGGCGGCTACCGGCTGCGCGTCGACCCGGCCGAGCTCGATCTCGAGCGGTTCGAGCGCCTGCGCGACGCCGGGAACGTCGACGCCGCGCTCGCGCTCTGGCGCGGGGAGCCGCTCGCCGACCTCGCCGATCACGGAATCGCACGCGCGGAGGCGGCGCGGCTCGCCGAGCTGCGGCTGTCGTGCATCGAGCAGCGCCTCGAACGCGAGCTCGAGGCCGGCCGCCACGGCGAGCTCGCCGCGGAGCTCGCGTCGCTCGTGCACGCGCACCCGGCACGCGAGCAGCTGCGGGGCCAGCTGATGCTCGCGCTGTACAGGAGCGGCCGCCAGGCCGAGGCGCTCGAGGCGTACCGGGCGGCCCGCACGACGTTCATGGACGAGCTCGGCCTCGAGCCGAGCCGAGCTCTGCGCGATCTTCACCAGAGGATCCTGCGTCAAGATCCGGCGCTCGACGTGCCACGCGCCCAGCCGGCTTCCCCGCCGTCGGTCGCGCCGGCTCCGACCACGGTGATGCGGAAGACGGTCACCGTCCTCTTCTGCGACCTCGCCGAGTCGACGCAGCTCGGCGAGCGGCTCGACCCGGAGGCGCTGCGAACGGTGATGTCGCGCTGGTACGAGGCGATGCGTGCGCCGATCGAGCGCGCCGGCGGCACGGTGGAGAAGTTCGTCGGCGACGCCGTGATGGCCGTCTTCGGCGTTCCGGCCGCCCATGAGGACGACGCGTTCCGCGCCGTGCGCGCGGCGGTCGAGATGCGCGAGGCGGTCGGCCCGCTCGGGCTCGAGGTCCGGATCGGCGTCAACACCGGCGAGGTCGTCACCGGCGACAGCTCGACGACGCTCGTCACGGGCGACGCGGTGAACACCGCGAAGCGTCTCGAACAGGCCGCGGCACCCGGCGAGATCCTCATCGGCGCGGGCACCAGGCGGCTCATTGCGCACGCGACCGAGCTCGAGCCGGTCGGCCGCGTGCCCGCGAAAGGGAAGCGCGCGCCGGTGGAGGCGTGGCGCGTGCTCGCGACGATCGCCGGCGCGACGCCGTTCCCACGGCGCCTCGACGTGCCCCTCGTCGGGCGGAAGCGCGAGCTCGAGCTGCTCGAACGCGAGCTCGCCGCGGCGGTGCGCGAACGCACGTGCCGCCTCGTCACCGTGAGCGCGCCGGCGGGCATCGGCAAGTCGCGCCTCGCCCAGGAGCTGGTCTCGCGCGCTGACGCGGATGTCCTCTCCGCGCGCTGCGTGCCGTACGGCGACGGCATCACCTTCCTTCCGGTGGCGGAGCTGCTCGACGACATCGCCGGCAGCTCGAACGACGAGATCTTCTGGCACGTGCGCAAGCAGCTGGAGTTGCGGGCCGAGGCCGGGCCGCTCGTCGTCTGCGTCGAGGACGTGCACTGGGCCCAGCCCGCGTTCCTCGACCTGCTCGAGTACGTGCACGGCTGGGCGCGCGACGCAGCGATCCTGCTCCTGTGCCTGACCCGGCCGGAGCTCTACGACGCACGCCCGCGCTGGCCGGGTGCGTCGATCGCGCTCGAGCCGCTGACGCGTGAAGAGTCGGCGTCGCTGCTGGACGAGCTCGAGGTGCCCGACCACGCCCGCTCGAGGATCGCCGAGGCGGCGGAAGGCAACCCGCTCTTCCTCGAGCAGATGGTGGCGATGCTCGCCGACGACGCGCCGGCGGAGATGCCCCCGACGATCCACGCGCTGCTCACCGCGCGCCTCGATCGACTCGAGACGTTCGAGCAGTCGGTGCTGCAGCGCGCTGCGGTCATCGGCAAGGACTTCTCGCGTAACGCCGTCGTCGAGCTGTCGCCGATGGATCAACGAGGCGACGTCGCGACCGCGTTGCTGGCTCTGACGCGAAAGGAGCTGATCCGTCCCGAGCACACCGGCTACGCCGACGATGACGGCTTCCGCTTCCGCCACGCGTTGATTCGCGACGCCGCCTACGCGGAGGTGCCGAAGCGTGTGCGCGCGGAGCTCCACGAGCGCTTCGCCGACTGGCTCGTGAGTCGCGGCGCCGTGGACGAGCTCGTCGCCTATCACCTCGAACAGGCGGCACGCTCGCAGGCGGAGCTCGGCGAGCCGGACGACGGCCTCTCGGCACGCGCGGCTTCGCTGCTGACGGCGGCCGGGCACACGGCAGGCGCCCGGGACGACATGCACGCGGCCCGGAACCTGTTCGAGCGCGCACTCGCGCTCGACGATCTCGGTGGCCAGCGGCCGGGCGCGCTTCGCGGCCTCGCGGGCGCGCGCTGGGCGACGGGCGACATCGACGGGGCCGCTGCGGCGATCGACGAGGCGATCGAGTCCGCGTCCGCCAACGGCGAGGTGCGGCAGGAGTGGTACGGACGCCTCGAGCGCGCGGCACGGCTGCACCAGCTGCATCCTTCCGACGACGAGCTCGGCAAGGTTGCGACAGAGGCGATTCGCGTCTTCGCGTCCCTGGGCGACGATGCCGGGCTCTGCCGCTCCTGGCGCCGCCTCGCGCTGCTCTCGTACTCGACCGGCCGCTGTGGCGACGCTGCCGCGCAGGCAGAGCGTGCACTCGAGCACGCGCGCCGCGCCGGCGATGCGGGGGAGGTGGCGCGGACGGCGGATCTTTACTGCTCCGCCCTCGTCTACGGCCCGGAGCCCGCCGGGAGCGCGGCCAGGAGATGCCGCGAGCTGCTGGCCGAGGGCACGACGGGCGGCGTCCTCGAGGCCGCCGTCGCCAGCGCGCTCGCCTATCTCGCCGCGATGCAGATGTCGTTCGACGAGGCACACGCCGAAGCCGCTCGCGCCGCCGGCATCTACGAAGAGCTCGGCCTTCCGCTGCTCCGCGGCGGCCTCGCCGAGGTGATCGGCGCGATCGAGATCCTCGCCGGCGACCTCGAGGCAGCAGAGCACGAGCTTCGGCTCGGCCGCGACCTCTTCGCCCAGGCCGGAGCGACCCCGCTCGCAGGGCACCTCGCCGCCCTGCTCGCACGGGTGCTGCTCGAGCGGGGACGGACCGAGGAGGCGGCAGATCTCGTCGACCTCGCGCAGAGCACGATCGAAGCCAGAGACCTCTTCGGCTTCGTCGCGGTCCGGCTCGCCGCGGCCGGTCTCGCCTCTGCAAACGGCCGGCTCGACGAGGCGTGCCGGCTCGCCGACGAGGCGCTCGCCCGACTGGAGGGGACCGACACCATTCTCCGCGCCGACGCACTCGCAGCCCGCGGCGACGTCTCGGAGGCCCTCGAGCTGCACGAGGCGAAAGGCAACGTCGCAGCCTCCGCTCTAGTCACGGCGAGGGCGGCGCGGTAACGTCGCGGCACCGCAAGAAGGGAGGCACACGATGGCGCACAACCCCGCGACGGGACGCCACAGGCCGGACGGGCCGATCCATCATTGGGACGGCTGGACCGCGGCGATCGAGCAGGCGCTCGCACAGACAGGTTGGGACAGCGGCTCCCACGACAACGTGAAGGTCGAGCTCGCCGCGAAGGTCGACGTCGTCAATCCGGGGCGGATCGTCGAGTACATCGCCAAGCTGACGCCGCCCGGCCCCTAGGTCACGAGCGCGCGCGCATAGTCGCGTGCATCGAACGGGCGGAGGTCGTCGAGACGCTCGCCGACGCCGACGAGCTTCACCGGCATGCCGAGCTCATAGGCGATCGGGACGGCGACGCCTCCCTTCGCCGATCCGTCGAGCTTCGTCAGCACGACGCCGGTGACACCGACGGCTTCGTTGAAGAGGCGCGCCTGTTGCACGCCGTTCTGTCCGGTGGTCGCGTCGACCACGAGAAGCGTCTCGTGCGGAGCGCCGTCGAGCTTGCGTTCGATCACGCGGCGCACCTTCGCCAGCTCCTCCATCAGGTTCGTCTGCGTGTGCAGGCGCCCGGCGGTGTCGACGACCACGACGTCGCGGCCGCGCGCCTGCGCGGCGTCGATCGCGTCGAACGCGACAGCGGCGGGATCGGCGCCGCGCTCCGAGCCGACGAAGTCGGCGCCCGCACGCTGCGCCCAGATCTCCAGCTGTTCGTCGGCGGCGGCGCGGAACGTGTCGGCGGCGCCGACGACGACCGAGTGCCCGTGCTGTGCGAGCACGGACGAGAGCTTGCCGATGGTCGTCGTCTTTCCCGTGCCGTTCACGCCGACGACGAGGAGCACGGCGGGATCGTGCTTCACGTCGAGCGTCGGCGGCTCGCCGAACAGATCGGCGATCTCGTCGGCGAGTGCGCCGATGTCGCCGCGCTGCTCGAGGCGGCGGACGATCTCCGCCGTCGCGGGCACGCCGACGTCCGCCTGCAGCAGCGCTTCCTCGAGCCGCTCCCACGAGAGATCGTCGCCGGGATCGAACGCGGCCACCTGGATCTGCTCGGTCAGTGCACGCCGGGACTTCGACAGCGAGTCGCGCAGGCGCGAGAAGAAGCCCGCCCGGTCCGTCTCCGGATCGGGCGCGGCTCCTTCTTCGTCTAGCAGCTCGGACCAGCTCCGCGGCACTTCGCGCAGCGTAATCGGCCGGCCGGCAAAGCCGGCCGGCCTCTTTGTCGGCATCGCAAGCGACGCCTCACCTAAACGGCTCGCTGGTACGCGCGGATCGCGCGGGTGGCCAAGGCCGCGCACACGAGCAGGAGCGCCGCCAACAGCCCGGCCCGCGTTCCGACGAGGCCCCAGTCGGACGAGCCCGCGCGCGCGCCGACGACGGCCCAGTTCACCGGATTGAACCGCGCGATGCCGTGGATCCACCCCGGCAACAAATTCTCCGCCATCATCCCCGACGACAGGAACGTCGCCGGAAGCACGACGAACTGAACGGCGCCGATGAGCGTCTCCTCCTGCCGCGCCACGAGCGCGAGCGCATCAGACAGCGCCGCGACGCTGCCGCCGAGCAGGATCGCCAGCGCGAACATCGCCACGACCGTGCCGAACGAGAAGTGCGCGCCGTCCGCATACGCGACGCCGACGAGGACGAGCGACTGCACGACGATGACCACCGCGCCGTAGAGGAAGCCGGAGGCCACGAGCGCGCCGCGGCTCATAGGCGAGACGAGGAAGCGGTCGAGGATGCCGCGGTTCATCGCGTCGATGTAGCCCATTCCGTGCCAGCCGCCGGCGAAGAGCGCGCTCATCACCAGCACGCCCGGTGTGAGGAACTCGATGTACGAGCCTCCGTGGAAGCCCGGGAGCTCGACGACGTGCTTGAAGAGCGAGCCGAACAGCAGCAGCCAGATCAGCGGCTGTACGAGCGTGATCGCGACGAACCATGGCTGCCGCCAGAGATTGAGCAGCTGCCGACGCGTCAGCCCGATGGTGTGACGGATCGCGAGCGTCATCTCGTACCCTCCTCCTCCGCCTGGTCGAACGACCGGCCGGCGTGTCGCAGATAGACGTCGTCGAGCGACGGCCGCGAAACCGTCGCGGCCACGACCGGGATGCCTTCGGCCTCGAGCAGCGCGAGGACGGCCGGGATCGCCCGCGCCCCCTCGGCGGCGCGCGCGCGAAGCATGCGGCCGTCGACGGACGCCTCGCCGACACCGTCGACCGCGGAGAGCGCCGCCAGCGCGTGCCCGTTCGCAGCCGCGCCGAGCTCGACGAGGAGCGTATCGCCGTGCAGCTCGCTCTTCAGCTCCTCGGGCGTCCCGGCGGCGACGATGCGGCCGCGGTCGACGATCGCAAGCTGCGAGGCGAGCCGGTCGGCCTCCTCGAGGTAATGCGTGGTGAGCAGGACCGTCACGCCCTCGTCCCGCGCGAGGGTCTCGAGCGCGGCCCACATATCCGCACGCGCCTCCGGGTCGAGGCCGGTCGTCGGCTCGTCGAGGAAGAGCACCCGCGGCTCGTTGATGAGCCCCATCGCCACGTCGAGCTTGCGCTGCATGCCGCCGGAGTACGTGCGAACGAGCCTGTTCGCCGCCTCGGCGAGGTCGAAGCGATCGAGCAGCTCGGCCATCCGCGCGCGCAGCCGACGGGACGGGATGCCGTAGAAGTCGCCCTGCAGCTGCAGGTTCTCCCGGCCGGTGGCGTCGGGGTCGACGCCGTGCTTCTGGCCGACGACGCCGATCGCCTGCCGCACGCGCAGCGGCTCGCGCACGACGTCGCGGCCGGCCACGACCGCCCGCCCTTCTGTGGGCGCCGTCAGCGTCGTCAGGATCTTCACCGTCGTCGACTTGCCGGCCCCGTTCGGCCCGAGCAGGCCGAAGACGGAGCCGGCCTCGACGGAGAAGCTCACGCCGTCGAGCGCGCGCACACCCTTCGGATACGTCTTCGCAAGGCCCTCGACCTCGATTGCGAAATCCACTCCCACCTCCTACAATTAGCTTGACAGTCGTGTATCTTAATAATCGAAATATCTGAATGTCAAGAGAAGAGAAGATCCTCCGCGGGCTCGAGCTGATCCGTCGGAATCAGGTCCTCACCCAGAGGCTGGACGAGGCCGCCGCCCGGTACCTGGGCGTGAACATGACCGACGCGCGCGCCATCGACATCATCGACCAGGCGGGGCGCATCACCGCGGGAGATCTCGCGCGCGAGCTGCGCCTCTCGACCGGCGCCGTCACGACGATCGTCGACCGGCTCGAGAAAGTGGGCTACGCCCGCCGGGCGGCGGATCCCGAGGACCGCCGGCGCGTCCTCATCGAGGTGACGCCGAAGGTGCAGCGCATGTCCGAGGAGATCTACGGCGCGGTCGAGGAGATCTTCGAGATGACTGCGGGCTACACCGACAAGGAGCTCGACGTGTTCCTCCGCTTCCACGAGCAGAGCCGCGAGTGGCTCGAGGAGCATCTCGCGCACGCCGAGCGGCTGACCGCGCGCAAGCCGATGAAGAAGCGCCTGCGCGGCCGCGGCCGCGCCTAGGCAACCGCGACGGCTTCGGCTTCTTCACGCGGCAGTCGGCGCGAGACGATCTGCGAGACGCCGTCGCCGCCCATCGTCACGCCGTACAGAACGTCGGCCGCCTCCATCGTCCGCTTCTGGTGGGTGATGACGACGAACTGAGCGCGGTCCGCGTACCGTCGAAGCAGCTCGACGAAGCGGCCGATGTTCGTGTCGTCGAGCGCGGCCTCGACCTCGTCGAGGAGATAGAATGGGCACGGCCGCGCGAGGAAGAGCGCGAAGAGGAACGAGATCGCGCCGAGCGCCTTCTCGCCGCCGGAGAGAAGCGACAGGCGCTGCACGCGCTTGCCGGCCGGCCGCAGCTCGACCTCGATGCCGAGCTCGCTGTCGTCGTCCTCCGACTCGGTCATGCGCAGGCGGCCCTCGCCGCCGGGGAAGAGCGTCGACGCGACCTCGGAGAAGTTCTCTTGCACCGCCGCGAACGTCTCGGCGAACCGGCGCTCCACCGTCTCGGTCAGCTCCGCGCGCAGCTTCTCGAGCTCGTCGAGGCTCGCCTCGAGGTCGGCGCGCTGACGCGACAGCTCCTCGAGCCGCTCCTTCTCGGCGTCGTACTCCTCCTTCGCCAGGGGATTCACCTGCCCGAGCGACTCGCGCCTGCGCTCCAGCCGCTCCGCCCTGTCGGCGAGCTCGTCGCGGTCGTCGCCCTCTGCGCGTTCCTCCGTGCCCGCCTCGGCGAGCCGGCGCCGGGCCTCGTCGGCCTCTGCCTCGATGCGTGCGGACTCGACCTCGATCGCCGACGCGCGCTCGGCCGCCTCGGAGAGCGCACGCCGCAGCTCGACTTCGGCCGCGCCGAGACGGCGCAGCTCGTCGCCGAGCTCGCCGGTGCGTGCGGCGCCCGCATCGACGCGCGCGCGCAGCGCCGCCTCGAAACGGGACGCGGGAACCTCGAGGGCGCGGACGAGCCGCTCGGCGAGCGCGATGCTGCGCACGGCGACCGGATCGGATTGGACGGAGTACGCAGTCGCGGGGATCGGGGCCTCGCCGCGCTCCCGCAGCGTCGCCAGCTCGGCCGCGAGCTCCCGTCTCCGGGCCTGCAGCTCGAGCAGCACCGCCTCGGCCGTCTCGCCGGCGAACCAGAGCTCAGCGCGCTCGGGGTCGTAGCCGAAGCCCTCGCGCGTCACCGCAGCAACGGGAGAGGACAGCAGGGCATCCTTCGCGACCACCGGCAGCTCGGGATCGCGGCGCCCGATGACGACGGTGAGGGAGCCGAGCCCGGCCGCACGCGCACGCTCGAGCAGCGCGAATGCGGCGTGGACGTCGTCGGCGACGACGGCCGATGCGCGCTGGCGCAGCGAAGCGGCTACCGCGTGCTCCATTCCCGGCTCGACGTCGAGCAGCGACAGCGCGATGCGCTCTCCCTGCTCCGCGAGAGCGCGCGCGGCCGGCGGCAGTCCCTCTCGCTCCGCGAGCGCGCGGTCGAGCGCGCGCAGCCGCTCCTCGTGCAATGCGACCTGCTCCGCGAGCGCCGCACGCTCCCTGCGCACGCGCTCGTCGAGCACGCGGCGCGGCTGCTCGAGCTCGGCGCGCAGCCGGCGAAGCAGCGCCTCTGCCGACTCGCGGCGCATCGCGACGCGCTCTGCGGCACTGCGCAAGCGGTACAGCTCCTGCATCACGAGCTCGCGCGCGCCCGCTGCGTCCGCGAGCTCCTCCTCCGCCTTCCCGCGCTCGGCGAGGACCGACTGCAGCCGCTCGTCGGCGCCGCGCTTCGCGAGCGCGGCTGCGGCACGCCGCTCGCCTGCAGCCGCGAGACGGTCGTCGAGCGTCGCGAGATCGAGCTCGGCGATGCGCGCGCGCAGCTTCGCCAGCTCTCCGCGCAGCCTCTCGGCGCGCTCCGCCGCCGTCGCCTGGAGCGCCAGCGGACGCAGGCGCTTCTTCACCTCGGCCTCGAGATCGCGCGCGCGCTCGACCTGGACGGCGACCCGCGCCAGCTTGAGCTCGGCGCGATGGCGCCGGGCCTTGAAGCGCCCGAGGCCGGCCGCCTCCTCGATGAGCGCGCGCCGCTCCTCGGGACGCGACGCGAGGATCGCCTCGACCTTGCCCTGGCCGATGATCGAGTGCATGCCCTGGCCGAGGCCGAGGTCGGCGAGCAGCTCGACGAGGTCGAGGCGCCGCACCGCGGTCTTGTTCAGCAGGTACTGGCCCTCGCCGCCCCGGTGGAGGCGCCGCGTCACCGCGATCTCGGTGAAGTCGATCGGAAGCGCGTGATCGGCGTTGTCGAAGAGGAGCTCGACCTCGCAGAAGTCGGCGGGGCCGCGGCCGGCGGCGCCGGCGAAGAGGACGTCGTCGGGCTTCTCCGCCCGGAGCTCCAGCGGGCTCAGCGAGCCGGCCGCCCAGCGGATCGCGTCCGAGACGTTGGACTTGCCGGAGCCGTTCGGCCCGACGATGACGCCGACGCCCCGCTCGAGACGCACCTCGACCGGGTCCGGGAAGGACTTGAAGCCACGGATCTTGACGGCGCGGAGATGCACCGGCAGGGACCCTAGCGACGGCTCAAGACGGCGCTACTTCTCGTCGTCCGCTTCTTCGCCGTCCCGGGCGAGCGGGGCGTCCTCGTCGCGGTGGAACAGCTCGAGGATGCCGCGCTCCTCGGTCTCCTGCTCGTTCTCCTCGAGCCGCTCGTCGAGGCGCTTGTCGGAGTGCTTGTGGCGATGCACCGTCTCAGGATGCCAGAGATTCCAGATGCTCCAGGGCCTGCTTTGCCGCCTCCTGCTCGGCGGCCTTCTTCGAGCGGCCCTCCCCCATGCCGAGCTGCTCGCCGCCGACGACCGCCGCGCAGGTGAAATGGCGCTCGTGCGGGGGACCGACGATGTCGACCACCCGGTACGCCACCTGCTTTCCGAGGCGCGCCAGCGCTTCCTGCAGCTCCGTCTTGTGGTCGACGTGCGTCGTCAGCGCGTACTCGATTCGGTCGGAGAAGGCGTCGACGACCGCGTCCTCGATGGCCGCGAAGCCGTGCACGAGGAAGAGCGCTCCGAGCACGGCTTCGAGGAGCGCTGCGAGGACGTTGCGGTTGCGCGCGAGGCGCTCGGCGTCCTCGCCTACGTTGAACGCCGCCAGGCGCGTCCCGAGGTCGAGCTCGTGCGCGACGACCGCACAGCTCGCCCGCGAGACGACGAACGACCGCACCTTTGCGAGGCGGCCCTCCGAGAACTCCGGGTGCTCGGAGTAGAGCGCATGGGCGACCGCGAGCTCGAGGACGCTGTCGCCGAGGAACTCGAGCCGCTCGTAGGACGCCGTCCGCTCCGCCGCCCACGACGAGTGCGTGAATGCCGTCGCGGCCGCCTCGGGCGGCAGCTCATCGATCAGCTGGGCGAGCGAGCGGCCGCGCCGGCCGCTACTGGTGCGACGAGACGTAGTCGACGGCCTGCCCGACGGTTGTGATCTTCTGGGCGTCCTCGTCGGAGATCTTGATCCCGAACTGGTCCTCCAGTTCCATGATGAGCTCGACGAGGTCGAGCGAATCCGCGTCGAGGTCCTCTTGGAACGACGCCTCCTCCGTGATGTCGCTCTCGTCGATTCCGAGCTGCTCGGTCAGGACCTCCTTGACCCGCTCGAAGACTTCCTCGCGCGACGCTGCCATGTCACCTCATCTGGTTGTCGGGGGCTTGGACAAGCGGAAAAGCGCGCCGATCATATCGCCTGGGCAGGCTGGGCAAGCCGGGTTGTCACGCGCCCGACGACGTCGTGCTCGACCCCGCGGGCGGCGAGGCGGATCGCGTTTGCGATCGCCGTCCGCGAGGAGTTGCCGTGCGCGACGACGGCCAGGCCGCGCAGGCCCAGCAGATAGGCGCCGCCGTACGTGTCGGGATCGAGCCGCTTGCGCAGCCTCCTGGCGGCCGGCCGGACGAGTAGTCCGCCGACCGTGCCGCGCGTCGTCGCCGCAATCTCCTCACGGAACGCGTCGAGCAGCGTCGTGATCGTCCCCTCGAGGAGTTTCAGCGTGACATTGCCGGTGAACCCGTCGGTGACAACGACGTCGGCCGCGCCCGAGAGGACGTCGCGGCCCTCGCAGTTGCCGGCGAAGTTCAGGTCGCTCTCC
>Ga0070731_10003589_pt1 | contig 13878 bp, 15 predicted proteins | sample Coa_R1_2_FD_66448 | JGI IMG/M metagenome (GOLD analysis project Ga0070731, IMG submission 66448) | Surface soil microbial communities from Centralia Pennsylvania, which are recovering from an underground coalmine fire - Coalmine... | ecosystem: Environmental > Terrestrial > Soil > Unclassified ... | reverse complement strand
CAGGTGATCGCCGTGGTGCGGCAGCTCGAGAGCGAAGGATTGTTGAGCCGGAGCAAGGGCGGCAGCGGAGGCGGCGACGATCAGTATGTCTAGGGTCCTCCGCGACGAGGAGCTTTCAGAAGTCTCGCCGATCTGGTGGAAGGACGGAGGTTCGGTCCCGCCTGCGAAAGTAACTCCGCAGCGCGTTCATCCACCGACGGTTCAGACCAGCGCCGATCCGGAACGGGAGCGGGAAGCACATCAGAGAGGGTTTGCGGAGGGCAAGGCCCTGGGCAGAGAGCAGGCCGCGGCGGAACTGACGCCGATGATGGACCGGCTCGGCCGGACGCTTTCCGATCTATCCTCATTGCGGCCTCGCATCCGCACCGATGCTGAAAAGGACCTACTGAAGTTGGCGATTGCGATCGCGCGTCGCGTGCTTCATCGAGAGTTGACGCTGGACCCGGAATCGATCGAGGGGCTGATCAAGGTTGCGCTGGATAAGCTCCAGTCGCGCGAGCTGTGCCGGGTGCGGGTGCATCCGGACCAGGAAGCCGCGCTCAAGTCATCACTGGAGCGGTTCTCGAATTCTCAGAACATCGAATTGCTGGCCGATCCTACGTTACAGTGCGGGGATGTATTGTTTGAGACTTCCCATGGAACGCTGGATGCTTCCATCGAATCGCAGCTTCGCGAGATCGAGCGCGGATTTGCGGACCGGCTGAAGAAATGAGTCCGCAAATGGCGCTCGAACCCAACGACAGTGTTTCGCTGGACGGATACGTTAAGGATCTGGATTCGCTGGATCTGCTGCCGTGGACCGGCCGCGTGACCGCGACGGTGGGGCTGCTGATCGAATCGAGTGGACCGGCCGTGGCTATCGGCGATTTCTGTGAGATCGCGACCGGCAACGGACGAAACATCCGCACGCAGGTCATCGGGTTCCGCAACGGCCGCGTGCTGGCGATGCCTCTGGATGAACCGGACGGATTGCAACTCGGGAGCCCGGTGATCGCGCGAGTCCAGGAAGCCCGGCTTTCCGTGGGGCCGGGGCTGCTGGGGCGCGTGCTCGACGGCTTCGGGCAGCCGATGGATGGCGGGCCGCCGATCGAGGGCACGACGACCTACCCTCTGTATGCGCCGCCGCCAAATCCGCTGCAACGCCGGCACATCACCGATCGCCTGGTGACCGGGATTCGTCCGATCGACAGCCTGCTCACTTGCGGCAAGGGCCAGAGAATCGGCCTGTTCGGAGGCAGCGGCGTCGGCAAGAGTACGCTGCTGGGCGCCATGTCGCGCAAGAACTCGGCGCAGGTCAGCGTGGTTGCGCTGATCGGCGAGCGAAATCGCGAGGTGAAGGCGTTTCTGGAGCATGAGCTTGGTAAGGAAGGCATGGAGCGTTCGGTGGTGGTAGTGGCGACGTCGGATCGTCCGGCGCCGCTGCGCATCCGGGCGGCGTTCGTGGCGCTGGCGGCGGCGGAATATTTTCGCGATCAGGGCGCGGATGTGCTGCTGGTGATGGATTCCGTCACTCGCCTGGCGATGGCACAGCGGGAAATCGGCCTGGCGGCAGGCGAGCCGCCGAGCCAAAAGGGTTATACGCCGTCGGTGTTCACTCTGCTTCCGAAAATCTTCGAACGCGCCGGCAGTTTTGAGAGCGGATCGATCACGGGATTCTTTACGGTATTGGTGGAAGGCGACGACTTCAACGAGCCTATCTGCGATGCGGCTCGCGGCATTCTGGACGGGCACCTGATTCTGTCGCGCGACCTGGCGGCGGCGGGGCATTATCCGGCGATCGATATTTTGAGCTCCATCAGCCGGCTGGCTAACAAAGTGACGACTCCTGAAGAGATCCAGGCTGCGCAGCGAGTGCGCGAGGCGCTGGCGCTCTATCAGCAGTCGTCCGACCTGATTCAATTGGGGGCGCACGTTCAGGGAGCGAATCCGAAGCTCGACCAGAGTATTCGCATCCGGCCCCAGATCATCGATTATCTTCGCCAGGATGCGGAGAAATTTTCCACATTGAATGAGACCCGCGACGGGCTCTTCATGCTGGCCCGGCAACTGCCGTGAAGACCTTCAAGTTTCCGCTGCAACGGGTGCTCGAGTGGCGGGCGCTGCTGATGAGGACCGAGGAAGAGAAGCTGGCGACGCTGCAGAACAAGCTGGCGGGGCTGATTGCACGGGACCAGGCGCTGACCGACGCGGAGCATCAGGCGGAAACGGGGCTGGCCACGACGCCCCTTCTGAACGGGCTGGACTTGCAGCAATTCGCGTCGTTTCAGTTACGCGTCCGAAGCGAGCGGGCATCGCTGAAGGCAGCCCGGGCGCAGTGCGAGGCGCAGACGGTGGAACAGCGGAAGAAGCTGTTGAAGGCTCGCAAAGATGTCCGGGTGCTCGAAAAATTACGGGAGCGGCGCTGGGAAGCGTGGACCTACCTGAACGATCGTGAAGTGGAGACGATCGCGGCGGAGGCGTACATTTCCAAGTGGGCTCGCTCCGACTTCGAAGGGGGAAACGCATGAACATTTTCCTGCTGACTGAGACGGAGAGCGGCTGCTATAAATGGCGCGGCGCGGTTCCAGCGAAGTACCTGGCGCGGCGCGGGCACACCGTTCAGATTTTCTCGGGCAATCCCACGGCGCATGACGCGCCGGACGTGATGATGTTCTTCCGCGCGCACTTCGTCGAAGCGGTCAAGCTGGTCGGTTTTTGCAAGAAGAGCGGGATCCGGGTGGTGTTCGACACCGACGACGCGCTGGATCTGGTGCCGCGGGAAAACGTGAATTATGCATCGCTGCAGGCGCGGCTGCCGGTTTACGATTTCATGCTGCGAGCCGCGGATGTGGTCACCACGACGACGGAAACGCTGGCCGAGTATCTGCGACGGTGGAATCGCAACGTAGTGGTGCTGCCGAACAGCGTGGATCCCGAGGAGTGGGAGGTTGCGCCGAGATCCGCTGAGACTCGCGTCGGATGGACGGGCAGCGCTACGCACTTCGAAGATCTGACAGTGGCGCTGGATGCGGTTCGGGAGGCTCAGAAAAAGCACGCCTTCAAGTTTGTGCTGCAGGGGATTTGCAATCATCCGACGATCGAGGAGTTTTCGCAGGTGATCGACGTGCAGTGGGGTAAGGCACAATGGGCCACGCCGCTGGGCAAAGCGGTCAGGCGATTCCTGGACAAGCTATCGGAAATTCGTTACGAGTTTCATCCGAACGTTCCGGTTCATGCGCATGCGCGGAAGGTCTGCGAACTGGCGTTGGATATCGGGATCGCTCCTTTGACGGATCACCGGTTTAATTACCACAAGAGCTGCATCAAGTATTACGAGTATGCGATGTCGGGGGCGGTTACGATTGCGTCGCATGTGCTGCCGTACTCGACGGAAGTCCCGAATACGGCAAAGAATCGGCGCGAGTCCTGGAAAGAGAAGCTCGAATACGCGCTGTCGACGGATCGGGCACCCATTTTGCAGGCGGAGCGTGATTGGGTGCTGGCGAATCGGAACATGGAGAAGAACGTCGAGTTGTGGGAGCGGGTGCTGACGGGGGATTCCGCTGCTCGGGGGAGCGCGACGGAATTGCAGTCTGCGGTGGGTTAGGTCGCGGGTTGGGGTCCGCTCGCTGGCTCTCGCGGCTCGGTGTGAGGGGTAGTTGACTTGGCGGGTGTAGCGCGGGGGGAATGTCGTCTGCTGAGGTTGGGTCAACGGGTCGGGGCCCGCTCACTGGCGTTCGCGGTTCGGTGCGAGGAGTAGTTGACTGGGCGGGTGTAGCGCGGGGGGAACGTCGTCTGCGGTGGGTTAGGTCGACGGGTCGGGGTCCGCTCGCTGGCTCTCGCGGTTCTGTGCGGGGGGTAGTTGACTTGGGTCGGTTCGGGGTTACTCGATTTGGAATTTTTGCCGAGTCTCGACGGTTTGGTTCGCGGTTTTGTCGCGAATTTTGATTGCCAGGGTGTAATTGCCTTTAGGGACGTTGGGATCGAGATTCAAGTTCAGCGCGCCGGGGACGTAGCGTTGGGGATAAAACGACGCGTTTGACTCGGACGCGGCGGCGGGTTGCGAAAAGACCTCGTGGTCGGAGGCGTCCAGAATTGCCAGGCCGTAGTCAACCGCGAATTGATTGTTCGGGCCGAATTTGAAGCCGGTAATGTCGAAGCGCGCCCAGAGCGTGTCGCCGGGGTGATAGATGGCCGGATTCATCGGCACCTTACCGTCCTCGCTGCGGAGAAACTGGAAATTTGCGGCAGCTAGATGGTCGGTTACTTCTACGTCGTGTCCGCGGACGCGAAAGGCAAGCTCCGTGCTGGTTTCCGTTCCGGCAATCTCGTCTTTCACCCTGACGGCGATTTTGTACGCTCCGGTGGGGGCGAAACCGGGGATGACCAGGCTCGCCGGGAACTTGGGCCGCCAGTTCTTATCTTGGGCCGAGACGCTTTCTTCGAGTACGCGGGATTCTTCCTTCACAATCGGGACGCCGGACGGATCGACGGCGCGCATGTGCCAAGTGAGTTTCACGCTTTGCGCTTCGTCCTTTTTCAGGATCTGGTAGCCGGTGATTCGGCAACTTACGTACAGGGTCTCGCCGGGGACGAATTCGTAGCCGGGCGCGAGCTCAGGGCCGTCCTCGAATTGATGTAGCGCGGGGTTTTCGATGGCGAGCTTGGATTGCGCGACGGCGCCAGAGGCCAGCGCCAAAAGCGCGATAAATTCAGCCGTTTTCATGGCCATTCGCGGCTACTTCCCAGGAGTGGCGGGCGGCGAGTCGATGGGCGCGTCGGCGTCTATATGCAAGGGAATCTGGATCCACGCGTATCTATCCGCGCCCGATTCGCCGCCGTCGTTTACGCGCAGTTTATACGAAGTCAGGGGAACGTCGAAGACGATGCGGCCTTGCTGCGTCTGCGCGGGGTTCAAGGTGCGCAGCAGCCCGAACCAGTTGTCGACTCCTTCGCCGTTATCGGATTCAAGAAACGTCTGGCCGCTCTGATTTTCCAGCGTGAGCAACGGCACTGAAACCTCGTGTCCGCCGCCGTTGGTTACCGAAATGGTGATCATCAGGTAGCGCTGCTGGGGGACGCGCAGTTTGAAATCGCCTCCTAATTGACTTCGCCACGCGGTTTCGATCACATTGTATGTGAGCGGACCGAGGGTGACTCTTTCCCCCATTGGATAGTCGATACGAACGGAATTCTGTTTGTTGGCGCAACCGGTCAGCAGCAGCGCGACCGCCAACATGGGTAAACACAGGTGCAGCGGGGCACGTCTTGACATGATGACCAACCCACAATCTATCGGGTCTTGGGCGCAAAGGCAAATTAACGGGCTGTTACTGGCGGGCTGGTTGCTGGTGGGCTTGTTATTTGCGGGCGCGGCTGCGGCGCCGGCGTTCCAATCCGAACATCCGCTGACCGGACGCCGGATCGCGCCGGTGATGGGAGTAGGCGGCGCGGATTGGCTGGAACGAAGCGAGCGCGAGATGGAAGAGCATCCGGATGCCGCGCTGGATGCGATCGGGATAAAGCCGGGGATGGTGGTCGCGGACGTCGGAGCGGGCACCGGCTATATGACGCTGCGCATGGCCAGGCGCGTCGGGCCATCGGGCAAGGTGTACGCGAACGATGTGCAGCCGGAAATGCTCCGGCGGCTCCGGCAGAACGCGGCGAAAGAGAAGCTGGCGAATATCGAGACGGTTCTGGGAACCGAGGCCGATCCCAAGCTGCCGCCGGGAAAGTTGGACTTGATTCTCCTGGTAGACGTGTATCACGAGTTCTCGCAGCCGCAGAAAATGCTGCAACGGATGCGGGAAGCGCTGAAGCCGGATGGGCGGCTGGTGCTGCTCGAATATCGCAAGGAAGATCCGTCGATTCCGATCCGGCCCGAGCACAAAATGAGCGTCCAGGAAGTGAAGACCGAAGTGGAAGCGGAGGGGTTTCGCATGGACCAGGTTTTAGAAACGCTGCCGCGGCAACACATCCTGATTCTCAAGAAGACCTCTTGACCGCGATTCGATTCGAAGGCGTCTCGAAGCAATTTGGCGGCTATACGGCCATTCAAAATGTCGATCTCGATGTGAGCGCGGGCGCGTTCGTATCGGTCGTCGGACCGAGCGGGTGCGGGAAGTCGACACTGCTGAATCTCGCCGCTGGATTGACCGAGCCCAGCGCGGGTTTGGTTTCGATTTTTGGCGATCCGCTGAACGGATTGAACCGGCGGGCCGGGTACATGTTCCAGCAGGACGCGCTGCTGCCTTGGAAAACTGTCAGCGCAAACGTGTCCCTGGGGCTGCGATTCCGCAATGCGCCCGATGCAGAGTCGCAGGCTCGGGACTGGATCGCTCGCGTAGGATTGCAGAACTTCGCGGACGCTTATCCATCGCAATTGAGCGGCGGAATGCGAAAGCGCGTGGCGATGGCGCAGAGCTGGATTGTCAACCCGGACATCCTGCTGATGGATGAGCCGTTCAGCGCGCTCGACGTGCATACGCGGCTCCGCATGGAATCGGAACTGCTGACGCTGTGGACCGCGTCGCCCAAGACGGTGCTCTTCGTCACGCACGACCTGGAAGAGGCGCTGGCGCTGGCGGATGAGGTGGTGGTTTTGTCGGCAGGTCCGGCGAGCCGCGTGGTGAATCGATACGCGGTGGACTTGCCGCGACCGCGCGATCTGATCGATATCCGCACCGAGCCTCGCTTTGCGGAACTGTATCGCCAGATCTGGGCGGACCTGAGAGAGGAGGTGCTGGCGAGTTATGAACGCGAAAGCTAAGCCGCCGATTCCGATGGGCGTGTGGCAGGTGTTGCTTGGTATCGCGATCCTTGCTAGCTGGCAGGAATTAGCCAATGCGGGGAAGCTCGACAAATTCTTTTTCAGCCGGCCGACGGACATCGCGGCGCGCATCGTGGATTGGGTGCGGACGGGGTCGATCTGGCCGCATTTGATCGTCACGATGGAGGAAGCGGCGCTGGCGTTCGCGCTGGGCGCGGCCTCGGGAATGATTTTCGGATTCGCACTGGCGCGCGCGCCTCGTCTGGGTCAGTTGTTCGACCCGTATATCCGAGTGCTGAACGCGCTGCCTCGCGTGGTGCTGGCGCCGATTTTCTTATTGTGGTTCGGGCTCGGGATCTGGTCGAAGGTAGTGCTGGGCGTGACGGTGGTGTTCTTTATCGTGTTTTTCAATACGCATCAGGGCGTGCGCGAGGTGGATCCGGTGGTGGTTAACAATGCGCGGATGCTGGGGGCGTCGGAATGGCAACTGGTGCGTCATGTCCTGATCCCGAGCGCGCTGACGTGGGTTTTTTCGAGCCTGCACATCAGCATTGGATTCGCCATGATTGCGGTGGTGGTCGGAGAATATCTGGGTGCGGCGCGCGGCGTCGGGTACCTTATTTCGCAGGCCGAAGGCACGTTCGATACGACCGGTGTCTTCGCGGGAATGGTAGTGCTGAGCGCGGTGGTGCTGGTGATCGGGTGGGGAGTGAACCGGCTGGAACATTGGCTGCTCCGATGGAAAGCATGAGGCGGCTTGCGGCGGCCTTGGTCTGTTGTCTGCTGGCGTCCTGCGGAGCGCGGCCCGGCAACACCGCGGTGCGTCTTGCGCTTCAGCCGCCGTCTACGAATAATTATCCGAGCCATCTTGCGCAGTGGCTCGGATTCTATCGGCAGGAAGGGCTGGACGTCACGATCTCCCAAATCGCGGGAGCGTCCAAAGTGCTGGAGGCTTTGGTCGGGGACAGCGCCGATGTCGCGGGCGGCGTGTACGAGCAGACGATCCAGATGGCGGCGGAGGGCCGCGAGGTGGTCAGTTTTGTTTCCCTGCTGCGCTCGCCGAACTTTGCGGTCGTCGCGATGCCGGGACGAGCCGTCAAGACCGTCGGCGATCTCAAGGGTAAAGTCGCGGGTGTCTCCTCAGTCGGGTCGCCGTCGCAGTTCTATTTGAATCATCTTTTGCTTGGCGCGGGAGTCCAGCCGTCGGAGGTGAGTACGACGAACGTCGGGATGGGCGCGACGGCCGTAGCCGCGGTGGAGCGCGGGCAGGTGGACGCGGCTACGCTGTTCGGGAGCGCGGTCACGGCTCTTGAATCGCGGCGTCCGGATCTGCTGATCTTGGCGGATACGCGCACGCCGGACGGGTTGCGCGCGGTGTTCGGCGTCGACGATTACCCGGCGTCCTGCCTGCTGGCGCGAGGAGAATGGCTGCGCGCCCATCCCGATGTGGCACGCCGCATCGCAAAAGCGGTGCTGCGGTCGCTCGCCTGGATTCGGGAGCATTCGCCGGAGGAGATCCTGGCGCAAATTCCGCCCGAGTCGCGCGCTGGCGATGCGGCGGCGGAAATTGCCGCCATCAAGCTGGCGAAGCCGATGTACTCGGTTGACGGGCGGATCAAACCGGATAGCGCGGAGGCAGTTCGCCAGGTGCTGGCGGGTTCTATCGATCGTGTGCCCGATGCAAAGTTCGATTTGACGCGGACGTATACCAACGAATTCCTGCCATAATAGCGCCGCCCCGCGGGGCTGGATACAATGGAATTCCCGCGGTTTCGCGGCTTTTATGGCGCGCTCCCCCGATGCCACGCGCGAACTTTACCATCGCCTGACACAGCAGGCGCGCTATACCTCCCGAACTCCGGACGCCGAGCAGGTTCACAACCTGCGCGTGGCGATTCGCAGATTTAATCAAGCGCTGGATTTGCACGATGAGGACACGCCCGGATTCCGGAAAATCCATCGCCGGCTGAAGAAGACGATGGCGCTTGCCGGGCAGGTTCGGGACGCCGACATCGCCCGGAAGCTGGTGGGCAAATTGCAGCCCGCGGGCGCCGGGACGATTCAGGCGAAGCTGGCGCACCGGAGGATGGAGAGCGAAGAGCAACTGGTTGCAGCGTTGCCGGCGCTTGCGAAGAATGGCCATTTCGAGATGCCCGCCTCTGCTGGAAAGCTGACACAGGACGCTATCCACGATGCGATCCGCGATGCGGTGAAGCGGCTGTTCAAGCGCGCCGCGAAGGCGGACGACGCCAGGGGTCTTCACCGGCTGCGGATCGCGGCGAAGAAGCTGCGTTACGCGCTGGAGCTGCTGGCGCCGCGCCACGACCGGCTGGAACAGATGAAGCGGCTGCAAGCCCTGCTCGGCGACATTAACGATTACGAAACCGCGCGGCGCATCGTAGCCGAGGAATCGGGCGGAAAGAAACTGCTGGCGCAACTCGAAGACCGGCAGAGCAAGAAGATTCGGGAGTTCCGGCGCTATTGGAAGTCCCGTTTCGACGGAGACGACAATGCTCGACGATGGATGGCGGATCTGTCGCACACCCGCAAATCGGCGGCCGGGGCCTGACGCATTTAACCCCGCTTGCTATCGCGCGCGGTTCAGCGCTGATGATTTCTACTGACCGGCGATTTTGCCGGGCATGTCCGCCAGCACGTAACTCATGACGGCCAGGGCCGCGATATTCTTTCGAAAATCGTCCGGATCCACTTTGTCGAGCGTATCCGCTTCGGTGTGATGCCAATCGAAGTAGTGGGCGCCGGTAGTTCTCTCGCCGAGGCCGGGCACGCCGTCGCGCATCAGCGGCGCGATATCGGAACCGCCGCCACCGGGAGCGATCTCGCCCGCACCGACGCGATCGAGCAATTTGCCGATCTGTTGCAGCATTGCCATGGATTGCTGTTCGCCGGCGGATAGCTTGGGCGCAACGTCTCCGCCACGCCGTCCTCCGCGTCCGCCACTGGAACCGTACCCGAATCCGCGCGGCGTTTCGGCGCCGCCGTCCATCTCGATCGCGGCAACATGGTTCTTGATCTTGTCGCCGAGCCACGCGCGGTAGGCCTCGCCGCCACGGCCGCCGTTTTCTTCATTCACCCAAAACACGACGCGGATGGTCCGGCGCGGCTGAAGGCCGAGCTTCTTGATCAGCGCGACGGCTTCCAGGCTGGCCATGATTCCCGAACCGTCGTCCTGCGCGCCGCGTCCGACGTCCCACGAATCCACATGGCCGCCGAGCACGACCACTTCTTCCGGATGCTCCCGTCCCGGAATCTCGCCCAGGATGTCGCCGGCATCGGCGTCTGATTCGGTGCGGGCGGCCATTTCGAGATGGACTTTGACGGGAATATGATCCGCGGCGAAGCGGGCGATCCTGAGCGCGTCTTCCACCGACACGGCGGCGGAGGGCACCTTGGGCTGAGCCGGATCGTACACAAGCGTCCCGGTGTGTGGAATCTGCATGGCGAGCGGCGTGACGGATCGCACCAGCACGGCGACGGCACCGAGCGCCGCGGCGCGCGATGGTCCCGCGGTGCGATAGATCGAAGTTTGGCCGTAGCCGCGGTAGACCTCATTGAAAAGCACAATCTTGCCCTGAATTCCGGCGCGGCCGAGTTTCGCAAGTTCGTCGAAGTCCGACACGACGACCACGTCGCCGGTGATCCCGCCGGCGGGAGTACCCACGCTCATTCCCAGGCCGAGAATATGCAGCGGCTGATTTTCCGGGGCGGTCAGATGCGCCGACTCAGCGCCGCGAACCCAATGCGGGACCTTCACGGGAATGACGCGGACATTGCTCAGGCCGTCCTTTTTCATCTGCTCCTCGGACCAGTGAATCGCGCGGATCAGGGAGTCGGATCCGCTGAGGCGGTTGCCGATACGGTCACAGAGATACGCGAGTTTGGCGTAGCCGTCGTTGTCGGCGAGAGCGGCGTCGATCAAGCGGTCCGCCACGGAGCGGTATTGTTCGGTGAGATTCTGGCCTCGGGCGAGGGCAATTACGGCGACAAACGCCGCCAGCGCCTGGGAAATTCGCATATTGGCGACATGGTAGCAGAACCGCGCCGGGCGGGAATCTTAATGCGTCAGGGAATAGAGGACGTAATTCACGCCGATCCGCATTCCCAAGGCAGAGTACTTCTCGGGATAACGCGGATCGTCCGCCCACTCCCACGAATCGCCGATATCGGAGTTGAACGACATCGCGACCATGACGCGCTTGTGGTCGTCGTAGATGCCGCGCCAGTGAGCCTGGGCGCCGTCGTTGCGATAGGTGCTGCCGCGCCGCAAGGCCCATTCGCCGGGGACCTGGTAGCGATCGTTCAGGTCGTAAACGGTATGGAAGATGGGATCGATGTCGTCGATCTCCACGATCTGCCGGTCCGGGAAGACAAGGCGCATGCTTTCGTAGAAGCGCTCCCACTCTTCGGTGCCCCAGAAGTCGTCGAGCATCAGGAATCCGCCGCGGAGCAGGTAATCGCGGAGCTTTAGAGCCTGGTCGGGCGTCAGCTTCCAATCGCCCATTTCGCCGGCACACAGCCACGGCCAGTTGAAGACGTCGTCGCCGTCGTTCAGATTCACCGGTTGTTCGACGGATCGAACGTGTAAACGCGTCAGCCGCCGGATCGCCATGGCAAAATGACGGTCGGCGCGGGGATAGTCCTGTGTCCAACTGGTCCCGCCTTCACGCCAGTCGATGCCGCCACGATAGCGGTAGGGGCGCGAAAACCTGGCTTCCGGATGGGGAGGATACATCAATCGCGCCTGGACCCATTCGCTGGGCTCCTGATAATCGGCGGGCAGAGGGATATCGTCGTACGGTTCCATGCTCTGATACACACGGAACGGTCGTTGAAAAGCGTACAGCGCGGTGAGGAGGATCACGCCGGCGGTTAGCCGCCAGAACGCGTTCCCGAAGGCCATGTGCTCTACCTATGGCGAGCATAGCATTGTTTCCGGGGGCGAATTAGAAATAGTCGCTTTGGGAAAGACGTCCGGACCCGCTTGCTGGCGCGCGCGGTTCAGTGCCGGGCGGGTTGTGACATGCCCTGGCGTGCGCCGGTCGGCGCCGTTCGGCACCGGACCGTGCACGAAAGGACCGGATTATTTCATGATCAGGCCGCAGGCGATGCGGTCGCCGGCGTTGCCGGTCGGGTCGGTCTTCATATCATCGGCCTTGGCGTGGATCATCAGCGCGGTACCGCCGTTGGCGAATATGGAGTTCGCGCCGTCGCCCATATTGACGCGCGGGTCCTGAACGGTGGCTTTGGCGGTGCCTTTTGCCGTAACGGTGAAGTTGGGCATGTCGCCGTTGTGCGGACCCATGGGATTGTCCATACCGTGCTGCTTCTTATCCGGATTGAAGTGGCCGCCCGCGCTGGTGAACGCCGGTCCTTCGCATTTCGCGTTTTGGTGAATGTGCAGGGCGTGCTCGCCCGGAGGGAGACCCTTGAAATCCACTTTGATAGTGACGCCCGACCCGCCCTTGTTTTCAGTAATCGTGGCGGTTCCGACGGCGGTTCCCTTCGCGTCCTTCATCTCGACTTTGACGGACTTGCCCGCGGCGCAAAGCGCAGCGGCGCTGAGAATGCCCGTGATCGCAATTGCAATGGCGTGTGTGCGCATGTTAGCTCCTCAAATTAGTCTAGTCGATCCGGCGACTCTCCGCCTATTTTGGTGCAACATTCCGACTCCAGCAAGGATCTAACGGTTTATGAAGACGAAGAACCACGATAAAGCTCATCAAGGATCGACGACCGGATCAGCGACCGAAATCCAGCAATTTGGGACTGTGATCGGCCGACCGATTTCCCTGGACAACAAAGTTCGCCAGACCAGCTGCGAGAAGCTGAACCAGATTCTCGCCGATACGATCACCTTGCGCGACATGTACAAGAAGCATCATTGGCAGGTATCGGGCCCGACGTTCTATCAACTTCACCTTTTGTTCGATAAGCACTATGGCGAGCAGGCCGAACTGGTGGACGCGCTGGCGGAGCGCGTGCAAACGCTGGGAGGCGTGGCGATCGCGATGGCGCACGATGTCGCGGAGACGACGCATGTGAACCGTCCGCCGCGCGGCCGAGAGGATTCGACGGTGCAGTTGTTCCGGCTGATCGAAGCGCATGAGCTGATTATCGGGGAGACGCGCGAAGCCGCGGAACGCGCCTCCGACAGCGGCGACGACGGGACCAACGATCTGTTGGTGAGCCAGATCCTGCGCACGAACGAGTTCCAGGTGTGGTTCCTGAGCGAACAGATCGCGGGCTCCGGCATTTCGGATCGCGAGGGCGAGGGAGCGGGAGAAGCGGTCGCGGCCCGGCGCGGTCACTAACTATCAGGCGGCGGGCTTCCTTGGCTTAACGGGATTGCGCGATCGGATATTCTCAAGGGAATGATCCGATTCGCCGCTTTTTTACTCGTTCCCGTTAGTATTCAAGCCGCGGCCTGCATCGCGGCATCGCCGAACTGCACCGAGTGGCTGACCTTCAATGGAGGTCCTTCGCGCTCGCTGGTGTACCGGACATACTCTCTCGAAACCAGAAACACGAACATCACGCGAGCGTTCATCCTGGTTCACGGGGCGGGCCGAGATGCGGATAATTATTTTCGCACCGCGGTGGCCGCGGCCTTTCTGGGCGACGCGCTGGAGAACACCATCGTGATCTCTCCGCGTTTCGCGTCGAATGACGGCCGGAGCTGCCGCGACACGCTCGCGTCGCACGAAGTGAACTGGAGCTGTAACGGCGATAGCTGGCGCTCGGGCGGCGTCGCGATCAGTGACGACAAGTTAACATCGTACGACTTTACCGACGAAGTTCTGCACAAGCTGGCGCGTAAGGATGTGTTTCCCAACCTGAAAGCGATCGTCGTGGCAGGCCACTCGGCGGGCGGGCAATATGTGACGCGCTATGAGATGGCGAACAAGGTTCACGACACGCTGGGCGTGCCGGTTACTTATGTAGTCTCGAATCCGTCGAGCTACGCTTACCTCGACGCGATGCGGCCGGTCGCGGACGGCACCGATTTTCGTCCGTTTAATGACGGGCGCAATTGCACGACTTTCGATCGCTGGCCGTATGGTCTGCAAAGCCGGACAGGGTATACGGGCGGCATCCCGGACGACCAGTTG
>Ga0070731_10003588_pt1 | contig 13878 bp, 14 predicted proteins | sample Coa_R1_2_FD_66448 | JGI IMG/M metagenome (GOLD analysis project Ga0070731, IMG submission 66448) | Surface soil microbial communities from Centralia Pennsylvania, which are recovering from an underground coalmine fire - Coalmine... | ecosystem: Environmental > Terrestrial > Soil > Unclassified ... | reverse complement strand
TTCATATCAGGAGAGTTTGTTCATAGCTTCGGCTGGATTCTTTTGTAGAGGAGAAGCTCATGAAAACAATGGTTTGGCTCACGATACTACTTTCGGCTGCCGTTCTGCTCGCGCAAGACGGCAACTCGGCCACTCCCCAAGCGAAAAAATCCAAGACCTCGAAGCATGAAATCACTGTCGAGGGTTGCGTCAGTCGGCAGAATGGCGACTACATTCTCATGAAGCAGAATCCCGGCACAGCTTACGAACTTCAGGGCACGGGCAAGATGAGGCTCAAGAAGTATCTCGGCCAAAGAGTTGAGGTGACGGCAAGTGAATCGCCCACGTTGAGTTCGAGCTCCGACGCAATGAACAAGGTCGGCTCGGCGGCACCGGTGACCCTGACGATTACTTCCATCAAGGTAATCGACCAGAATTGCTCGTCGGCTTTCGTCGCCAGGTAGGAGCCATTTCATCGACCGCCAGCCCTTACCTGTGGGTGGGATGGTCCGCGCAATTCCCTGCTCGCGGCTATTCACTTCCAACAGATTGCAATCAACCTTTGCAAGAGCGTTGCCATCCCATCTGGGAAAGGGGAATTCCATGAAGAAATTGCTTTTCTTTACAGTGCTGCTCTGCGGCAGTTTTCTCCTGGCGCAAGACTCCGCTCCAGTCGACAATGGCCAGCGCTCCAACAACTCCAGCGGGCCCATAACTGTGCAGGGCTGCGTCAGCCGGTTGAATGGCGACTACATCCTGATGAAGGGGAGTCAGTCAGACACCTATGAGCTTCAAGCAAAGGGGAAGACAAGGCTGAAGAACTATCTGGGCCAGCGCGTTGAAGTAACCGGCGATCAGGCGCCGACACTGAGTTCCAGTTCTGACGCCATGGCGAGGCAGGGCTCCGCAGCGCCCATTACTATAACCATCAAGTCAATCAAAACGATTGATAAGGATTGCTCCGAGCGCGATGTCTCGCGGTGAGACTGGGCTTTGACGATTTAAGCTTTGCTCACTGGCAATCCGGGGGCATAGCCTGAATCTCGGACTCAGACGTGCACGGCGGCTTGTGTTTCTCAGGTTCGAACATCCAGGGATGGCTATAGCGGAGAATCCACAAGCCATCATTGTTGGTGAGATAAAGCAAGCCATGGCGGCCGTCAGCTAGAGTGCTGGTGACCTGGCTGAAGGTTTCGAGCGTTTTGGGATTTTTAGGATCGCTCAGGTCCAAGACGCGAACCGTCTCGGTGGCGTGTTTACTGCTGGTTAAAGTATCAGGATTCTTTTCGGGGGCTTCAGCAATTGCCAGACTGGGTGTGACCATTTTAAGGTCTCCCTCAGTTGCCTGATTGGAGCCGGGAGCCCGCTTTAGAAGGCTTGGAGTCTCCGGATGGCTGACATCAACGACCATATAGCCGGGCTTCGAAGCCTGCTGCACATAGAGGAACTGTTTGCCGTGCTCCTTCTGCAGCATCATTTCGTTTCCGGTGGCCTGCGGCAGAACCAGGTGGGCGATAACGGTAGCAGGGACGTCGGTAGGCTTCGGACTGGGCTTGTCGTTAGCGCTTGCTTGGAACCCGAATAACAAGAAGAGGGACGACGAAAGAGCGATCCACCGCACCCGGACACTACAGATATTTTTCATAAATCACTTCTTTGAGGTTGAGACGCGAAACCTTGTTGCGTTCCGCGTCTCAGTTCAATATATCACCCGGGGAGGGCTGCCTCACTGCTGGGCGTAGACTGCCACGCAACCGTTTGCGCTCTGTGTCGTGCAACCTGCGCCAGCCTGCAAAGGCACAAAGACGTGGTTATTGCTGGGGTCGACCGAGATACTGTGTGCATTGGAACCCGTCGCCACATTTACGAGCCACTGGTTCGTTCCCGCATCGATCACGCCCATCATTCCGCCGGTCGGCATATCGCGCGCCGCCAGGTAATATCTGTTGTCGCCCGGGTTGTACCAGGTTTCGTCAACGCCGCCTACTTGTGTAATCAGGATGCAATTCACCATCGGAGTTGAGGCGCAATTCACGTTATAGCCGGTGTTGGCGTTGAACCCTCCGGAAAGATCGATGATGTATTGGTTGGGAGGGAAAGCTTCGCCGTCGTGATCGCCACAGCCAACCAGGAAATGTTCCGCTGGCCCCGGCGTTATGCCGGCGGGCATGCAGTTAGGCATGACCATACTGCCGACGGCGACCGGCCCGTTTGGGTTTCCAAGTCGTAGGTCGATAACGTCGATGCTGCCAATGTTCGTAATGGGAATCGAATTTAAATTAGCGTGCAACCACTTGTCGGCGCCTGGGTCGTAGCTCATCGCACCCAAGCCGCCCGGAGCAATAGCGCCAGCACAGCCCGTCGCGGGATTAGTCTGGTCACAGAACGCTCCCGTGGTGTAGTTGATGATCGGCGCGTGATGACAGGGGATCGTGTAGGGGGTCCCGGTCGGTGTGACTCCAATTCCGGGCAATCCCGCCGCTGCATCCGCAGCCGATCCAGAGACGCCGCTGAACACATGCGGGTTGGAGGGGTCAGGGCAGGGGAAGCCGCCGCCTACAGTGTCGACCGGAACATCGGGACTCAGTCCGGCGCCAGGCCCTCCAGCCCCATCATAATAAATCTGTCCAATGATGCAGCTTGGCGGATTGAACGAGCCGCCAACGCCGGGATCCAAGTCGGGCGAAGGTAATGGATTAGCCCCGCCGTCGACGCCGGTGCCCGGAATGCCTGTGCCCGATCCTTGAAGAGGATAAGAATAGGCTCCTACGCCGAGATAAGCATATGTGCTCGTCGCGGGATTGAACCCAACGGGGTACGGGCCATACGCCAACGTTGTATCGATGGGCAAACAATGCTGCTGCTGGAGTGTCCCCGTCTTGCCGACAATGTGCGACATATCGATGAAAGTGACGAATGGCAGGCCGGGGTCTCCGTTCATCACCGAGAGAACATGGTGCGTGTCGTCATACCACATTTCGTCAGCCCGGTCATCGCCGCAATCCGCAGCCGATCCAGCCTCGCCGTTCCAAGAGGCTATGCAGCCTGCGATGCCCAGCGGTCCGTCGTAGTCCGCCGAAACACCCGTCGGAATGTCTGCCACCACTACCGGAGGAGTCGGCGGGTTGGTCGCGAGATTCATCGTAGTTAAGTCAAAGACGACCACGCTTGAGCTGCCATTTCCAACAAAGAGAAAGTGGCCGTCCGCCGTGGTCGTGTTTCCATCCGGCCCCGACATAGGATTCACACCGTTGGAGCGCGAAGCGCAACACTGAGCGCCAGGGAATGCGCCAAAGTTGTTGCTGGCTCCGAACCCGGAGTTCAAGTGAAACTTGGGCGAAGCTATGGTAGGGGTGCTCTCCCACGAAAGATCGTCACGGCAGCCGTGCCTGGTGAAATTCCCAAAGACATCGATAATGGGAGGAATCACCGCCACGTTCGTGGCGGGAGTGACGCCAGGCTGCGGCATCTGGAAGCATGGGCTGGCCCCATTCCCCGCATCCGAAACCGAGTTCTGTCCCTGGATTACGTTCAACGCAATGTCCGTCTGCGTATCGATCACCACGATTGCGATTCCGATACGATCGGAGATGTAATCGAGATAGTGCCCCGCGACGGCGGGATTCGGGGCGATCGTACTGATGTCGAACGAATTGAAGGGGCCGCCCGGTTCGCCCGTGGGGTTGTGTTCCGGCACAGGAATAACGTCGATGTTGGCGTAGGCGCCGTATTTCGTTGTGCCGCATGTGGGGCAAACCGGCGAAGTGCTACAGCCACTGGTGACGATAAACAGTACGGCGAAAACCACCGTCAGAAAAATTCTCGACCTCATCGAAATTTCCTCCTGCGATTTCCCTTGGGCGGCCTTCGGCCGGACCCGGCTAGCTATTAAGTCGTTGAAGTCTCTTTTCATACATGCACTCGAGAGATCTGCTTAGAACCTGAACTGCAGCTGCTGTGTAATCGCGTAATAAGTTTGCGGTATGGCGCCGATGGTGCTGGGCTCCTTCAGTTGGTCGATTCCAACATTGACCATGTACTTAACCCAATAATTCGGGTACCAGTTCAACCCGAGGGTGATCTCGTCGGTGTGGTAGTCATATGTCGGCACGAACTCAGGCGTGAAATAGTTCAGAAAGTTTGCGCCGGGTTCGTTCGCATGAATGCCCATGTACCGCGCAGCCACTTCGAAGGCTCCCCAGCCGCGTCCTTTGCCGCCTGGCGTGTCCGGTCCGAATAGCGGACGCCGTACTCGCGGCGTGCCGTTCTCTGGCCGCTTTTCGCCGGTCAGCAGGTAGGTTGCCTGGATATCCCAAGCCTTGGCGATAATCGATGGCAGGCTGAGAAATCCGAGCCCTCCGACCTGCTCGGAGCCGACATTATCGCGCGACATATTGAGTTGATCGAACTCGCCGCGAAGCGCGAAGGCCGATTTGAGATATGTGAATTCGCCGTTGTAACGCTGGATCGGCCCGTTGATGGCAAACTGCGGGAAGAAGGTGTAGGCGGCATCGGGTATCGTACCGGTGAAACTCCGGTCTCCCGACTCACCCCGTGATCGGGCCCGGTCAAAGGCGCCGCCGAAGGCGAGCTCCCGGAACCAGCTGTTGGTGGTTTTGCGGAATGGGTAGAATCGCAAGCGTCCGATGATTTCAGGCTGATTGGTCGTATTCGCGGCGGCGTAACCTTTGCCGTTGAATGCGCCTATCCACCACTGCACCACGCCGCCCTCAATGTCACCGTGCAAGGCGATACCGGGACTGCGAAACGCCGACGCAGCCGACGGATACAACATGGCTTGGAAGCCGCGCTCCACGAAATCAAGGTTGGTGGCGCCAGTGCCGGCTTCCTGCGCGAAAGGTGTTTTGAACTGTCCCGCTTGAAACTGGAACTCAGGACGAATTCTCACGTTAAGATAAACGTCACGAATGATCGAACCAGAACCTGCGGCTGCATCGGTGAGCAGCGCGAAATCAAAGTGCGATCCGTAGTTTCCCTGGAAACCAAAGCGGCCGCGGCGCAGAATGAAAGTATCAGCCGGCGCTCCATCACCCTTGTAGGCGCGATAGTCGGTATCCACGTAGCCGTACGGGCTGATGCTGAACTGACCATTCGGGCTGCGAATGAAAAAATGCTCTCCATTCCACCCCGCCGTCAGCGGAGGATTGTCTTTTTGTGTAGCATTCTGCGGAGCGGTTGGTTGTGAGGCTGCGGCCGCTATGGCTGCGGGATCGGGCTCGAGCAGAATTGCATTGGTTAACCGTGCGCCGTCGCTACTTGCGCTCACCGGCACGGGCGCTGCGATCGCCGATGGAGTTGCGGATGCTGGGCGAACCGGAGTAGTACTGGCGGCGGCAGCCTGATCCTTGCTTTCCGCCAGCTTCTGGACCAGCGCCTTCAACTCTTCAATGGTCTTCTGCTGTGCGGCAACTTGGTCGCGCAGCTCGTTCACTTCCTGCTTGCTGGCCGGCGCCGCGTTGTTATCGGATGGAGAACTTTGGGCGAGTGCACTTTGCACCAGGAGAATTACTAGGGCGAAGGAAATCGTTAGCGAACGCATGCTTTTCCCCTCTCGAACTGACATGTATCTCCAGCAATGTCTGGCTCGCAGGGCGTGCGACAAACACACACCAACTGCACCAGCCCGACACAAGCATTGCCTGGCCTAAACCAAAACACCTTTTCAGCTAGAACTCGTCTGATAAGCGGACCATTCCAGACGCAACGGTGTAGCACAGTGAGAAATGCACTGTCAACCGGAATCTTGAAGCTTGCTTTCCGTAAGGCAGACATCGTCATATCAAACGGAGTACGTGGCTTGATAATCCTCACCGACTTCCTCAAAGGACTTTCTGAATCTGTTCGACTGCGGCATCAGGGTCGGCAACTTCAACCACGATCTCGTCATAGCGTTCGTCATGAAGTGCGATAACGATCGTGTTTGCGGGTTGATGCACATCCCAGAAGACCCGCTTGCCGTCTTGGTAGAAAGTTCCCGCCGTAATCACTCCCGGAATGTTGGTTCCCGGCATTCGAATACCGTGCAACCAGCCACGCGCGATCTCCGCATCCACTCGAACGCCCGCAACATGGATCAAAGGGATTTCCAGGCTACTCTTGAATGCCCATAGTTTGTCCGCACCACGAACGTGCAACGTCAGCTTGCCTTCAGCTATGGACAAATCCACCATCAGGTCGCTCCATCAAACTACCGGCAAATGCACCTTGGCAGCGATGCGGAAAGAATCGATTGATTCGCGGTATTTTGATTCGCGGTTACTCCGCAAGCTGCTGTGCTTCTGATTCGCATGCGATAATGAGGCCACTCAGCTTTGCCGGCCCCGTAGCTCAGTTGGATAGAGCAGCGGTTTCCTAAACCGTTGGTCGGCGGTTCGACTCCGCCCGGGGCCTCCATCGATCTTTGGGCCGTTGCAACTTCTGTCGATCTTTTCTTTTAACGCCTCGCCTCTAGGGATCAGAGGGGCTAACGCTGGTGCTGGGTGAACTCTTGCAAAAAACCAGACAAAGCGCTACGGCTCCGGCCGCCCCTCCTCCGATTTCGATCCACTTAGCGTTCAAAGAATGCCCGGCGACAGGAGCGCGTTCCGCTGCCCCGCACGCCGCTGATTCGTTACGCTTCGCCTCTTCGCCTTCCCGCACAATCGCCGACTGAGAAAGTGCGCTTTGCTTTGAAGCCTTTTGCAAGCCTCCAGTCTGCGTGATGTTTACATCGTTTTTCTTTGCGTCTACTTGCACCGTGCCGGTAGTGTCGGTGACGTCGTATTGGGTCCGCCCGGTGTTGACTGGTTCAACCCGGATGCAATTCACGTGTACGCTGAACGAGGTCGAAGTGCCCACCGATACGCTTCCGTGCTCAAGAACCAGGAAGTTGCCCTGAAACTTCACAATCGATTCGGATTGGATCAGAACTGAAGAACCTTCGGCATCGAGATTCGCAACGAAACCGGGCCGGGTTTCGACTAAATCGCCGGGGAAGATAGAAGTGGAATCCGTTGCCTCCGTGCCATTGACCCAAACGCCGCCTTTGCCATGTACCAAAGCAGCCGTTGTGTCTCCGGCAACCAGCCGCAGCGGGAACAGAACGATCATCACCCAGGCAAATAAATGGCGCGTACCCAATCCCCTCGTGCTCGAATCACTATGAATCCATTGAAAATGGTAACGAGAGGTAGCCAGAGCGTCTATTAGCTGCTTTGGGTCGCGTCATCCGCCGGGCAGGCCCGGCGCTGATGGCTGCGAGAGCGAACTCCGGTATGCTTGGCAACATGCTCGATGCATGTTGAGACGGTTTGAAGATCATGGAAAGAACTCTTGCAAGTGCTCCGGTGATCGAATTCCGCGATGTTGCCTACGTGCTTCCCAATGGCAAGCCGTTGCTGTCGGAGCTGAATCTGAAAGTGCAGCGCGGCGAGACTCTGGTGCTGCTGGGACGTAGCGGTTCGGGAAAGACGACCACGCTGAAGCTGATCAACCGCCTGCTCGCGCCGAGCGGCGGCGAAGTGCTGGTGAACGGGGCCTCCACCGTCGTCACGGATGTCATTCGATTGCGCCGCAGCATCGGCTATGTCATTCAAGATGTGGGCTTGTTTCCCCATTTCAACGTGGAACGCAACATAGGATTGGTTCCGCGAATCGAGGGGTGGGAGGCCGAACGAATTCACAATCGGGTGGAGGAGTTACTGCAGTTGGTTGGTCTCGAAGCGAAGATCGCAGAGCGATATCCCCATCAACTCTCGGGAGGACAGCGGCAGCGGGTCGGCGTAGCTCGCGCACTTGCTGCCGACCCTGCAATCCTCCTCATGGACGAACCCTTCGGCGCGCTCGATGCGCTCACTCGTGACGAACTGCAGCGAGAATTCCTCTCGCTCAAACAGCGCCTGAACAAGACGGTCGTCTTTGTCACGCACGATTTGCGAGAAGCTTTGCGGCTCGCATCGCGCATCGCGCTGATGGACGCCGGGCGTCTGATCACGGTTCTTCCGCCGGAAGAATTCGTAAGGTCGGGGGATCCTTTGGTGGCAGCGTATGTTCGGTCTTTCGCTGATGGGTGCGACCTGGTAGCCAATCGAGGCGCTTCATGAATCTTTATCACTTCTTTGTGGAAAATCACGAGCAGGTCGTTGAACTCTCGCTCGAACACCTCTGGTTGGTGGGGATCTCGACGCTGATCGCAGTGCTGATTGGCATTCCTCTGGGGATTCTCAGTGCGCGGCGGCCAGTGTGGAACCGGCCTGTGCTTGGGACAGCAAACATCATTCAGACCATCCCCAGCCTCGCGCTGTTTGGTTTCTTGCTGCCGGTGCCGTGGATTGGAGAGCGGGCTGATCGTCTCGCGATTCTGGCGCTTACCCTGTATGCGCTGCTTCCAGTCATTCGCAATACGTATACCGGCATTCGCAGCGTCGATCCTGCTGTGATTGAGGCGGGGCGGGGGATGGGTCTTACCGGACGCCAACTTTTGCTTCAAGTGGAGTTGCCATTGGCGTTGAGCGTAATTCTTTCTGGAATCCGCGTCGCGGTGGTGATCTCGGTAGGATTAGCAACAATTGCTGCCGCCATCGGCGCCGGCGGTCTAGGCGAGTTCATCTTTCGCGGCCTGGCGATGGTCAACAACCAACTTATTCTAGCCGGAGCCATCCCGGCGGCTGTGCTCGCGTTGACGGCAGACTTCGGCCTGGGATGGCTTGAAAAGCGCTTGCGCCCACGATGATTCGAGAACGTCAGCGGTATCGCCGCGTTCCTGATGCAAAGCTCTTGATTTGCATTTCCTGCCTCATCTTCGCGCTCATCTTTGCGTCATGTACCCCGTCGCACGCCAACCGCATCGTGGTCGGTTCAAAAAACTTTACCGAATCGCTGATGCTGGGGGAGATTCTGGCACAGGAGATTGAAGCACGCACGCATTTGAAAGTGGAGCGACGTTTTTATCTTGCTGGAACCTATATTTGCCAGCAGGCGATTCTTGCCGGGCGAATCGATCTCTATCCCGAATATACCGGAACCGCGCTGACCGCGATCCTCAAACAACCGATAGGAGTTGAGAAGAATGACATCTACCAGCGCGTGAAGCACGAGTATGAGACGCGGCTCGCACTCACTCTCGGGCCTCCGCTCGGTTTCAACAATACATTCGCAATGGAGATTCGGGGTGACGATGCACGCCGCTTAAATCTGAAAACACTGTCGCAGGCATCTGCGTATGCTCCGCACTGGCGAGCTGGATTCGGTTATGAATTCATGGAGCGCCCGGATGGCTATAAAGGGTTGGCGGCAGCTTACGGACTGCACTTTGCAGCGCCGCCCCGCATCATGGACCTCGGCCTGCTCGCGCCCGCCCTGAAAGACCGGCAGATCGATATTGCGGCCGGAAATGCGACTGATGGATTGATCGCGGCTTTCGATCTCTTCGTTCTTGAAGACGATCGTCACTATTTTCCGCCCTATGAGGCGGTTGCGGTTGTGCGCCAGCAAACCCTAAAGCAGCATCCGGAGGTTGCCGCGGCTTTGGCGGCCTTAGCTGGAAAAATCAGCGATCAGGAAATGCAAAGACTGAATTATGCGCTCGACGGACAGCACCGCGACCCTAAAGATGTCGCGCACCAGTTTTTGCTGAGCAAGGGACTACTGCCTTGACCGTCACAGCAACTCAGAAAAACATTTCGCCTCGCAAGGTAAGCACCGCCTGCCCCTTGATCATGACTCGTTGCTCTTTCACTTCGCACCACAATTCGCCTCCGCGCTCGGACAGCTGTCGCGCGTGCAGTCGTGTCTTTCCCAAGATTTTTGCCCAATAAGGCGCCAGCGAGCAATGCGTCGAGCCGGTAACCGGATCTTCAGGAATGCCATAGCTTGGCGCAAAGTAACGAGAGACGAAATCACAATCATCGCCGCGCGCTGTAACGGCTACTCCGGCTGGATGGAGTTTTTCGAGCAACCTCAGGTCGGGATCGAGGCTCACTATATCCTGCGGCGAGTCGTAGACCGCAAAATAGTTGTCCTCAATCTGCATGACTGAAGCGGGAAGTTTTCCCAAACCTTCAATTAAGTCTTTCGGAGGATTTAGGCAAGGCCAGGGAGAAAATGCGGGAAAATCCATGGCCCACAAATCGACATCGCGGCTCACGCTGAGCTTTCCGCTAAACCGGGTTTTGAAGCACACCGCGTTCTGCCCCGGAGCGATGAATTGCATGATGACGAAGGCCGAAGCGAGCGTGGCGTGCCCGCATAGTTGGACTTCGCAGCGGGGCGTAAACCACCGCAGCTCATAGAGATCGCCCGAGCAAACGAAATAAGCGGTTTCTGAAAGATTGTTTTCTGCGGCGACCATTCGCAGCCTCTCGTCATCTAACCACGCCGTAAGGGGGCAGACTGCGGCGGGATTGCCTGCGAAACGGCGTCCGGCAAAAGCGTCGATGTGAAATACTCGCAGTCGCATTCACCGTATATTACAGGTCCGGGGGCGCATGAATTCCAGACTGGGGTGCTCTTTTCTTCTCCACTGATTTTGTCGAGGTCTTTATGGAAACCCAAAGCGATACTCTCGTTCGCCACGATCTGATGGAAACACTGGTTTCCGCACGCCGGCGCACCGACGAGCTGTTTGCCGTAGTCAAGCCTGATTCGCTTTATCAACGACCCATCGCCGAACGTCACCGGATCGTTTTTTACATCGGGCACCTAGAGGCTTTCGATTGGAATTTGTTGAGCGAGCGGGTGCTCAATCTGAAGACGTTGAATCCCGAACTCGACCGGCTCTTTGCATTCGGGATCGATCCGATCGGTGGAGGTCTGCCCAAGGATCAGCCTTCCGACTGGCCAGCGATGTCGAAGGTTCGCGAATACGTGGAGCGGGTGCGGAACGTACTCGATGACAAACTCACGGAAGTCATGTCAGATTCAGCCGATCGCGAGTTTGACGGCTTTCCTCTGAGCACGCTGCTGAACGTTGCGATCGAACACCGGCTGATGCATGCTGAGACACTGGCCTATATGCTTCATCAAATGCCGCTAGCGCAGAAAATCCTGCAGCGCGAGCGGCTCAATCTTGGCAGCACTTCGGTTGTTCCCAACAGCATCGATATTCCCGCCGGTCAGGTCACAGTCGGGCTGGCGCGGTCGAACGGACAATTCGGCTGGGATAACGAATTCGAGCTACAGACCCTCGCGGTGCCGTCATTTGCAGTCGATCAATACAAAGTTACGAACCGGCAGTATCTAGACTTCATTGCCGATGGCGGCTACAGCACGCGCGAATTTTGGCAACACGGTGAGGACGATCGAGATTGGGAATGGAAATCGGAACAACAAATCTCGCATCCAGCGTTCTGGCACCATAATGGCAACGACTGGATTTATCGGACCATGTTCGAGGATGTCCCCTTGCCGCTAGATTGGCCAGTCTATGTGAGTCAGGCGGAAGCAAAGGCATTTGCAAAGTGGGCGGGCAAGTCATTGCCAACCGAAGCGGAATGGCAGAGGGCCGCTTACGCCACTCAGAGCGGCGAAGAGCGTACCTACCCCTGGGGCGCGGAAGTGCCGTCTCAGAAGTTCGGCAATTTTGATTTTCGCGGCTGGAGCCCGGCTCCGGTGAATGCATTTCCCGACAGCCGCAGCTCTTTTGGCGTTGAAGGTATGGTGGGCAACGGTTGGGAGTGGACGGCCAGCGAGTTTTCCCCCTTCCCCGGGTTTGAGCCATTTCCCTTTTATCGCGGCTACTCCGCCGACTTTTTTGATGGCAAGCACTTCGTCATGAAGGGTGGCTCGGCGCGCACGGCCGCATGTATGCTGCGCCGCAGTTTTCGCAACTGGTTCCAATCGCATTATCAATACATGTACGCAGGATTCCGCTGCGTGACCCGCTAATTCTAATCAAGGAGTCTTTCAATGCTGGTTCGTGCCGTCACCACCAACATCCATTACGAATTCGCGGCGGACGTTCGCACAGGGCTCACCAAGCGGGGCCAGAAGGAACTGCTGTCGAAATACTTGTATGACGAAGTGGGCTCGGCGCTATTCGAGGTGATTAGCCGGTTGCCGGAATACGGGCTTACGCGCGCTGACGAGCGGGTTTTAACCCGCCACGCCAGCGACATTGTCGATCTACTTCCCTCTTCGATTGCAGTCGCCGAACTCGGCAGCGGCAGCGGTAAAAAGACCCGGCGTATCCTCGAAGCTTTTTGCCGGCTCCAGCATACGCGGTACTATCCGATTGAAATTTCTCCCACTGCCCTGGCCATGTGCGAGCGCGAACTCAGCGACATCGATTGCATCAGCATTTTGGGCTTCGAGCGTGAATATCTCGACGGCTTGCATGAAGTAGCTGCACACCGCCGTCCGGGACAGCATCTGCTGGTTTTGTTTCTGGGCAGCACCATCGGTAACTTTGACCGCATGGCGGGCCTGAAGTTTCTCAATCAAGTGCGGCGTGTATTGCAGCCCGGAGATTCTCTGCTGCTGGGAACCGACCTGGAGAAATCCACTACTCAACTGCTGGCAGCCTACGATGACGAATTGGGTGTAACGGCAGCTTTCAATCTCAATCTTTTGGCTCGCATTAATCGCGAACTGGATGCGGATTTCGACCTCGCTGCCTTCGATCACGTAGCCAAAATCAATCCGGAAACGCGCAGCGTCGAAATGCACCTGCGCTCGACCCGCCCACAGGTAGTGAGCATTCCTGCTGCCGACCTTTCTGTTGAATTCCGCCGCGATGAAACCATCTGGACAGAAAGCAGTCATAAGTTTTCAACCGAGGAAGTGTTCCGCATGGCCAATAGTGCTGGCTTCCGTTGCCAGGCGCAATGGATCGACGAGCAATGGCCCTTTGCGGAAAACCTGCTTATCGCAGAGTAAGAAAAGCTCCAGCCCAACCAAGGGCGCGAATAACACGAAGGAAAATGAAAAGATCGTGATACTTCGTGCCCGTGGCGGTTGCGGCGGCCCCGTCATGAGCAGCCTGTGCTTGCACATTTAACAAACCGTTCACTTCGGTCGAGGTAAAACTTTGTAAATCACGGCCTTTCATGCCGTTCGGCCATGTAAATTAAGAAGGAATGGACAAGTTCTGGCCGAAGAAAACGGTGCATAGATCGCGACTGTGTTTCCTTTTCGCTGTGTCCTGCACCGCAATCGGCGGGCTCGCACTCACCGGGGTCTGCTGCGCCGCGATGCTCGCCCAACAAAGCCAGCCACCAGCGGGACAATCCCCCGCAAATCGCCATCTCGGCGCAATCAAATCAATCAACGGAACCGCCATTACTATCACTCCCGACTCCGGTCCCGAAGTCAACATCACCATTCAGCCGACCACCCGCCTCATGCGCATTGCTCCCGGCGAAAAAGATCTCAAGAACGCCACTGCGATCCAGTTACAGGATCTTCACGTCGGAGACCGCATTCTTGTCGGGGGAAAAGCTTCCGCTGACAATTCAACGGTGATGGCTTCGACGATCGTGGTCATGACGCACACCGATATTCAATCGCTGCATCAACAGGAGTTAGAAGATTGGCAGAAACGCGGCGTCGATGGACTCGTCACCGCAGTTGATGCGGGAGGGGGAACGGTCACCATCTCGGTGCGCGGGAAGAATGTCACGGTTCGAACTTCCAAGAACACGGTCATCCGCCGCTACGCTCCCGATTCGGTGAAATTTGATGATGCCAAGCCCAGCACGCTGGCTGGGATTCATACCGGGGATCAGCTGCGGGCGCGCGGCGAACGCAGCGCGGATGGCAGTCAGCTTATGGCTGACGAAATTGTTTCTGGAGCCTTCCGTAACATTGCCGGCACTGTCAATTCATTCGATGCAAATTCCTCGACCGTAAGCGTTCACGATTTGTTGTCGAACAAGAATGTGACGGTAAAGATCGCACCGGATT
>Ga0070731_10003587_pt1 | contig 13883 bp, 8 predicted proteins | sample Coa_R1_2_FD_66448 | JGI IMG/M metagenome (GOLD analysis project Ga0070731, IMG submission 66448) | Surface soil microbial communities from Centralia Pennsylvania, which are recovering from an underground coalmine fire - Coalmine... | ecosystem: Environmental > Terrestrial > Soil > Unclassified ... | reverse complement strand
GCATCACTACGCTCAATTTCCCGCTGAATCCCAGTGACAACAACAGGTGTTCCATTGAAGCCGAGAGCACTTCGGCGTGCTTCACCTTCCTGCGAAATTCGCCGAAGTTCTTCTCTTCATTCGGGTTATCAGAGTGGTTCGTTGTTTCTTTACTACCACAGAGCATAGTGGCCTCTAGGATGTCGCGATCGTAGTACTGTGAATTTTCTCAGTCAAGGTTGGATATACCAACGCGAGCTGTGGAAATCTTGACGGCGTAATTCGGAAATTCTGGCGCTTCCTATCACACTTGCGATAACTCCCGGCAACGCAGTCGCATGCGATAAACTCACGTGCCTCGTTATGAATGTTTCTTTTCCAATCGGCAGATTGATTCGTCGTCCAAAATCTTTCCCACTTAGCGCAGGGTTATAGTCCGGTGCTATACTCCGGCCATGAAGTTCAAAATCCTGCAAGATAACCTTCGCAAGATCCTCTGGGAGCGCATCGAAGCAGGCGAACTCACCGGTCTCCGGCTCGCGGAACAGACTGGATTCAAGCAGGCCCACATCTCCAATTTCCTCAACCGGAAACGCGGACTCAGCCTCGAAGGCATGGACAAAGTCCTTTCCATGCAGCACCTTTCCGTGCTCGATCTGCTCGATCCCGCCGAAGTCAACAAGCGTGCTTCCATCCTGCCTCCCAGCGGCGACGAATTCGAAAATATCCTGCTCACCGACTCCTCCACCGCCGCCACTGAGCCTCTGATCACCAGCATGCACGTCAAAGAGATTCTCAAGTTCAAGAAGTCCTTCCTGCACAAGCTGAAGGCGGAAACCGAAGGCGACCGTTCGAGCTGGCAGCGCTTCGTCTTCATCAAGGCCGATGCCCGGGATGCCATGAATATGTATCCACGGCTCGTGCCCGGGGCAACGCTCCTGATCGACCGCCATTACAACTCACTTAAGGCGTATCGCAAAGGTGAATTCAATATGTACGCTGTTCTGAAAAGCGATACTTGCACGGTGAGGTATGTCGAAGTGGCAGGAAATCATCTAATCTTGCGGCCCCACAACCAATCCTCGCCCATTGAAGTCGTGACCATGGACGACGGCAAAACCGCCGCCGACTATCTAGTCGGCCGCATTTGCCATATTGGATTGGAAGCGTAGGAAATTGCAGGCAGGGATTCTTACACTCTAGCGAAATAGCGAAATAATGTGCACGGTTTCACGATCGGCGACAAATCTTGCGACGTATGAGGCTCGGAAGTTTCCTGGACAGTGGTCGAGAAGCGATTCGCTCTCTCTTGCTCTAGTGCTCTCGCGGTTTCGCTTCCCGCCACATCATTCGGATTGTCGGCTGCTTACTTCAGGTCCGCCAGATCAGCCTTTAATTCCTTCATGCTGAATCCCTGCGGAGCCTGTTTCTGGCTGTCCAGATAATCCTTGCTCAGGATCGCGTAGGCCTCGTCGCAATACGTTTCCCAGAATGACCAGGTCATGAGTTGCAACGCTCCCCACGTCACAACCGTCACACCGCGGACGTCGTAAGCAACCACCGGAACCGCATGCCCTCCCCAGGAACCCGGCTTTCCATCGCCCGTCGGGCCTCCCGGCGGCACGGACCAGGGCTGGTGGTTCTGCGTCTGGGATTGTGCGCTGATGGGCAGCTGCACTCCGATGTAGCAGCCTTCAAACATGTAGACCGCATCCATGACGTGCGTGTGGTTCGATGGTTCGAGCGCAACATACGCGCCGATCTTGTGTCCGGCGATTCCGGTCTGACGCCAGTAATTCAATACGTCCACTTCGTTAGCGCCGTTATCGTTGGCTCCGGTCACGGGATTGTAACCCGTGATGGCCGAATAAGCCGCGACGATCTGCTCGTCCGAAGGCGTGACCATTTTCTTGCCGGCATTGGCGGTCCATTCCATGATCAAGTGTCCCGCGGCCGCGCAGGTGCAGTCACCGAGTTGGTCATTGTCCATCATGCCCCACTCGCTCCCCACCTTCGACGTCAGGTCGAAGCTCGCGGGTGGCGCCGCCAGTGCCGGAGTCAGGTACGACGCCATCAGCAACGTACGCGGATCGTGCCGGGCAACCGACTTGCCCAGTTTTAGTTTGCGGGGATCCACCCGAGTGGGATCGCATCTCAATGCGACGCTTTGTGGCGTGCTTGCTTCCAGCTTCCTGATAGCCATAACAAAAATCTCCTTTGTGACGCGAAAATCTGTGACGCGAAAAATCAGAACTCGGAATAATGGTGCGGTGAACCCCCGGTTCGTATCAGCAAGTTCGTATAGGCAAAGTCCGTATCATCAATCCAGTGAGGTAAGAACGGAATTCACTTGCAGACAACGAAGCCCGCCCGCTTGCGAGGGAGTTGCGAACGGGCGGACCAAGTCTTTGAGGGGAAGAAAACGCGCCGATCTTAGCCCGGAACCTTGCGGCACCAACGGCGTGAAGGGATTTGTTACGAAATCCGAACAAGAAGGCAGGGCTCACAGCGTTCGAGGAAGAATAGCGGGCAGCGAACATCTGTCCGCTGCCCGCTCCAAGCATCGCCGTAGGCCTATTAGGCAGGAGTTAGTAAATATCCTGCCCTAGAAGCTGAACTTCACCGCCAACTGCATTTCGCGCGGCCCGTTGCCGGATTGGTAGAAGATCTTTCCAAAGTTCCCGGTATCGTCGACCGTCGTGTCGGGAGTACCAAACACGGGATGGTTGAGCGCATTCCGTGCCTCCAGGCGGACCTCAACGAACATCTCTTCGCGAATCGGGAACTGCTTGTTAATCGACAGGTTGGTGGTAAACGACCAGGGCGAACGGATGCTTCCTGTCGCGCGAGGAGCATTGCCCAGTGTGAAGTCGGGGGGCCGAGAGAATATGCTGTCATCCGCGTAATAGTTATCCACCCAATCCGAACCATGATTCCGCCTGGGCGTTCCGTCGATGTTGGGCCGCATCGCCCCATAGGTCGGAATCGGATTACCATCCGCCAGTGTGAAGGTCAGCGGACGGCCGTCTGCAATGCGCCAGATACCATTTGTCTTCCAGCCGCCAACGATTGCGTCTGCCCAGCGTGGCATGTTGCCCAGCAACGCCCGGTGCCGTCCGAATGGCAGATCGTAGGTATAGCTGGCCTGAATGACGTGTGGAATGTCGAAGGTCGACAAGCTGCGCTCCAGCCATGGTTTGTTGGGATCCTGCAGGCTGGTAAAGCTCCCCAGCCAGGTCACGTTGTCGTCCGCCTGCGATGAGTCGTCGATTGACTTCGACCAGACGTAAGTCACCAGGAATTGCAGGCCGTTGGTGTAGCGCTTTTCCGCGCTCAGTTGCAACCCGTGATAGATGGAGTTCGCGATCAACTGGACATCGGTGGCAACTCCAGTGAATTGAGGATGCGGAAGCTGCAACTGAAACTCCTGGACCTGCTCCGATGACAGTGTGCTGTTGGGGTCGCTGATGGGCCCGCCATTTAGCGAGGAAAACGGATTGTCCACGTAGGTGAGCAGCCCGTTGATATTCGCGTTCGGGCTCTCGACCTGAGGCCCGAGGATGTTCAGCTGGTTGGCGCCGCTGAACGGCAGGTGGGTACCTTTCTTGCCGATGTACTCCGCGTTGAGCACGATGCTTCCAGGCAGTTCCCGCTCGACCCCGAAGCTCCAGCTCTGTTCGTAAGGCGTCTGGTTCGCGACGGCGGTGCGCAGCGGGCCGTTCGCGCCATACCCAACATCGTTCAACAAGCCGAGCGAATTTCCGGCGGGCTGAATCAATCCGTTGGGATAGGGGTTACTCAGGTGCAGGTAGGGAGTCGCCCCGTCATTCTGGTAGGTGCTAATCACATTGGTGTACTGATTGAAGCCCTGGCCCCCATAGGGCACAACGCCGGTCACGCCTGACCGGGACTGCCCGAAATAAATCCCGTAGCCGCCACGAACCACCATCTTCGGGGCAAACTGGTAGGCGAAGCCGATCCTGGGCTGAATATTGTTCCAGTTGGTCACATAGGTTTTGCGCTGGCTCGGAGTCGCGAATACTTCGCCACCCGTCAGTTGCAGCGTCGTTGGCAGCCCCGTGATTTCGTCGTTATACGACAGACTGCCACCGTTCAGCGGACTCGTCACGTTAGGATCGAAGTAATTCTGCCGGTTATAGCGATCGGTGCGCGGCAGCGTTACGTCGTAGCGCAATCCCAGGTTCAACGTCAGTTTTGGATCGACCTTCCAGTTGTCCTGGCCGAAGAAGCCGTACTGGTAGTTCGAGGTGGCGGGCCGAAACTGGATCTCGTAGTAGGAGTTGCCATTCATCGTCCCCATGAGGAAGCTTGCGAAAGAGTCCCCTCCGCACCATGCAATCCCCGTGTTTCCGTAGTTTGGGTTGCTTTGATCCGGGCCCGGGCAGGCCGCGGAGCCGCTCTCATCAAAGCTGAAGATGCCGACCGGCGCATTGGTCTGAATGTAGTTCATCTGGTGAAACCGGCCGTCGAAGCCGAATTTCATCTCGTGCGCGCCGTGCACCTTGTCGAGGGTGGCCGAAAGCTCTCCAGTATCTTGGCCGAGCCGGTAATTGCCGTAGGGATCCGTGCCAATGCTTGTAGACCCGTTGTTGGCATAGGTATTGATGTAAATCGCGGGCACGCCATTGAATCCGTTGCTCTGTAGATAGGACGGAAACCCTAACGTGCTCAAGGGATCGTTAACCCCGTGAGGGTTGTAGGCGTCGATGTGCCACACCCCACGCGTGAATCCCAGGGTCGTATTGAGCAGCAGAGTCGGACTGAACGTATGTGTGTCGTTGATGGCGAACAGGTGGGCGTTGGTCCATCCCGGACCGCCCTGGCAAGGGTCAGTGAAATTCTTGAAACAGTCGAGGCCCAGGGAGTGGTTGTAGTCATACGAATATTTCACGCTGACCAGGTTCTTCTCGTTGAAACGGTGGTCAACCTTGATGTCGAACTGATCGTTGTAGCTCTTACTGGAACCTGATCCAAACCAGTTGTCGTAAATGCCTTCCTGTGGCGTGTTTGGTTCCGGATAGAGCTGCAGCATCTTCTGCGCCACGGGATCGATCAGATTGCCGGGTGTATTTGGCGGTTGAAGGTTTGCTGGCAGCTTCGGGTTGCCCGGACTGGTATAGATGGCAACGTTGTTGAATGGAATATAGGTATTCGGGCCGGTGGCCAAGGCTGCACCCACATTGCTGTCATAGGTGCGTTGGTAGGGGTCGAACAGTTGCCCGGCGAGAGCGCTGCACAGGCCGTTGCTGTCGAACGTGCCGCCCTGGGCAGTGCACACATCGCTGAAATCGCCGTTGCGCATCAGATCGGTTGGAACACCAAACTGAGCGGTGCTCAACCCTGTAGACCGTAGGCCGTCATAGTCGACGAAGAAGAATGTCTTGTTCTTGATGATCGGGCCGCCGAAGGTAAATCCGTAGTTGTTACGCCGCAACGGCGGAAGCGGTTGCCCCGCCCGGTCGGCGAACCAATTATTGGCATCCATGATCGCGTCGCGGAAGAAGTCATATCCGCTGCCGTGAAACTTATTTGTGCCCGAGCGCGTGATCATGTTGACGACCGACGCTCCGGAAAATCCATACTCTGCGCTGAAGTTGGTCTGCTCCACCTTGAATTCTTCCACCGCCTCGGGAGAAGGAAGATAGGTCGCCGCGGTAATGCCGCCGTTCGGCTCGGAGTTCGTGACGGAAGCGCCGTCGGTCAGAATGTCGGATGTCGATCCGCGGCTGCCATTGGAGGCGAAGTTCGTGCCCGTGCAAGTGACGTCGCACTGGTCGTCCATCTCAGTCACGCCAGGCGCAAGATTCACCAGTTCAATCACATTGCGGTCGATCAATGGCAGATCGTTGATGAACCTGCGATTGATGACCTGGCCGGTCTCCGCGTCGTTAGTCTGGATGGCCTGCGCTTCAGCCGTTACCGAGACGCTCTGGCTGGCGCCAGCAACCTTCAGCGTCAGATTCGTGGTTGCATTCTCGTTGATGTCCACTTTGAACTTGGCGCTCACAGTTTTGCCGAAGCCCTTCGTCTCGGCCGACACCAGGTACACCCCCGGAGGAACCGACCGGAACAGGTAGCGCCCATCATTGTCCGAAGTCGTGTTGAAGGTGTAGCCCTTTTGCTGATCGGCGAGGATAACCTGGGCACCCGATACAACCGCGCCCGTCCCGTCGGTCAGCACGCCGCTTACAGTGCCGAAATAGGCCTGACCCAAAAGCATGGTAGGAATGGCAATGATGGTTGTAATCAGTAACAAGCCAGCCAGAATCCGTCGAAGATTAGACTGAAATGTCGAAGCGCTTGAATGCATGGTTCCCCCTTGATCGGTGCAAAATAGATACGACTCTACGATCGATTGGCGAAACGATCCGGGGAATATTAAACCGATTTAACATTCCCCGCCAGCAAGATATACATATTGGGGGGCGGCTTTCAAGGGGGCAAAACTAAGGAACAGTGGCGGGACCGTCAATGCGAAAGCCCGGCCCGACGGCTCGACCGCTGTGCGGTTCGACCGGTTAGCTTTGTTGTGGGCTTCCGGTACGGTTTTCTAATGCCGGTCCCGTTTTCTAGTGCGGTTTCCTAGTGAAGGATGCGTTCTCCGATTCGGGACACGAACACCGGAAGGTGGCTGGTAGCGGCTTTCCGGAAGGCAGGGCCAAATTCGTGTAAAAGGTTCATACCTGCGTCGTTCCCGACAGTGGAGCCAAAGTCGCCGAGCGGTGCTGTGCTCGAGCGCGCCCGGTAGGTGCGCTCGGCGTTGTGGGCGGCGATCGAAGTCGCCACGCGGAGGAAATAAGTCGTGTTGATTCTGCGCCTTCCCGCTTCGTCTTGAGTTACAAAGATTCGCGACGCCGCGTCCGTCGCTCGACCTAAGAGGGTGTCGCTGTCCGATGCCCTATAGCGCGAATTCGAGCTAGCCGAGGGCGAATACAAGTGCTTGAAAAACAGAGGCTCTGAGGTTTTTCGAGGGGGCAGCGTTTCATCGAATGGGGTCGCTTTCGGAAGTGAGGCCATCAGGATAGGCCGGGAAGCTCCAAATATAGTGGGCTGAAACCGATGCGCGGAAATTGAAACCTGCGCCGACGGCGCATCAGGCAAGGAATTTGCCAACCGCGATGGCTGCTCGCTCTGACTCAGTGCAGCAGACGCGGTCAACGTCACGAAACAAACACAGGCGAGGCGGACGTGTGAAATTCGTTTCACCATAACTGAAATCCGCGGGGCGGGAGAATGCCTGGCCAACCCCATAAACTCGATTTCCGTCCCTACTACGCTCTGACACTAGCAAGCGGTTTGCCATCTGTCTGAGCCAGACTGCTCACAATCGCCAGCCGCAAAAACCTTCTGCAGATAGGTTGAGGGAATGTGTCCTCGGGGTTGCCCGCAGAGTCGATTTTCCTGGAGTTTGTGGCTGCGTTTCAGGCCAGCGCTTGGGGAGGAGCCGGAACTATAGTCCGGGTAGTCATATGCGAGTCAAGCAGGGAAGACAAAAGATATGGTGCAGATTTCCGAGCATTGCTTAGAGCGTCGAGCGCCACGGTTTACGCCCTATCGCGGTCGCTTGCGGATAGGTGCTGTCCTGCACCCGCAGGATGTCCAAGGCTAGGTTCAACTCGGTTGCGTCCGGCGTTTTTTGCCTGATACATGGCCGCATCCGCGGCGTGCAGCAATTTCTCGGCCTCTGCGGCGACCTTGCCTGTAGCCACTCCCAGGCTCAAACTGACTTGGACGGTCGATTTCCCAACCGTCATGCTGCAACTGGCAGCGTGGCTGCGCACACGTTCGGCCAGCTCCCAGGCTTCGGTCAGATTGCAGCCCGGAGCGACGATCAGGAATTCCTCGCCACCACAGCGACCTACGGAGTCGTAGGGGCGGACCACGGACGCGATGCCGCCGGCGATGGTGCGCAATGCGGTGTCGCCTGCGGCGTGTCCGTGGCAGTCATTGATGGCTTTGAAGTGATCGACATCGATCATGATCAGTCCGACTGGCTTCTGGTCACGTTCGGCGCGCAGAAGATCCCGTTCGAGAATCGCCAGAATCGCCTTGCGGTTCCACAGACCCGTCAGTCCGTCGCGGGAAGCTTCCCGGCGCAGCGCTTCTTTTGTGACCACCAGCCGGTTCTGCGTAACCAGCAGCCGCGCGCTGGAACACACAAATGAAAAGAGCACGACCACGGCCGCCAATCCCAGCCGCTCGCGGGCAATTCGCAACGACATAAACAGCACGAGCAACGGATAGAGCAGAAAGAAAATCTCGGTGTAAATTCGCTTCTCGCGCTGCGGTGGGTCGAACGGCAGCTCCGGGGACTCGAATTGCTTCCAGGTCGCTGCAATCAGAATGGGCGCGACCAGCAGCGCGCTCCACAGCAGATCGAACCAGGCACCGGTGGTCAGGCCGCGGCCCGGCCCGTAAAAATACAGGGCATCCACGCATCCCGACACTCCCAGAAAGATTCCCATTCGGCCGAACAGAGCCCGCGCATCCCGCGACCGCGTAACTGCGGAGCGCACCACGAATGCTCCAGCCACAAACGCATAGCCCGCGAAGTACGGCGTCCACACCGAATGCGCCAGTTCGTTGGTCGCATCCGCCTTGGGGAGGTAGAAGAAATACAGGTACGCCGCCACGCAGACCAGAATGGCCTGCACGAAGTCCAGGGCGACGACCGCGTCGAGTCGTCCCGCTTCCTGTTCAGGGTCGAGGAACATCGCCATCGCCAGGGGCACGAACCAGAAGCAGAACACTAGGTTGTTGACCCATGAGACAAACGGCGAAGCGGCTACGTCGTTATAGACGCTCAGCGCTTGCGCGATAAGCAAGAAAGAGTATGCCGTTGCGGTCAGACGCCAGAACGACCGCGCCAATCCCTCGGAGCGGCGGCTCGCATCGACGGCCGCATAGATCATCACCATGCCCAGAATAAGCTGGATCAGGTCCGAAAAAACCGCCCCAGGGAACCTGGTTCCAACCGCCACAACCATTGCAACGTGACTCACCCACAACAGGCCGGTGATGATCACAACTGTGCGCGAGCGTCGCAATGTAGTCTCTGCAGTAGTCATTTTTCAGGCGGTGTCGCTGGGAGGGAACTAGACCGGATTCCGAATGACTCGGCTATCCGCCAGCCTCTTGACGGCGCACTTCGACTGAGACCTCGGAACCAACCAGTATCCCGCATTCGGTGGGCTTTTTCACCTGACCATAGTACCTCCGTCATGATTACTTCAGGTGGAAATCCGCGCCAGCGTTTGGGTCATCGATCCGGAGTACCATAGCGCGGGAGGTGCAAGAATGGATATCGCAGCGACCGGAATCGGAATTTCACGCATCGGACAGATCGCCATCAATGCGCATGACGTAGATCGCGCCACTGCTTTTTATCAGAACGCACTGGGATTGAAGTTATTGTTCAAGGCTCCGCCGGATTGGCGTTTCTCGACTGCGGTGGCGTGCGCCTGATGCTATCGCGCCCGGAGAAGCCCGAGTTCGATCATCCCAGCTCGGTCCTCTATTTCGCCGTCTCGGATATTCAGGCGGCTCACGCCAGGATGAAAGAAATCGGAGTGAAGTTTGAAGACGAGCCGCATTTGATCGCCAAGATGCCCGATCACGATTTGTGGATGACGTTCTTTCGCGATTCGGAAGGGAACTTGATGGGACTGATGAGCGAGGTGGCAAGGTAAAGGATCACAGGCGTCGGACGTCAGACCTCAGACGATGGATGTTGGAGCTTCGCCATCGAAAGACCCAAGACCCAACCTTCCTGCTATCATCGCAAACAGAGTTGATTCCGCATCATTGGTGTCGCACGTAGTTGGTTTGGATATGGAATACCTCGACGACGAAGAAGATTTCGAAGACGAAGAGATACCCATTCTTTCCGGAACAGGAGAAGGACTCATGGATGAATCTCCCGCAAAAGGTACCGGCGCGTCGCGCCGCAACGAAGACATCGCACTCGATCTAATGAAGTTTGTCGCTATGACCACAGGCTACGGGCGCACCACGTCATCCGGCGTAGGATTTCAAGGCACAGGATCGACCGCCAAGCCGGAAGAATACGCCGATCATCTGCTCGAGCTCTACAGCAAGTGCCTGAGCGCAGTCGGCGCGAAGAAATAGCAAGTTCGGTACCGAGCTTCCCCGTTTTTCCGCTGAACGAGGTGGTCACGCGTATGCGATCTGGAATTCTGCTGGCTGTTCTATTCTGCACATGGATTGCAGCCCCGGTATTCGCCCAGGTGGATACCAAAAAAGAAGACAAGCCTGGCGCGTCGTCCTCTCCCACTTCCTCACGCGATGCTTCTCCGGCGGTCTCTTCTCCGGTTGCCCAACAAGACTATTCGAAGGAGGCGTACGTCATCGAGCAGATGCGGACGCTGGTCACCGAAGAGGCCGATGGCCGCGGGACCCGGGAACGCACTGCCGAAATAAAAATCCTCGCGGACGCCGGAGTCAAGGCATTCGCCGTTCTGAACTTCACCTACACCAGCGCTAATGAAACCGTTGAGATCGACTACGTGCGTGTGCGTAAGCCCGACGGCACCGTGGTCAAGACTCCGGATTACAACATTCAGGATATGCCGGCGGACGTGACCCGCAGCGCCCCCCTGTACAGCGATATTCACGAAAAGCATGTTGCGGTCAAAGGCCTCGGCGTAGGCGACGTACTCGAATACCTGGTTCGCTATCGCGTGGTGAAGCCAGAGGTTCCCGGCCATTTCTGGTACGAAGACTCGTTCTTGAAGGATGCGATTATCAAGGACGAGCGTCTGGAGATCAACGTCCCCTCGGACAAGTACGTCAAGGTCGTCAGCCCTGACTTTAAGCCGGAGATCAAAGAAGAAAGCGGACGGCGGATCTACCAGTGGGCGCATTCGAACCTGAAGGTAAAGGAGAAAGATCCGAACGAAATTCCGCGGCGAATTCCTCCGAATCCTTCCGTGCAACTCACGACCTTCGCGGCGTGGGAAGACATTGGCCGCTGGTATGGAAGCTTGCAGAAAGATTCACTGGAAGTGACACCGGAGATTCAGGCGAAAGTTGCCGAGTTGACCAAGGGGCTGAAGACCGAGGACGAGAAGATTCGGGCCTTATACAACTTCGTTGCACTGCGATTCCACTATATTGGCCTCGATTTCGGCATTGGCCGCTACCAGCCGCATTCCGCTGATGATGTTCTCGGCAACGGCTATGGCGACTGCAAAGACAAGCACACACTGCTGGCCACGATGTTAATGGCTGTGGGGATTGAGGCGTGGCCCGCACTCATTCACGCCAGCCGGAAGCTGGATCCGGATGTGCCATCGCCGGCGCAGTTCAATCATGTCATCACGGTTGTGCCGAGTGGTGGAAAGTACATTTGGCTCGACACCACTCCGGAGGTTGCGCCCTACCAGTTGCTTATAGCCTCCATCCGGGACAAGCAAGCGCTTGTGATTCCGGTGGACAAGCCGCCAATGCTGATGAAAACCCCGGCGAATCCTCCGTTCCCGCAGGAGCAGCGATTCACGTCGGAAGGAAAGCTGGACGCCTCGGGCACCTTCAGCGGGCACGTTGAACAGGTCTATCGTGGTGACATCGAGGTTGCCCTTCGCATCGGATTCCGGCAGCTTTCGCAATCGCAGTGGAAAGAGGGAGTGCAGCGGTGGTCATACGGGTTGGGATTTGGTGGAGACGTCAGCAATGTGACAGTGACTCCGCCGGATGAGACCGACAAGCCGTTTCGGATTTCGTACGACTATGAGCGCAAGAGCTATGGCGGTTGGGAAGACCAGCAGATCACACCGCCGATACCGCCCAGCATGGGAATTGAGTCAACGAAAGACACAAAGAAACCGCAGGAGTCCGTACTGCTGGGCGCGCCGGGAGAGATCGCTTACCAGTCCAAGCTTTCGCTACCGACTGGCTACTCGGTGGCGGCTCCAAAGAGCCTGGATTTGGTGGAACCTTATGCGGAGTACCACTCAACGGCGAAAGTCCAGGACGGCGTGTTGAGTTCGTCGCGGCGCCTTGTTATCAAGGAGAATGAAGTTGCGCTTGATAAATGGGAGAGCTATCGGGACTTCGGGAAGGCCGTCTCCGACGACGAGTCGAAGTCTATCCCGTTGAACAGCGACCATGTGGAGTCAACTGGAACTTCAGCGCATGGTGCGGAGTTGGATCAGAAATTCCGTGACGCCACGCAAGCCATGCAAACTGGCGACCGCAGCCGCGCTCAGGAATTATTCGACCAGGTCATCCATAGCGATCCCAAGTACCCTATGGCGCACCTGAACCTGGGAAGCATCCTGCTGATGCAGAACAAGACAACAGAGGCGCTCGCAGAGTGGCGCAAGGAGCAGGAGGTGAATCCCAATGACGTGCGCGTGTACCAAGTGCCTGCAACCTATCTCACATTCATGGGCCGAAAGGATGAGGCAGTTCAGAATTGGCGTAAAGTGCTTATCATGGATCCTAAAAACCATGATGCGGCGCTGAAACTGAGCGGGCTCCTCGCGTCCGAAGACAAGAACGCGGACGCTATGGCAATTCTGGAAAGTGCGGTCAAGGAATCTCCGGATAGCGCAACGCTCAACATGGCGCTGGGGCAAGCGTATGTAAAAAGTGGTCGGGTGGATGAGGGGATTCCCTACATGCAGAAGGCGGTGCAGGTTGGCGGCGACCGCAAGGGGGTCGATCCAGGAATGCTGAATGATGCTGCCTACCTGCTGGCGGTGAATAAGACGCACCTCGACGTGGCCAAGGATTACGCGGAGAAGGCGGTGGCCGGAATGGATGCGCGTTCAGTTGAGGCTGAGGGATCGGACAACGATAGCCTCTTGCTCAGCACGGAATTTCCCGCCGTATGGGACACACTGGGATGGGTCTACTTCCAACTGGGCGACGTCAACCGGGCCGAAGATTACGTACACGCGGCTTGGATACTGGGACAGAACGGCGTCTCCGGCGATCATCTCGCCCAGATCATGGAAAAGCTGGGAAGCAAGAAGGAAGCGGAACGCCTTTACGAACAGGCACTGGCAGCGCATTCCGTGCCCACAACTTCATGGGGAACGCAAGTGACGGACCCAGGCAAGGTTTACCAAGACAGTCAGAAGGAGATCCTCGCACATTACAAGAAACTGACGGGGCGAAGTGCCCCACCGCCGATCGACATCCATCGGCTGCCGAACGGAGAGTGGACCAAAACTCGCTCGGATGAACTTAAGGACGCGTTGGAGGCCAAGGTCAGTAAGACCACGAGCCTCGCGGGTGTGGCGTTCTTTGCTGTGGTATTTGTGCCCGGCAAAGTGGAACAAGTGCGATATATCAAGGGCGACGAGGAATTAAAATCCATGACAGGGAAACTCGAAACCGCTCCCTACCAAATGAAGTTCCCCGCGGGCAGTGGGGCTAAGATCGTGCGGCGTGTTAGCCTTACGTGCCATCCGAACGCCGGCTGCACCGCCGAGATGCTACCTCCCGGCCTGATGACTTTCTAAATCGTGAGCCGATATTACTTCGCCAGCGGCGCTGTACTGAATCCCCAACTGATCAAACAAAAAGCTGAACATGTCCGCGTCCTGCTCGATCTGCTCATCGAGGGACGTGCCGATTCCGTGGCCGGCGCTCGATGACGTTCGCAGCAGGATGGGATGATCCGAGCCGGTGGCCGCTTGCAGGCGCGCGATCATTTTGCGTGACTGCATGGGGTTGACGCGATGATCGTTCTCGCCCGTGGGCATCAGGATCGCCGGATACGTCGTGCCGTCTTTCACGTGGTGGTAAGGCGAGTACGCGTACAACGCTTTGAACTGATCGGGATCTTTCACGCTGCCGAACTCGGTGACATTGAAAGCGCCGTTAGGATCGTTTTCAACCCGCAACATATCGTA
>Ga0070731_10003586_pt1 | contig 13884 bp, 10 predicted proteins | sample Coa_R1_2_FD_66448 | JGI IMG/M metagenome (GOLD analysis project Ga0070731, IMG submission 66448) | Surface soil microbial communities from Centralia Pennsylvania, which are recovering from an underground coalmine fire - Coalmine... | ecosystem: Environmental > Terrestrial > Soil > Unclassified ... | reverse complement strand
AAGCGTCGAAGGATCGACGCCCCACTGCTGCGCGGCCGCCTGCACGAGCATCGCGCGCGCGGCGGCTCCGGCCTGGCGCAGCGGTATGAACGACGTGCGAATGCTCGAGCTGCCGAAGACGCCCTGCGTCGCGCCGAACGCGCGATCGACGCCGGGAAACTCGGTGCGAATCTTCGTCCAGTCGCAGTCGAGTTCTTCGGCGAGCAACATCGAGAGCGACGTCACGGTGCCCTGCCCCATCTCCGCCTTGTGAATGAACAGCGTGACGACATCGTCAGCGCCGACATGGACCCAGGCGTTGAGTTTCGAGGCTTCGGCCGGCGCGTCGACGACGGCGGCCGATGACGTCGACGGCAAATAGAACGCAATCAGCAGTCCGCTCGTGCCGGCGGCGCCGAGGCGCAGGAACGATCGGCGATCGAGTTCGATGGCGTTGCTCATCGCGCACCTCCGTCGCCTTTCGCCCCGGCGGGCACATTGCCAGCCGCGCGATGAATCGCCCGTCGAATGCTCTCGTAGGTGCCGCAGCGGCAGATGTTGCCGCGCATCGCCGTGTCGATGTCGGCGTCGGTCGGATTCGGCGTCCGCGCGAGCAGCGCCGTCGCCGCCATGATCTGTCCCGACTGGCAATAGCCGCACTGCGGCACGTCCTCCTCGATCCACGCCTTTTGGACGGGATGGCTGCGATCCGGCGACAGTCCCTCAATCGTCGTCACGCGCTTTCCGCTGACGTCGCCAATCGACACGCTGCAGGATTTCACCGCGCGGCCGTCGAGGTGAACCGTGCACGCACCGCACTCCGCGAGGCCACAGCCGAATTTCGTGCCGGTGAGGCCGATCGTGTCGCGCAGCACCCAGAGCAGCGGCATGTCGACGGGCGCGTCGATGGTTTGGCGCTTGCCGTTCAGAGTGAAATCGATGGGCATAGGGCGAGTCTACGCCTCTGCGTCTCGCGTTGCCATCGGCCCTCAAGGCCGGTAAAGTAGCCGCAAGCCCACCCCATGATGCTGGCGACGCTCGGAACACAGGTTGCCGTGCTCTTCATCCTCGCGCTGCCGATTGCCTGCATCGCCTGGACCGTGACGCACGAAGAAGTCTTTCGGGAGCCGCGCGACTATTGCGCCCGCAAGAGCAAGCTCTGCGCGTCCTTCGCCCAGCGGAAGTTTTTCTATCTCTTCACCTGTGAATACTGCTTCAGCCACTGGGTCACCGCGCTCGCGCTCTTCGTCACGCGGTACCGGCTGCTCTTCGACGATTGGCGAGGCTACGTCATCGCGGGCTTCTCGCTCGTCTGGATTGCCAACTTCTATATGAGTCTGTTCGGGCACCTGCGTCTGGAAATTCGCGAAGAACGGCTCGAGATCGAAATGGACGAGATCCAAAAAACCAAGATGACCAAAGAGCCGGGCCGCGCCGGCTGGCGGGTGGGACAATCATGACGATTCTCAATCGCGTGATTGTGACGCTCGCAATCGCGATTGGTCTCGCGCTGGCCGCCGTCGTCGTGAATCTGAATCACCAGCGGACGCCGCCGGCGTCGAGCACGATGCCGTTCGTCGCTGGCGGAGTGTTGACGCGCACGGCGAGCGCGCATGACATGTCGCCCCCGCTCGCTTCCATGGTGGACCTGGCGCCACTGGGCGCCGACTCGCGGCCGTCGGCGATTGAGCCACCTCCCGCCGGCTCGGATGCACCAGACGCGTCCGAGAGTGACGACCAGCAGGGCTCTGCCGCACCTCCGCCGGTGCCGCCAGTCATCACGACGCCGACCGGATCGGCGGCCGTCGAACAGACGACGAACGGCACCAAACCCGGTGCGGTGATCGCCGAGAGCTTCGATGGTCTCGGCGCGGGTTTCGCGGGTCCGCAGGGAACTGCGCGAGTCAACAATCCGTCCGACAACAGTCTCGGCGTCGGACCGAACCACGTCGTGCAAATCGTGAATCAGCGGATGGCGATTTTCACGAAGCGCGGCAAGACGTTCGACACAACCGGCAAAGCGCTCTACGGCCCGGTGCCGACGAATACGATCTTCAAGGGATTCGGCGGCGCGTGCGAAAACCGGCCGAGCGGCGACGCCGTTGTTCGCTACGACCAGCTCGCCGGACGGTGGTTGTTCGTGCTTCCTGTGTTTCAACGCGGCGCCGCGCGACCCGATCAAGCCGCGCTAGGCGTCGCGGGCCAGCCTGCGCAACGAAGCGTGCCCGGCCAGCGCGGACAGCCTGGCGCAGCGGCGCCGCTTTTCGTCCCGCCTCCGCCGCCGCCCGATCCAAACGCAGCGCCACCGGCGCCGGGCCAGCGCGGCCGAGGTGCGCCGCCTTCAGGCCAGCCCGGACAACCGGCGGTTCCGCCGCCACCGCCCGGTCCGTATTCGATGTGCTACGCCGTCAGCGTCGGCGCCGATCCGATGGGCGCGTACTATCGCTATGAATTTCAGCGGCCGCTCTTCCCGGACTATCCGCGTCCAGCGGTATGGCCCGACGGCTACTACGTGCCCACGAGCACCAGCGACAACCGCATCTCGGAATCGGTCGCGACGCAGAAGCACGCCTGCGTCGCCGATCGCGCGCGGATGCTCAAAGGCGAACCCGCCACCGAGCAGTGCGTCATCGTCGAGAACGTGAATTTTCTGAACAACGCCGATCTCGACGGCACGAAACCGCCGCCGAAAGGCGCGCCCAACATCATGATGGCCGCCGGCGGACGGCAGCTCGACAAGATTTTCGAGGATCGCGTCATTCAAGTCTGGCAGTTTCACGTCGACTGGCAGGATCCGTCGAAGACGACGGTGACGCCGGCGGATCGGATTGCGGTTGCGCCGTATCACTACCTCTGCGATGGACAGTTGACGTACTGCGTGCCGCAGCCCAACAGCGAACGGCGCCTCGACGCGCAGGGCGACAAGCTGATGGCGCGGCTCGTCTATCGCAACATCGGCGGACATGAGTCGATTGTCGCGGTCCATTCCATCAACACCAGCGCGGGCGGAGGCGGCGTGCGCTGGTATGAGTTCCGCGTGGACAACGATCGCCACGTTACGCTGTATCAACAGGGCACGTACGCGCCCGAAGGATTCTTTCGCTGGCTGCCGAGCGCGGCGATGGACAAGCTCGGCAACATCGGCATCGGCTATTCGTTCGGCGGCACGCCGAATTTCGCGGGCCAGCGTTTCGCGGGCCGAACTGCAGCGGATCCGCCCGGCCAACTGACTTTGGGCGAAGTGATTCTCGCCGCCGGCGAAGCGCCCGAGGGCGCCGCGAATGCGCGGCCGGGCGCGCAGCGCTGGGAGGATTACACGCAGACCGCGATCGATCCCGTCGACGATTGCACGATCTGGTATGTCGGCGACTACGTCAAAGCCGGCAACACGAGTTACACGAGCCGTATCGGTGCGTTCCGGTTGCCGGGATGCAAGTGAGCGCGAATGACTCTGCGACAGATCCGTTGTCACTTGCCACTCATCATTGCGACTGCGGCGCTCATTGCAGCCGGGACGATCGCGCCGGCCGCGCAGACGCCGCCGCTCTCTCAAGATCTTCGCGATCGCATCGACGCGGCCGCAAGACAAGTGCTGTCGTCCACCGGCGTGCCAAGTGCGTCGGTCGCGATCGTGCGCGACGGCCAGCTCGCGTACGCGCACGCGTACGGCGACGCGTCGTTGGAGCCACGCGTGCCGGCGCGGCCGGAGATGCGGTACAGCATCGGATCGATCAGCAAGCAGTTCACGGCGACGGCCGTGCTGCTGCTCGCGGAGCAGGGCAAGCTGTCGCTTGACGACAAAGTCTCGAGGTTTCTGCCGGGACCGACGCGCGCCGGTGAAGTGACGATCCGGCAACTGCTGTCGCACACCTCCGGCTATCAGGACTACTGGCCGCAGGATTACGTGCCGCCGTTCATGCTGCAGCCGATCACGGCGGCGAAGATCGTCGACCTGTGGGCGCGCAAGCCGCTCGACTTCGAGCCCGGCACCCAGTGGCAATACAGCAACACCGGCTATGTGATGGCCGGGCTCATCGTCGAAAAAGCCGCCGGCGTGCCGCTGATGACGTTTCTGCGCGACCATATCTTCGGGCCGCTCGGCATGCAGAATGTCGCGGACGTCGATCAAGGAAAGCTCACGCAACCTGATCCTGTCGGGTACTTGAGATACGCATTAGGTCCTCTTCGTCCCGCGCCGAAGGAAGGTGCAGGCTGGCTGTTCGCGGCCGGCGAGCTGGCGATGCCCGCGACCGAGTTGGCGAAGTGGGACATCGGCATCATCGATCAAAGGCTGCTGAAACCGGCGTCGTATCAGGCGATGGAAACCGAAGTCCTGCTGAAGAACGGCCGGTCATCACGATATGGATTTGGCCTCAGTATTCGCACGGACAACGGCCGCCGCGCGCTCGAACACGACGGCGAAGTGTCGGGGTTCACGGCCGAGAACGTGATCTATCCCGACGATCGCGCCGCGATCATCGTGCTGACGAATGAAGACGCCGTCGGCGCGGCGTCCGACATCGCCCGCCGCATCGCGCCGCTGCTCTTCGTCGTCCAGGACGCCGAGGCGGCCAGCTATCTTCAGAAAATCCGCGCCATCTTCGAGGCGCTGCAGCAGGGCAAGATCGACCGATCGCTCTTCACATCCAACTGCAACGCATACTTGAGCGATCAGGCCGTGCAGGACATGGCCGGCAGCCTCGGACCGCTGGGTGCGCCACAGAGTTTCACGCAGACGTCGCGCTCCGAACGAGGCGGCATGACGTTTCGCGCCTATCAAGTGCGGCTGGGCCAGAAGAGCGTTATCGTTACGGTACGGACGATGCCGGACGGAAAGATCGAGCAGTATCAGATCGCGGCGGGGTGAACGGAGGCAGCCATGACCAGAATCGTCGGCGCAGCGCTGCTCGGGATTGTGATGGCCAACCATGGCGTTGCCGCTCAAGGCGCCGCGCAGGTCACCGAAGTGATGGTCGCCGGTGAAGTGCAGGCGCCCGGCCATTCGGTCTCGGCGCCGCAGCTCACGGTGCGCGGTGCGATTGCCCGTGCCGGCGGCTTCACGGCCAACGCCGGCATCGTCGAAATCCGCCGGCGCTCGTCGGGCACAGGTCCGCTAGCGGTATCGACGCCGCAGAACGAGTATCGCATCCAGTACATTGCCCGCGCCGATCTCGAGAAGCGCCCGGAGACCGACGCGCTTCTCAAGACCGGCGACTTCATTTTTGTCAGACCTGACCTCTATATTCTCGAGCCCGCGGGGAAAAACGAGTTTGGCACCGGTGCTTTTCGACCGGAACTCGCCGTCTGGGGCGTCGCCGCGCCCGTCGTCCTGACGTCGAGGGAACCGCAGTACACCCGCGCCGGGATGCTCGCGAAACTACAAGGCACGGTCGATCTCGAAGTCGTCGTGAAGGCCGACGGTGCCGTCGGCGACGTCCAGATTCTGAAGGGTCTCGACGAGCGGCTGCCCGATATCCTGGCCGATCTCAAGGGCCATAGCGATGCGCATTCGCTCGCTGTGCTCGAGGCGATCGGCAACGGGCCGTTGGGGCTCGACGCAAACGCCGTCGAGTGCGTGAAGACGTGGACGTTCACACCCGGAACCGTCCTCGGCAATCCGAAGCCGATGATTCAAAAAGTTTCGGTGCCGTTCAAGCTCCGATAACTCGGCCACTCGACGAAACCAGCGGCGCCTCGCTCCGTCAGCTCTCTCTGAGCGCTTCAAGCGGATCGATCCGTGACGCTCGTCGCGCGGGCAGCCATCCGGCAGCGCCGCCGGCGACGGCCAGCGCCGCAGCGGCGAACACAAACGACAACGGATCGCGAGGCGTCACGCCGAAAAGCAGCGTCGTCATCGAGCTCGACGCCCACAGGCTCAAGAATCCGCCGAGCACGACGCCGATGACGATGAGCCAGGCGACGCGGCGCAACACGAGCCGCACCACGCCGCCGGCGCCGGCACCGAGCGCCATGCGGATCCCAATCTCGGCGCGGCGGCGGCCGACCGAATACGCCGTCACGCCGTACAGTCCGAGAGCCGCGAGCAACAGCGCCAATCCACCGAAGAATGCCGCCAGTCCCGCGATCAGCCGTTCGCGAGAAACCGAGGCCTTCACTTGATCATCGAGCACAGTGAACGTGAGTGCGGCACGGGGCTCCACTCGCCCAAGCGCGTCGGTCACGGTCCGGCTCACCGCGGCCAACGGCACACCGGCCGTTTGAATCGTCAGCGCAAACGATGGCGGCCGATGCTCTGATTGCGCGAACGGCACGTACAACGTCGGCGACACGCCGCTGCGCTGCGACCGGTACACGGCGTCATTGACGATGCCGACGATCTGAAAATCGCCTGGGGCCGCGAACAGATCGGCGCGGACGGTCTGCCCGAGCGGACTGCCGTTTGGAAAGAAGCGGGCGACGAATGACTCGTTCGCGATCACCACGCGCGGCGCTCCCACCCGGTCCTGACCGTTGAACGCACGTCCCGCGCGAATGTGCATGCCGTAGGTGTCGAAGAACTCCGGCGAGATCGCGTTGACCCACGACAGACGCTGCTGTCTCGTGAGCCCATCGAACGTGGGCTTCTCGACCAGCGTGTTCCATCCAGAGCCGCTCACGGGCGTGATCATCGAAGCCGACGCACGCGCGACGCCCGGGGCCGACGCGGCGGCCGCTCGAAGCTGTTCGTACAAATCCGTCCGCCCCGCTTCAGAGACCGGGCTTTGCTTCACATCGATCGAGGCCGTCACCAGCGATCGGCTGTCGAAGCCAAGCGGGACCGACGTCAGCGCGGTAAACGTCCTTGCAAAAAGACCGGCGACCACGACCAGCGCCAACGACAGCGCGACTTGCACGACGACGAGCACGTTTCGGGCGCCCGCGTGGCGATCGCCGGTCACGCCGCGACCGAGTTCTTTGAGCGCTTCCTGAGGACCGATTCGAGTCATGCCGGCGACCGGCGCCAATCCAAACAACATCGCCGCCGAAATCGCGGCGCCCGCGGTGAACGTGAGCACCCGCCAGTCGATCGACAGATCGATCGCGGCCGGATCGGCCCGTGTTGCGATTGCATGGACCAGCAGGCCGCTGCCCCACACCGCCAGCATCAATCCCAACACCGCACCCCCGCCCGAGAGCAGCAGACTTTCGGCGATGAGTTGCCGCGCCAGGCGCGCGCGTGAGGCGCCGAGCGCGAGACGCAAACTCAATTCCCGGCGCCTGGCGGCGGCGCGAGCGAGCAGCAAGTTCGCGATATTCGCGCAGGCGATCAGCAGCACCGCGCCCACGACGGCCAGGATGATCGTGAGCGGCTGCTGATATTTGGTGCGCAGCGACGAGTCGCCGGTGGCCGCCGGAAGCAGCACGAACGCCTCGCCGAGATACTGCCATCCGTTCGGCGCCGGGCCGACTGTCGGCGTCGTCGCCGCGCGAATCGAAGGACGGACGGCGTCCAGCGCCGCGGCGGCCTGCGCGATGGTTTGGCCCGGCTTTAGACGCGCCAGGATCGTCAGCCACCAGTTGAGCCGCGCGTCGAGCACGCTCGCGCTTCCGCGCATGAGCGGCTCGGTGCCAATCGGCACGATGACATCGAGGCGGCGTCCGATTTCGGGTCCGAAGAATTCCCGCGGCATGACGCCGATGATCGTCGCCGGTACGCGCTCGACGAGCAGCCGCCGGCCCAGCACGTCGCTGACGCCGCCGAATCGGCCCTGCCAGAACGCGTAACTGATGACGGCCACCGGTCCATCCGGTCCTCCGCCTCGAGCGTCGTCGACGGCGCTGAACGTTCGGCCGATCAGCGCGTGCGCGCCCAGCACGTCGAAGAATCCGCCGCTCGCGTAGGCGCCATCGACGGGATCGGTTTCGCCGTGGTCCGACAAATTGAAACGCTGGGCCGACCAGGCACAGGCGCCGTCGAACAAATCCTGCTGGCGACCGCGGATTTGCTCCCAGATCGGATTGGTGAACTCGCCGTCGAGCATCACCAGCGCCGCCGGATCGCGCACCGGCAGCGTCTTGAGTGTGAGCGCATTGAGGATCGAAAACAGCGCCGTATTGGCGCCGATGCCGAGGCCAAGCGACGCGACGGCGATGACCGTGACGACAGGGGTGGATCGCAGCGACCTGAAGGCGTCGCGCCAATCGAACGTCAGCCAGGCGCGCATCGGTTGCCGCTCGTGCAGCGCCGCGCCGGCCGTCTGCCGTGAGGCCGAACCCGTCAGGCGCTCGGCCAGCCCGCAGCGGGTCATCTGAAGACCGGTGCGGACGGAAAACCAGAGCATCGCGCTCGCGCCGGACGCGCGTGCGTGCGCGAGATCCTGATGGAACGCGTCGCGCATGCCGGCGCCAAACTGTTGGCGAAACTGCTTCGGATACGCACGAAGGCACAGCGCGAACCAACGGTCCACGGCGGTCGTCCTGACAGGCTGCCGACTCATGACGTGCCCTTGCGAGATGACGGTCGCAGCGAGCGCATCTGGGCGACCAGCGCCGCCATTCGCTCGCGCTCGGCGACAAGCACCGCACGCCCGGCCGGCGTCAAGCGGTAGTACGCCCCTCGACGAGGATCAACACCCGCCGGCCGCGCGAGCTCGGCGACGAGCCCCTCGCGGATGAGAGCCGCGAGATGGCGGTAAAAGGACGCGATCCGGAGCGGCGCTTGATCGGCCGCACGGGCGCGAGCCGTCTTCAAAATCGCATACCCGTGCGCATCGCCGTCGACGAGCGCGAGCAGGATCTGCAATGCGGCCGGCTTGAGCAATACACCCATATCGGATATATCCACTCTAGACCATAAACCCGCCGATAGCAACGCTGCGCGCAGCTGTTCGCTCCTCGTCCCCGCGTACCCGGCGTACCTGTCGTACCCGCGTACCCGTCGTACCCGCGTACCCGCGTACCCGTCTCTATTTGCCGTACCAGTCGCGAATCCGCACGTCGATCGGAAGTCCTTTGAGCGCGTTCGCAAAGATCGTCGGGTCCGATCCTTTGTAGTGATACGGATACACGATTTTCGGACCGAACGCTTTCACGGCCTCGGCGGCTTCGTCCGGCGTCATCGTGTACGGCAGGTTCATCGGGATGAACGCGACGTCGATATTCTTGAGCGCGCGCATCTCCGGCGTGCCTTCGGTGTCGCCGGCGATGTAGATCCGCTTGCCGCCGATCGTCAGCACATAGCCGTTGCCGCGGCCTTTCGTGTGGAACTGCTGGCGCGCCGGCGTCGTGTTGTACATCGGCACGGCCTCGATCGAGATGCCGTCGACCGTCTTCGTCTCGCCGTTGGCCAATGCAATGGCGCCATCGAGCTTCGCCGCTGCGATAACGGCCTGCGGCGCGACGACTTTCGTGGACGCCTGGCGCAGCTTCGCAATGGTGCCGGCATCCATATGATCGCCGTGGATGTCGGTCACGAGAATGATCGTCGGCGCGGGCAGGCCCGTGAAATCCGCCTGAGGCACGGGATCCACGTCGATGACGTGATTGGCGTGGACGAGCTGCAGCGTCGCGTGGTTGATCGGCTGAATGGTGATGTCGCCGCCAGTGCCGGGGATTTTGTCGGCCTGTGGCATCGCGGCCATCATCAGGAGCGGCAAGGCGCAGAACACAGCGAAGGCGACAGAAGCGAAACGAACGCCGGCAATCATGGAATCCTCCAACAGCAAATGTTATCGCGGCGCCGGCGTCAGCGACGCGGTATACGCGGCAATCGCCAGCATGTCGTCGACGGTCAGCCTCGAGACGACGGCTTTCATCAGCGGACTCCACAGGCCTTTTCTCGTGCCCGCTTGCATGTCGAACAGCTGACGCACTTGATAGCTCGGCGACACACCCGCGATGCCAGGGACGGGACCGAGACCGGACAACGTCGGACCGTGGCAGGTGGCGCACGCAGTCGTGCGAGCGTCGCCGCCGGTGACCAGCGCCTTGCCCTTCGCCAAGCTGCCCTTCGGCACGTACGCGATGAATCCCGCTCTGGGATCGCGCAGATCCGTGCGCTCGGGAAACGCCGGCACTTCGATGATGCGCGCGCCGATTGGCTCCGATTCGGATCCCGGCAGCGGCGTGAACATGCCGGCCGACAGGCGCGTTTTCGGCACGGTGTCCGTCTCGACGACTTTGATCCACGGCGACGGTCCGATCGACCCGAAATATTCCGCCGCGGCCTTCACATCGTCGTCCGTCATGGCCTTCGCGATTTGGACCATCAGACCCGTGTTGGTCTTGCGCGTCTCGGCGCTGGTGCGAAGGCCGTTCTTGAAGTCGGCAATCTGCTGCGTGAAGTACGCGACGGGCAAATTGGCGATGCCCGAATTCTCAGGGCGGCCGCGGCCGTTCGGGTAATGGCACAAGCCGCACGCGCGTAAATTCGGCGCGCGGCCTTTCATCACGACGTCAGGCGCCGGCGGGTGATCGGACGGAAACCAGTCGGCGATGTTGAAGCTGTCGCGCAATTGCGCGAGCGTGAACGCCTGCGTGCTGCCGTCGAGGTGCTTTGGCGATCCGTCGTCTGGCGTCGCCGGGCCACCGCCGCGCGGAGCCGGCGCCGCGCCTGCCGGCGTCACGCCGTAGGCCCACGCGGGCGGCGCTGCGGTTGTCTGGGCTGCAATGCCGACAAGAGCCAGAACCACGAAGGACGCGAAGGAAATGGCGGCGAGTGCGACTGGTGCAACAGCCAGGCGGCTTTGATCACGTTTTCGCATGGCCAATGCTACAGACAAATCGGCCCGAGCGGCGATCGTGATCTTCCCGCTGCGTGCCCTTCGTGTTGCCTACGCGATGATGTCGTGGATCACTTTGCCCGACACGTCCGTCAGCCGGAAGTCGCGGCCGCTGTAGCGGTACGTGAGCTTCTCGTGGTCGATCCCCATCAGATAGAGAATCGTCGCGTGCAGATCGTGCACGTGAACGGGATTCTCGACGGCCTTGAATCCGAAGTCGTCGGTCGCGCCATAGGTCATGCCGCCCTTCACGCCGCCGCCGGCGAGCCACATCGTGAAGCCGAACGGATTGTGATCGCGCCCGTTCTGCGTCGGCCCCGCGCCTCCGCCGATTTCGACGACCGGCGTGCGGCCGAATTCGGATCCGCAGACGACGAGCGTGTCCTTGAACAGACCGCGTGACTTCAAATCTTTGATCACCGCCGCAAACGGCTGGTCGGAGTCTTTCGCGTTCTTGCGATGCTGCTGGATGTCGGCGTGCGCATCCCACGGGTCGCCCTTGGCGTAGTAAATCTGCACCATGCGGACGCCGCGCTCGGCGAGCCGGACGGCCATCAGACAGCCGCGCGCCGTGCTGCCGGGACCGTACAGATTCAGCGTCGCTTCGCTCTCCTTGCGGATGTCGAAGACCTCCGGCGCCTCGGTCTGCATCCGGTACGCGGTTTCCATCGAGCTAATCGCTGCCTCGAGCTGCGGATCGTGCGGTGCGGCGTCGGGCCGAAGTTTGTCGAGCTTCTCGATCAGATCGAGCTCGCGGCGCTGCTCCGGCAGCGCGAATTCAGGATTGTTGATGTACGAGATCAACTTCTTCGGATCGAAATCCTTGCCGATGATCTGATCCGGCCGCTCGGTGCGATCCGCGATGAACGTGCCCTGATGCACCGCCGGCAGAAACGCGTTATTCCACAACGGCGGTCCGACCGTCGTCGGCACGTCTGGGCACAGGACGACATAGCCGGGAAGATTCTTGTTGTCGGTGCCGAGTCCGTACGTCAGCCACGATCCGAGCGATGGACGGCCGGCCTGCGTGTGACCGGTGTTCATCATGAGCATCGAGGGCTCGTGGTTCGGAATGTCGGTGTAGACCGAGCGAATGAAGCAGATGTCGTCGGCGCATTCGCCGACGTACGGAAAGAGCTCGCTGATTTCGATGCCGCTTTGTCCGTACTTCTTGAATGTGAACGGCGACTTCAGGAGCGTGCCGGTCTTTCGCTCAGTCGCCACTTCGCCGCCGGGCAGCGGCTGGCCGTGGTATTTCTCGAGCATCGGCTTGTGATCGAAGCTGTCGACCTGCGACAAGCCGCCGTTCATGTAGAGAAAGATCACGCGCTTGGCGCGCGCGGGATGATCGAGTTTGCGGACGTCGAGACCCGCGTCCTGCCAGCCGCCGCCGGTGAGACCCGTTCCCGTGACGCCCGCCGCCTGCAGGGATTCGCCGACGAGGCTCGCGAACGCGAGCATGCCGAATCCGTTGCCGATCTTGCAGAGCGCGTCGCGACGGGTCACGGGTTTAGAGGATCGATGTGACATAGGTCCTATCCAATAAACAAGAACTCATTCGAACTCAACAGCACTTTCAAATATCGCCCAAACACCGTTACGGGCAGTTTCTTGTCGTTATCTTTCGCGTCGCCGGCGCCCGGCGTGACGCCGGCCATCATGCCGCTCGGCGGCGGTCCGGGCGGCGCGGCGTTACTCGTGCCGCCGCCAGACACTAGCTTGGCGGCGGTCTTTGCGGCGTCCGCATCCGCCTTGGCTTTCGCCTCAGCAGCCTTGCGATCCTCGTACTGCTTCATCGGCTCGGTCAGCAGGAATTCCTTGCCGGCCTGTACCTCGGCGAGCGTCGCCGCTCGTCCGAAGATCAATCGATACGCCTTCTGAATCCGCGCCTCGTCCGTCGGCTCGGCAATGACCCGCTCGGCCAGCTGCTCGGCGTGCTGCTGCATGAAGTCGCTGTTCATGAAGAACAACCGCTGCAGCGGCACGTTCGTCGAGAACCGCTTCTCGGCGCTCTGCATCGGACTCGGAAAATCGAAGAGCTGCAGAAAATCGTCGAGCTTGTAGCGGCTAACCTTGCCGTAAATCGTCCGTCGCGTCGACAACGCTGTCAGCGGCGCCGACGGGCCGCCCATGCGCGTGTCGAGCGCGCCCGAGATCGACAACACCGCGTCGCGAATCTGCTCGGCCGTAAGGCGCCGCTGATTCGCGCGCCAGTAGAGGCGGTTGCCCGAGTCCTTGTCGAAATCCTCTTTCGAATCCGCGTCGCTTTCCTGATAGGTCGCGCTCAGCATGATCTCGCGCTGCAGCGCTTTGATCGACAGACCGTGATCGATGAAGTACTTCGCCAGATAATCCAGCAGCTCGGGATGCGTCGGCCGCTCGCCGTTGACGCCGAGATTGCTGGGCGTGTCGACGATGCCCGTGCCGAAATGGCCCTTCCAGATGCGATTGACGATGACGCGCATCGCGATCGGTTGCTGGACGATGACCTGCGATAGCTCGAGGCGTCCGCTGCCTTTCGTGAACGTGATCGGCTCGTCGCCCGAGAGAATCGACAGAAACCCGCGCGGCACCTCGTCGCCGAATCGATAAGGACTGCCGCGCAGCGCCACTTTCAAGTTCGCCGGCTTCTCGACGTCCTGCACGCCGTGGACGTACGGATATTTCTCGGGAAGCGCCTTCTCCATCGCGTCGATGTCGTCGCGCAGCGCCTGCACGAGTGCCTGACGGTCCGGACCGAGTTGGCGCTCCAGACCCCAGCCGCTAAACGACAACAGCGCGGGCTTCGACGGCTGTCCTGGCGCCGTCGTCTCGAGATCGTGCTGAAAGACGTCCTGATACAAGTTCGTCTTGTCGATCGGCATCGTCTTCAGCTCGAGGCCGCAGCCCGGGCAGAAGTCGTCGTTGGTCTTGAATTCATTCGGCAGATTCGCGGGCTCTTTCGGCTTCGTCGTCGGCAGCGCCTTCGCGTAGATGATGTCGTTCTCGGCCTTGACGTCCTTGCGCGACAGCACGATGTCGACGAGCACCTTCTGGAATTCGTCGCCGAGCTTCTTCGCTTCGTCCGCCGTGCCGCCGCCGGCCATCATGTCCTGCCACGATTTCAGATAGGGATAGTACGTCGTCGGCTTCTTCAGGAATCTCGACCAGCGATCGAACAGCTCGTAGTCGAGCTTCGACTGCT
>Ga0070731_10003584_pt1 | contig 13886 bp, 13 predicted proteins | sample Coa_R1_2_FD_66448 | JGI IMG/M metagenome (GOLD analysis project Ga0070731, IMG submission 66448) | Surface soil microbial communities from Centralia Pennsylvania, which are recovering from an underground coalmine fire - Coalmine... | ecosystem: Environmental > Terrestrial > Soil > Unclassified ... | reverse complement strand
GAAATTGTTCCAGCGGAAACGCCGGCTTTAACATCCACCAGAATCGCCTCGACCATCGGCGACCAATCCAGGACAAATGCGGAGTTCGGAGTTGGGAGTTCGGAGTTGGGAACCCTGGTGGGGCGAGCGTCCTCGCGAGCCGTGGTCGTTGACTCACTACTTTTTTGAAGCGGCTCGCGGGGACGCTCGCCCCACCGGTTTGGTCACGGGTATTTCGCAGGTTGCCGGCATTACGCACGCGGCGGCGTTGTCGCAGGTGCCGCTGTTGCCGGAGGAGCTGGCCGCGCAAAAGGCATTGTTTCCCGAAGGCCGGCTCGACCAGGATTTGCAGCAGGTGGATTTGCGCGAGCGCAATTCCTGGCGGCTGCTGCTGGCCGAGGTGCCGGCGGTCGAGCTGCTCGAAGTGCAGCTCGTCAACGCCATTGCGCCGTTCATTCTAAACGCGCGGCTGAAGCCGTTGATGCGGCGCACGCCGGAACGCGACAAGCATATCGTGAATGTGTCGGCGGTGGAGGGGCAGTTTTACCGGAAGTTCAAGACCACCCGGCATCCGCACACGAACATGGCCAAGGCGGCGTTGAACATGATGACACGCACGTCGGCGGCGGATTATTACGCGGACGGCATCCATATGAACAGCGTGGACACGGGCTGGGTGACGGACGAAGATCCGGTGGAGATTGCGGCGCGCAAGGTGCAGCAACACCGGTTTCATCCGCCGCTGGACATCGTGGATGGCGCGGCCCGCATCGTGGACCCGATTATTGCGGGCTTTAACACGGGTGAACATGTCTGGGGAAAATTTCTGAAGGATTACCGCGAGACGGATTGGTAAGCGGAGTGCGCCCATCCTTGGGCGCAGCAACGGACTTGCCCCAGAAGATTTCCGAAAATCCGAAGACGTTCGTATATTTAACATTGCTGTGTCCGGGGACGGACACACTCCGATTGCAAGGCGGCCGAACGGACCAGGCTAGAGATACTTCGCCAGGATCGGTTTCAACGCGGTCACGGTTTTCTTCGGCCAGAGTTTTTTGTCGGTCAAAATCGCATTTTTCAACGTGCTGTGGCAGGGCCAGTCGGGTGCAACCGGAATTTGTGAAATGGCCGCGGTGACGATTCTTTTGGCCATGTCGGCATTGCGATGGAGGTTCCGGATGATCATGGCTAGCGTGACGTGCTCGTCCTCCTTCCAGCAATCGTAGTCGGTCGACATCGCCAGTGTGGCGTAGGCGATTTCCGCTTCGCGGGCGCATTTGGCTTCGCCGAGATTGGTCATGCCGATGACGCCGTAGCCGGCGTGATGGTTGGCGAGCGATTCAGCGCGGGTGCTGAACGCCGGGCCTTCCATGTTCACGTAGGTGCCGCCGTCATGGGCCGTCGCGCCGCAGGCGCGCGCGGTTTTCAAAAGGATTTGGCGTAATTCCCTGCAAATCGGGTACGCGAACGCAATGTGCGCCACGATGCCGCGTCCGAAAAACGTGTGCTCCGGGCCGCGTTTGGTCCGGTCGAGGAACTGGTCGATGAGCACGATGTCGCATGGCTTGTATTTCTCCTGCAGGGAACCGACGGCGCTGACGCTGACGATCCAGTCAACGCCCAATTTTTTCATCGCCCAGATATTGGCGCGATGATTCAGTTCATTGGGCAGGATACGATGGCCGCGTCCGTGGCGCGCCAGGAAAACCACGTGGCGCCCGGCCAGTTTGCCGGTGAGCAAATCGTCGGAGGGCGGCCCGAAGGGCGTCCTGACCTTTACCCATTTCTGGCCGGTGAACCCTTCGATCTGGTAAAGCCCGGTGCCGCCGATGATGCCGATGCGATGTTCAGACATGCGCAGGTTATAGCAATGACCGCCGCGAAAGTCGCTATTTTTAGGAGGCAGGGACGGCCCGCCGGGCCGTCGCGCGATTTATCGGGACAGCGTGGCGTTCCCACCGATGAAATTGACCTGTCACCGATATTCCCCGCTGGTGTTTGGGAGACCGATTGGTTAATCTGGTGCAATGGAAATATTTCAACGCATTCTCAAAACCGCGGTCGAGGGTGGCGCCTCGGATGTGCACCTGAAAATCGGGACCCCGGTCATTTACCGCATCAACCGCGAACTCATCGCCGTGGACGCGCCATTTCCGACCTCCGAATGGATGAATAAAATTGTTGAAGCCATCACGCCGGCGCACCTGGCCAAAAAGCTCGTCGAGGAACGTGAGGTTGACTTTTCCTATTTTATTCCCGGCACGGGCCGGTTTCGCACCAACCTGTTTCAACAACGCGGCCAGTGGTGCCTGGCGATGCGCTTCGTGAAGACGCGCGTGCCCACGTTCGAGGAACTGGGATTACTCGAGCAGATCAAAAAGGTCGCCGAGTCGCCCCGTGGCATTGTGCTCGTCGCCGGTACCACCGGTTGCGGCAAATCCACCACGCTCGCGGCCATGCTCGAACACATCAACAATAACTTCAAAAAACATATCATCACGCTCGAGGACCCGATTGAATACGTCTTCGAGGACAACCAATCCGTGATTGAGCAGCGCGAGATCGGCCTCGATACGTTGACCTTTCATCACGCACTCGTCCACGTGTTGCGCCAGGACCCGGACATCATCATGGTCGGTGAAATGCGCGACGACATCAGCTTCGCGGCGGCCATGAGCGCAGCGGAGACGGGACACCTGGTGTTGTCCACGTTGCACACCACCAACGCGTCCCAATCCGTCAACCGCGTTCTGGACTTTTTCAAGGCCGAGGAGCGCGAACAAATCCGCCGACAATTGACCGGCACCTTGTGCGGGGTGGTTTGCCAGCGCATGGTCACCACGGTGGAGGGCAAATTGACGCCGGCCCTGGAGATTTTGCTCAACACGCCGATGGTCAAAAAGCTGATCGAGGAAAATCGCCTCGACAAGCTGTCGGCGGCGATTGAAACCGGCCTGGACGACGGCATGATCAGTTTCAACCAGTCCCTGTTCAATCTCGTCAAATCGGGCCGCGTCACCGAGAAGGAGGCGTTGTCCAAGGCCACCAATCCGCAGGCATTGGAGATGAATTTCAAGGGTATCTTCCTGGACGAAGGGCGCCGGATCATCAAGTAAGCCACGTCGGTTTGCAAAATCCCGCTGTTGACTTAAATCCGACCGGTTATATCGTTGTTAACCATGCGGATTTCGAAAAGAACCGATTACGCACTCCGCGCCTTGTTCACGCTGGTGGACCATTACCGGGGTGCGCCGATACCGATTCGGGAATTGGCCCGACGCAACGACGTCCCCAAACCATTTCTGGAGCAGATCATGCTCGACCTCAAGGCACAGGGTTGGGTGGACAGCACGGCGGGGATCCGCGGCGGCTACGTGCTCGCCCGGAGCCCGGAAAAGATAACCATGGGCGAGGTGGTGCGTCATTTTGACGGTGTTTTGGCCCCAATTGAATGTGTTTCGGTGACCGGATACAAACGCTGTTCCCAGGAGCCCGTTTGCCGGTTCCGCCGGGTTTTCCTGGATACGCGGAACTACATTGCCGGGGTAATGGATCGGGCGACGCTCGCTGAAGTGGCCAAAGGGCTGCCTGTTTCAAGGCAGGAAGTGAACCTCACTTTCAGCGGCGGCGAAGGCATTTAACGCCAAAAATTATTCCAAAAAATTGTTGACAGGACAAATAATGCGTGGATAATAACGACATGATTAGTCGTTTATTTAGAAATCGCAAGTTGCAGTCAGTAAAACGATTCATAAATCGTGGTCACTGAAAAATGCATTAAAAAAATCGAACTTTTTATTTGGTCACAAAGACGACTTATTGAGTCGCTATTTAGCGCAATGGGTTGAAATAAGTCAGAGTAGAAAATCAGAAAAACAGGCGAAACCTCGACTCGACAGGTCCACGGAAACGGTTGGGTTGGTCGGAGAGCCGAACCAAAAATAAACAGAACTATGAAATTGAATCAGTTGATATTGACCGCTGCAGTCGGAGCGCAATTTGTTTTTCCGGCCTTGGCGGCTGATGGCACCGCCACCAACTCCACGGAAGCGGCGGAGATTGAAGCCTTGAGACAACAGGTACAGGCGTTGGATCAAAAGGTCCAAAGCCTCGAACAGCAACGCGAAGCGGAACCGCCGGCGGTCGCCGACACCAACCAGGAGCAAATCCACGAACTCGACCAGAAAGTCCGGATTCTGGCGCGCCAACACGAACTGGATCAGGAGGACGCGGCGGCGGCGGCCAAAACCAGGCCGTTGGTGAAACTGGATGCCAGCGGTTTTACGCTCAGTTCCGCCGACACCAACTTTGTCATCAGCCTGCACGGTTTGATCCAGCTGGACAGCCGGACGTTTTTTAATGACCACAACCTGGTAAACAGCGGCTTCCTGTTGCGTCGGGCCCGCCCGATCATCACCGGCACGGTGTTTCATGATTTTGATTTCAACTTTACGCCGGATTTCGGGGGCAGTACCGTGCAAATCCTGGATGCCTACCTCAATTACCGCTACAATCCTGAATTGCAATTGGAGGCGGGCAAGTTCAAGTCACCTGTTGGGCTCGAGGCGCTGCAGTCGGACGCCTATGGCTTCTTCAATGAGCGTTCGTTGGTGACGGACCTGGTGCCGAACCGCGATCTGGGTGTGGAATTACACGGCGACCTGTTTGGCGGCGCGGCCAGTTACGCTGCCGGCCTTTTTGGCGGTGTGTCGGATTACAACGGCACGACGGTGAACACCGATTCCGACAACGACAAGGCGTTTGCGGGACGTATTTTTCTCCAGCCCTGGAAGACCACGGACGTAGGTGCGTTGAAGGGATTGGGATTGGGCGTGGGCGGCAGTTATGAATCCGACCGCAACGGCGCCGCCGGGTTGACGCCGGGTTACACCACGGACGGCCAGCAGAAATTTTTCACTTACTCCGCCGGTGTAATTGCCAATGGCCAGCATTGGCGGATTTCGCCCCAGGGCTATTACTATTACGGGCCCCTGGGGATTTTGGGCGAATACGTGATTTCCGACCAGGAAGTCAGCCGCACGACCGCGCCGCTGGGTTCAGCGGATTTGCGGAACAAGGCCTGGGAAGTGTCGGCCAGCTGGGTCTTGACCGGCGAAGACGCCACTTATACCGGCGTGACCCCGCGCCATCCTTTCAATTTGCATACGGGCGGGTGGGGCGCCTGGCAGGTGGTGGGGCGTTATGAAGAGCTGAATGTGGATAACAATGCTTTTTCGGCGGCGTTGCCCTTCGCCGCTTCAACCACTTCCGCTTCGTCGGCGCACGCGTGGTCGGCCGGCCTCAACTGGTATTTGAACCGAAACGTCCGGCTGAACGCGAGTTTCTCGCACACACTGTTCTCCGGCTACGCCGGCGCCACCCCGGCAGTGCCGGCCCAGGCGGAAAATGTGGTTTTTACCCGAATACAACTGGCATTTTAACTGTCTTAAACTCGAAATTCAAAAACTTATGAAACCTTTTCTGATCCTTCTGCTGGCCTCAGCGCTCGCCGCGGTGGCGGGCGCGAAGGAGATCAAACTCCTGAACGTTTCCTACGATCCGACGCGTGAACTTTACCAGGAATACAACGCGGCGTTTGCCAAATATTGGAAGGCCAAAACCGGCGATGACGTGACGATTTCCCAATCGCATGGCGGCTCGGGCAAACAGGCGCAATCCGTCATCAACGGCCTGGAAGCCGATGTCGTCACGCTCGCGCTGGCCTACGACATCGACGCCATTGCCCGGCAGGCGAAACTGCTGCCGGTGGACTGGCAGAAGCGGCTGCCGGACAACAGCACGCCTTACACCTCGACCATTGTGTTCCTGGTACGCAAAGGCAATCCGAAGCATATCAAGGATTGGGACGACGTGGTGAAACCGGGTGTCACCGTGGTGGTGCCAAACCCGAAAACTTCCGGCGGCGCGCGCTGGGCCTATCTGGCCGCCTACGCCTACGCGCTGGAGACTTACGGGCACGATGATGCCAGGGCGAAGGACTTCGTCACCAGGCTGTACAAAAATGTTCCCATCCTGGATTCGGGCGCGCGCGGTTCGACCATTACGTTTGCCCAACGCGGCATCGGCGACGTGCTGCTGGCGTGGGAAAACGAGGCGCACCTGGCCCTCAAGGAATTCGGCGCGGACCAGTTTGAAATTGTCACCCCGCCGTTGAGCATTCTGGCCGAGCCGCCGGTCGCGGTCGTGGACAAAACGGCCAAACGGCACGGCACCACCGACGTGGCCCGGGCGTATCTGGAATATCTCTATTCGGACGAAGGACAGGAAATCGCGGCGAGGAATTTTTATCGCCCGCGCAACCCGGCCGTCGCTGAAAAATACGCCGCGAATTTCGCACGACTAAAGCTGGTCACGGTGGAGCAGGAATTCGGCGGCTGGCAAAAGGCCCAACAAACCCATTTCGCCGATGGCGGAATTTTCGACCAAATCTATCAACCATAAAACGCGTTCGTGGTTCCTCCCAAAGGGTGGCGGCCGGCGGGTGCCGGCCGCCACCTCCCGCACCCGGAGGACCACGGCAGAAATGAAACATTTATGACGATCGCCAATACCCGATTCGAAACCGACATCCAGACGCCGCGCGTGCGCCGGCGCTCGCTCACCGACCTGCTCGCGCCGCTGGAACAGATTGCCGTGCACTCGCCGAACCTGGTCGCCAACCACGACGCGCGTTTCGAAGTCGACGGCGAAACTTATGAATTGCCGCGCTATTTATTTGTCGGCCCGAAAGGCGGCGACACCCCCATTCGCGTCGGGATTTTCGCCGGGGTCCACGGCGACGAACCGGAAGGCACGCACGCCATCGTTCAATTCATCAAATTGCTGGAGGCCAACCCGGAACTGTCGGCCGGCTACTACCTGTCGTTCTATCCGGTTTGCAATCCGACGGGTTTGGAGGATGGCACGCGCCATTCGCGCCGGGGCAGGGATTTGAACCGCGAGTTCTGGAAAAATTCCGCCGAGCCGGAAGTGCAGCTGTTGCAGGCCGAACTGGTTTCCCGTTCATTTCACGGCATCATTGCCCTGCACACCGACGATACCAGTGACGGTTTTTATGGCATCGTGCGCGGCGCCACGCTGACGAAATACCTCATCGAACCCGCGCTGCAGGCCGCCGAGAAATTTCTGCCGCGTGACGAGCGCCCGGTCATTGACGGCTACCAGGCGCGGCACGGGGTCATCCGCGACGCTTACGACGGCGTGTTGAGCGCGCCGCCGAAAGTGCGTCCACGTCCGTTTGAGGTGATTTTGGAAACCCCCAAACCGCCGCCGTCGTACCTGAAGGAGCTGGCATTCCTGGCGGCGCTGCAAACAGTTTTGACCGAATACCGCAAATTCATTGCCTACGCGCCCAACCTTTAAATTTATGAGCAAAATCCACAGCGACATCACGGAAACCATCGGCAACACCCCGCTCGTACGGTTGAACCGCACGGCCAAAAAGCACGGTGCCGTCGCCGACGTGTTGCTTAAACTCGAATTCTTCAACCCGTTGTCCAGCGTCAAGGACCGCATCGGCATCGCCATGATCGACGAGGCCCTGAAGTCCGGAAAAATAAACCAGGACACGGTGCTGATCGAACCGACCAGCGGCAATACCGGCATTGCGCTCGCGTTTGTGGCGGCGGCCAAGGGATTGAAATTGATCCTGACCATGCCCGAAACGATGAGTCTGGAGCGCCGCAAACTGTTGAAAATTCTTGGCGCCAAGCTGGTGCTGACGGAAGGCGCCAAAGGCATGAAAGGCGCGATAGCCCGGGCCGAGGAATTAAATCAACAGATCCCCAACAGTTTCATTCCCCAGCAGTTTTCCAATCCGGCCAACCCGGCCATCCATCGCCGGACCACTGCCGAGGAAATCTGGCGGGACACGGACGGCAAGGTGGATTTTCTCGTGGCGGGCGTGGGCACGGGCGGCACCATCACCGGCGTGGCGGAGGTCATCAAGCAACGGAAACCGTCGTTCAAGGCCGTGGCCGTCGAGCCCGCAAAGTCACCGGTCATTTCCGGCGGCGCGCCCGGCCCGCATAAATTGCAGGGGCTTGGTGCGGGGTTTATTCCCGGCAATCTCAATGTGAAAATTGTGGATGAAACCATTCAAGTGAACGAGGAGGATGCCGGCCCGGTGGCCAAGGAGGTCAACCGGCTGGATGGCATTCCCGTGGGCATTTCCAGCGGGGCGGCCATTTGGGCCGCGTTACAGGTGGCCAAACGTCCGGAAAACAAGGGCAAGACCATCGTCGCCATCGTGCCGTCCTCGGCCGAGCGTTACCTTTCCGCGTGGCTGTTCGCGGACGTGGATGTCAATTCCGACAGCCTGGCTGGATTTATTTCCGCTCCGGCGTAAAGAATTCTTTCGCAACATTTTGACAACGGCCATGCCGCTGGGAAACAATTCGATTTGCATGGCGAAGAAGCAAAACCGCGTGTTGCCGGGCTTTCGTTGGACGCTCGGTTACACGCTGCTTTATCTCAGCCTGATCGTCCTGATTCCCCTGGCGGCGACGTTTGTAAAAAGCAGTGAACTGACTTGGGCGGAATTTTCACACACGGTTTTTTCACCGCCGGCGCTCGCGGCGTACCGTTTGAGTTTTGGCGCGTCGTTTTTTGCCGCCGTCGTGAACGCCGTGTTTGGATTCATCGTCGCCTGGGTCCTCGTGCGTTACGATTTTTTTGGAAAACGGATCGTGGACGCGCTGGTGGACCTGCCGTTTGCGCTGCCGACCGCCGTTGCGGGCATCACCCTGGCGACGCTATATGCGCCGAACGGCTGGATTGGCGCATGGCTCGCGCCACTGGGCATCAAGGTTTCCTATACCCAGCTCGGCATTTTTATCGCGCTCACGTTCATCGGTCTGCCGTTCATCGTCCGCACCGTGCAGCCCGTGCTCGCCGATCTGGATTCGGAACTGGAGGAAGCCGCGACGAGCCTGGGGGCGAACCGCTGGCAGACCTTCTGGCGGGTGATTCTGCCCATGTTGAGCCCGGCGTTGCTGACCGGCTTCGCGCTGGCGTTTGCCCGCGCGCTGGGCGAATACGGTTCGGTCGTTTTCATTTCCAGCAACATTCCGATGAAGACGCAGATTGTTCCGCTGCTCATCATGAGCGAGCTGGACGGATTTCAGTACGCCAAGGCCACCGCGCTGGCCGTGGTCATGCTCGTCATTTCGTTCCTGCTGCTGCTGGCCGTTAATTTATTGCAATGGTGGAGCAACCGTTACAACACGACCAACCTGGCATGACCGACGACGCCAAAATCAACGCCCCGCATCGCATCGGCGAACCGCCGCTGGTGCGGCGCCTGCTCATCGCCATTGCGCTGGCGTTCATCGCGTTGTTTCTGATCGTGCCGCTGCTTTCCGTTTTTACCGAGGCGCTGCGACAGGGCCTCGGTTTTTATTTCCAGACGTTGCGCGACCCAATGACGGTAAGCGCGATTGAATTGACATTGATTGCCGCCGGAATTTCCGTCCCCCTCAACTGCCTGTTCGGGGTCGCTGCGGCCTGGGCCATTGCGAAGTTCGATTTTCCCGGTAAAAACATCCTGCTCACGCTGATCGACCTGCCGTTCTCCATTTCGCCCGTGATTTCAGGAATGATTTACGTGCTCATTTTCGGGGCGCAGGGCTGGTTCGGTCCGTGGCTGGTGGATCACAACCTCCGGATTATTTTTGCCGTGCCGGGCATTGTGCTGGCGACGATCTTTGTGACGTTTCCATTCGTGGCGCGCGAGTTGATTCCACTGATGCAGGCCCAGGGCCGGACGGAGGAGGAGGCGGCGCGGGTGCTGGGCGCGAGCGGCTGGCAGATGTTCTGGCGCGTGACGTTGCCAAATATCAAATGGGGATTACTGTACGGGGTGATTTTGTGCAACGCCCGCGCGATGGGTGAATTCGGCGCGGTCTCGGTCGTCAGCGGCCATATTCAGGGCCGGACGAACACGATTCCGTTGCACGTGCAGATTTTGTACGAAAACAACAACATCCCCGGTGCGTTCGCGGTGGCGTCGTTGTTGACGTTTCTGGCGCTGGTCACCCTTCTGCTGAAAACGTGGGTGGAATATAAACACACCGGGCTGCGCGGGACGGCCTTTACACCGGTGCCCCTGAAAAAACGTCAAACGGAAATACCGGCATGAGCGTTGAGGTAAAAAACATCACCAAAAAATTCGGCGACTTCACCGCGCTTGACCAGGTGAACCTCAAGGTCGAGTCCGGCGAACTCGTCGCCCTGCTCGGGCCGTCCGGTTCGGGCAAGACGACCCTGTTGCGCGTCATTGCCGGGCTGGAATTTCCCGACTCGGGCGCCGCGCAGGTATTGTTTTACGGCGAGGACGTGACGGCCATTCCCGCGAGCCAGCGCAAGGCCGGTTTTGCCTTTCAACATTACGCGCTGTTCCGCCACCTGAATGTTTTTGAAAACATCGCGTTTGGCCTGCGGGTGCGCCCGAAAGCGACCCGGCCCGGCGAGGAGCAAATCCGCGCCCGCGTCGGCGAACTGCTGAAACTGATCCAGCTGGAGCCGCTCGCCAAACGGTTCCCCTCGCAATTGTCCGGCGGCCAGCGGCAACGGGTCGCGCTCGCCCGCGCGCTCGCCGTCGAACCGAAGGTATTGCTGCTCGACGAACCGTTCGGGGCGCTCGACGCGAAGGTGCGCAAGGAACTGCGCCGCTGGCTGCGGAAGCTGCACGAGGAAATTCACATCACGACGCTGTTTGTGACGCACGACCAGGAGGAGGCGCTCGAGGTGGCCGACCGCGTGGCCATTTTGCGCGACGGGCGGATTGAGCAGATCGGGACACCGGAGGAAATTTACGACAACCCGGCCTCGCCGTTTGTTTATGATTTTCTCGGCAACGTGAATCTGTTCAGCGGCCGGGTGCGCGAAGGGACGGTCATCATCGGCGAAACGGAGTTTGCCGTGGAGGAAACCGCGGGCGAAACGGATACCGACGCCGTCGCCTTTGTGCGGCCGCACGACATCCGCATTACGCGCGAGGCAAACGGGCAAAAGACCTTTCCCGCGCGCATCCTCCGCTGCAACGGCGCCGGACCGCTGGCGAACCTGGAACTGGAACGGCTCGACAACGGCGGTCTGTTCGCCGCCCAATTAAGCAAGGAGGAGTTTCAACAGTTGCAGCCCAAGGCCGGCGAACAGGTCTTTGTGGAATTGAAGAACGTAAAAATCTTCTCCGAGGACTTTTCGATTTGAATCAGCCCCGCTTCGTGATTGGACTTTATTGACTTATATCCGGCCGCACCTATCGTTTCCCGGCATGGTCGAAAAACCTTATCGCAGCCTCGTCAAGGCGGTCTCCTGGCGGTTCACCGGCAGCCTGGACACGATGATCATTTCCTTCCTCGTCACCGGGCGGATAAAATGGGCGCTGTCCATCAGCGGCATTGAATTGTTCACGAAGGTTTTCCTGTATTACGTCCACGAACGCGCCTGGAATAAAATTCCGTTCGGACGGATCAAGGGCGAGCCGCCTTATGAAATTTGAAGCAGGTCTTGCCGGGCCGTAGCTCGGAGCGCAGTGGAGAGCGAAGGTTAAAATCGCTTCTTGGCGAACGCGCGTCCTGACGCTGTTTTCAAATAACGCTCAAAGTGAACGGCTCGCTCCTTATCGGTGAACGCGATGGCCGTCTTAATTCTCCATGGGCGAAATGTTGAAGTGTATGGAACTTCGCCGGCGTTATGTTTTTTAAGCCGCAAATGAAGGTTTTCAGTTAAGCCAATGTAAAAATGTTCACCATCCGATTGGCTTTGCAGAATATAGACGTATAGAAATTTCATTAGGTGGACACCCGCCTTCGTTCCACTTCGGCGCGGCAGCCTTCGCTCTCCGCTGCGAATAAAATGGCTTGCCGAGCCGTAGCTCGGAGCGCAGTGGAGAGCGAAGGCTGGGGTGGCCGACGGGACTCGAACCCGCAACAACAAGCTCCACAAGCTTGGACTCTACCATTGAGCTACGACCACCAGCCAGTATGGAAGGTTAAGTTTTTGAGCGTCGCGCGTCAAGTTTGAGACGTTGCGGTGCGACCGGGCCGGGGAATCGGTGATTGCCGGCCGTTGGAACCGGGGAGGTTAATTGCAATCGGTCTTGATCACGCAGACGACGCCACTCAGCTCCATCTTGCTGAACGGGCTCCGCCATTTGCCGTGTTTGTCCCGAAAGGCCAGACATCGGTAATGGTTACATTGCACCAATACCAGTTCGCCCACCGGTGGAAGGTTGTTTTCATTTTCCCGGGTCGAAGGCGAAGGCGGATTTATCACAGACCAAAACATCCGCCGGCCGATTGCGCCCGGCTCGCCGGATTTTGTCAAACATTCAACGACCCTTGGCATCGCCGTTTCCGCCGCACCTCAATCTAGGGGTGTCAGTTTGCCATTTCGGTGGGGCGAGCGTTCCCGCGAGCCGGACAGGTGCGCCAAAGCGAAACGACAGAGGCCTGCCTTTTGAGGTAGGGTCATCGCGTTGCGATGACTGACGGACGCCGCAGCGCGGCGTCCCTACCAAATCAACGCACTTCCTTTTGCTGGAAACCGTCTTGTTCCTTCATTGCCAATGACGCCCGCCCGTTCTAAAATTTTTCCGGTTCATGGCGGAATATAAAGTCCAGTTCGAGGTCTTTGAAGGACCGCTCGATTTGCTCCTTTATCTCATCAAGAAGGAGGAGGTGGACATTTACGAGGTCAATCTCACCAAACTCGCCACCCAGTTCATCGAATACATCGACCTGATGCGGCAGTTCGACCTCGAGATCGCCGGCGAATTCCTCGTGATGGCCTCGACGCTCATGTACATCAAGAGCCGCGAACTGCTGCCCGTGGACCAGCAGGTGGCCGTCGAAGGCGAGGAGGAAGGCGAGGACCCGCGCTGGGAACTCATCCGGCAGCTCGTCGAATACAAGAAATTCAAGGACGCCGCCACGCAGTTGCAAACGCTCGAAGCCCGCCAGGAAAACGTCTTTCCGCGCCTGCCCGCCAAACTGGAATTTGAAAGCACCGCGCCGCCGCCCAAACCGGATGTTTCCATCTTCGACCTGCTCAATGCCGTCAACGCCGTCCTCAAACGCTTTGAGAAACGCGACGATGCCCGTGACATTTTCGAGGACAAATGGACCGTCAGCGAAAAGATCGAGTTCATCCTCAAGGTGATCGCCGAGCGCGGCTCCGTGCGGTTCGCCGAGCTGTTTGAGAGCGCCGCCGGCCGTTCCGAGGTCGTTTGCACCTTTCTGGCGCTGCTGGAATTGATCCGGCTCAAACAACTTATCTGCGTCCAGCCCGAAGCATTCGCCGAAATTGAAATCCGCCGCGCAGAAACCGCACCGGCTACCGAAACGCCGGTCACCGACCCGGCACCAAGTGACATCGCAGCCGAACCGGTTCTCAACCAGGCGCCCGAAACCAGCGGAATAACCGAACCGCCGCGCCAATCGTAAATCGTATATCGTAAATCAAAAATGGAATTGAAATTTATTTTGGAATCACTGCTGTTCTCCGCGCAAAAACCGCTGAGCGTGAAGGAACTTCGCGACGTGTTAGCCGCGGCCGCGGAAGCCGAGGACGCCGACGCTACTGCCAAGTCGCTCGCCAAGGTACGGGACAGCGAATTGACCGTCGCATTGGAACAACTGGCAAGCGAGCATGAAACCGCCGCGCGCAGTTACCGGCTCGCGTGTGTCGCAGGTGCGTGGCAATTCGTGTCGCAACCCGAATACGCGCCGTGGCTCAAGGCGCTGGTCGGCCAGAAAATCCGGCCGCCGCGGTTGTCACAACCGGCGCTCGAAACGCTCGCCATCATCGCGTATCGCCAGCCGATTACGCGCGCCGAGGTGGAGCAGATTCGCGGCGTGAACGTGGACGCCGTCATGCAGACC
>Ga0070731_10003583_pt1 | contig 13889 bp, 15 predicted proteins | sample Coa_R1_2_FD_66448 | JGI IMG/M metagenome (GOLD analysis project Ga0070731, IMG submission 66448) | Surface soil microbial communities from Centralia Pennsylvania, which are recovering from an underground coalmine fire - Coalmine... | ecosystem: Environmental > Terrestrial > Soil > Unclassified ... | reverse complement strand
CTTCTTGTCCTTTAGCGCTTTCTTGATGGCATCGTTCCCATCGCGCCGTATATTCCGTACCGCCGTGCGATGTTCCTCCAGCACCTTGTGCAGGTGTTTTACCATGTCTTGCCGGCGTTCCTGCGTCAGTGGCGGCACCGGCACGCGGATCATCTTCCCGTCATTCATCGGATTCAATCCGAGATCTCCCCCGCGGATCGCCTTCTCGATTGCGCCCAACTGCGAAGGATCGAACGGCTGCACGGTGATCAACTGCGCCTCTGGCGCATGCACTTGCGCCACCTGGTTCAACGGCATCTGCGCTCCGTAAGCGTCGACCGAAACTCCATCCAGCATGTGCACCGATGCGCGCCCGGTCCGCACTGCCGCCATCGCTTTGCGAAAATCTTCGACAGCCTTATCCATTCGCGTCTTCAATTGCCCATATGTCTCTTTGAGTCCAGCAATTGACGCCATGATCGCCATAAGTTCAGCTCCCGTCCGATTTCCAAACTCAAAACGTCGAATTATAAACCCGCAAAAAATAAGCTGCCACGGATTCGCGCGGATCAGCATGGATCAATTCAATCGATCCGTGGGAATCCGTCAAAATCCGTGGCCAAATTTTATGCGCACACCATTGACCCGATCTTCTCGCCCATCACCACGCGCCCAATGTTGCCCCGGTGATTCAGGTCGAAGATCACAATCGGCAGGTCGTTATCCTTGCAGAGGCTAATAGCGGTCGAGTCCATCACCTTCAGCCCGAGCTTCAAGACTTCCATGTAGGTGATGCGGTTGAACTTCGTCGCGCCGCTGACTTTCATCGGATCGGCGTCATAAATCCCGTCGACTTTCGTCGCCTTGAGAATCACGTCCGCCTTGATCTCCATCGCCCGCAAAGACGCCGCCGTGTCCGTCGAGAAATATGGATTCCCCGTTCCTCCGGCAAAAATCACCACGCGCCCTTTTTCCAGATGTCGCATCGCCCGCCGCCGGATAAACGGTTCCGCCACCTGATTCATCTCGATTGCCGACATCACGCGCGTGTACACGCCCTGCTTTTCCAGGGCATCCTGCAGCGCCAGCGCATTGATCACCGTCGCCAGCATGCCCATGTGATCGGCAGAGACGCGATCCATGTCCTTGGCTTGCTGAGCGACACCGCGGAAAAAATTCCCTCCGCCTACGACAATCGCGATCTGCACGCCCAGCTTGTGCACCTCGCCGATCTCGGCCGCGATTTCATGAATGCGCGCGGTCTCCACGCCAAAGCCCTGGTTTGCCGCCAGGGCCTCGCCAGACAGTTTGAGAAGGATTCGTTTGAAGGCAGGGGTCGTCATTCGTCACTTTTGTATGGCGTCACTCCGAAGCCCCGTGCTTTTACCGGCGGGGCGAGGAATCTCGCGAGCATCGAAGCCGGATACAGTGTACGCCAGATCCTTCGCTCCGCTCGAAAACCGGTGATCAGGAGGACGCACCACATATCACTAAGAAAGGCGCCCCGTAGGGCGCCTGAATTATTCAGCCTTTGGTTCTGTAGGCTTCGTGATCGCGATGGTCTCGCCCGCGTCACCCACCTTGAAGCGCGCGAACCGGCGCACAGCGATGTTCTCGCCCAGCTTGCCGATCTTCGACGCGATCAACTGCCCGATCGAGATGGTCTGGTCCTTGATGAAAGGCTGCTCGAGCAAACACACTTCCTCATAGAACTTTTCCATCTTGCCGTTCACCATTTTCTCGGCAATGTTGGCCGGCTTGCCGCTTGCGATCGCTTGCGCCAGGAAGATTTCCTTTTCGCGCTTGAAATCGGCCTCGGTCACATCTTCCTTGCGGACGTACTTCGGATCGCTCGCCGCAATATGCATCGCGATGTCGTGCAGCAATTCTTTGAAATCATCGGTGCGTGCCACGAAGTCGCTCTCGCAGTTCACTTCGACGAGCACACCGATCTTGCCACCGGCGTGGATGTAGCTCCCCACCGATCCCTCGCTCGTCACCCGCGTTGCCTTCTTCGCCGCCACCGAAACACCCTTCTTTCGCAGAATCACGACCGCCTGCTCCATGTCTCCCTTGGCTTCGGTCAAAGCCTGCTTGCAATCCATCATCGGAGCCCCGGTCTTTTCCCGGAGATCCTTCACTTGTGCCGCTGAAATATTCACTGTAGTAGTACCCATAAATGTTTTTCCAGTTTTCGCGTTTCTAGTTTCGAGTATTTAAGACGGACATCGAAGTTTCAGGTCACCCGAAACTTGAAACCTGAAACCCGAAGCTATAAAACTTGACCCGCGCCGGGGATTTCTAATCAATGACCCGCGCGGGTCCGAATATCAAATGCCCGGGTTGTTACAAACTCAAGGTCAGCCGTTTTTAACTGAGTACCGAGTACTGACAACTGAGTACTGCTCTTAAACTGTCTGGCTCTCGACCTTCGGAACGTCAGCTTCTTCGTTGGCCACTGGCTTCTTGTGCGTTCCCGGACCCAGCACTTCTTCCATGCTGATGTCCTCATTGGAATCCATCGCAGCTGCTTCTGCAGAATAATCCTCGGGAGCCGCTTCCGGCGCCTGCGCCTGTTCGACGCCGGCCTGCATCTCGGCGACCTGCTTGTCGGTCATAAACTGCGCGCCTTCCGCAATCGATTCCGAGATCTTTGACGTGAACAGCCGGATCGCCCGCAACGCGTCGTCGTTGCCGGGGATCACGTAATCCACTTCGCTGGGATCGCAGTTCGTGTCGACCACTGCAACGACAGGAATGCCCAGCTTGCGCGCTTCGCGCACCGCAATCTGCTCTTTATTCGAATCGATCACAAAGATCGCGTCAGGCAGGCGGTTCATGTTCTTGATGCCGGCCAAGTTGGCCTGCAGATGCTTGCGCTCGCGCTCGAGCTTGATCACTTCTTTCTTCGGCAGCAGCTCGTACCGGCCATCCGTGGCCATCTCGTCGAGCTCTTTCAGCCGCTTCACCGACTTCTGCACGGTGACCCAGTTGGTGAGCAGTCCGCCCAGCCAGCGCTGGTTGATATAAAATCCACCGCACTTCGTCGCCTCTTCGGCGATCGCATCCTGTGCCTGGCGCTTAGTCCCCACGAAGAGCACAATCTTGCCCTCGGACGCCAGATCCTGCACGAACTTCGACGCCTCTTTGAACATCTTCAGCGTCTTTTGCAGATCGATGATGTAAATCCCGTTGCGCTCTCCGAAGATGAACTCCTTCATCTTGGGATTCCAGCGCTTCGTCTGATGCCCGAAGTGGACGCCCGCTTCGAGCAACTCCTTCATTGTGATAGTAGCCACGTTTCTCCTTTTTTAGTCTGCATCCGGTGAAGTCAGTCTCGAGTTTCATGTTTCGAGTCTCGAGCGGCCTGTCCTGCCGCATCGATTTTTCTCGAAACTGGAAACCCGAAACTGGAAACTGTCGCTCCGGATTGCCATTCCCGTTCCCCGCGCCGCGAGGCTCGGGAAGAATTGAACACCTAAAAACTCAGTTTCATGTGCCGCAGTTTCGGGTTTCGAGTCATTTGAGAGCTGACAAGCTAACCAGCCACCCGAAACTTGAAACCCAAAACTCGAAAACTATCTCTTCGAGAACTGGAACCGCTTTCTCGCGCCCTTTTGTCCGTACTTCTTGCGCTCTTTTCCGCGCGAATCACGGCTCACGTATCCCTCGGACTTTAGCTTCTTGCGCAGTTCCGCGTTGAACTGCATCAGCGCGCGAGCGATGCCGAGCTTCACCGCATCGGCCTGGCCGCGCACCCCGCCGCCCAGCACGCTGGCGATCACATTGAACTGCGCCGCCGCGTCCGCAGACGCCAGCGGAGCCTTCGCAGCCGACCGCTGTGCCGGAGTCACGAAATATTCTTCAAACGCGCGCCCGTTCACCTTGAAATCGCCGCTCCCCGGACGCAAATAAACCCGGGCTATCGCCGTCTTCCGGCGTCCCGTTCCGTAGTATTGAACCAACTCTGCCATTTGATCTTCTTAGCTCCGATTTTCGAAATCTATTCATCCTGACGGCGGCAAAGCCGACGCGAGGGACGTTACGACAGCCGAACCCTAATGATGCAGTCGCTACGAAACCGCAGCCTTCCGCGGCTTGTACTCCCGCGCTTCCAGCTTGTAATCCTGCGGTGTCTGCGCCTGGTGCGGATGCTTGTCGCCCTTGTACACGTTCAGCTTCGATAACATGTGAGCGGCCAGCTTGTTCTTCGGCAGCATGCGCTTCACCGCCGCTTCAATCACCGCCTCCGGTTTGCGCACCAACCGCTTGTTGTAATCTTCCGTCCGCAATCCGCCCGGATATCCCGTGTAGTGGTGATACTGCTTTTGCTCCGCCTTCACGCCGGTCGTTCGAACCTTCTCCGCGTTAATCACGATCACGTGATCGCCGCAGTCAATGAACGGCGTGTACCGCGGATTCTCTTTCCCGATAAGGATGCGCGCCACCTGCGATGCCAGGCGCCCGAGCGTTTGCCCGTCTGCATCCACGACGTACCACTTGCGCACAATTTCCCCCTGTTTGGGGAAATAGGTAGACATAAACTCTCCCAGATTGATAATCGCTGCGAAAGAAGACCGCTCGTTGATTCCCCCGGCGAGGACGCCAGGACCATCAGGCGGGCAACCACACTACTACCAAAGTCTTTACGATAGCGTAGTCTGCAAAGAATTGTCAACGCTATGTTCACTCGCCCCTGGCGGTGGTAACGTATCCCGCGGAGGTGACCAATGAAGCTGTTCCCGATCACTCTTGCGGTTTCTCTGATCCTCTCGTTACCGGCTCTCGCCCAACACGAAAAACCCGGCGAAGGCGGTCATCCCGCCCAGGCCGCCCATCCCAGCGGCCATCCCGGCGTTGGCGGAGGCTATATTCCCAGCCGCGGGCCGCAACCCTCGAAGGGCACCATGCAGCGCGCTCCCAAAGAGGAATCCCATGCCGCGCCCGCCAAGCCGGAGAATCGCCAGTCTTTTCGCGATTACGAAGGCCATCCCGAAGCCCCTCACGTTCATACTGACGGCAAGTGGGTCGGCCATGATACCGGACGTGATGATGCTCGCTTCCACCTCGATCACCCTTGGGAGCACGGCCACTTTCCTCAGGCCGTCGGCCGGAGTCACGTCTGGCGTCTCCAAGGCGGAGGCCCCTCCCGTTTCTGGTTTGGCGGATATTACTTCAGCGTCTTCCCCGATGACGTTGGTTATTGCGGTGACTGGAACTGGGCCGACGATGACATCGTCCTATACGACGATCCCGACCACGTTGGCTGGTACCTCGCCTACAACGTCAGGCTCGGAGTCTATGTCCACGTGATGTTCCTCGGCCAGTAATCGTCATCCCGAAGGCCCGTGCTTTTACAGGCGGGCCGAGGGACTTCCGACACCATGAATTTTCCTGCGTCGGCTCAAACCCATGTAGCCCCCCCTTGTACCCCGGACGCATTCGTCCGGGATACTGCGCTACGCGCAATCACCGCAAGTCTTGTGCTATAGTCTCCGCCCATGAGCACGCGCCGCTTCGCGTCCTCGCTGGTCCTGACTGTCCTCCTTGCCGGATTTCTGTCCGCGCAATCCGACGAAACGGGACAACCCGCTCCCCGCTTCCGTGCCAAAACCACCGCCGGGGATCAGTTCAACAACACGTCCACCAAAGGCAAGATTGTGCTCTTTGAGTTCTGGACTACATGGTGCAAATACTGCGAGGCGGATTCTCCGGCCGTCGACGACATTGCCACGGAATTTAAGAATAAAGACCTGATCGTCCTCGCCGTGAACGTGCTTGAGCCCGATCAGAAGGTGAAGAAGTATCTCGTGGAACATCCTCGCACCGTACCTATCGTCCTGACCAAAGACACAAATCTCGCGGCCATGTACAACGCGCAGGTCTATCCGATTTATGTGGTCGTCGATCGTGATGGGAAGATCGCCGCCGAAGAGCGGGGCGCGGTCGGCGAACGCGGCTTGCGCCGCATGCTCAAGCAAGCTGGTTTGGCATCTGAAGACTGATTTCCGTGGGAAAACTTAGCGCGTTGTCATCCTGAGCGAAGCGAAGGATCTCTGCACCCTGCTCCGGTTCGCCGCTGCTGCCAGAAAGATGGGTAGGCCGCAGAGCAAAACAACACCAGAATTGCTGCCGTTACTCGTACGCCAGCGCGTCAATGGGATCCTTCTGCGCTGCTTTGTACGCGGGATATAAAGCGCCGGCCGTCGCGCCTACGATTGCGATCGCCGCCGACGTCAACATCCACTGATTGCTCCTATCAATATGCACCAGCGGCCAATGATGTTGAATTCCGATTCGCGCCAGCAAACTCACGGCTATCCCGACGACGATCCCCGCGATCGCCAGCAATAGTGTCTCTCGCAACACGACATTCACGATGTAGAGCTTCGACGCTCCCAGCGACTTCAATATGCCAATCTCCCGCGTCCGCTCCATTACGGCCGTATAAATCGCCTGAAAAATGACAAGGAACCCAATGATGACACTCACGCCAATCACGACTCCAATGAAAGGCCTGAACCCGGGCAGATTGCTCGGCGTCATCATGCTCAGATACGCCTGCGTCGACAGCACCGAATACCGCTCCATCCCCGGCTGCGCTTTCACTTCCGACACAACCTCGTCCGTGTACCGAGGATCGTCCAGCTTCACATAAAACACAGACGCCTTCCCCGACGCTCCAATCAGATCCTGCAATGTGTCCATCGGTACAAACTTGCGAGCCCCTCGCCCGTTCTCGACAACTCCACTGATGCGGAACTGATGGTTAAAAATTTCCATCTTGTCGCCAACTTTGACTCGCTTCTGCCGCGCGATGTAGTCGTCCACGAGAACATCGTCCGGCCCGCGAAAAGGCCCGCCCTCCAGATACTGGAACGGTCCTCCGAGGGCCTGAAAGGTGGCAATGTCGATCCCGTCAATTACTTCCAGCCCGCCGCCGGTCGCGATCTGCCAGATGACCGGACTCACTACCTTTACGTGCGGCATCCTGCGAATCACGTCGGCCACTTTCACCGATACCGGCGCGCCGCTGATCCCTTGCAGAAACGAGGATCCGGGCGGCTGCACGATTACGTCCGCTCCAATTCCTGCCGTTCGGTTCTTGCTGTCGTTCATGATCCCGTAGCAGAGACCGACAATCAGGAGGATGAGCGTGACTTCCAGCGCAATCGCCACAATGCTGATCAAGGAGCGGATCGGCCGGTGCACCAGATTCGCAACCACCATTTTGTTCATCATGGGAATGTTCAGAGATTACCGTGGCGCCCCACTCTTGTCCTGCAGTTTTGCCACAGGTGGGGATTTTGACTTTAGCGAAGGCTTACTGCTTTTCTCCGACCGGCACTACGAGGCTCGACTGTGGACGATCCAGGTGCACCACTTGTGCACCGGGGGGTTGCTCCAGCACGAACTGATCGTCGCGTAGTGGCGTGTTGATGTCCACCTTCAGCATGTTCAACGTGATGTCGTACTCCTCTTGCGGCCGGTAGATCTCGATCCGCGACGGGAAGCTGGCTCCGTTGAAATCCTTATATTCCGCGTACCGCGCATCGGTCACGAGCTTTCCATCCTCGTCATAGATGAACTGGCGATGCGGCTTCAGGTCGGTCCGCCCAAACACAATCTTGCGCTCCAGCTTTCCTCCTGTTCCCTGTCTGCGGATAATGATTAACTCGTAATCGTCCTGCAGGATGCGATGTCCTTTCGCATCGTGCATGATTTCGTACCCATTCTCCCTCACCGCGATCTCGGTGTCAGGGTCGATCCGCCGGATCAGCAGCGCCTCATATATATTCTGCGGACGAATGTTCTCCATCGGCTGATCTGACTTCGGCGTCGTCACCTGGTTCTCGCCGATCACAAACTTGTTCTTGGGAGGAATCCACAGCTTAAAGTCGTCACCGTCGCTCACCATGTCAAAGGCCGTCGTCCGCACGAACGGCATCAACCCGATCATGTGCAGAGAGTCCGGCTTGCGCGCCAGAACGTAACCTCGGATCTCTTTGTACTGGGTCTCCGTGCCCTTCTTGATCCCGCCCGACGAACTGTCAATGTCGACCGTCGCCTTGAGGGATCGAATCCCCTCCGCCTGCTCGTTGATGCTGTCGATGAGGTCCCGCTGCGACGCCTCTTTCAAAGGCACCTTGGAGTACTGATCTTCCACCCGGCGTGTTCGGAACAGACACCCTGTGGTTGGCAGAACGGCGATGAATAGGAGTGCGGCCCAAACGGGCGACAGACGTCTCATGCAGATATAAAGATGCCCCTTCGAAGATTTGAGTATATCGCGTCCGTTAAGGGTTCAAAAACCTGCCGGGATACTTTCCCAAGTGTCCTATCTGATACTCCCACACGGACATCCGTAGGCCTTCCCGCCTCGCAAGAGCCCGCATTCCGCAAGCAAGCGCAAGCCGAAGAGCCCCTAACCCTGCACTGGCCCTTCTCACCCCCATGGAAGAGTGGCGGCCTTAGCCATGGATCCCGCCCGAACAATCCAAAAGCCGTATCACCATCGTCAGCACCAACCCCGCTCCCTCATCGTCTAAACTGACCTCATTGTGCGAAAGCTCGTCGGGCTGGTTCTGATCGGCATCATCGCCGCCGCAGGATGGCTGTCCTGGGCCCTCCTGATGCCTGCCGCACCGCCGACCCAGACGTTCGTTTTGCTTCGGCCCGGATACTCCACTCGCCGCATCGCTGCCGAACTCAAAAACGCCGGCGTCATCCGCAGCCAGGAAGCCTTTGTTCTCTGGCACTACTACCATCACGGCCGCTCTCTGAAAGCGGGAGAATATTTATTCGACAAGCCCGCCAATATCATCGACATTCAAAAGCGCCTTCGGCGTGGCGACGTTTACTTCCACACCGTCGTCGTTCCCGAAGGCTTCACTATGTTCGACATCGCTCGCGCCGTCGAGGCCGCCGGCCTCGGCTCGGCCGAAAATTTCCTCAAGGTTGCCGAAACCGATACGTTACTCGTCTCCGATATCGATCCCCATGCCCGCTCGCTCGAAGGCTATCTCTTCCCCGACACCTACCAGTTCTCGCGGATGATGACCATGCAGGACATCGCCGCGGCCATGGTCAAGCAATTCCGCCAGGTCGCCGGTCAGATCGGCCTCAATCCCGCTTCAGCAGATTCTCCCGGTATGGCTTCTTCACTGCATGAGATCGTGACCATGGCGTCTATCGTCGAAAAGGAAACATCGGTACCCGAAGAGCGGCCGGTTGTTGCCAGCGTCTACTACAACCGGCTCGAGAAACACATCGCCCTCGACGCAGATCCCAGCATCATCTATGCGGAACTTTTAAAGGGAAGTTACCAGGGCGCGCTTCATCACGCCGACATGCAGTTCACTTCGCCCTACAACACCTATCGCAATGCCGGTCTGCCTCCCGGTCCTATCGCCAATCCCGGCCGCAGCGCCCTCGAAGCCGCCATGCATCCTGCGCAGACCGACTATTATTATTTCGTTGCCGACGCCGAGGGCCATCACCGCTTCGCTCGCACCATCGAAGAACATAATAAAAATGTCATTGCCTACCGCAAAGCCATGCGCGGACGTCAAACTCAGTCTCGTTAAAACGACGGCTCCCCATTCACCACCATCTTCTTCAGATTGAACTCCTGCAGAATCCTTTGCTCTCCGACAGAGCCCATTCTTGGATGCACGAATTCGACACCGACCTTCTCCTCCGGCGGAACGTGCGGCCGCGGAAACGTAAACTGAAACGTATCGTCCTTGAAGTTGTAACCGGTCAGTGTCAACCTGTCTTTCCCCGCGTTCAGAAATACCGACATGCTCAGCTTGGCCGCGTTCTCGCTCGCCCAATAGTTGCGCAACTGGCTCTCGTAATTCTGCACGTTGGTGTGAAACGTCACCGAAATCAGCACTTTATCGGGGAACTGCGCCGCCAGGAACTTGCCCGCGTTCGCATCGAACGCTGCCTTCTGTTCCGCGTTCAATTTCTCGTAGTGCGCTCCGATCTGCGACGAGCGCACCTCTGCTTGGCGGATTGGCAGTGCCGAACGAAATTGGATGTTGTACGAGACAAAGGGATCGGCTTCCATCTCGCCGTGGTAGCCGTTGTTATTCGGGCCCTGAAACACCGCCGGTTGAATCCCGCCCAGTTTCACCGTCGTCGCCCATGGCGACTCCTCCGTGATCCGCTGCGTCTCTTCGGCGTTCCAGTTCTGATAGGGCTTCTTGATCCAGAAGTCTCCGCTCGCTAACAGCGGCAGCGCCAGCCAACCAAGCAGAAACAAAACAAGCGGCGATCGCATTCCTCGCCTCGCGATCCTCATACTGCACCTCCAAACGGGCAGGGAGTATATCCCAGAATCACCGGTCCGCCCTCTCGATTTCATCGGAGCCTGCAATCCCGGAATCCGCCGCGTGCTGCTCCATCCATCCCTGCAGGATCAGCACCGCCGCCATCCGGTCCACCGCCCTCCCGCGCTTTTCTATCGACAGCTCGGTCTCCCGCAGGAACCGGTTCGCCTCTGCCGATGTAAGCCGCTCGTCCCACAAATGCACCGGCAGACGGAACTCCTTCCGTAACTCTTCGGCGAAGACACGCATTTTCTCCGACTGCGTCCCCTCCGCCCCGCTCATCCGCAGCGGCAAACCCACCACAATCTCCCGCACCTCGTACTGCCGGATCACCCTCCCCAAGTGTCCAAAGTCTAAACGCTTGTTCTTTCTCTGCAGCGTCTCCAGCCCTTGCGCGGTGATCCCCAGCGGATCGGATACGGCTACGCCAATCCTCCTCGCGCCCACGTCCAGACCCATCACTCGCCCGAAACGCCTCGCCTTACCCGACACACCTGGTTCCTCTGACATCATCGATCCGGAATTATACCTCTCCCCGACACAACTGTCCTGCTTTCAATTAGTTAACTCAGATTTGCAACCGGCCGATATTCACGCGTCCTTGCCTTCCCCTCTCCCGAGGAGTAGCATATTCATAGTAGCTGTGCGTCTTTCCCCACGAACCCTCCGCCCTCTGGGTGCCAAAATATGAGCAGTAGCGACTTGAATTTCCACATCGGCGACAAAGTCGTATATCCCAACCACGGCGTCGGAGTAATCGAGCAGATCAGCAGCCGCTCCATCGGTGCCAGCATCGAGAAATTCTATCTGCTCCACATCAAAGCCAGCAGTCTGCGGGTGATGGTCCCATGCCAGAACGCCGGCAGCGTCGGACTGCGCCGCGTGGTTCGGAATGGGGAAATCCAGAAGGTCCTCGATCTGCTTTCGATCACCGAGAGCAATGGCAACGGGGACTGGAAAGACCGTTTCAAGGAAAACTCCGACCGCATGCGCACCGGATCGCTGCTCGCGGTGGCCAGCGTCCTCAAGAGCCTGATCGCCCTACACCAGGCCAAGCCACTGTCCTTCCGAGAGAAGAAGATGCTCGAGCGCGCCCGCTACCTTCTGGTTAGCGAACTTGCCATGGCCCGCAACTGCGAAGAGGCCAAAGTCGAAGAGCTTCTCACCACCGCTCTGGCGAAGTGCAAACTCCGCTTCCCCGAGGCTTCCGAATTCCAGGCGTAAGACAATCCTAAGCTCGGGTTTATAATGTCCCAAGCCTCGCCGTAATTCCGGCCGCTGGTGCCCGGTTTTGAATCATGACAGACGCTATCAAACGCAAACTGCAGGAAGAGATCAACACGCTCGAACACGAATTGATCCACGAGCTTCCCAAAGAAATCAAGAAGGCCGCGGCGCTCGGCGATCTGAGCGAGAACGCCGAGTATCACATGGCCAAGCAACGTCAGGAGTTTGTTAAAGCGCGTGTCCGCCAGCTCGGCAAGCGCCTCGCCGAATTGTCCATGATCAACATGAACAATATTCCCAAGGACAAGGTTGGCCTCGGCTCCACCATCAAGGTTTACGACAGTACCAAGAACGAAGAACTTGAATACAAGCTGGTGACCAGTGAAGAGTCTGACGTCGCCACCGGAAAGATTTCCACCACGTCGCCCATCGGCCGCGCTTTGCTCAACAAGAAAGTGGGTGACGAAGCTGTCGTAGTTACGCCTAACGGCAATCGCACTCTGGAAATTCTGAGTCTCAGCACCATCCACGATGAAGCCGGCGAAACCGAGCAAGCGGGCGCATAATGTCAGACATGAAAGGGTGTCATCCTGAGCGGAGCCGCTTTTCTGGCGCAGCGAACGATCTCTTTCGTTTCCGCCTTGGGGGTATCGACGATCGCGCCGCGAGGCGCACGGCATGACCGCTTCCTGGACTTCCGCCTTCGGCCGGGCCTGTGGAGTCCTTCTCGATACCATCGTCCGCTGGCTCGCGCTCTCCCGCATCAATCCCAACGTCCTCACCTTCATGGGACTGGTCGTGAACACCTGGGCCGCCATCCTATTCGGCTCCGCCAACGCCTCCAATCAGAAGCGGATGTTCATCTACGCCGGCTTGGTGATCATATTCTCCGGCTTCTTCGACCTAGTCGACGGACAAGTCGCCCGCGCCACCAACCGCGTCACCCGCTTCGGAGCCTTCTTCGACTCGGTCGTCGACCGCTACTCCGACGCCAGCCAGTTCCTCGGGCTTTTAGTTTTTTATGCCCGCGGCGGACGCTTCTTCTATGTCGTCCTCACAGCCTTCGTGATGATCAGCGCCATCATGGTCAGCTATACCCGCGCCCGCGCTGAAAGCCTGATCGGTTCCTGCCGCGTCGGATTCATGGAGCGCCCCGAACGCCTCGTCCTCGTGATCCTCGGCGCTCTGTTCAACCGCATGGCTCCGGTACTTTGGGTGATCGCCGTGCTGAGCACCATCACCGTGATCCACCGCATGCGCTACACCTGGACGCGTACGCAAGACCCGCCAATCGCGGTAACGCCCCATCAGGCCGCATAGAGGTTTCGTGCACCAGCAACACTCATGTGGGGACAGCCGCACCCGGTCAAGCTTGCCGGGCGCAAGCGAAGCGCGTCGAATGGGTCCGGCGGAGCAAAGCTCCGCAGCTATCGATGACATCGCCAATGCTGCAGCGAATCCATAGATCCGCGGCCTTCAGGATGACGACGTCGAGGCGGAATTTGCTATCCTATCCAGTCGCAGCGCTGATTCTGGGGACAACTTCTTGCCAACCGATCCCGTACTCGTCGTTCACGGCGGCGCTTGGGCCATGCCTGATGACATGGTCGAGGCCCATATCCGCGGCGTCAATAATGCGCTGGCTGCCGGATGGCACCTGCTCGAGCGTGGCGGATCGGCGCTCGACGCCGTCGAGCAGGCCGTTGTCATCATGGAAGATGATGACACTTTCGACGCAGGACGCGGCAGTTTCCTGAACCGCGATGGACGCGTGCAACTCGACGCCCTCATCATGGATGGGGCTACGCTTCGCGCTGGCGGCGTGGGATGTGTCGAGCACCTGCGCAATCCCATCCGCGCTGCGCGAAAAATTCTGAGCGAGAGCCCGCACGTCTACTTCGTGGGCGAGGGCGCCGAGAAGTTCGCTGCGCAACACGGCATCCCTCTCTGCAAGAACGAAGATCTCATCGTGCCGCGCGAAGTCGAGAGGTTACGCGCGTATCAGAGCGAAACCGCACAGCACGGCAACGATTTGTTCGCGCCGTCCTCCGATGATGTGACCATCTCGCACGACACGGTTGGAGCTGTCGCGCTCGATCGCGACGGCAACATCGCAGCCGCAACTTCCACTGGCGGAACGCTGAACAAGGCTCCGGGACGTCTCGGCGATTCTTCCCTCATCGGATGCGGCTGCTACGCGGACAACGAGAGCGCGGCTATCTCGACCACAGGCTGGGGCGAACCGATCATGAAACTCGTTCTCGCGAAATGGACTGCCGATCGCATCGCGGCCGGAAATCTGCCGGAATGGTCCGCGCAGGAAGCGATGAATTACTTGAAGCAGCG
>Ga0070731_10003582_pt1 | contig 13900 bp, 16 predicted proteins | sample Coa_R1_2_FD_66448 | JGI IMG/M metagenome (GOLD analysis project Ga0070731, IMG submission 66448) | Surface soil microbial communities from Centralia Pennsylvania, which are recovering from an underground coalmine fire - Coalmine... | ecosystem: Environmental > Terrestrial > Soil > Unclassified ... | reverse complement strand
CCCGCGCCAGTCAGGTTCTCCTGTTCGTATCGTACTACAATTAGAGTGAAGTTCATGTTGCTTTTCCTCCTGGCGGCTGGTCTTGCCTTTGCCGCCGACGAATCTCCCGCAGTAACGCAAGCCCGCCAGGACCTGGCCCGTGTGCGTGAACAGGTCAACGCCGGATTGCTGGCCGCGTCGAAGATTCCCGAAGCCCAGGAAGCGATTGAAGATGCGCTCGATCAGGACGTACTCGACCGGACTCTCTATGGCCGGGTCGAAATCGAAGATCTGGGCGAACGCCAGGCCTCTGAGATGCAGGACGCCGCGCAGCGCCGGTTCGACCGCGTTCAGACAAAGGTCGATCGCGGCAAGCAGCTTGTAGAAAACGGAATCGCGGCTCCCGGAATGTTCACGGAAATTACGGCCGAACTGGCGCGCAGGCGTGAGACGCTGAACCAGGCCAAGGCCCGCGCGGAGCTGCTCACCCAAATCGTCGAGATTGCGCGCGCGGAAATTGCGCCGGCCCATGAAGGCACCCTCGCGGGCATCTGGAAGGCTCGTGAATTTGTCGACGGCGACCATCTTCTCGAAGCGCAGGACATCAAAGAAGTCACCCTGGCTTACGAAGCGAAGTTTCACGAGCCATTCCCGGTGAGCGCTCGCGGCGCGACCGCCGTTCACCGCGCCATGGGTTTCGATCACACCGGCCGCATCGATGTCGCCGTAAGTCCGGACAGCCCGGAAGGCGTCTGGCTGCGCACATATCTCGAAGCGAAGGCGATCCCGTATTACGCCTTCCGCGTAGCGATCCCAGGAAAAGCGACCGCCCCTCACATCCACATCGGCCCAGGCAGCGTCCGCATCCATCCAACCGACTAGCCCGCTTGCTGTCCCGCTCATCCGCTCGCCACTGAACCGCCTCACGACAGTGAGCGGTCCGCACGACGGGTCGCAGTCGATCCTTACAACTGATCCCGCGCCGCCTGCGTCGCCAGTTCATCGCAGCGATTATTGTCCTCGTGATCCGCGTGCCCCTTGGTCCACGTCCAATGCGTCTTATGCTGCGCGACTAATTGATCCAGCTCCGTCCACAGATCCTGATTCACCACCGGCTTTTTCGCGCTGGTCTTCCAGCCGTTGCGTTTCCACCCGTGGATCCACGTAGTGATGCCATTCTTCAGATATTCCGAATCCGTAACCACTTCCACTTCGCATCCATGCTTCAGCGCGCGCAAGCCCTCGATCGCCGCCGTCAGCTCCATGCGATTATTCGTGGTTTGCGGCGAAGAACCGAACAGTTCCCGCGTATGATCGCCATAGCGCAGGATGCACGCCCATCCTCCCGGCCCCGGATTGCCGAGGCAGGCGCCGTCGGTGATCAGTTGCACCTGTTTTGTCATCATTCACTATCATAGGAAGTGCGGTGCAATATCCGAAACAGCCGGTTATGATCCCGGTCACCGCCGAAGAGGTTCTTCGGCGCAGGATGCGCATACTGGTGACCAGCGCCCTGACCTTGGCGCTTGCCGCCGGCGCAATCGGCTTCGCTTACAAGCGTTCCGTGGACGGAATTCATGCCCGCGAATCCTACGAGTCCGGGATGCGCTTGCTCGGCATCGCCAACTACAGCCAGGCCGTTCTCTCCTTCGACCGCGCCGTCGGCCTGAAACCCGATTTCGGGGAAGCCTACCTGATGCGCGGCAAAGCCTACGCCGGGGATTCGAAGACCGACGCCGCCATCCGCGATTTTACCCGGGCCGTAGAACTCAACCCGAAGGATCCCCGAGCCTGGGTCGCGCGCGGCTCCGCGCTGCTGGATCTGAAAAAGTATCCCGAGGCCATGGCCGACGCCGGCCGCGCCATGGAACTGGATGGAAGGCTGGCGGCGGCTTACAATCTGCGCGGCCTCGCGCTCCGCGCGACAGGCAACTCGCGGCGCGCAATTGTCGATTTCAACCACGCCGTCGAGCTTGAGCCGAACGAAGACAATTACTACCAGTGCGCCGCCACGTATCAGTCGCTCGGCGAACACGCTCTCGCGATCACCGCGTTAAATCGCGCCATTGCAATCCGCCCCGACGCCCCTCCCGGCTATCTGGCCAGAGCCGAGTCGCGCAGAGCCATCGGCGACTTCGAAGGCGCCCGCATGGACGAAGAACGCGCCGCCCAAATCGAAGGCCGCTAAAAGCCCCGCGGCACGCCACCCCACCTTTCGCGCATGTCGTTGGACCCGCTTACAGTCCGCGTCTAGGGCCTCAATCGCCGACACCGAACCGCGCGCGCCAGCAAGCGGGTCCCCGAAAACGCGACAGCCTACGCCGCGCTCAGCTCGCGAGTAAAGAAAGCGTCCACCAGATCCAGAATCTGCGCCGCCTCCATCGCGTGATAAATCTCCGCCCGCAGCTTCGACCCGTTACGCACCCCGTGCGTAAAATACGTGGCGAACTGTTTCATCTTCCCCACCGCATCCGGCGATTCGTGCTCGCACAGCATCGAATAATACAGCCGCATGATCCGGTAGCGCTCGTCTTCGGAAGGCACGTGATACTTTCCCGTGGCGATGTACTCCTGAATCTGACGGAAAATCCACGGATTCGACGAGGCCGTCCGCCCCACCATAACGGCGTCGCACCCCGTTTCGCGAACCATTCGCAGAGCATCCTCCGGAGTCACGATGTCGCCGTTGCCGATCACCGGAATCTTCACCGCCGCCTTAACTTCGGCGATGCGGGTCCAATCCGCATGCCCGCTATAGCCCTGTTCCCGAGTCCGCGGATGCAGCGCCACCGCCTGCAGCCCGCAATCCTCCGCCAGCTTGGCCATGCGAACCGCAACCAGTTCCCGATCGTTCCAGCCGGCCCGGAATTTCATCGTGAGCGGGATCGAAATCGCCGCCCGCACACTCCGCAGAATGGTCTCGACCAGCGGAAGATCCCGAAGCAGCCCGGACCCGCCATTGCAGCTCACCACTTTCTTCACCGGGCATCCGAAATTAATGTCGACGATGTCGAAACCCAGATCCTGGCAATAGGCGGCGGCTTCCGCCATCACCCTCGGGTCGGAACCGAAAAGCTGCGCGGAAATCGGATGCTCGTCCCGCTCGAAATACAGGTACCGGAAAGTGCGGGTTGGTTTGGTGGCTCGCGCGGAAGCGACAATGCCGTGGCTGCTGGTGAATTCGGTCATGATCAGACCGCAGCCGCCTTGCGAGCGAATCAGACGGCGGAAGACCGTATCCGTAACGCCGGCCATCGGCGCCAGCACCGTGGCGGGCGCGATTGGGATCGGCCCGACGCTATATTCTCCCGGGAATTCGCCTGAAAGCATTGTAAAGTCTATTTTAGCTTGACCCTTTTTGGAAACGCACGCCGCGGCTCCCGCGTTTGTATTTGCAGAGGGCAGAGAACGCGGCGGCGATCATCCTCACGGTTCATCTAAAACGCCGCCGCGTGAAATTCGTAGGGGACAGCCGCGCGATGCGATAATGCGCGAATATGAGACTCGCGCTGCTAATTCTCCCGCTCACGCTGCTGGCCCAGGAACGCCCCCTCCAACCGCCCGAGCAACCGAATCCTAAAACCCTGATTCCGCAAAACTTAATTGAAAGCATCGTTACCGAGGTAAGCGGTTCGATGGCCATGAACTCGATTTACGACCTAGCCGGATACGAGCACGATCGTCCCGCCGAGGAGTACAAGACTACTTATCGCGAAGCTGCCTACATGGAAAAGATGGCCAAGCAGTTCGGCCTGGAAGACGTCCACATCGAACGCTTTAAACTGCCATACAAAACTTGGGACGCCGAACAAGGCGAGCTATGGGTTACTTCCCCCGTGAAGCGGCTGGTGGTTTCCTACCGCGACATCGCCGCCTCGATCGCGCCCGGAAGCCAGTCCGGCGACGTGACCGCGGAACTGGTCTACGTCGGCCGCGGCGATCGTGAAATGGACTACGAGCAAAAGAACGTCGCCGGGAAAATCGTCCTCGCCAGCGGACCTCCGGCCGCAGTTCACAATCTTGCGGTTCGACGCTACAGCGCCCTCGCCGTTGTGTCTTTCGCGAATCCCACTGGACGCCCCATCGACCGGCCCGACGAAATTTCCTGGAACAACCTCGGCGGCCGCGGCGGAAACGCGGGCGGAAAGACCACCTTCGCTTTCAATCTCTCGCATCGCATGGGAGCGGATCTGGTCGAAATGCTGGAGCGCGGCGATAAGGTCACCGTCCACGCCAAAGTGAAAGCCACCGAGTACGACGCCGAAATGCAGGTCCCGACCGCCGTGATCCGCGGCGACGGTTCTTCACAGCAGGAGATCGCCTACACCGGCCATCTGTTCGAGGGAATCGCCAAGCAGGGCGCGATGGACGACACCTCAGGCTGCGCCGTAACGCTCGAAATGATGCGGGCCTGGAAGAAGCTGATCGACGATGGCGTGCTTCCCCGCCCCCGGCGAACGGTCCGGGTCATGTGGGTGCCCGAGATTCAAGGCACCAACGCGTATCTCGATCGCTATCCCGACGAAGCCAAGAAAATGGTCGCGGCGTTTTCCATCGATATGGCCGGGGAGGACGTGACCAAAAACAAGAACAGCCTGCGCCTGATGCGGACGCCCTACACCGTGAATCATTTCATCAACGAAGTGACCCAGCAGTTCTTCGAATACGTCGGCGATACCAATCGTGAGAAAGTCCAGAACCGGCGAATCGCGTATAACTACATGTTCCCCATCGTCGATCCGCAGGGCTCGCGCGACCAGTTCTACTACAACGTCGAAAAGCATTACGGCGCGTCGGACCACACCGCGTTCCTCGGCCACGGCGTCCCCGCGATCCTCATGAATAACTGGCCCGACTGGGGCTACCACACCAACGAAGACCGCCCCTGGAGCGCGGACCCGACCCAGCTTAAGCGCGCCGTCTTCATCGCCTTGGCGAGCGGCTACGCCATGGCTGCCGCCGACGGTCCGCAGGCCGTTCGCGTCGCGGAAACAGCCGCCGGCCAGGCGGCCGAGCGCACCGGAACCGAACTCCGCCACGCCCTACAAATGATCGGCGACCGCGCCCCGTACCGCGAAGCCCGCGTCTTAGTAGAACAGGCCTATATTCGGGAAGCCGAGGCTATCCGCTCTGCCTCCGTGCTCGCGGAAACGGACACGAAATCCATCGCCCGGATCGAGGAACTGGCCAAAACCTTCCTCGAGACTGGCCGCTCCGCCGATCTCGCGAGGCTCGACGCATACGCCAAGTCCTCTGGCGTCATGACGAACATCAATCTGAGCTCCGAAGAAGCGCAGGCCGCGACCCTGGTCCCCCGGCGCAAGCCCGGCGCAGCGCCACAGCCCGCGTTCGGCGGCGGCGGACGCGGAGGAGCGCCAACCGGCCCCAACGCCATACTCCCAGGTTCCGGAGCCAACGAAGCCCGCCTGTTCGCCGACGGAAAGCGCTCGATTCTGGACATCCGCGACGCCGTCAGCGCCGAGTTCTTTCCAATCGATACCGCAAAATTCATCGAATTCTTCCGGGCCCTCGAAAAAGACGGCCAATTCGAAATCGGCCACAAGTAGAATGAACGGTCAAGAAGTCCCCGTGGCATGCGATCCAACGGCGATCGCCGCAACCGATCGGCCGCGCTACAGCCAGCTCATAAAGCAATTGCGAAGCGCCGTCCGCGATCGCCACGAGCTCTCCGATGGATTCGTCTACGAGCTAGACTCGAAAGCCATCGCCCTGACGGAAGTCGCGGAATGGATCACCCTGGAGCGTTTATGCTGCCCTTTTCTGACCTTCAACCTCCAGGTTGCAGGCGGCGGGGACCCTCGCTTGACTCTCCGGGGACCCGACGGCGTAAAGGCAATCCTCCAGGAAGAATTCCCCCGGAAGTAGCGGTCCATGGATCATCTGACAATCTTCGGTCTGGTGGCCGTGACGTCGATGCTCGTGACGTATGCCCTGGAGAAACGAAGCCCGTGGTTCATCCTGGCGTTCGCCGGATCCTGCGTACTCGGCTCAATCTACGGATTTCTCCAAGGAGCCTGGCCCTTCGGCATCGTTGAGGCGATCTGGGCCATCGTTGCCGCCCGGCGCTGGGTTGGCGAACGCAAGCGGGCTGATTGGTGACTTGACGGTGTTGCTCTCGAGGTAGAGTTGCTGTATGCAGCCACCTCTTCCAAGGAGAGTTGCACGAGAACTGCTCTTAATAATGGGTAGAAGCACGGCCGTCTTGCAGTGGGGCAATCCGACCCGCGGCGTACCGAGTAACGGATCGATATTCTTCGTCGATACCGGCAAGTCTCTAGTCGCTGTTACTGCACGGCACGTGTACGAAGCGTCTTGCGAGACCGCTCTGCAAGACCCACGAGTCGTCTGCCAAATCGACAATCTTCGCTTCGATCCCAGGCAAAGAGTTATCGCCCTGGGACGTGACTGCGACATGGCGACTTTCGCTTTTCGTAAAGACGACCTTGCTGAGATAGGAAAGACCACCGTCCCATGGCCGCCGGTCGTTCCGGTGGAGGGGGCGATCGTCCTATTTGCAGGGTTGCCGGGAGAGACCAAGAAGTCTCCCGAACCTGGGCACGTCGAGGGCGGCTACCTCACCGGGCTGGCGAGGGTCGACAGCATAAATGACCGCGACATTTCATGCGTGATTCCCCCGAACGAACTGCTCCTGGACGTGATAGGCAAAGGTCTCCCTCCGCCGGACTACGATCTAGGGGGTATGAGCGGCGGGCCAGTGGCTGTTGTCTCGGACACGGATAGCAGCATCCTCTCCTGGTCGATCGCCGGAGTCATCTATGAGTGCGGTGGAAGTTTTCGAATCATCAAAGCCGTCCGCGCCGATCGAATTGGAGACGACGGCGTAATCAATTGATGGCTCTCCGGCCGCTTGTCTGAAAGTATGGCTCCGACTACTGCTCGAAATACCCGCTAGCGAGCTCGGGCTTCTGCTCCAGCGCCTGACGCCAGAAATTGCGCGCCTCATCGAGCTGCCCTTGCGACTTCAAGGCATGCCCCAGATTCAACAGCGCTTCCGCGAAGTTGGGCCGCTCGGCCAGAGCTTCCTGGTAAAGCCGAACCGCATCCTCGATCTGACCGGATTTCTGCAGCAGCAGCCCGGTGTTGTAGAACAGCTCCGGTGTCCGCTCGCCCGCTTCGATCAGCTTGGCTTGCAGGTCGAGCGCTTTGTCCAGATCCTCGCGTTCGACGGCCAGTGCCGCCAGACCGCGTAGCGCGTCGATCGACAGAGGTTCGGTCTCGAGAACGCTTTCGAACGCCTTGGCCGCGCCTTCCTGGTCGCCGACGTTCCAATACGCCAGCCCCAGGTTCAACTGCGCCTCCGGCCATGGCGACCGCTTGCGCACGCACGCCTGGAACGCCTCCGCCGCCGCGCGATGATCGCCGCGCTGCAGACGAAGATAACCGAGGCGGAACCACGCGTCTTCCCATTCCGGATTGCGCGTGAGCAGTTTGACGTAGAGACGCTCGGCGTCTTCCTTTTCGCCCTGCTGTTCGAGAACGCTGGCCAGATTATAGATGACGTCAGCCAGATCCGGCGCGATCTGGAGCGCGCGTTCATAGCATTCGCGAGCCTGCTTGAGCTGGCCCATCTCCTGGCGAACAATACCGAGATTCACAAACGCCTGCTTCGCGTCCGGACGAATCCGCACGGATTCCGAATAGGCCTTGGCGGCTTCTTCCAGGCGTCCGCACTTCTGCTCCGCGACGCCCATGTTGAACCAGCGCTCGAAATGATCCGGCGTGAACTCCACCAGCTTGGCGCAGTAACGCGCCGCGGCTTCGAATTCGTTGCTCTGGAACGCGCAGGTGGCCAGGCCTTCGAGCGCGGCCTGCGAGAACGGCCGCATCGCGAGAAGACGCTCGGAATACTGCTGGATGGCCGCGTGATCCTTGCGCGCCATGCCGATGGTGATCAGATTGACCAGGCACTCTTCCGATTGCGGATTCTTTTCGAGAATCTGCAGGTAGATGGCGGTGGCTTCGTCGAACTTCCACAGAAGCTGCAGGGAGACGGCCTTTCCGAACAGCGCCGTTTCGTGGCTCGGCTGCCGCGAGAGCACCTGATCGAAATAGCCGATCGCCGGCTCCGGCTTTTCCTGGTGCAGCAGGCAGATGCCGAGGCCTAACTGCGCTTCCTCTCTCTGCGGATCGGTTTCGAGGGCTTTCTGGAACTCGTCGGTGGCTTCCTGCCAGCGGCCCAGCTTCTCGTAACAGATCCCCAGGTTGAAATGCGCGGTCGAATGCCGCGGCGCGAGATTCAGCAGCCGGTCGTACGTCTTGATGGCGTCGTCGTACTGTTCCAGCTCGAACTGGATGTGGCCCTTGGCCGCGAACACCTCGGCGGTCTCCTCGCCGTTCTCGATCGCGGTGTTCAGCTCCTTCAGAGCTTCCTTGCGTTTCCCTTCCAGATGCAGCGCCACCGAGCGCGCCAGCGCCGGCGATACTGCTTTTCCGTTGGCCTTCAGGGCCGTATCGGTTGCGTTTTTCCGTCCGTTCATGGTTGCCATCCCGTTCTGCTCCCGCTTGTCTCGTGATTCCCGGCTGCTCGCTACTCCCGGCCGCCCGTTACTGTGGAATACCGGCCGGCATGTTGTACGGCGCCAGATACGCGCACAGGCGTCCCAGCATGTCGTACTGATGCGTAACCTGCACCCAGCGCACCCGGCTCTCTTCCCCGCGCGCGCTAAAGAAACCCACGCCGCCGTGCCGAAGCCGCGGCTCTGTCCAACTATCGACCATTTGCCCCTGAACCAGTAGCGTGAAATTGTCGCCTTGTACGTCCATGCGGATGCGATAGAGCATGTCGGTCCGGGCATCCACGGGAACCACGGTGTCCACCCGGGAATCCGCTTTGCCGTTCACCACCGAATACCGGGTTACCCCGATGGTGGGTAGCGGACCACCCTTAAGTACCACCAGCTTCACCACGTAGAAATTGTCGAAATCCGCCGCCCGCACCACCCAGCTCAGCGCCTGCTTATCGATCAAACCCAGGAACTGGAGCTGATAGTCCGCCAGCCCCAGCGACGGCCGGTACATCGCCAGCGGCCCCGGCTTCACGAAACCGGTCGCGTCGAAAGACCAGTCCGTGGTCGCGTCCCCGCGGCTGACCCATTCGTCCAGACCCGAACGGAAATCCTCGTCGAGCGCCACCGCCGCACGGTCCACCATGGTCTGCTTGACGTTTTTCCATTGCGTATTGAACGCCTGCTCCATGTTCTGCTGAATCCCCACCGGAGCCGCCACCCGCACCTTCGGGAGCCGCGGATGCAGCGCCAGCGCGAGCAGCGCGGGAATCGCAAACACCAGCAGCCGCAGATCGCGCGGCGCGCGATTCCAGAAGTCGATGGCATGCGTCCAGACGTGCGCGCGATTCGCCTCCGTATTCGCCTCCGCATGCACATACGGCGGCGGCGTGATCACGAAAGCCGGCGGAACGTCTTTATCCAACACCCCGGCAACCGGCGCGGGTATGTCGCCTGCAGCAGGCTCCCGCGGTTCCAGCCGCGAATTGGGCCGCATCGGCTCGGTCTGCAGCGGCTGCGGAATCGAGGTCGAACTGGGCACCGGGCGCACCGAAACCTGCGTCGGCTTGTTCGCGCACGCGAGCGGCAGCAGCCCGCTGGGATTGGGTTCAAAGTTCGGGTTCGGTTCCGGATTCGGAGATTTCGTGAGCTTAACGGGCTGAACCGGTTGGCCAGGCGTGGACGGGCGCTCGACCGCCGCGCGCAGGACCTTGGCTCGGCGCACCGGCAGCGAAATATCCGGCGTCGACGCCTCAAAACCGGCGCTCTCAGCCAACGGCAGGACGCTTTCCCGCGTCGAAACCGGATAGCGGCGTCCGGCCGCCAGCCGCAGCCTCGGACGCACCGGCGGAGTCGACAGCACAAACTGCGGCGGTTCGGACTCGCCGCGCAACTCCAGGGCGCGTAAGCTATCGATCCAAGGCCCGGGGACCAGCGCGGCCTGCTCGACCGGAATGGGCCTCAACCCCGCGCTTGGAACCGTTGATAATGGCGCGGAAAAATTCGTGGCTAATCTGTCGAGCGCAGGCGCGGCCGTGATGGCCGCGATCGGAGCCAGGTCGCCGGCCCTGGGGCAGGAACAGTCCCTAGGAGGCCCCGTCGGAAGCGGCACCGCCCCAGCCACCGGAGCCGGGTCATTTTCGGGGCTCGCTTGCACCTGAACAATTTCTTGAGGATCGTCCTCGTAAAATGCACACGCCGCTGGCTGATAGGCCGCGAGCGTATAGATCGGTTTGGTTGCGGCCGCCACCGGCTGAATGTCCGAAAAAACCAGGGTTGAGGCGCGAGCCGCCACCGGGATTCTGACGATTCGAGCCGCCGTGAACGACGTCGCAAACCGGGGATCGTCGAAGTTATAAACGTTTACCGGCCTCCGAAGGGCATTCGGCCGGACAAACGGTTCCGGTCCGGCTCCCGCCAGACTATCCGACAGCCAGTGGGGCTGAGGAAAGGTGGCGCCGGGGATGAAATTCGCAATCGGAACTTCGCCCGCATTCGAGTGCACCAGCCACGCCGGACGGTCGGCTTCGTCGGCTTCCGCCTTGGAGATTGCGACTAAAGCAGTGGATGGAACTTCCGGCCGAAACTCTTCAAACGCCGGCTCTTCCGGGCCTAGAATCGACTCGACCGAACCCTGCGGCCGATACGCCCGCAAAGAACTGTGCGTTTGATGCAGCCGCTCCACGGCCAGGCGTTCCTGTTCTTCCCAATACGCCTTGCGGTGCGCGGTAGAACAAAACTGCCCGTTCGTGATTTTTCGGTAGAGCGGTAGCTTACCGTCACAGTACAGGCATCTTATGTCATCAGCCCATGACATCGATCCATCGTACTGGGAACCGGCCGCTGATACTACGCGGCAAACCCCCTAGGCGATAGCTAGGGTTTGGCTTACCCGATAGGGTTTGGTTGCCAACAAGGGCACGCCCCCGACCCGCCTTTTTCACCCCGGCGCAGCCGATACGGCGATACAATAAAATTCATGGCGTCCATCGCGACCACTCCTATTGAGCAACAACTCGGCGCTAAAGCCGAGTACCTGCTCGGGTTCGACAAACCCAAGATTTCTAAAGACCGTCTTCATCTACCAGCTCCGGATTCCGTTGACCGTCAGTTTGCCGGTTCCGACCGCAGCAACCGCGTGCTGGTCAACCTGCAACGCATCATCGGCCACGGCCGTCTGGGCGGAACCGGTTACGTCTCGATTCTGCCCGTCGACCAGGGCATCGAGCACTCCGCCGGCGCCAGTTTCGCCAAGAACCCCGACTACTTCGACTCGGAAAACATCGTCAAACTGGCCATCGAGGGCAATTGCAACGCCGTCGCCTCCACGTTCGGCGTGCTGGGCTCGGTATCGCGCAAGTATGCGCACAAGATTCCGTTCATCGTCAAAATCAACCACAACGAGCTGCTGACGTTCCCCAATCGCTTTGACCAGGTCATGTTTGGAACCGTCAAACAGGCCTACGACATGGGCGCGGCCGCCGTGGGCGCGACCATCTATTTCGGATCCCAGGAAAGCACCCGGCAGATCGTCGAAGTCAGCCAGGCCTTCGCCCACGCGCACGAATTGGGCATGGCGACCATCCTGTGGTGTTATCTTCGCAATCCCGAGTTCAAGAAGGACAAGGACTATCACGTTTCCGCGGATCTCACCGGCCAGGCGAATCATCTGGGCGTAACGATTGAAGCCGACATCATCAAACAGAAGCTGCCTGAAAACAACGGCGGCTACGAAGCCCTGAACATGGGTAACTCGGGCTACGGGAAGTTCGACAAACGCATCTATACCGAACTCGCCAGCGACCACCCGATCGACCTGTGCCGCTATCAGGTAGCCAACTGCTACATGGGCCGCATCGGGCTGATCAACAGCGGCGGCGCTTCCGGCAAGAACGATTTCGCCGAAGCAGTGGAAACCGCCGTCATCAACAAGCGCGCCGGCGGCATGGGCCTGATTTCCGGGCGGAAAGCTTTCCAGCGCCCCATGAAGGAGGGCGCCGCGCTGCTCAACACCATCCAGGACGTCTATCTGAGCCCAGCCGTCACGATCCCGTAGGAACGGCCGCCCATACAAAAGGCTTGCGTAGCAGCGGGTAATTGAGGCAAGGTAGACGGATGGAAGTACATTTCGCTCCTGAGCTCCAAGCGAAGATTGATCAGTTGGTCATCGAAACTGGACGTGCGCCCGGCCAGCTGGTCGAGGACGCCATGGCCGGCTACGTTGCCGAACTCTTAGAGACCCGCGAAATGCTCGACAGCCGTTACGACGACCTGAAAAGCGGGAGAGTGAAGCCCATTCCCCGTGACGAGGTTATCGCTCATTTCCGCGAAAAGAGCGCGACCGCCCGCCGGCCTCCGCCCGGTTGATGATCGCGTACGATTTTCACCCCGAAGCGCGTCTTGATCTTGACGAAATTTGGGAATTTATTCGCGAAGAAAATCTCGACGCCGCCGACAGGGCGATTGCAGAGATTCTGGCGAGTGTCGACGCACTGGTGTCTTTGCCCAACCAGGGCCATAGACGCCCGGACCTCAGCTCACGGCCTCTGCGTTTCGTCTTGGTCCACGAGTATATGATTGCCTACGCTCCAGAGGAAAAGCCCCTGTGGGTCATTGCAGTCATGCACGGACGGCGCAGCCCTCGCGTGATGGCCGCGATTCTTAGGGGCCGAGAGTAATAGTTCCGTCATCGATCCATGGATTCTAGAAGCGAAGACTATCGTCGAACGACTGAGCGGGCGTCTCACCAAATCGCATTGGCCGGCGAGCCGCGGAGGACTTCTTAACAGAAAATAGTCGGTGAGGCGTACCGAATATGGAAGACAACAAACACATTGTCGCGAGGTTCGTTGATGAGCTCTGGAACCAGCGAAAGCTCGAAGTCGCCGACGCCATTTTCGATGAAGACTGCCACACGCACCAGCTCCAATCAGGCCCGCCTGCGGTTGCTGCTCCACGGGGCCCCGCGGCAATCAAGGCCCATGTTGCCGATTGGCTATCCGGGTTTCCCGATCTCAAGTTCACAGTGGAGCAGATGTTCGCCGACGGAGATCGCGTCATCAGCCAGTTGGCGCTGGAAGGCACGCAAACGGGCCCATGGATGGGAATCCCGCCGACTCGAAAGCGTGTAAACATCAGGGTGATAACCATCCATCGCATTCGAACGGGCAAGATTGTAGAGGACTGGGTGCTGGTAGAATCGCTCGGGCTCCTTCAGCAATTCGGAGCGCTGCCACCTACGGGCGACATCTTAACTGCATTTGCCCAGCATCAGAAAGCGCCGCCATGAAGATTCCAGAATTCGCCCGTGCAACCCAAAATCACGGGCGCTACCTGAGGACGCGCTGGATGAGTGTTCAGAAACAGAGCGAGCAGGAAAGTTGGACTGAACAGGAGAACAGCGAAACCGCCGCCGACCGCCTTACCCGCGATCCTTTGCGGCTACGCCTTGAAGCGTAACTTAGGCGAATTCCAGCCTTTTCAGTTTTATATGATCGCGGCGAACCTGTGCGAGGTCATATTGGGCCTGTTGCAGCAGCCAGCCTTCTTCGGTGCCTCCAAAGACCTTGGAGATTCTCACCGCCATCTCGGGAGATATGCCGCGTTTTCCGTTTACGAGTTCCGAAAGCGTGTTGCGCGTCACCCCAAGGGCGGCGGCTGCATCTGTGATCGTCAAGCCTGACGGCTCAATACACTGGCGCAAAACCACACCTCCGGGGTGCGGTGGGTTTTTCATCGTCATGGGTCGTTCTCCCTGTTTAGTGGTAATCGACATAGTCAACATCCTCCGCGCCACCATCAAAGCGAAAAATCACACGCCAGTTGGCCCGAACCGTCACGGCCCAAAAGCCCTTCATCTGGCCTTTGAGCGGATG
>Ga0070731_10003581_pt1 | contig 13902 bp, 12 predicted proteins | sample Coa_R1_2_FD_66448 | JGI IMG/M metagenome (GOLD analysis project Ga0070731, IMG submission 66448) | Surface soil microbial communities from Centralia Pennsylvania, which are recovering from an underground coalmine fire - Coalmine... | ecosystem: Environmental > Terrestrial > Soil > Unclassified ... | reverse complement strand
TACAAGGGCAAGTGCGAGAATCCGCACGGGCATAACTACAAGATCCGGGTGACGCTGGCGGGCGCGGAACTGGACAAGGCCGGGCTGTTGCTTGACTTCAAGGATCTGCGTGAAGTGATGAAGCATGTCATTGATCGTCTTGATCATCAGATGATTAATGAGATTGAGCCGTTTACAGTGATCAATCCGTCGGCGGAGAATCTGGCCAAGTATTTTTACGACGAATCGAATACCAAGCTGCAGGGCGTGACTAAAGGGCGGGTGCGAGTGAAGGACGTTACCGTGTTTGAGACGGATACCACCACCGCGAAATATTCAGAGTAATAGTTTCCAGTCCACAAGCGCGGGCGGGACGCCCCTTCGGCAAGCTCAGGGCAGGCTCCCGCGACAGCCGCCGGGACGGCGGCGCTACTATGCAGATCACTGAGATTTACAAGTCGCTGCAGGGCGAGTCTACGTATGCGGGACTCCCCTGTGTATTTGTGCGGCTGACGGGGTGCAATCTGCGGTGCTCGTGGTGCGACAGCGAGTACACGTTCCAGGGCGGGCGGAAGATGGCGGTCGAAGAAGTGCTTGAGGAAGTAGCGCGCCTCAGCCCGGGTGGGGGGCTGGTTGAGATCACCGGCGGCGAGCCTATGCTACAGGAGCGCGAAGTTGTTCCGCTGATGCAGCGTCTGTTAGATGACGGGTACAAAGTGCTGCTCGAGACCAGCGGTGAGCGTCCGCTGCAGAAAGTTCCGGCAGGGGTGGTCAAGATTGTCGATGTGAAGTGTCCGAACTCGGGCGAGGGTGACACGTTTTGCATGGAGAACCTGGAAGCGCTCTGCCCTCACGACGAGGTTAAGTTTGTCCTGAGCAGCCGCGGGGACTATGACTTCGCGCGGGAGTTTACCGACCGGCACAATCTAGCCGAGCGGGTTAACGCGGTCCTGTTTTCTCCGGCATTTCGCAAGGACGCGACTGGAGCCCGCGATAGTTCGCATTGCCTGCTTGATCCTGAGGAGTTGGCCGTGTGGATGCTCGCGGACAACGTGCCGGCCAGGCTCGGGCTGCAACTGCACAAGTTCATATGGGATCCGGCGGTGAAGGGCGTTTAGGGCAATTCTTTCCAGAGATGGCAGCAGCTAAACAATCTCGCGCCGTCATCCTACTCAGCGGAGGGATGGATTCGTGTGTTTGCACGGCTCTGGCAGCGCGGGATTATGACGTGGCCGCGGTGCACATCAGTTATGGTCAGCGCACCGAGGAGCGCGAGCGGCAGTCGTTTCTGGCCATTTGCCAGCGGCTGAAGATTCACGACAAGCTCATGGTTCGAAACGAGGCACTGCGTGCCATCGGCGGGTCGGCGCTCACCGACGAGTCCATTTGCGTGCCCACATCCGAGGAGATTGGCCACAACGTTCCCGTCACCTACGTTCCTTTCCGCAATGCGCATTTCCTCGCGGTGGCCATCAGCTGGGCTGAGGTGCTCGGCGCGGAAAAGGTGTACATTGGCGCAGTTGAGCCTGATAGTTCGGGGTATCCGGATTGCCGTCCGGCGTATTACAAGGCGTTCAATGAGGTGGCGAAAACAGGTACCAAAGAAGGGCTGATCGAAATCGTTACCCCGCTCATTGCCATGCGCAAAACCGATATTGTTCGGCTTGGCCTTGAACTGGGTGCGCCCTTCGATTTAACTTGGTCATGTTACAGCCGTGAGGATCGGGCGTGCGGAGTCTGCGACAGCTGTGTGTTGCGTTTGCGCGCCTTCGCGGCCGCGGGCATTCAGGATCCGATTCCGTACGCGGCTGGATAGATATCGATATCGAGCGGGATGGATTTTTTTAGTTGGTTGCGGCAACAGGCCAGCAAAATTCGAGTTTGCCGGGAGGCAAAATGAAAAAGCGTTTCGCAATTCTTCTATTCGTAATTCTTGCGCTGGGAGTGTGTGTTCCTTCCGTCCTGGCCCAGGCGACGGGATCGGTCAAGGGCGTGTGCAAAGACGCCCAAGGCACTCCCATTGGCGATGCGATCGTTCTTTGGACCAACATGGACAATGGGCAAAAATACCAGCTCAAGACTAACAAGAAGGGCGAATATTTTTCGCTTGGTCTCTCGCCGGGCAAGTACCTGATCACGGTCTATAAGAACACCGACGACATGAAGGCGAACAAGGAGATGGATCACGTTAAAGGCTTCGGGGTGACTCTCGACGAAAATACTCTGGATTTTGACTTGAAGAAAGACCAGGAAAGTGCCGCTAAGGGTCAGGGACTCACGCCCGAGCAGTTGAAGCAGATGCAGGAGCAGAACGCCAAGGCTGAAAAGGAAAAGTCCACGGTGGGCCAGCTCAATGCGAAGCTGGTTGAAGCCAAGACGGCAGCCGATGCGGGCAACTACGATGCTGCTATCGCCGCGCTCACGGATGCCACTCAGATGGACGCGACCCGGGACGTGATCTGGTTCCATCTTGGCGACTACTACCGGATGTCTGCACCCAAGCAGACCGATCCAGCGGAAAAGCAGAAGCGTCTGGACTCGGCAGTCGCGGCTTATCAGAAGGCAGTGGAGATCAAGAAAGCTACCGTCAATGATAAAGATCCGAATGCGACCAAGAACCTGGCGGGCTACTACAACAACCTCGCGGATGCACTTTATAAGGCGAAGAAGGTCGATGAAGCTGTGAAGACTTATGAGATCGCCGCGCAGACGGATCCGTCGACGGTGGCGCAGGCTTATTTTAATATTGGAGCGGTCCTGACCAATTCCGGCCGACCCGATGAAGCGAACGCTGCCTTCGACAAGTGCTTGGCCGCCGATCCGACGCGGGCGGAGGCCTATTACCAGAAGGGGCTGAACTTGTTGGGTAAAGCTACCCTTCAGGGAGACAAGACGGTCGCGCCGCCGGGAACAGCGGAAGCCTTCCAGAAGTATTTGGAACTGACGCCAACCGGACCCAATGCGGACAGCGCCAAGGCCTTGCTGGCCAGTATGGGTTCCAGCGTGGAAACCAGCTACGGTACGAAGAAGAAGACCACCACGAAGAAGCAGTGATTTTTGCGGCAGGTTTTCTAGGGCGGCTCGATGAGAGCCGCCCTTTTTACGTCTAGCCGGCATCTTGTCTGGAGAAGCAGTTACCAAAGTTCATGTACTTTGCTGTCCTTCGCACCAGCCTCGCGGCGCGGTACATTGAGGTATCTAAGTTTGTCTCTAAAACAGGTTTCCCCAGTTCTGTGGTGCGTGCGATTCCCGAGGTGTGAGGACGAATGGCAGCACCAACCATTGCTCCAATTTCTGTTGCCCTGGAAGGCTTCTCTGGAAGTGGCACAGTCGCCACTCCGGCCTTGCTTGGCGCCATGTTGCGCGCCGCAGAAAAGATCAGCGATTTGATCTTCTCGCCGGGCCGTCCGCCGCAGGTGCAGGTTTATGGGCAGATGATTCCCGTGCAGGTGCCCGGCCTCACGTTCCTTAGCGCCGATGACACGCGCCATATTGCCGCAGACTTGATTGGAGACAACAAGCAGGCTGTCACCACACTCCGGGAGCATGGTGCCTGCGACATTTCCTACGGACTGCCTGGATTGGCCCGTTTCCGCGTCAACATTTTTATTCAGCGTGGTAGTTGTGCGGTGGTGATGCGGGTGATTCCTACGGTCATCCCCGAGTTTGGGGCTTTGCGGTTACCGCAGCAGCTATCGGAAGTGACGAAGCTCAGAGATGGAATCGTCCTAGTGACGGGAGCGGCGGGATCGGGTAAGTCGTCGACTTTGGCGGTGCTGCTGGACGCGATCAATCGTGAAAAGTATTACCACATCATCACCATCGAAGATCCGATTGAGTTCCTGCACAATCACAAGTGTTCGACGATTCATCAGCGGGAGTTGCATAGCGATACACCGAGTTTTGCTCATGCACTGCGGTCTGCGATGCGCCAGGCCCCCAAGGTGATTCTGGTCGGCGAGATGCGGGACCGCGAGACCATTGAAATCGTGCTCGAAGCGGCCGAGACGGGTCATCTTGTGTTTTCGAGCCTCAATACCATGGATGCTTCCAAGACCGTGGAGCGGGTGGTCAGCTCGTTCTCGCCCGGGGAGCAGCAATCGGTGCGCGAGCGCTTCGCGAAGTCGTTCCGCTATATCATCTGCCAGCGGCTGATGTCGAAGCACGATCGCGGTGGACGGGTGCCAGCGTTCGAAATTCTCAAGGCCAATGGGCGCACGCGGGAGTGCATCGAAAAAGGCGAGCGTGAAAACAGGAGCCTTCTCGACGCCATGAAAGCCGGCGCCGCCGATGGAATGCAGCACTTCGACGGTGAGATCGCACAACTGGTACAGGATCGCGTCGTTGACCTCGAAACAGGGCTGTCATTCGCCAGCAATCCGGCAGCTTTGGGGCAGGAGCTCGCGCGGTAGATTTCCCTGGCCCCAAGACTCTCACGCTAAGTTTGCTCTTCTGCTGTCGTATGATTTGGTAATGTCCGTCCGGTCCGCTGATTCCACAATTCTTAGCTTCGAAGACGCACGCCGGGTGGTTGAGGGACGGGCTGCGCTGGTCGGCCCCTGCGGAACTGAAAGCGTCGATTTGCAGGCTGCGGCGGGGCGCGTGCTGGCTGAGCCGGTTGTTGCAGATCGAGACCTTCCGCCTTTTCCGCGAGCGACCCGAGATGGCTACGCTGTGCGATCCGCAGATTTGTCTTCGTTGCCGACCACGCTGGACGTGATCGGCGAAATCAAAGCGGGCGAGACACTTGAGAGAATCCCGTCGAACGTCGGGCATGATCAGGCTGTATCTATCATGACCGGAGCACCTGTCCCGCAAGGCGTGGACGCGGTGGTGATGGTGGAGTTCACTTCGCAGATTGGGAAACGGGTTGAGATCGGCAGGAGTGTCGCGGCTGGAGAAAACGTTGTTCCACGCGGCGCCGAAGCGAGGCTGGGGGCAGCTTTGCTTGACTCGGGTACGCGTCTGAACGAGGCCGCGATCGGGCTGGCCGCATCCGCTGGCAAGTCAAGACTGCGGGTTTTCAAGCGCCCGCGAGTAGCAGTGCTCACCACCGGGGATGAGATTGTTGACATAGATGAAGTTCCTGGACCTACTCAAATTCGCAACTCGAACAGCTATTCGCTAGGTGCTCAGATTCTGAAGGCTGGCGGTGAGCCGGTGTTGCTGCCCGTCGCGCCCGATGAGTTACAAGCATTGCGTCGGCTTATCGAAGAGGGCTTTAAGTCCGACTTGCTGGTGCTGACTGGCGGAGTCTCGATGGGCCGATACGATCTCGTGGAGCAAGCGCTGGCTGAGTTGCATGCAGAGTTCTTTTTCACGGGGGCAAAAATCCAGCCTGGACGGCCGGTCGTATTCGGCAAGTGTGGCGTAGGCGATCGCGTCCGCGAAAGTGGAGGTACATATTTCTTTGGTCTGCCGGGAAATCCCGTGTCAACCATGGTGACGTTTGAGCTGTTCGCGCGGCCGATGATTGTGGCGCTGGGCGGGCAGTCTGCAGAAAAGCTTAAGTTTCTGCACGCGCGGTTGAAGGCGGAGATACGTGTGAAGACCGGAATAACAAGATTTCTCCCGGCAATCCTGTCGGGAGAGTTTGACCACTCGGAAGTCGAGTTGGTGCCGTGGCAGGGATCGGGCGACATTGCCGCCACGGCGCGAGCAAATTGTTACGTCGTTGTTCCGCCGGACCGCGAGCGGATTCTGGCAGGAGAATGGATTGCGGTGATGCTGCGGTAGATTTCGCCAGTGCCAGTCGGATACACCAAGGGCTAGCGGGCGAGCATCCCATGTAAGATAGAACGTCGGTATGCCGAAGAAACTTTCCCACTACGACGGTGCTGGTCGCGCGCGGATGGTCGATGTTTCCGGCAAATCGGCGACCAGACGCGAGGCCGAGGCCAGTGCCTTTGTGGCAATGAAATCCACGGTGATCGAAGCGCTTCCTAAGAACCCCAAAGGCCATCCGCTGGATGTGGCGCGCATCGCCGGGATCATGGCGGCAAAGCGTACGGCCGAGTTGATCCCGATGTGTCATCCACTCGCACTCACCTTCGTTGATGTCGATCTGCGGCTGTGCGAGAATGGCGTCGCTATCACGTCAAAAGTTGCGACGACCGCAGAGACCGGAGTTGAAATGGAGGCCATGGTCGCTGTCAGCGTAACCGCGCTGACGGTTTACGATATGTGCAAGGCCGCCGATAAAGGAATCGAGATTCGAGACATTGTGTTGGAACGCAAAAGTGGGGGCAAGCGCGGAGAGTATCGGCGAGCGACGTAGCGAAGCGAAACTTCATGGCGAATAACGTCAAGCTGCTGGTGGTGGATGACAATCCGATGGTGCTAGCAATGTTGCAGCATGCGCTGACTCCGCTGGCGCTGGTGACGACCGCAACGGACGCGGCGGACGCGCTGTTGAAAGCCGTGGATGACACTCCCGACTTGCTGGTGTGCGACTACAGGATGCCGGGGATGGATGGGCGGCAGTTGGTCGAGAAATTGAAGAGCCGCCCAGCGACGGCGAATTTTTCCACGGTGCTGATGGCCAGCAAGGCGGACATTGCAGAGCGGCTTTCGCCAGCGGATGCCGCCGATGACTATCTGGAGAAGCCGTTCTTTTTGAAGGATGCAACGCGGCGCATCAAGCGAACCATTGACAGGATTGCGTTGGAGAAGATGGCGAAGACTGCGCCCAAGGACGGAGTGGTGCGCGGGAGTCTGGCGCAGATGAATGTGATCGATCTGATGCAGTCGCTCGAGATGGGGCGGAAGAGCTGCCAGCTATCGCTGAGCAATGAAGGCGATACGTGCGAAGTATTTTTTGCCGAAGGCCAGGTGAAACACGCGACCTATGGAGACCTGGTGGGCGATCCGGCCGTGTTCAAGGTGCTGCGCTGGACTGGCGGAAATTTCCAGCTCGACTTCGAAGGCAAAACGGACAAAGAGACGACACAGCTCAACACGCAAGGGTTGTTGATGGAAGGCCTGCGGTTGCTCGACGAATCCTCGCGCGACGGCGGGGGAGAGCCGGAGCCAGAGGCCGAACCCGCGCCGGCTGCCACGGCAGCCCCGTCTCCGGCGACTGCTCCCAGCATGCCTGCTAGCCCGGCCGGCAGGCAGCGAAGAGAAGAAGAGGAAGATGTGCTCCTCGATGGCTGAGTCATGATGGCCAAGTTAGAGGTGGCTAAGTTAATTGGACATACGGCGGCTGTGGTGACGGTGAGCGATTCTTGCGCTCGCGAGGAACGTGAGGATCTATCGGGTCCCGCGGTTGCGCTAATCCTGCAGAAGGTCAACTTCCTTGTTACGGTTCGCGAAGTCGTTCCGGACGATCCCATTCAAATTCAGAACTTGCTGATTCGCTTAGCGCGCGAGGTGCAATTCATTGTGACAACCGGCGGAACGGGGATTGCTATGCGCGATGTGACGCCCGAAGCCACTATGGCCGTATGCGATCGTCTGCTAGACGGTGTTGCGGAGCGGATGCGGAGTGAGGGGAGCAAAAAAAGCCCTTACGCTGCACTTAGCAGAGGGGTGTGCGGGGTGCGGGGGAAGGCGGTGATTCTGAACTTGCCGGGGAGTCCGGCGGGGGCAGTGGAGTCGCTGGAAGCGGTGGTGGGGCTGGTGCCGCATGTGATTGAGTTGTTGAGCGGGAAGACGGAGCATGGAGCATAGCCAACGCCAGGGCTGTCCCTACATGAGCATTTCTTGGGTGGAGAGTCACGATGATTATTGCCAGGCAGTCGAGGCGGACGCGGACGACGATCGCATTCGCCGGTTTCGCGATGTTCGTTTGTTCGGTGGTTGCCGGAGCGCAATCGGTTCCGGCGAATTGGACCGCGGAGCAAGACCATCAGAACATGATGGATCAACTTGGAATCAAGGCGCTGCGTCCGGGGCCGAGCGGGAATGAGAAGGACGCCAATCATGCCAACTACGATGAAGAAAAAGCCAATCTCTATGGTGATCTGCCAGATGCGCTCACGCTGAAGAGCGGGAAGAGGGTGACGTCGGCGGAGCAGTGGTGGAAGCAGCGACGTCCGGAGATTGTCGAGGATTTCGAGCGCGAAGTGGTCGGGCGTATCCCGGCGAACGTTCCGAAGGTGACTTGGGCCGTAAAGAGTACGAGCGATTCGAAGGCTGGAGTTTTTCCTGTCATTGAGAAGCAGTTGATCGGGCATGTGGATAACTCCGCGTATCCGGCGATTAATGTTGATATCGAGATGACGCTGGTCACGCCCGGCACGGCGAAGGGCCCCGTTCCGGTGATGATCATGTTCAGCAGCGCGGCGATTCTGAAATTCCTGGCAAGCCATCCGGAATTCAAGAAGATGATGGGAACCGATCCGCCTGCGACAGAGCAACTCATCGCCAACGGCTGGGGCTACGCTCTGCTCGATACCAGCAGCATTCAGGCGGACAACGGCGCAGGCCTGACGCAGGGAATTATTGGACTGACCAATAAAGGCCAGCCGCGAAAGCCCGACGATTGGGGCGCGTTGCGGGCGTGGGGATGGGGCGCCTCGCGCGGGCTAGACTATCTGGAAACCGATAAGAGTGTTGACGCGAAGCGGGTGGGCATCGAAGGCGTGTCTCGCTATGGAAAGGCTGCGCTGGTGACTATGGCGTTTGATCCTCGCTTCGCCGTGGTGCTGGTTGGCTCCTCGGGAGAGGGCGGCGCGAAACCGCACCGGCGTAATTTTGGAGAAGAGGTGGAGAATCTGACGGGCTCGGGCGAGTATCACTGGATGGCGGGCAATTTCTTGAAGTACGGCGCCGCCGAGGCTTCGTTCGGAAGCAAGAATGCCAGCGACTTGCCGGTGGACTCGAACGAGTTGATTGCGCTATGTGCGCCGCGTCCGACATTTATCAGCTACGGAGTTCCTGAAATGGGGGACGCCAAGTGGCTCGACCAGCAGGGCAGTTTCATGGCGACTGTGGCTGCGGGCGAAGTTTTTCGGCTCTTGGGTGCGAAGGATCTCGGCGTGAGCGAGGCTTATCGCACGGCAAAGATGCCGCCCGTGAATATGGGACTTCTCGACGGTCAACTGGCATGGCGTCAGCATGATGCTGGACACACGGATGCGCCGAATTGGAAGTACTTCATCCCGTGGGTGGATAAGTTCTTCGACTATCACCCGGCTCCGTGGGTGCTTGCGGCGGATCGGCCGGCCTTTCGGACGGACGCGAACTCGCTGGTCGCGCATGCCCAGTTGCTGGCGAAGGCGAAACAGCCCGGGATCGACGTTTACTTCGAGGGTGACTCGATCACGAGGAGATGGGGCGCTCTCGACTACCCGGATCTGCTGGCGAATTGGAAAGAAAATTTCTTCGGTTGGAATGCGGCTGATTTCGGATGGGGCGGGGATCGTACGCAGAACATCCTGTGGCGGCTGGAGAACGGCGAGATGGATGGAGTCAATCCTAAGGTCGTCGTGCTGCTCGCTGGCACAAATAACGTCAGCGATGCTTCGGCTCCCGCGGATGCCGATGCGCGAGCGGCCGATATTTCGCGGGGCATTCAGGCGATTGTGCGTGTGATTCAGGAGAAGGCGCCCGCGGCCACAATCATCGTGTTCGGTATCTTCCCGAGAAATGACAATCTGGCGTTCATGCCCATCATCGACCAGATCAATCGAAGTCTTCCAGCGTTGGCCGATGGGAAGAGGATTCGTTATCTAAATATTAATAGCAAGCTGGCGGACGGAAATGGAGCGCTGATCGACGGAATGATGAACGCAAAAGACAAGCTCCATCTCAACGTGAAGGCCTATCAAGTGTGGGTGGATGCACTGAAACCGATTCTTACGGAACTGCTGGGCCCTCCCGCTGCGGTGGACCACGCTCCGCCTGCTACTGGCGATCCCTCGGCGGGACATTAAGGCAGTTCCGCGCAGAATTCATCTTCGACTCTCTTCACGGTGACAATTTCCCTGGGCCCAGAATCGCGCTACCGGGGTATACGTCGGGGACAAGCTTTCCTTCGTCGATCAGGAGCGTTCCGCCGACTAACAGATAGTGGACGCCGACGCTGGGTTCCATTGGCTTCTCAAATGTGGAACGGTCAGCGATGGTTTGGGGATCGAAGACTATGATGTCGGCGTCGGCGCCTTCCTGCAGGCGTCCTTTCTGGCGCGCGGCGGGGGTGGAACGCTCCAGCATCTGGGCTGGCATGAGGGTCATTTTGCGGAGCGCTTCCATCAGCGTGAGCGTCTTTTTCTCGCGAACATATTGAGCGAGGACTCGCGAGTAGGTGCCGGCGTTGCGGGGATGGCCTTCGGCTCCGTCGCTGGCGATCATGATCAGCGGGTTGGGGATGGTGGCGTCAATCATTTCCTGAGTGTTGGCGAAAATGAGCACCCACTGCTGTTTGCTGGAATTATGGAGTTCCTCGAAACGCTCTTTGGTGAGGTGCTCGCCGGTGTCGGGAATGACAAGATTGTTGTAGTCGATGCCTTGTTTCTCGCGCCAGCCGGGATTGAACACAGCAGAGTTGATGGCGGTCATGCCGGCGATGTAGGGATAGGCTTCGGTGGTCACGTCAAGGCCGCGGTCGCGCGCGCCTGCGATCAGTGAGAGGCATTCGAGCGAGTCGCGCAGGCAGGTGCTGTTGATGTGAACGATATGGAGCGGAGCGCCGGTGATGGCGGCTGCGCCGATTACCTCTTCGACGGATTCGATGGACGAGCCCGGTTCAATGCGTCCAGCACTGCGCATGTGGGTATAGACCGGCAGTTTGCGCTCGGCGGCCACGCGGAACATGTCGATGACTTCGAGGCGGGTCGCGCCGGGGGTGTACTGAATGCCCATGCCGACGCCGAGGGCGCCGGCATCGAGTTCGTCGCGCAGGCGTTGCTGAATACGCTTGATCTGTTCGGGGGCAGCGGGGAGGTCGGTCGCAGGTCCGCTCTTAGGCAGAATCTCCGGGATACCGGCATGTGGACCCGTCGTTGGCGCCGTAAGAGGCGCTCCGAAAATCAGGGAGCGAGCGGCGACGTGGCTGGCAGTCGTGCCATAGTGAATGAGTGAGTGACCTTCCTTCGATTTGAGGAATTGGGTCACGTCGGGTGCGCCAATTTCCATTTCAAGCGCGGTGGTGACTCCGTCGAAGGCTTTGACGCGCTGGCTGGCGATCTCCTGGCCATGTTGGTGCAGGTCGATGAAGCCGGGTGCGACGACGAGGCCGGCGGCGTGGATGATGCGGCGTCCGGTGAGCGGCTCGGCAGAGATGCGAGCGATTCTGCCGTCGCGGATGCCGACGTTGCGGACGGCGTCGAGGGACGTTTCGGGGTCCATGACGCGGCCGCCTTCGATCACTATGTCGTATGGTTGCTGCTGCGCCGCGACGAGCGTGGTCGCGCCGGCGAGAAGGCAGATGACTAGTAGATTGCGCATGAGGGCTCCGCGGCTAGCGATGATAGCAGGAGCGATAGTTCCGGGGACGAGATGAGGCAGCCACGACGGAAGGCGTCGCGGCCTGACCGGGTCAAGACCCTGGTTCTGCACAAGCCTTCAGGCAAAGACCGGTTCACACATTCTTTCGCGATCAACTACACTTACTGTTCCCTTGAAGACGATTGCACACACACTGGCGCGCTATACCGCGTGGATTCTGGGGCTGATGAAGCTGCTCGGGATCTGGGGCGCATTTGTTATTGCGTTTGCCGACAGCGCCCTGCTTGGTATGCCGGTGGATTTTGTTGTTGCCAGGTACGTCTACGAGGATCACGGGCGAACTGTGATGTACGTTGCGATGGCGGCGCTGGGGTCGGCTTTGGGCAGCATTCCGCTCTACATCATCGGATACCTTGGCGGCGAGAAAGTATTGCGCAAGCGGATTTCGGAAGAGCGTTTCCTGAAGATTCACCGTTCGTTTGAGGCGCATGAATTTTGGGCGCTCATGTTTCCGGGTATGCTGCCACCGCCATTGCCCTTCAAAGTTTTCGTGTTGGGCGCGGCTGTATTCGAAATGCGGTTTCGCGACTTCCTGGTTGCTATTTTTCTGGGACGGTGCGTGCGGTTTGGAGTCTTGTCGATACTGGTGCTCTGGTTCGGACCTCAGATTGTGGGATTGTTTGGCGGCGCCTTGAAGCACCATTGGCTAGCGATTGTTGCCGTGATTATCCCGGCAATTTTCGTGTGGCTGGTGCTGAGGTGGCGGAAGGCGAGTGCGGCGATTGAAAGGTAGCAGGGAAGGCGCGACGGAAGGCGTCCCAGCCTGGACGGGCGAATGCGCCCGTCTCTACGCGAGTCTTCGTTGCTTCTCTTACGCGGCGGCTGTGTGGTCGCCGGACTTGTGCATCCATCCGGACAGCGCGTGTAGGAATACTGGCGTGCCGAACATCGCCAGGGAGAAGAACAGATCGCTGACTGCGGTATTGCGGTAGAACGGAATCGCTGCGGTGTAGGACATCATCAAACCGGCGAAACTCCGGGGATACATTTGCGGGAAAGCAGCCCAGGTAGCGAAGTTGCTGATCACGAAGAATGAGACAGAACTGGTTACTGCTGCGCCAACGACACGCCAGAAGCCTGCTTTTTCACGCAAGTTGGTGCCCAGCCACAGAATCGCCGCATACCATGCCCAGGTGACCAACTGGTCCCATGTAAAGGGATAGGCATAGATGTACTTGGTCAGAATGACGTCAGTTGCTGCCAGCAGGACCAGCGGTATCCACAGCTGGCGGCGCGAACCACGCGCGCCGAAAAACAACAACGATGCCGCTAGGGGCGTAAAGTGCCAGGCGTGCGGCAGGACATTCAGCGGACCCGCGAATGGCAGGAATCGGACGGCAATAGCCAGCAGTACGAATAGACAGGGCAGCATGAATCACCTCAGGACGAAGTCTTATTCTGGGCGTTAGCGAGGCTGGCGTCAAGCGATCATAGACAGGGTGGTGACATTTTCGAGCGGTTTCGTTCGCGATGCGCCATTGGCGGAACAATCTGCGAACTACCGCGGACCGGGTTCAGGGACGACAATTTGTCCCTTCGCGGTGTCATAGACATCGCCCACGACCCGCAGATTCTTGTCTATTTGCACGGCCTTGCTAAGCGCTCCGCGACCCCGGCCCCCGGTCAGGGAGCGCGGAAGTCCGGCATAGCGCAAGTCCTGAAACGTGACGATGGAACCTTGTTCGGGAGGCTGCAGAGTTTCTGTTTCAGTGACCGGATACTGAGCCCAATCTAGAAATCTGCGTCCGATATAAGAATTTTTCGCGGCGAGGGTGACTGGAGTTTCTTCTGGTTTGTAACGGATTTCGAGTTGGCCTTCGGGATCAACCTCGGGGGTAAGGGAGTTGACCGAGGCGAGGGCGAAGAATGCGGGCGTCTCCACCACTCCGTACCAGTGGAAAGGATCGGTTGGCCTGGGGTAGGCAGACACTCGCAGCGGATCGGCGCCGTTGTATGTTCGGGCTTCGAGCGCGTTGACGGCGCGCCGGTGTTCGTAGTCGCGCAGTCCCCACATCAGTACGATTCCTAGCAGTGCAAGCGTGGCGGCGACCCGTCCATGAGGCCCGCGACGTCTCGCCCCGATTTCCGTATCGATCAAACCAAAGACCGATGGGACGGCTAATCCCAGAATCAACAAAGCGAGCATGATGGGTTCGTAGATGAAGACGATATCCCAGGAATACCACTTCTCGGAAAACGGCCAGAATGGTCGGACGCCGTAATTGTTGGTGAAGTCGAGTAGGATGTGGCTGAGTCCTGCGAGGCAAGCGTAGAAGAAGAGCAGGCCCCAGCGCGGCGGCAGCTTGGGGTCTTTAATCTTGCGGCCGCGGAGAAGCCAGATTAGATACACAAAGGCGACGACGGCCAACGCATCGAGCGGGACGCCGACAAATGAATGGGTAAATCCGCGATGGTGGGCAAAGCCGAAAGCCGAACCGCGAAAGCTGCCAAAAACGTCCAAATCGGGAGCCT
>Ga0070731_10003579_pt1 | contig 13909 bp, 9 predicted proteins | sample Coa_R1_2_FD_66448 | JGI IMG/M metagenome (GOLD analysis project Ga0070731, IMG submission 66448) | Surface soil microbial communities from Centralia Pennsylvania, which are recovering from an underground coalmine fire - Coalmine... | ecosystem: Environmental > Terrestrial > Soil > Unclassified ... | reverse complement strand
CGCTTCCTAATATGAGGGAAAGGGGGCAGAGCGGAAACACGGCTTTCGGCATCGGCTGGCAGCCTTTGGGGTGGGGAATTTTCGACCGGCGAAATGGTGAATTTTCATCCGGCGTTGACACAGAAGACGAAAACCGCCTTCGACTCAAATGAGCGGCAGCCAGCAACTGGGTCTGGCGCTCTGTGTGGGCCAGTGGCGGGGCCTGCCAACGTCCCGCCACCTTCGATGAGAGGCCGCTCCTCAGACTTGATCCGGCCCCATTCTCGTTTCGATGGGGCCGCCGCCCCAGCGGCTCGGCCTTGTGGGTACGAACGGCATGAGATTCATCCTTGCGCTTCGCTGGACGCCGTCGCTCTATCTCGGTCCTTGCCCATCTGCTCTAAATCTTATCTCGGATAACATAAGTGTCGGATTATGGGGAGACGACGGCGTCAGGCGTGCCGCAAATGGTCCTTTGTGCAACCGCGTCTCGGCTCACGCGGACCGACCTGGAACTGTCGTGGCGCGTCGCTGTTCTGCAGCACGTGGCCTGAAGCGGGACTTCTTTGGCAGTCTCAGTCTCCGATTATGGAGGGTTATCAAAAAAAGAGCGCTGTAAATCGTGAGCTTGATTGCACGAGGCTGTCTTGATTGCACGAGGCTGTGAGGATTGCCGCTTCCATGCAGAGTCCGCAACCGGTGGTCAAATTCTTGGTTCGAGCCGGTAAAATGTTCTCATCGCCGTGAGTCTGGGCACTGCGGATACTTTCTCTCCGACTGCCCTGCGCAGGGGAAACCAGTGGACTCTCAAGTGCAGGACTATGGGGGTCCACTCCTGCGAAGGAGGCGAATTTGGAGAGCCAATCAGCGGCACAGGAACCGCCCGGTATTCGGCGCATCACCCGGCACCATGTCAGGTCACCTGCCGGCCTGCACGATTGCAAGATCTTGGTGATCATCAGGGAGACCCTGACGGAGTGGCTCAACGACAAAGCTCCGCGGTTGGGCGCATCCCTCGCTTTTTACACGCTCTTCTCCCTAGCCCCCCTTCTTGTAGTGATCTTGGCTGTAGCGGCGTTAGTCTATGGGCGGGACGCGGCCCAGGGCCAACTGGTTTGGGAGATCCAGGATCTGGTAGGGCCGGATCTCGCGAGGGCGATCCAGGACCTCCTCCGCAATGCACATAGACCCAGCGCAGGTCTGATCGCGACCACGTTCGGGCTGTTGACCCTGGCACTCGGAGCATCTTCGGTAGTGGTCGAACTTCGAGATGCTTTGAATACCATTTGGCATGTTCCTCCAAGCCAGTACAGCCTGGGGCTTTCCGGTTTTTTCCGCTTGCTCAGAGATCGGTGCTATGCGTTTGGGTTAGTTCTGGGTGCAGGCCTACTGCTGCTCGTTTCCCTGGCCTTGAAAGTTTGGATCGCGGCGATGGGGAAATTCTTCGCCCCGTTCCCGCGGGCTCCCGAATTCATAACGCATTACCACGCGTTCCCGGTCTCGTTTCTAGCCATCACGCTCCTGTTTGCCGGTCTCTACAAGATGTTGCCGGCCGTTTTCTTGAAGTGGAGCGACGTGATTGTCGGGGCCTGTGTGACTTCATTTCTGTTTTCGTTAGGGAAAAAGCTAATTGACTTGTACTTGGGAAAGACCACTCTTGGTTCAGCATACGGGGCAGCGGGTTCCGTCGTCTTGTTGTTGGTCTGGGTTTACTATTCCGCACAAATCTTTTTCTTGGGCGCTGAATTTACCAAGACGTTCGCGAGCCGCTACGGCTCACGATCAGACCGACGGCACTACGATGATCTATCGAACGAGCAGCGTTGCAACACTACGGTGTCGCCATCCGCCCGGAATCGACCCGGCGGCTTTCTCCGATACCCGCGTCAAAGCCCGAAAGTCGAGAATTCGTGAAGGCAGCCCGCGAAGTACTGTCGTTCGACCTGGAACAAGGTCTCTTGAGGATGTCCCAGGGATAGTTGTACGTTGGTGACGGTGCGAACAAAGCAGCGCGCACAGGCGTCATTCCATCAGTATGATTGGCGCTTCGATACGGAATTGTTTGGCAAACTGCGAAAGATCAGCGAAACACTCGTCCTGATGACAGCGTCTTCTTAAGGACGGAGGAGCAGTACGGGGGCGAGTGCGAACGCAAGATCAACGATATCTAATGTTGCTCGCAGGCCTCGTACTCGGCATGCCGGCATTTCCACAGCGTTGCGATCTAGACGGTAAACCGATTCTGAAAATTGAGTATGTGCCTGCGCGTCAACCCCTTGCGTCCGAGGATCTGACGAGACTTCAACGTTTGATTGCCGACTCTGCTTATTCCGCCAAAGACGTCGCCGACACCATTGACCGCTTGTTCGCTACCGGTGCTTATTCGGATATTCAAGTCGATGTAGACCAGCAGCCTTCCGGACTAACTGTGAAGTTTCTTACCAAGAGCGCTTCTTTCGTTGGGCACGTCGGAGTGGCGGGCAAAGTCTCCGATCCGCCCAGCCGAAACACCTTGGTCAGCGCCGCGCAATTCCGCGTTGGAGCGCCGTTCGAGGAAGAGGCGCTTCAAACCGCCGAAAAGAACATCCGACAACTTTTCATCGGGAACGGCCTTTACGATGCGGATGTATCTCTTGAAAAGAACTCCGATCCAAATACGGATTTGGTTGGCATCACGATTCGTGTAAAGGCGGGCAGACGCGCACGTTACGAGATGCCCACTATCCTCGGCCAGCCTAAGCTAGCCGACTCGACCATCCGCCGCGCGACCGGCTGGCGCATCGTTCTGATTCGCCGCTGGCGTCAAGTTTCACAAACATTGACCGCGACCGGTGTGGAAGGACTCAGAAAGCAATACAAGAAAAAAGACCTGCTGACCGCATCCGTGGAACTCGACGGGATGGACTACAGCGCGGAAACGCGCCGCTTGAAACCACGCCTGAAAATCGAAGCGGGACCAGTGATTGAAGTCAAAGCCGTGGAGGCGAAGGTATCCAAAAGCCGCATTAAACGCTTGGTGCCGATCTACGAAGAAGGCGCCGTCGATAATGATCTGCTCTTTGAAGGCGCGCGCAACCTGCGCGACTATTTTCAATCTGCCGGCTATCCGGATGCGGAAGTGGACTTCCGCACTACGCCTGTCGCTGCGGACCATCAGACCATCGAATTTGTAGTGCAAAAGGGGGCGCACAAGAAGCTTGCACGCGTGGACATTCAAGGCAACAAATATTTCTCGACGGAGACCCTTCGCGAGCGCTTGTTCCTGCTCCCGGTTTCGTTCCGATACCGCCGCGGACGCTACAGTGATGCTTTTCTGGCCCGGGACCAAGAGACCATCGCGGCTCTGTATCGCGCCAACGGCTTCCGCAACGTGAAGGTATCGTCGGAGGTCGCGGAAGATTATCGTGGCAGACCCTCTGAGGTCGCCGTGACCTACCGAATCGACGAAGGTCCACAATGGCTGATCTCTAAAATCGGCACCGAAGGAATCGACGAAAAGGATGCGGCAGTCCTGCTCCCGCAGCTTGGCGACGCAAAGGGCCAACCGTACAGCAACGTCACGATGGATTCGGACCGCAATCTTATTCTTGCGTATTATTACCGCCACGGCTTCCCGAAAGCCACCGTGGAATGGAAAGTGACGCCCGCGGCTGAAGCTCACCAGGCCGACCTTATCTGCCGCCTGACTCCTGGCCCACAGGAATTCGTTCGCGACGTCAAAATCCTGGGGTTGACCCGGACTCATCCGTCGCTGGTAGAGAAGCACGTGGACGTTCGTGCCGAGGATCCCCTTTCCCCCATGGCGATCGATCAGACGCAACGACAGTTGGAAAATCTCGGAGTATTCGCGCGCGTCGACAGCGCGATTGAGAATCCCGATGGCGACGAAACCCGTAAGTATGTGCTTTACGACGTCGAGGAAGCGGCCCGCTACAACGTTCGCTTCGGAGTAGGGGCAGAAATCGCCCAACTCGGCGCCACGACTAATAATGTCAGCGAGCCCGTCGGTGGAACCGGCTTCAGCCCCCGTTTTCTGTTGGACGTGAATCGCATTGATTTCATGGGAACGGGACACTCGATTTCGTTCGATGGGCGCTTTTCGAATCTGGAACGTCGCGCCGCTCTCAACTATCTGATCCCACATTTTCTCAATTCGCACGGCCGGTCCCTCACCTTCAGCACTCTCTACGATGTCTCCTCGAACGTCCGCACGTTCACCGCCCAACGCGAGGAGGTGTCTGTTCAGCTATCGCAAAAGTTGTCGAAGCCCACCACCGTGCTCTTTCGGTATGCGTATCGCCGTGTGAGCACGTCCAACATCGCCATTCCCGATCTCTTGGTCCCGCAGCTTTCGCAGCCCATCAGAATCGGCATCATTTCCGCGAACCTTGTGCAGGACCGTCGCGATAATCCGGCGGACCCCCATCACGGGATCTACAACACGTTGGAGGTTGGAGTCGCTTCCAGCGCTATCGGCTCGCAGCGGAACTTCCTCCGCGCTCTAGGCCGTAACGCGACTTATCATCGCTTGCCGTGGCACATGGTACTGGCCCGCCAAGTCACGTTCGGCGTCATCAAGTCTTTTAACATTTCCTCCGCTTTTTCCGCGGCAGACGCAACTCCTTTGCCGGAGCGATTCTTCGGCGGAGGGAACCTGACCAATCGCGGATTCGGAGAGAACCAGGCTGGCCCGCGCGACATCGGCGCCATGGTTGGCCCGGACGGGACGACTACGCAGCCGACCGGGTTTCCCATCGGTGGCAACGCTCTTTTGTTCCATACTACAGAATTACGGTTCCCGCTAATCGGCGCAAATATCGACGGCGTGCTGTTCCACGACATGGGCAATATCTACACAAACCTGAGTTCGGTCTCATTCCGGGTCCACCAGAACAACGATCAGGATTTCAATTATATGGTCCACGCCATTGGCTTCGGTCTGCGGTATAGAACGCCGATCGGGCCGATACGCGCTGATTTTGCCTACAGCATAAACCCGCCGCGCTTCGTGGGCTTCAACGGGACCATCGACGAATTGCTAAATTGCAATCCGACGTTGCCCGCTAGCCAACTTCCCAGCTACTGCGTGGGAGTCCCACAACACCTGAGCCATTTTCAATTCTTTTTCTCGATCGGGCAGACCTTCTAAGATGGAGCCAAAGCGATTTCTCAGCGTCTTTCTTCTCACTGCATCGATTGGGAGAGCGGTAATCGTCGATCGTGTCGCAGTCATCGTCGGAAACGGAATCGTCAAGGACAGCGACATCACCGAAGACCTGAAAGTCACGGCTTTTCTCAACAAAGCAAGCCTGGCGCTCACTTCGGCGGCGCGAAAGAAAGCGGCTAACCTTCTGATCGATCAGATGCTGATCAGGAAGGAGCTCGAATCTGGCGATTATCCATTCGGGTCGGTCATCGAAGCGCAAACTTTGCTCGCCAATCTGAAGCAGCGATATGCGGACGAAACATCTTATAAGAGGGCTCTGGCCTCGCGCAGGATCGATGAATCCGATCTGAAAGCTCGGCTGCTCTGGCAGTTGACAGTTCTGCGCTTCATCGATGCACGATTCCGCCCCGCCGTGTTGGTCACCACGGAAGAAGTGGAAAAGTACTACAACGAACACAAGCCACAACTCGAGGCCGCGAATCCGGGTAGTCTGGCAACGCTTGACGCGCTTCGCCTGAAAATAGAGGACCTCCTCTCCGGGGAGCGCGTGAACGTGCTTCTCGAAGACTGGCTGAGCCGAAAGCGCCAAGAGACCAGGATCGTTTATCTCGAGGACGGCTTGAAATGATGAGGTTGTCAAAGTGACTCGCCGTGCAAGACTCTGGACGTGGTCCGCGTTTTCCCTCGCCGTGCTCCTCATGGTCCTCGCAGCAATCTCCATTCAGGTATTGCAAAGTCCGTGGTTAGCGGCTTATATCCGCGTAAAAATGATTTCGGCCACCGAAGAAACCACAGGCGGAAAGGTCGAGATCGCATCGTTCCAATTCGACTGGCGGAGTCTTCGTGCGACGATTGAAAACTTTGTTATACACGGCCGGGAAGGCCCTTCAGACGCACCTCTATTCGTGGCGAAGAAAATCGAACTGCGGTTTAGCCTGCTGAGCGGCTTAAGAAAGGCCGTTGAGCTTAATTACATCGGCGTCGATCAGCCTTCCGTGAACCTGATCGTGCTTCGAGACGGCCAAACCAATATCCCAGAGCCCAAGACTGCGAAGAAGTCGAACAAAAACGGCCTCGAGATAGTCGTTGACCTGGCCGTCCGAAGAATCGCGGTTTCCAACGGATCGGCCGCTTTTGCGCAACGAAAGGTCGGATTCAGCGGACGCGGCGAGAAGGTTCAAGTTCAGTTTTTCTACCGCGCGGCGACGGCATCGTATCAGGGAGATTTTAGGATCGGAACCTTTGAATTCGTTCCCCGCGACGGTCAGCCGCTGAATGCATCGGTCGATTTGCCCCTGGAGATCGCCAAGGATCGAATCGACCTCAAGAACGCACGCATTACCACCCGCGATTCCCAAGTCGTCGTTACCGCGTCCCTGTCGCACATCGATAATCCCGTCATCGACTCCCACATGGTCGCTCATATATCGCTGGCGGAAGTTCAACGTACTAGCAATCTGCCGATGGCCCCGTGCAAAAGCGACACACCGTGCTTTGCGGACGCGGACGTCCAAGCGCGCTTCGATCAACACAACGTTCAAATTTCGAACGCCAGGGTTGCCGTTGGTCAAACCAACTTTCGAGCCTCTGGAGCGAACTCTACAGTTGAGTTTGACGGAACGCTCGCATTGGACGAAACTGGCCGATTGTTCCGCATCTCGGGAAAACCTCGTGGCGAGATCAGGCTAAGCGGCAACGCCCGGAATCTCGGAGTCGAGAACTACTCGCTCAGCGCAAACATTCTCGGACGCGATGTAGGATTGGGCAACGGCATTCGGGGACTCGAAAGTATCACGATCACCTCTCGCGTAACCGCAGATCGTAACAGTCTCGACTTCCACAGTCTACGCGTCGGCATTTTCGGCGGCGAAATCGACGGCGACGCTTCACTCGCCGGCTTTACTCGGTTTCAGATGAACGCCCATATACGGAGGCTCAAAATTCGCAATTTCGAACAAGAAATAACAGCAGCGAGAGCCGGTTACGACGGCACCCTAACCGGTGGCCTGCAGGCCAGGGGCGACCTCAACACTCCCGGGACCGCCGGGATTCACGCGCAGGCTCAACTTTCCATCGCTCCCGGAACTGAAGGTCTCCCCATCTCAGGAAAGCTTTACGTAGCTTACGACGGTTCGCAGAACACTGTGCGCTTGGAGCCCAGTTACCTGACTCTGCCGCATTCACGTCTGGAATTCGCCGGCGTCCTCAGCAATCGCATCGCTTTCGATTTTTCATCGAGCAATCTCGACGATCTCTATCCCGCGCTCGTCATGACCGCCAAGCACCCTCCCGACGGAATGCCCTTAGCGTTGCGCGGGGGCAAACTTCTACTACACGGTGAAGCCATGGGCCCGCTCGCTTCGCCAAACCTGTCAGCCCACGTCGACGCCGATCATTTCTTCGTCCAGCGACGTCCCTTCGACCGGTTAAGCCTCGACCTAGTGGCATCCTCCGGCGGCGTAACAATATCTAACGGTTCACTCAGTCGGCAGAGCTTGCAGATCCGCTTTTCCGGTTCCACGGGACTGCGGCAATGGTCTGCCGATACCAATTCGTCGGTCATGCTTGCCTTGGACATGCGCAATGGTGACATTGGGGACGTACTCGCGCTGGCCGGCCAGTCCGACGTGCCGGCGCGAGGCGCCGTCAATATATCGGCGAAAATCGACGGTACCGTCGGTAATCCGCAAGGCACCGCTCATGTTGTAACTGCCGAAGGTACCTTATACGATCAACCCTTCGACAAACTGGAGGCAAATATTGAACTGGCCGATCAGCTTGTTCGCCTGAATTCGCTCGACGTGAGCGAGCAGACAGCCACTCTCCACGCCAGCGGAAGCTACACGCACCCTCGAGATAGCCTACTCACAGGCCACGCGCAGGCTCATGTTACTGCGACGGGATTACAACTCAGCCAGATCGCCGCCGTCGAAAAACAACATTCGGGGCTTAGCGGCTCCGTTCAACTTGCCGTCGACGCGGCGGGAGACGTTCTCCAGTCGTCAGGGTCGCCGGAATTCGCGTTGTCAAACATTAATGGCATTTTTGACGCGCGCAACCTTCGTGATAAGACGCAAAGCTACGGCGATTTGACCGCGCATGCGAATACGTCCGGCTCTAGCGTTAGCTTCAGTCTCGACTCGACGTTAGCCGGTGCGTACACAAAGGTGACGGGTCACACCACCCTTGCCAACGGCTACCCGACCACCGCAGACGCGTCGATACAGAATCTGCATATCGAAAAGTTGCTCGCGCTGGCGGGCAAGACATTTCCGGCGAAAGGGGAGCTGACCATAGTTGCGCACGTCTCGGGACCCCTAGCGGAACCGTCCGCTAGCGGACGGGTGGATCTCACTGCTGCAAGTCTCTACGATGAGCCGATCAATCGTCTGGAGGCAACTCTTCGCTATTCACACCTAATGGTCGAGATTCCCACGCTAAACGTCGCGACGGCGGCGGGTACCCTTAACGTCAACGGATCTTTCTCCCATCCCGAGAACCGGTTCGATACCGCCAAGTTTGAATTTCACGCTCAGAGCAATTCTCTGCAGTTGGCGCACATCCGCAATATTCGGCTGAGGAAGCCAGGAATTGCAGGAACCTTAAATCTGACAGGCTATCTCGCGGGCGACATAAAGACAACGAACGGGGGTCGAGACATATCATTGTCGAAGCTTGACGCCAATTTCAAGGCCGCGGGAATTACCTACAACGGCCACGCTTTCGGAAACGCCACGTTGGTCGCCGAGACGAAGGGGGATGACGTGGTGTTCGCGGCCGACTCGAACTTTGCCGGTGCCGCTATTCACGGTGAAGGCAACGCGAAGCTTGAAGCAGACTATCCGGTAACGGCAAAACTTACCGTGGCGAACGCCCGCTATTCGAACCTTCGCGGGTGGCTCGACGATGATTCAGTCCGCTCCGATTTCGACGCTCTGCTGGAAGCCGACGCCACGCTGGCTGGACCGGTGCGAAGGCCCGAAGAGATGAAAGGTAATCTCCAAGTTACACGCCTTGAATTGTCTGCCCTTTCTCGCGGGGCCCAGCAAGCGTCGATAGCTTTAAAGAACGAAGGCCCGATAGCCCTCGATTACGATCATGGATCGATGCGAATCCGAAACGCGCACCTGACCGGCAAATCCACCGACATAGCGATCGCCGGCACCGCGACCTTCGGCGACGCCAATTCACTTACCTTGACGGTCAAGGCGAACACCGGCCTTGGATTGCTTCAGGATATTGACCGCAATATCCACGCGTCGGGCTCAGTGTCGGCGGATGCCGTCGTTCGAGGCAGGTTCTCCCAGCCTCTCGCAACCGGAACGGTACAGTTGAAAAACGCTTCCGTCAATCTGGGATCCCTCCCTAACGGAATATCGAACGCAAACGGCGTCATTGCGCTCTCAGGGACTCGCGCTGACGTTCGCAACTTGACCGCCGAATCAGGCGGAGGGAAGCTTACGCTTTCCGGTTTTGCGACGCTGACCGGTTCGGCGATTCGATACTCATTGAACGCGAAGGCGACTCACGTACGTACTCGGTATCAAGGCATTAGCGTGGTCAGCAGCGCCACCTTGGCTCTTGGGGGAACCAGTGAAAAGTCCCTCGTCAGCGGGAGCGTAACGGTCGAACGGGTGGCATACAACGCCCAAAGCGACATCGGCTCCATGCTTTCGCAAGTGACCGGGAGCGCCGCTCCCACAGCGTCCGGGGACACGTCCGCGATGGCGGCCGCCACGCGACTTGACATTAGCATCCGCACGGCTCCCGACGTTCGCTTCGAAACCACCATGGCCCAGACTCTTCAGGCCGATGCGGACCTCAATCTGGGAGGCACCCTGCAATCGCCAGGAATGGCGGGACGCGTCAACATCACCCAGGGCGATCTGATTTTCTTCGGCAACCAGTATACCGTCGACCAGGGGGTGATCACTTTCTCCGATCCCACCAGAATCGATCCCCGCATCTCGATTAATCTTGAAACCACCGTCGAGAGTGTCACCGTCACTCTGAGCATCGCAGGTCCCATGAATAACCTGAAGCTTTCGTATCGCTCCGATCCTCCTTTGCAATTTCAAGAAATCGTGGGCTTGCTCACCACCGGACGTCGGCCGTCCTCTGACCCGAATATCGTGGCGACCGAATCCGCTCCTCCACAACAATCTGTCGCGCAGATGGGAGCGACGGCGATTGTGAGTCAGGCAGTCGCGTCTCCCTTATCCAGTCGATTACAGCGGGTATTCGGCGTAAATCAGTTGAGTATCGATCCGACCTTCGCAAGCGGTTCCGCTCTACCCCAGGCACGCCTTTCGCTTCAGCAACGCGTTGCGAATAGTGTCACCTTCACGTACACCCAGGATCTCAGTCAATCGAATTCGGAGCTAATACGGGTGGAATGGGCGGTCGATCCCCGGTTTTCGGTGGTCGCGACGCGAGATGAGAATGGCATCTTCGGCGTCGATTTCTTTTACAAGCGACAATTCCGGTGAAAGATCCATGGCTAGGTTGCGCCTCATTTCGATGCTGGCCAGGATTTGGAGCTTTGGAACGCACATGACGCCGCCGTTCGTCCTGGCGACCTCCCTGGCAAGTTACGCGATCCCGTCGGTGGGGCCGCTATTCGTTCTCATGTTGTCCGCTATAGCCTCGCTGTTCTCGTATTGCCCGCAATTTGATTTCGAGGCTTCAACGAGATCGCTTCTCTTGGACAGGAAGATCTCGATACTCGCCGCGGCATTTTGGCGGGTTACTTAGAAAAGGGGGCAGACCGTCGATATCAGTGACCCACCCGGACGGCGGGTCGGCGATCATCGGCCCTATCTTCGGCGCGTGGACCTGCTAAAGCTGCTCCATTCCCGCTGAACCATCCCGCCGAACCGAGCGGCGGCATGCGTTCGGAAATCTGTGTTTGTCGCACGCTAGATTACAGCGATCGTGCTATTTCTCCGCGGGCCGGCGCCTGCATCAGAGTGCCCCCAACGGAAGAGTCCGTTCACTTGCTGCACCAAGTGTCAGGTCCGCGTCAATCGATCAATCAGTTCTCTAGTTGACGATCAACCTCATGAAACTAACAGGAGATTGGTCAACGTGCGGCTCGAGTTCGAATCCATGCCGGGCCCCCGGGGAACACTAAGGAATTTTGAGAGAGAAAGTTGTTGAACCTCATTTCTAGGGAGCCAAACATAAAAGAATCAATAATGTACGGCGATAAATAAAGCGTGAACCACCGGCCTACTTCCTCCGGGCCGGTGGCCACTTTTGGCGGCGTCTGACCGGCGTTCAGTGACGTCACCGGTCCGTGACGTCACTTACTCAGCCCTCATTGACAGGTGTTACGCCCGCCGGCGTAGTGTTCGGGGCGATCATGATCCCGAACCTTGGCTTGATCGGGAGGGGTCCCTTTTTTATAAGGACCGACAAAACTGTCTGTCAAGGGTGGGCGACAGCCTTGGCGGGACGGCCACGCCATTTGGTGGGACTGAGAGCTTCAATAGCTCGGTTTAGTCTGTCGCGCTCCGTTACGAGTAACGCGGCGATCCGGTCAGTTGGCATGACCGAGATCGTAACACAGCGTGGTCAGACGATCTCGCCATTGAAGCAGCCCTACTTAACTCGCGCGGCATTTGTTTCACGATCGACTTGATCCTCCTTACGGCTGACTCTAAAAGGCGTACCCGGGCTCGTATCCAACTTCTGTCGCCCGAATCCGCGATATTCCCCTCCAAACTGCGGACTGAGTCTATCGAGTTTGGGGCGACGCTCAGAAATGTTTTCCTGTCAGCGTCCCGGCCCGTCTCCATGGCGATGCTCAACATAGTGAAGGCTAAATCGAGCTCCGCCCTTAGGAAGTCAGTCACGATCTTTTGGCCTTCCGTATCGTGAAACGTCGGTTGTGAACTATCGGTGCACCGTTCGCTCGCGTGCTGGGTATCCCGGGGTGAATTCGGCATCTGGAGTCGAGGTCGCACGTCGGCGTCCGCGTCTATGTCGTTGCAAGTCCGCGTAGGGTTCGGTTCTTCTGGGCGTGAGCGCGCGGCTGGTCGTCAGCTGATGGGCGATACTTGCGCGAAAGCACTCATTTTGTAACGTTGCATGCGGATGGAGAGGCCCCTCCGAGTTGGCCCCTCCATCTCAATCTATCTGTGCGTTTTGCACAGATAGCCTACGCGCCGTTACATTCACTACTCGGCCTTTCGGTCGAAGTAGACGACCGCGATGCGTTCCAGCTCCGACGGCTTCAAATGAGGAGTTCTGATCTCCCATGTACGCCCGTTCGCGAGCGAGACTGCGGATAGAGCGCAGCCGCTCTCGTCTCCGCAACGAAACACCAACCTGGGGCTCGCGTGTTTGGAATCATCTTCAGGGGCGGCCGTCGTGACGTACTTGGTATAGCCGGAGTCCTGGTTCAGCAACATCAGGATGCCGCTGTGGCCAGATTGCGCGAGGTGATAGGTGCCTGCGTTGAATTCCACTCCGGCGGCCCGGAAAGCGAACGGAACGTCAGCGGCTACTTTGTCATGCGCGTGGACCGCAGCGGCGCCAGTTAGCGAAACCGCGACCAAAATCAGTGTGCGAGTCAGATTCGTTTTCATTTTGAATCTCCCTTTGTTTTGTCGAAGGCCGTCTGCCTTCACCTGGACATGCGCGAAAAGGGATCTGAGGGGGCAAGCGAAAATGCGACGGGTGTGGCCGTAACGGTACTAAATTTCAAGAAACAATAGTCCGGGGTGACGATCCACACTGGCAGGAAGCCCCCAGTGCCGTGTTCGTTTACTGAATGATTTGCGAGTATCGTCTCCGTTAACTCGGAACCGTTGACCCGCGCCTACAATGCCACGAAAGAAAGGATCGAAATCATGCCGCATGCAGCGACCAAACCGGCTTTCGAGGCCGAACCTGCCGAAGCCTCGCTTCGCGAGCAGATAGCGCTACTTGCATATCAAATCTGGCGACAGAGAGGTTGTCCTGAGGGCTCGCCCGATGAAGACTGGCTTCTTGCAGAAAACACATTGAAAGCATTAATCGAGGAGGACCCAGTCTGACGGATGGCGAATCCATTTGGCACTATCCGCCCGATCTGTCCTTGATCTGAGGATGTGCCCATCGATGCCAACAGCAATAGGTTGAAAGTTCACTCTTCCAGCAACCCAACGCAAGGTAGCCGAATCTAGTTTCAGTTGGGTTTATTCTGTTAGGTTTCAATGGGACATCCAAAGAGCAAAGCGAGTTTCATCCCGCCCATGTTGCTCCCTCCGAACCGACCGATTACCAGAGGGCCCGGAATGGGTGTACGAACTCAAACTCGATGGCTATCGGGCGATTGCGGCCAAGGCGGACGGTCGCGTGCACCTCTGGTCACGGAACGAAAACGATTTTGCCGGGCGATATCCGAGCATCGCAAAGGCACTCATGAAGCTTCCGGATCAGACCGTCGTGGATGGTGAAATCGTCGCCCTCGATGAGTCCGGGAAACCTTCGTTCAACGCACTACAGAACTACGGGTCCGCAACAGACTCCGCTGATCTATTACCTGTTCGATGTGATGATCCTGCGAGGACGTGACCTGCGCGCGGAACCGCTTGAAGTTCGACGAGAGTTACTTGCGGTGAAAGTCCTGCGGTTTCTGAGCGATCCAATTCGACCGGCGCCGCCACAATTTCCCTAATTGCTTATCCGGCGGAGTATCGGTCCTCTGGCGTGATGACTTTCGTCGTGCTGCAAAACGGCGTGGTCTACGAGAAGGATTTGGGATCCAACACCACC
>Ga0070731_10003577_pt1 | contig 13916 bp, 13 predicted proteins | sample Coa_R1_2_FD_66448 | JGI IMG/M metagenome (GOLD analysis project Ga0070731, IMG submission 66448) | Surface soil microbial communities from Centralia Pennsylvania, which are recovering from an underground coalmine fire - Coalmine... | ecosystem: Environmental > Terrestrial > Soil > Unclassified ... | reverse complement strand
GGGTTCCGCGGATGGGATCTGATTCGCTACCCCGGGCCCCGACTCGCCGTGTCGCCCGCGGAGCAAGTCCTGCGCGATCCGATCAAGCCGCTGCGAACGTCCTCCTACGGAGGAAAGCGTGCCAATTAATCTGAAGCCGGTCGACGTCGCGGTGATCGGCCTGGGCGCGGCGGGCGGCGTCGCGGTGTTGCCGCTTGCAAGAGCCGGTCTGAAAATCGCCGGGATTGAAGCCGGAACCTGGATGAATCCCCACGATTTCAAACCCGACGAAATTCACAACAATATTCGCGGATTGCTGACGTCGGTTCCCAAGGCGAATCGCGAAATTCCTACGGCGCGCGAAAATGCTTCCTCGCCGACGCGGCGTCCTTCGGTCCATCCGATGATGAACGCGATCGGAGGCACCAGTATTCACTATTGGGCCCAGAGCTGGCGTCTCGACGAGTGGGATTTCAAGACCCGATCCGAAGTGGAGAAGCGCTACGGCGCCAGCGCGATTCCCGCCGGCTCCACGCTCACAGACTGGCCCATCCGTTACCAGGATCTGGAGCCGTATTACGACACCGTGGAACGGGAAATCGGCGTTTCCGGAAAGGCCGGAAACATTCAGGGCCATCTCGACCCGCAAGGCAATGTATTCGAAGCTCCGCGGCAGCGCGAATATCCCATGCCCGCCTTGCGCGGCTCCGGTTTCACGGATCACATGATCGACGCCGCAAAAAGGCTCAATTGGAAACCGTTCCGTCCTCCCGCGGCAATCAATTCCCAGGAATACGGAGGCCGGCCCGGTTGCGTTTTTCACGGATTCTGCGCCCGTGGCGGATGTCACATCAGCGCGAAGAATTCGACGGCGGTCACCACCATCCCGCAGGCTCTTAAAACCAAAAATCTGACCATTTTTGATCGTGCGCACGTCACCAGAATCGCCGCCGGTCCGGATGGGCGCGCGTCCGGCGTCCATTATTTGCGTGACGGGAAAGAGTATTTCCAACCCGCCCGCACGGTGCTGCTGGCCGGCTACACGTACGAGAACACGCGGCTCCTGTTGTTGTCGAAATCCGCCGCGTACCCGCACGGCCTTTCGAATAATCACGGCCAGGTCGGCCGCCACTATTTCGGCCACTGGACCAGCGGCGTCGCGGCATTATTCCCCTTCGACATCAACGTCTGGTACGGCACGCCCGCCCAGGCCGCCGCGGTCGACGATTGGGCCGATGATCATTACGATCATTCCGGTCTCGGCTTTATCGGCGGGAGCTTGCTTCAGCCCCACACGGAAATGCACCCGATCGAGGCGGCAGCGATGAATACGTTCGGCCGCGCTCCGGCCTGGGGTTCGCGCTGGAAGGCGTTTATCCGCGAAAATGCCGCCCGCTGGACCTCCGCCTACATGCAAACCTCGTCGTTCCCTTACGAAGAAACGTATCTCGATCTCGATTCCGAAGTGAGCGATCCACTCGGGGACCCGGTCTGCCGGATCACCAGCGGCCCGAAGCAAAACGAATCCCGGGCGGTCGAGTTTGGGCAAAAGAAGATGGAAGCATGGTTTCGCGAAGCCGGGGCAATCGAAGTTGTTCGCAACCCCGTGTTGCCGCCGGGCGTGACCACGCACGCCTACGGCGGGACCCGGATGGGAGACAGTCCCGAGACCGACGTGGTCGATCGCTGGGGATTCTCCCACGAAGTTCCCAATCTCGGTATCCTGGGCGCGTCCGTCATGGGCGCCAGCGGCGCGAGAAATCCCACGCTGACGGTCCAGGCGCTCGCCTGGAGAACCGCGGAACGGCTCGCGAAGAACTGGAAGTCTCTGGGGATCTGACCGGTCGGCGGTTCTCACCTTTCCTATGGCAAAATCGGTGAAGGCGCGGCTTACAGTCAGGCTCAAAAGCGTCCGATCATGAATCAGGTGCAAACTGGCCAGTGTCGCTGCCGAATTTCGCCGAGGTTCTGAAGACCGCCACCTCCGTGAAGCCAACTGGGCCCGATTTCCGTGTGCTGTTCGAGTCTTCTCCCGGCCTGTACCTGGTTCTGGCGCCGGATTTGACCATTGTGGCGGTCAGCGACGCCTACCTTCAGGCGACCATGACCCAGCGCGAGCAGATACTGGGCCGCGGAATTTTCGACGTTTTTCCGGATAATCCCCAGGAATCTGGCGCGACCGGCGTCGCCAACCTGCGCACCTCTCTCGATCGCGTGCTTCGCACCGAAGCCCCCGACACCATGGCGGTCCAGAAATATGACATTCGGCGCCCCGAGTCCGAAGGCGGCGGATTTGAAGAACGATATTGGAGCCCGGTCAATTCGCCGGTGCAAGGGGCCGACGGAAAGACCGCGTACATCATCCATCGCGTTGAAGATGTCACAGAATTCGTACGGCTAAGACAGCAGGATACGGAACTGCGCAGCCGCGCCGACCGGATGGAAGCTGAGGTTTATCAGCGCGCCGCCGAGGTCCAGCAAAAGAATCGCGAATTGGAACGGGCCAACCGCGCCAAGGACCAGTTCCTGTCTCACATGAGTCATGAGCTGCGCACGCCCCTCCACACCATCATCGGGTTCGCCGAGGTGCTGGAGGAGGAACTGGAAGGCCCGCTCAACGAAAAACAACACCGGTTCGTGAATCATATTCATCGCGATTCCATCCATTTGCTGGCCCTGATCAACGATATTCTCGACTTAAGCAAGATTGAAGCCGGGCGGCTTCAATTGAGGAAGGAAGCGCTGGATGTCGCCGAAGCCATCGGAAAGGCTATTTCATCTATCGAAGGGCTCTGCATCGCGAAATCGGTAAGCATCGAAACGGAAGGGCTCTCTCACCAGATAGCCAATGCGGACCGGGTACGCGTCACGCAGATTCTCTACAATCTGTTGAGCAACGCCGTCAAGTTTACGCCGGATGGCGGTAAGGTGCGCGTAGAGTTTGCCTCCCGCGACGGCGTCGTCGAAATCGCCGTCCGCGACAACGGCACCGGTATCCAGGAAGAGGATCAACCCTTTGTTTTCGACACGTTCTACCAGGGAAGCTCGGCGAGCGTGGGCCTAAGCGAAGGGACCGGCCTGGGACTTCCCGTCACGAAAGCTCTGGTGGAGCAGCACGGCGGCCGAATTTGGTTCGAGAGCGAACCCGGCAAAGGAACCTGTTTTACATTCACCCTTCCCCTTGCATAGCCTTCCCTGGGTGATTTCACCCAACCGCCCCATGCTGAGTTGCGCCACGCACAATTCCGCGACACCGCGAACTAAAGAGATACATTTAAATCAATAAGATACGCTTGGCAGCCCGATTGCCACGTCTCAGCGTATGTTGCCCCAGGAAATCGAATCGACACAAGAGCAGAATCCATCGGATCGGAAAACAGAAGATGCCCTGCTGTTGTTCCTGGCGGGGGCTGTCCTGTTCGGGCTGATAGCGACTGTAGTTCTCTTGTGCGCCGGGTATTAATCACTGGGTATTAACCAAAATGACCACCCGATCCACCATCACGAACCGGATCGACGCAGTGATCTGGAGCCTGGAACGTGAGGATCTCCCGACCGCGGAACTTCTCGCCGAGAATCTCCGGAACGGTCTTAACGAATCCCCATCCCCTCGCTGGGATGCGCTGACCGCTGCGAAGATCCGGGAAGCATCCGGACGGGGAATCTCGCTGATCCGCCGCGGCGCGCAGGTTCTGGCGCTAAAGGAATTCCGGAAGGCCCTGCGCGACTGGCTTCAACAGGTCGAACACACGTAAAGCGCCTCGGTCGCCCTTCGCGCGGTCTTGTCGGATCCATGAACCGGTCTGGTCCGATCCATAAAAATAGTGTTACACTGGCCCTCTATCGACAGCCCCTTCCGCGTTAGAAGAGGTCCGGCGAGGAAGGCATGGCGGGTATTGCCAGCCGGAGGACGTTACCGGCACTGTTTCAACATTACGATCTCGACGACGCGCATGACGAGATGCTGGATGCGTCCGGCGGAGTGCGCGCCCAGTACCAGCATCTCTACGACACGCTGTTAGAACTTCCCGCCGAGGAGCTTCGGCGCCGCCAGCAGATCGCGGACTTGTCGTTTCTTCACCAGGGCATCACCTTCACCGTCTACGGACGCGACGAGGGAACGGAACGCATTTTCCCCAACGACCTGCTCCCCCGTATTCTCACCGGCGAGGAATGGCTGCGCATCGAACGCGGGCTCACCCAGCGGATCACCGCTCTCAATCTCTTTCTAAAAGACCTGTATCATGAAGGCCGCATCCTGAACGACGGCGTGGTTCCGCGCGAGCTGGTGTATAGCTGCAAGCATTTCCGCCGTCAGATGCGCGGATTTCAGGTGCGGCGCGACGCCTACGTAACCGTTGCCGGCACCGATCTGATCCGCGCGCCATCGGGCGAATTCGTCGTACTCGAAGACAATCTGCGCGTGCCCAGTGGCGTCTCCTACATGCTGGTGAGCCGCCAGGTGATGAAGCGCATTTTTCCGGAGCTGTTCCGCCAGTGCAGCGTGCAGCCGATTGAACACTACAGCCAGGCTCTGCTCGCGACTTTACGTGAGCTCGCCCCTCAGGGATGCGCCGAGCCGACCATCGCGCTGCTGACACCCGGCGTATATAACTCCGCCTACTTCGAACACGCGTTTCTAGCGCGCCAGATGGGCATCGAGCTGGTGGAAGGCCGCGACCTGGTCACCCACGATAATTTCGTCTACATGCGCACTACGACCGGTCTCCGCCGTGTCGACGTGATTTACCGTCGCATCGATGACGATTTCATCGATCCACTCGCGTTCCGGCCCGATTCGGCGCTGGGCGTCCCGGGCCTGTTCAATGCTTACCGCGCCGGAAATGTCAGCCTAGCGAATGCCCTGGGAACGGGCGCGGCGGACGACAAAGCGATTTACGCCTATGTTCCGAAGGTCATCCGCTATTATCTGGGCGAAGATCCGATTCTGGACAACGTGGAAACCTTCCAGATGTCGGATCCCGTTTCCCGCCAGCACGTGCTCGGGCAGCTCGAAAAGTTCGTAGTGAAGGCGGTCGGCGAATCCGGCGGATATGGCATGCTGATCGGCCCGCAGAGCACCGCCGAGCAGCGCGAGGAGTTTCGCCGCCGCGTCGAAGCCGATCCCCGGAACTACATCGCGCAGCCGACCATCCTTCTTTCGCGCGCGCCCTGCATCGTCGACGGAACGGTTCAGGCGCGCCACGTCGATCTGCGCCCATACATCTTGTTTGGCGAAAAGGTCACCATCGTTCCCGGCGGCCTGACGCGCGTCGCGCTCCGCAAAGGATCGCTGGTGGTCAATTCGTCGCAGGGCGGCGGAAGTAAAGATACCTGGGTGCTTCACTAATGCTTTCCCGCGTGTCCGACAGTCTCTATTGGATGAGCCGTTACCTGGAGCGCGCCGAGCACACCGCGCGCGTCATGAACGTCCAGTTGAATCTCATGCTGGAGCGTGGCGCGGGATCGGACGACCGGCATTGGGCGCGCGTGCTGCGGGAGCTGGGCGTCGAGCTTTCCGAGGATTGTCCGCCCGCGCCGGTCCTGGCGCAGTCGCTGATCCACGACAACGCGAATCCTTCCTCCATCGTCGGGTGCATCGTTGCGGCGCGGGAGAATGCACGCCAGGTCCGCGAGCAGATCAGCTCGGAAATGTGGGAGCAGCTCAATCGCCTGTTTCACCAGGTGAAGCAAGACGACGAAGTGGGCGATGTTCGCGACTTTCTTTACGCCATCCGCGATGGAGCGCATCTTTTTCAAGGCATCACCGATTCGACCATGACGCACGGCGAGGGATGGCAATTCATCCAGACCGGCCGGTTTCTCGAGCGCACGGTTGCCGTCGCGATGCTGGTGGGCGTTCACTTCGGGGAATTCCACGCGAATCGGGTACTGGAACCTGAGCCCCTCGAATGGATCGGGCTGCTGCAATCCTGCACGGCGTTTGAAGCCTACTGCAAGGCGTACACCGCCGATCTGCGTCCCGACCGCATCGCGGAGTTCCTGGTACTGAACGCGATTTTTCCGCACTCCATCCGTTTCTCGGCGGATGCCCTCGAAGCTTCGTTGAAGCAGATTGGCATGGAAACCTCGAAGCAGCGCTCGGCGAGAGTGCAGCGCATCGCCGGACGTTTGCAGGCGACGCTCGCCTTCGGTCAGATCGACGAGATCATGAACAGCGGCCTGCATTCCTATCTCGACACGGTGCGCCGGCAGTGCACGCAGGTTCACGGCGCGTTGTATCAAACCTACATAAACTATCCGGTGGAGGCGGCGCTAGGCGCCTGAACGATGTTCTACTCCGTCCGGCATCTAACGCAATTTCGTTATAAGTCTCCCGTCAGCGAAAGCCTGATGGAAGTGCGTATGCATCCACGGACCGAAGGCCCACAGCGATGTCTCTCTTTTCAGCTTTCGGCGGATCCGCGGGCGCAGATTCATTTCTATCGCGATTATCTGGGCAACAGCGTCCATCACTTCGACGTGCCCCGCAAGCATACGCAGCTCAGGATCGTCGCCGAAGCGCTGGTGGAAGTGCAAGAAGTGCCCGACCTGCCGTCGCATCTCGGCAAGGATGCGTGGACTCAGTTGGATGCCCTGATCAGCGCCGGCGATTACTGGGAAATGCTGGTACCCAGCCAATTCGCTCAGCCAACGCCCGCACTGGATCGCCTGATTGAAGATCTGCAGGTGAAACGCAACGGCGACCCGCTTTCGTTCCTGAAACAATTAAACGCTTCGATCTATGACTGGTTCGACTACGCCCCGAAATCCACGCGCGTCGATTCCCCCATCGACCATGCCATCGAGGCGCGCCAGGGGGTCTGCCAGGATTTCGCGCACATCATGACCGCGCTGGTGCGGCACGTCAAGATTCCCTGCCGCTACGTGAGTGGATACGTCTATCCGCTCGCCGCTAGGCCAGACCGTTCTGCCGAAGGCGCGACACACGCCTGGGTGGAGGCGCTGTTACCCGGTCTTGGATGGGTCGGCTTCGATCCCACCATCAATCTGATCGCCGGCGACCGGCATATCCGCACCGCCATTGGCCGCGATTACGCCGATGTTCCGCCCACCCGCGGAATCTTCAAAGGCAACGCGGCAAGCGACCTGTCCGTATCCGTGCGCGTCGCGCTTTCCGATGCTCCGCCGCCTCCGGAGGCTGAGTTGAGCAAGCCGCCGGCGTGGGAAGATGCTCCTGAAATTGAGCCGGTCGACGTGCAGCAGCAACAGCAACAGCAGCAGTAAAGTTACGGCACGCGGCTCGGATGCTTGAGCCTGTCGAGGTTCAACTCGGTCCGCTCAACCGGACAATGCCCCGTAATCTTGAACGCCAATCGACGGACAACAGCGGCTAAAATCATCCGCCATCCAAACAGCACCAGTTTGGCCGCCTCCGCGGAGCGTCCTTCACTGGCAGCCCGCTTCGCCCAGAAGACGATGGCGCCGCCGAACCACACGGCTCGATCGAACCGGCGTTTCGGACCGCCCGGATACTCGCCGGCTCTCTCCTTCGCCACCAGAATGCGAATGTTCCGCAGGAATGGGTCGATGTCCATGATGCTGTTAGCCCCATGGAGCCGGTAATGCACCGTGGACGGGGATGAAACGTAAACCGTCGGCTGGAAGCCCAGCTTGGCCGAAAGATCCTGCAGGTCCAGATGGAAAATTCCCGGCGACCATCCGCCCACTTCCCAAAAAGTACGCCGGCGAACGATGTAGGCGCTGGCGCTCAATCCGATTGCCCGGTCCTTGCGAATCAACGCCGGGTAGTAGATCGACTCGATGCCACCCGGGATGTCTTTTTCCGACAATTCGGGAGCAGCGCCTTTGAACCAGGTCGTGTTGGCGAGAATTACCGTCGGATTCCGCTCCTGGATCACGCGTTCATAAACGTCCAGCGCCCACGGCAGCAGAATATCGTCGCCGTCCAGGAAAACCAGATACTCGCCGCGAGCCTGGGCCGCGCCATGGTTGCGCGCCTCGATGGCCCCTCGATTCTCCGGCATCGCCAGCAGTTGAATGGAATCGCCGTATTCCTGCAAGAGAGCGGCGCAGCCGTCGGTGGAACCATCGTCGACGACAATCACTTCCCGCAGACCGGCCAGTTGCGACAACGCCGAGTCCACCGCCGCGCGGATGAATGGCCGCTGGTTGCAGCAGGTGATTACGATGCTGAATTGCGGAGACCCTGCCTCGCGGCCGTTGCGCCCATCTGGCCGCATCGCAGACATGCTAGCAGTTACGGAAGTCACGAGTCACCTCTATAGATAGCTGTAGATCCAGTCGCCCATCAGCGCGGTAACCACCAGGGGCAACCGGCGCCACACATGGTTCACCATCGTTTGAAAGCGGCTCTGCGATTCATCCGGACTTTCCTTCTCCTTCTCGCTTGTGGCCAGAGAATAACGATGCAGGCGAACCGGCTGTGCGCCCCACTTGCTCTTGAACTTCGCCAGTTCGGTGTGGCCTTCCGGAACTTCTCCAAAATCGAAAAACCGGAAGCCTTTCTCGCAAGCCGCGTTGATCGCGTTCCATTGAATAGCGTCGTTGGCCCGCAGCGAACTGTATTCCCGGTCCATGCCGTTAAAGACATAGGAAACCGTCGAGCCGTGCTTCAAAAAGACCGAGCCTGCGATCACTCTCTTGTGATCGCCCTCCGGCATCTCCGCCAGCAGCAGTTCCATCATTCCCTCGGGCTGCAATGTCTCCCAGAGATCGACGAAGAATCGGTACGGCCGGGGCGGCACGGCGTTGCGGCGCATCGTTTCCAGATACACTCGATACCACGTGCGCAGGTCGGCCTCGTTTTCGGCAGGGCGAACCACCACGCCGAGCTTCGCGGCCTTGTTGATGGCCCACTTGACCTTCGCCCGTTCCTGTCCGTCGGCGATCCGAAACGGTCCCTTGGATCCATCCGGCAGGCTCAGCACGTAAGAGAGCCGCCAGGGCTTGCTCACTAAGCCATCCACTAACCCGTCGAGCGTCGCGCCAACTTCCTTGATCTGAAGCTGCGTGCCGCGTTCCTGACGGCTCTTCGCGATAGCCTCCCGAAGAATCGCCACCGTCGCATTCCGGTCGCTTGAGAGCGGCCCCGCAAGCGGTGTTCGAGGAAGCGAGGATAGTCGTCTTCCCGTGGTTGACCCTCCGCGATTGAACGGTAGGCCGCGGGTGTACAGCATTGGCATGATCGCCAGGAACTCGCCGTTTTCATTGGCGCAGGCGAGATGTTCGTTTTCCTGGCCATATTCCGCCTCGATCACGCGGATCCATTTGGAGTGATGATAGATGGTTCCCTCGGGGTGCGCCAGCAGGAACGCCTGCCAGCGGGGATCCGTGTGTGGATCCGTCTTGAAAACATTGAGCTTCGGCTGCGATGCAGGGATCTCCTGTACCGGAGCGCTTTGTAATTCAGTCATTCGATAAGAACTTTCCTATTAGAACTTGCCCTATTTGCTTTGGATTCAGTATGCTTGGCGATCACGATGAGGCAAAGAGTACTATCGGTAGGCATCGTAACGGTACGTATGGTGCCATTAACCTTAGAAGGCAACTAGGGCCGCATGGGTGGACACCGCATGGGTGGACACCGCATGGGTGGACAATGGTAGCTCGCGAGAGGCGTCAATGAACACTGGTCCAATGAACACCGCAGCAACGCGCCCATTCGATTCCATCGAGAGCGCGCACGAATTTATCGTTCTGCTGGAGGGCAGCATCGACGACGCCATCCAGGAGGTGACGCAATACGCGCAGAGCGCTGCCGCCAACAATGACGACCGCCGCCAGCAAGCGCTCGATCTCGCCCTCTATAAGATGGGCCAGCTAGGCTCTCACATGCACAAGAGCCGCCGGATTCTGAACGACCTGCGAACCATACGAAGGCTGCTTTTTCATGAGCGCGCCGAGGAAGCCGCAGCTGATTAACGTTCGACGAACGTCTTCAGCCGGTTTAACGCGGCGTCCCATTGCACCGAGATCGAATCCAAGCAACGTCGCGCTGCGTCCAAAGGCTCCGGCTCCAGTTGCCAGACACTTTCGCGGCCCGACTTCGAGCTGCCCGCGAGCCCCGCATTCGCCAGGACATGAAGGTGCTTCGTCACGGCCTGGCGCGTCACTGAGCCGCCGTGTGTGAGCCGGGAAATGGACAGCGGGCCCTCGGAGGACAGGCGGGCGATAATAAGCAGACGGTTCCGGTCCCCCAGCGCCGCGAAGATCAACGCAGACCGACCCAGTTCCCGTTTAGCTTGTCTGGCCGACATACCGCTCGATCGCCTTCACTTGCGTAGCCCAGCCCTTTTCGTTACCACGGTACGCATCTAACCGCCGGGCCAGGGGGATTCCGTCGAAGCCCGATTCCACTACCGTGAGCAGCGTACCCTCGGCGGTCTCCTCGAGTTCGAAGACCACCAATGTGGTCGGCTCACCCGAGTAATCGACTTTCGGATCGATCGCATACGGATGCCAGCGCCATGAGAATAACCGTTCCGGCTCCATTCGCTCGATAGTGATTTCGAACGGCAAATGTTCGTAGCCCTTGAGCGTAACCTTGCCGCTCAGCCGGGCGCCCGGAACAAAGGGTTCGGCGAAGGTCACGCCAAACCATTCGCCAAAAGCCGTAGAGTCCGCCAGCGCCCGCCAAACTTTAGATCGCGGCGCCCGCAGCAGAACGCGTTTCTCAATTCGATCCGTCTCCATATGCAACCTCCCAGTTGCATATTAGCATGACGCATATTAACATGCCGCATAGTAGCACTGCGTATAAGCACGCCTTCAAGCAGCCGATGTTTCCCGTTTTACGATGATCAACGTAACCACCGCGGCCGCAATCCCAAACGCGGCGAGAACGTAAAGCCCCGCATTGAAGCTGCCAGTGGAGTTCTTGACCCAGCCCATAATATAAGGCCCCGCAAATCCCCCCAGGTTTCCAACCGAATTGATCAGGGCGATGCCTCCTGCGGCCGCGCTGCCGGTCAGAAACATCGAAGGAAGCGGCCAGAACGGCGCTTTCGCTCCGTAAATGCCCACGGCCGCGACCGACATCCACACGATCGCAGCGATCGTATTCCCAATAAACGCCGCGCCGGCAAGACCCGCACCCGAAACCAGCAGCGCCAGACACAAACTAATGCGTCGCTCATTGTATTTGTCCGAGAAATATCCCCACACCAGTGTGCCGATAGTCCCGACGACATAGGGAATGGCGGTAATCAGAGCGCTCTGCGTTGCCGTGTAACCCATGTCCTTCACAATCTGCGGCAGAAAGAACGCCAGCCCGAGATTCGTCGTCAGATTGGCGAAATAAATGAAGCACAGGCCCAAAACACGCGCATCGATAAACGTCCGCCAGAACGACATTTGATGCGCAGCTTCCACGGCCTTTCGTTCGCTCGCCAGCGTCTGTTCGATCCAATCCTTCTGCTCTTCCGACAGCCATCGAGCTTCACGCGGCCGATCGGGTAAAACCATCAGTACGATCGCCGCCAGCAGCAGCGTTGGCGCGCCTTCAAAGAGAAACAACAATTGCCAGCCTTTCAAGCCGGCGATGGAGCCGACTCCCAGAATGGCGCTCGAAATAGGCGCCCCGAGTGCAAGGGACGCGGGGATCGCAACCATGAATGCGGCGATAATCCGCGCCCGATATGCCGCTGGGAACCAATACGTCAGATACAGAATGACGCCCGGAAACAGCCCGGCTTCCGCAATGCCGAGCAGAAACCGCAGCGTCAAAAACCCCACCCAGCCTGTGATAAAGGCAGTACCCATGGAGAGCGCGCCCCACGTGACCATGATGCGGGCGATCCAGCGGCGTGCGCCAAACCGGTCCAGCAGCAGATTGCTGGGCACCTCAAAGAAAAAATATCCCCAGAAGAACAATCCCGCGCCGAGACCATAATGATACGCGTCCATGTGCAGATCGCGATTCATCGTCAGCGCCGCGAATCCGATATTGATGCGGTCCAAATAGGCCAGCAGATAGCAGGACATCAGCAGCGGCATCAGGCGGAGAAATACCGTCCGGACAGTGCGCGCCTCGGATTCCTGAATCAATGCCTTCGGTTTGACGGACTGCATCGCAAGTAGTCTACACCCGCCGATGATCTTGTTTCGACCCAATTGCGGCATAATGGATGGCGTCTCGAAAAGGAGGTCCTGTGCGAAAAACACAAAGCTGGTTCGCTGGATCGATTTTCGTATTTGCCGGGCTCTTAAGCGCTCAGGAACTCGGGAGCATCAGTTTTCAGACATCCGGTTCCGCGGCAGCCCAGCCGAAATTTATCGAAGGCGTCAAGGACCTTCACAGCTTCGAGTTCGACGAAGCAGCCGAAGCGTTTCACAAAGCACAGGAGCTGGACCCGAACTTCGCCCTGGCCTACTGGGGTGAGGCGATGAGCTACAACCATCCGCTATGGGCGCAGCTCGATCTTCCCTCCGCCCGGAAGGCCCTGGAGCGCCTGGCGCCGACCCTCGAAGGACGCCTCGCCAAAGCGCACACCGATAAAGAGAAAGCTTATATCGAAGCCGTGAATCAGCTCTTCTATGCTCCCGGAGACAAGCTCGCTCGCGACAACGCGTACTCGGACGCGATGGCTCGCGTTTACGCGCGCTGGCCGGAAGATCCGGAAGTCGGGATTTTCTATTCGCTGTCCCTGCTGGGGACCGTGCGCCCCGGCGACAAGGGATTCCGTCGCCAGGCTCTGGCGGCGTCGATCGCCATGAAGGTATTTCAGGACAACCCCAACCATCCGGGAGCCGCGCACTTTATCATCCACTCCTTCGACGATCCGGATCACGCGATCCTCGCGCTTCCCGCCGCGCGGGTCTACGCTAAAATCGCGCCCGCCGCGCCGCACGCCTTGCACATGCCATCGCACATCTTCGTCCAGCTCGGCATGTGGCAAGATGTGGTGGCTTCGAACGTGGTAGCGCACCAGGCCGCGGTCGACCTGATTGCGCGGATGCATTTACCCGAAGGCCGCGAGGACTTTCACACTCTGTCGTGGCTCGAATACGCCAACTTGATGCTCCGCAAATTCGACGACGCGCGCGGCAATGTTGACCTCGCCAAGCAGGCTGCCGATCGAAATCCGCAGAATCCGGCGATCGCGCAGGCGTATCGCGCGATGCTGGCCCGCTACATTCTGGAGACCGGCAAGTGGGAAAAGATCCCGATCGAGAGTTCGATGCCATCCGGCGGCGATCATTCCTCGATGCCGGGAATGCCCGGGATGCCGGCATCAGGCGGAGACATGCGCTATGCCGGACAAGGCACTTGGATCTTCATTGCAGGATTAAGCGCCGCGAAGCTCGGAGATCCGGCCGCAGCCGAGCACGCCCGCGACGCCCTCGCCGCCATCCGGAAGAGCATCGAAGCCGGCGACGCCTACGCCGCCAAGCCGTTCGCCATTATGGAGAAGGAAGTCGCATCCGCCGCCCAATCCGCGCGCGGGCAGAAAGCCGAGGTGTTGCGCCTGGCTAAAGAAGCGGCTGACATCGAGTCCACCATGTCCGCTCCGTCCGGTCCGACCGAGCCGATCAAGCCGGGCCTTGAGTTCTACGGCGAAGTTCTGCTCGACGCCGGCCGGAATGCGGATGCCGCGAAAGCGTTCCAGGAGCAGTTGCTGCGAACGCCAAAACGAACTCCGTCCGTCGACGGCCTCTCCCGGGCGACGACCAAATCCAGTTCCGAGCGATTCTAGTGCGCGCTCTCTTGGCCGGCGCGACCTTTTTGTCGGCGGCGTTCATGCTCATCGCCGGCCAGAAACTGAATCCCTACGGCGATCCGCTCCCGATTCCGCGCCTCATCAAACCTCCGGTGATCGATGGCGATCTTTCGGAATGGAAGTACGTCGCCTTCACCGATGGAGTGTGGGACATGCTTCGCCTCCGTCAGGCGCCCTGGTACGATCCCGCTATCAATCGCCTGACCGATCACG
>Ga0070731_10003576_pt1 | contig 13919 bp, 15 predicted proteins | sample Coa_R1_2_FD_66448 | JGI IMG/M metagenome (GOLD analysis project Ga0070731, IMG submission 66448) | Surface soil microbial communities from Centralia Pennsylvania, which are recovering from an underground coalmine fire - Coalmine... | ecosystem: Environmental > Terrestrial > Soil > Unclassified ... | reverse complement strand
GACGGAGCCCGGGGTGGCCGAGCCGTTCGTCGAGCTCGGCGTGCGTGCGAGTACCGACGACGAGGGCTACGTCGACCCGCTCGGGCTGTTGCCGACGCCGTCGGTTCCGCCTCCCGTCGCTGCGCCGGCGGCCACGGACGTGTCGCCGCCGGCGGCGGTTGCCGCTGCGCCGAGCTCCGCGACGCCTCCGGGCGCGGCCGGAGTTGCGCCGGACCCGATCGCGGCGCCTGCGGCCCCGGTGTCGCCCGCAGTCGCGGTAGCTGTTCAGTCGGGTTCGGCTGTTCCGGTCACGTCCGCCACGCCCCCGCCGGCGACGGCTTCGTCTCCTACATCCGTTCCCGCCGCGCCCGTCCCGGCGACGCACGCCTTGCCGGCGGCGTCGCAACCGCCGGCGTCGGTGGTCGCGCCTGCCGTGCCGGCCAGTGCTGGTGCTCGCGCTGCCGCGCGCCTTCCGGCACCGGGGGCTCCGGCCTCGGCTTCCCCGAAGCCCGTCGCGCCGTCGGCGGCCGCGGCGCGGGCCGTCGATCCAGCTCCACTCGTGTCAATGGCCGTGCGTCGGGCGCGCGCGATCCAACCGGTACGCGTCAGCGCGCGGGTCCGCACGCGTCCGCACCATGCCGCGCCGAGGCATCCGCTTGTTGCCCCTCCGAAAAGGGCGCGCAGCGCGGTGAGGCGACCCGCATCAGCGACCCGGCCGGTCGCCGTTCGCAACGTCGTCCTCGCAGCTGCGGCCGAACCTGCGGCCCACCGCAAGACCCCGCTGCTGCTCCTACTCGCGCTCGCGTGTGCCGCGGCCGCGATCGCGATCCGGCTCGGCGCGCGGGTCACGCGAACACGCGCTCGTATCATTGGTGCAGATGCCGTACTACCTGACAACGCCGATCTACTACGTGAACGGGAAGCCGCACATCGGCCATGCGTACACGACCTGCGCAGCGGACATCCTCGTCCGGCACCGCCGCCAGCGTGGCGACGAGACGTTCTTCCTCACCGGCGTCGACGAGCACGCGACGAAGGTCTACCGGGTGGCGGAGGAGCAGGGGCTCCCGGTCCAGGAGTACGTCGACCAGATCGCCGAGGTCTGGCGGGAGCTGGCGCCGCGCCTGAACGCCGAGCCCGACTTCTTCATTCGGACGAGCGATGAGGGCCACAAGCGCTTCGTCCGCGAGTTCCTGCAGCGGATCTACGACAACGGCGACGTCTACGAGGGCGTCTACTCGGGCCTGTACTGCGTCGGCTGCGAGGAGTTCAAGTCGGAGGACGAGCTCATCGACGGCAAGTGCCCCATTCACGGCACCGTGCCGGAGCGGATCGAGGAGAAGAACTACTTCTTCCGTCTCTCGGCGTACCAGGATCGGCTGCTCGAGCTCTACGACGCGCGGGCCGACTTCGTGCTGCCCGAGTTCCGGTTCAACGAGGCGCGCAGCTTCATCGCCGGCGGCCTGCAGGACTTTTCGATCAGCCGCGCGGGCCAGCCCTGGGGGATCCCGCTGCCGTGGGACGAGAGCCAGGTCGCCTATGTCTGGGCCGACGCGCTGATCAACTATCTGAGCGCCCTCACCTATGCGCGCCCGGGCGAGGATCTGCGTCCGGAGTTCTGGCCGGGTCGGCACCTAATGGCCAAGGACATCCTCCGCTTCCACTGCATCTACTGGCCGGCGATGCTGCTCGCGGCCGGGTACGAGGTGCCGAAGCAGATCTTCGTGCACGGATACCTACTGCTCGACGATAAGAAGGTCTCGAAGTCGCTCGGCAACGTCGTCGACCCGCTCGAGCTGATCGACGTCTACGGCGCCGACCCGATCCGCTACTGGTGCGCGCGTGCCGTCTCGTTCGGCCAGGACGGCAGCGCGTCGATCGACGGCATCCACGAGCGCTACGAGCGCGAGCTCGGCAACGATCTCGGGAACCTGCTCTCGCGGACGACGGCGATGATCGAGCGCTACCGCGACGGCCGCATCTGGCCGCGCGCCGGCCGCAACGACGAGCTTGCAGCCGCCGTCGACGAGATGCGCGGCGGGGTGGAGCGCAACCTCGACCGCTACGACATCACGGGCGCAATCGACGCGATCTGGAGCCTCGTTCGCCGGCTCAATCGCTACGTCACCGACCGCGCGCCGTGGGTGCTTGCCAAGGACGAGTCGCAGGCAGCCGAGCTGGACGCGATCCTGTACGACCTCGCCGACGGACTGCGCGTCGTCGCGATCGCCGTCGCCTCGTACTTGCCGGAGACCGCGCCACGTCTTCTCGAGGCGCTCGGGCAGCCGCTCGACCTGGCGTGGGACGGCGTCGCCTACGGCAGGCTCGTGCCCGCGGAGCGGATCGGCGCCGCACCGCCGCTCTTCCCGCGCATCGACCCGCCGCCCGCGCTCGCGGCGGCGTGATCGACACGCACGCCCACCTCGACCCTGCCGAGGCAGACGAGACGGTTGCGCGCGCCCGCGAGGCGGGCGTGGAGCGGGTGATCGCGGTCGCCACCACGCTCGCCGGCGCCCGCGAGGCCCTCGAGCTGGCCGAGCGGCTCGACGGTGTCTACGCCTGCCTCGGCGTCCATCCCCACAACGCCGCCGACCCTGATGCCGACCATCTCGACGAGCTGGAGCCGCTCCTCACGCACAAGCGTGCGGTCGCGGTGGGGGAGACGGGCCTGGACTACTTCCGCGACTACGCACCCCGCGACGCTCAGCGCCGGCTGTTCGAGCAACAGCTCGAGCTCGCCCGCGCGCACGCCAAGCCCGTCGTGATCCACACGCGGGCGGCCGACGACGACACGCTGCGCGCGCTCGCAGGCTTCGACGGGACCGTGATCCTGCACTGCTTCTCGTCGCCGCCCCTCCTCGAACCGGCGCTCGAGCACGGCTGGTACGTCTCGTTCGCCGGCAACGTCACCTATCCGAATGCGTACGAGCTCCGCGCGGCGGCGCGCGGTGTCCCGGCCGACCGGCTGCTCGCCGAGACAGACAGCCCGTACCTCGCCCCGCAGCCCGTCCGCGGCCGCACGAACGAGCCCGCGAACGTCGTCCACACGCTCGTGACGCTCGCGGACGCGCGCGGCGTGGACGCCGACGCGCTCGCCGCGCAGATCGATGCCAACGCGACCGCCGCGTTCGCGCTGTGAGAGTCGCACCCAAGAAGCATCTCGGCCAGCACTTTCTCGTCGACGAGAACATCCTCCGCGTGATCGACCGCCTCGCAGAGCTCGAGGAGGGTGACGTCGTGCTCGAGATCGGCCCGGGGCGAGGCGTCCTCACCCGCTTCCTCGCCGAACGCGTCGCGCACGTGCACGCGGTCGAGCTCGACCGCAGCCTCGAGGGCGGGCTCCGCGACCTGCAGCGGACCGACGTCCACTGGGGAGACGCGCTCGCGCTCGATCTCGCCACGCTCGAGCCGACGCCGAACAAGCTGGTGTCGAACCTGCCGTACAACGTCGCGACGCCGATCGTGGTCGAGAGCCTCGACCGCCTGCCCTCGGTCGAGCGCTGGTGCGTGATGGTGCAGCGCGAGGTCGCAGATCGCTTCTTCGCAGAGCCGGGGTCGAAAGCGTACGGCGCGGTGTCGGTGCTGCTCCAGCTCGCGACGGAGCGAACCGGCTTCCATCCGGTCTCGCGCGAGGTGTTCCGGCCGCGGCCGAACGTCGCGTCGGCCCTCGTCGCCTTCCGGCGCACGGCGCCGGGAATTCAACCTCGTGTGAAACGCGTGGTCGAAGCGTCGTTCGCGCACCGGCGCAAGACGCTTGCGAACTCGGTGGCCCTCGCGGGTCTCGCCACGCGCGACGACGCGATCGTGGCGCTCGGAGCGATCGGCCGCGGCGCCGCGGTGCGCGCCGAGGAGCTCGCTCCGCGCGACTTCCTCGAGCTTGCAGACGCGCTCGCGTGAGAGCGCACGCGAAGATCAACCTCGCTCTCGTCGTTGGTCCGCCGCGTGCCGACGGCAAGCACGAGGTGGCGACAGTCCTGCAGCGTGTCGAGCTCGCCGACGAGCTCGAGCTCGAGCCCGCCGACTCGTTGCAGGTTGTCGGCTTCGCCGACGACACGATCGTGCGCCGCGCGCTCGAGTCGCTCGCAGCCGCTGCGGGCATCGAGCCGAGCTGGCGCGTGCGCATCGACAAGCACATCCCGGTCGCAGCCGGCCTCGGTGGCGGCAGCTCCGACGCCGCCGCCGCACTCCGGCTCGCAAACGTCACGCTGTCCGAGCCGCTGCCGCTGCACGATCTTGCATCCGCACTCGGAGCGGACGTGCCCTTCTTCCTCGGCGAAGGGCCGCAGCTCGGGACCGGCGACGGCTCGACGCTGGCGCCGGTCGACCTCCCGCAGGACTTCGCCGTGCTGCTCGTAATCCCGACCGGCGAGACGAAGGAATCGACCGCAACCGTGTATGCACGCTTCGACCGCGGCGAGGGGTTCGAGGAACGACGCAATCAGCTGTTCGCGGCGATCGACGCGCGCGACCTCGCCGCGTTTCCGCCCAACGACCTCGTCTCGTCGCCACTCGCCTGGGAACTGGGCGCGCTGGGTGCGTTCCGGGCCGACGTGACCGGCGCCGGGCCGGCCGTCTACGGCCTGTTCGCCGAGCGTGCCGCCGCGGAGGCGGCCGCACAGGCGCTGGCGACCCGTGGCCACACGTGGATCACGGCCCCTGCGTGGTAGCGTTGTGGGTGCGATGAGCGAACACGCGCTGTCGAGGCCCGGGGGCTACCTGCGCCAGCACCGCGTGCGGCTGACGCTCTGGATCGCGGTTGTCGAGGGACTGCTCGTTGTCGTGCACCTGCTGCCGAAGTACGCGGTGTACGGGCTCGCGGTGATCGCGCTCCTCTTCTGGTTCGGGGTCGCGCGCAACTACCACTCCAACCTGGCACGGCAGTCGAGCTGGATCTTCGCCGCGTCGCAGGCCATCGCGGTTCTCGTGCCGATCGTCTGGCAGGTGACGAAGCTCGTCATAGCGGTCGCGATCGTCGTCGGGATCGCGGTCGCGGCGCTGTACTTCCTGGTCGCCGAGCGGAACAAGGCCTGACGCCCGCCTCTACTCGCGGCCCAGTGGCCGGAGCCGGGCGTCCGGATCACCCCGGCCTCGGTCGTTGTCGTCCGCCGCACTCGGAGGCCGTGCGTGTCGCCGTCCGGAATCGCCGGACTCCTGGATCGTGGCCGTTTCTCTACTCGGAAACGGTGGGGCGTAGCCAGGTGAGCGGCGGCGCGTGCGATGCCGTCTAGAGGCTTTGCCGGCGCGGCCGTCTGGACGGCGGGCGGCTGCCCGGTCGTGTGCGTTCCTAGACTCGGAAACGGTGGGGCGTAGCCAAGTGAGCGGCGGCGCTTGCGATGCCGCCTAGAGGCTGTGCCGGCCTCGCCGGCGCGGCCGTCTGGACCGCGGGCGGCTGCCCGGTCGTGTGCGTTCCTAGACTCGGAAACGGTGGGGCGTAGCCAAGTGAGCGGCGGCGCGTGCGATGCCGCCTAGAGGCTGTGCCGGCCTCGCCGGCGCGGCCGTCTGGACCGCGGGCGGCTGCCCGGTCGTGTGCGTTCCTATACTCGGAAACGATGGGGCGTAGCCAAGTGGTAAGGCAGCGGGTTTTGGTCCCGCGATCCCAGGTTCGAATCCTGGCGCCCCAGCCATTCTGACGTGACCGACTCGCAGATCGCAGCCGTCGTCATGGCCGCCGGGCTCGGCACGCGGATGCGTTCGGCCGTGCCGAAGCACCTGCACCCGCTGCTCGGACGCCGCCTCGTCGACTGGGTGATCGCGGCCGCGCACGACGCGGGCGCTGCGCGCATCGTGGTTGTGACCTCGGCGGATGCGCGAGACAGCTTCCCCGGCGTCGAGGTCGCCGTGCAGGAGCAGCCGCTCGGTACCGGCGACGCCGTCCGAGCCGCTCGCGACACGCTCGCCGGCTTCGTCGGCGACGTGCTCGTGCTGAACGGCGACGTGCCGGCGCTGACCGGCGCGCTCATCGACGACCTCGTCGTCACCCACCGGCGGGCGAATGCCGCCGGCACAGTCCTCTCCTTCCAGCCGCCGGACGCGCGAGCTTACGGCCGCATCGTCCGCGACGGCGACGGCCGCCTCGCGCGGATCGTCGAAGCAGGCGACGCGACCCCGGCCGAGCTCGAGCTGACCGAGGTCAACTCGGGCATCTACGTCTTCGCCGCCGGCAAGCTCTGGCCGGCGCTCGACCGCCTGGAGCCGCACAACGCGCAAGGCGAGCTCTACGTGACCGACACGCTCGGCTTCCTCGTCGACGACGGCGAGCCGGTCGCGGTGCACGTCGCGCCGGATCCGCTCGAGGTCGAGGGCATCAATACGCGCGCCGAGCTCGCCGCCGCGGCGGCCGGCCTGCGTGACCGGATCAACCGCGAGCACATGCTGGCCGGCGTCACGATCGTCGACCCGCAGAGCGCGTGGATCGACGCCGAGGTCGAGCTCGAGGCCGACAGCACGGTCCACCCGTTCGTCGTCCTGCGGGGCTCAACGCGTGTCGGGGCCGGCGCCGAGATCCTTCCGCACACCGTTGCGGAGGACGCCGAGATCGGCAGCGGTGCGACGGTCGGCCCGTTCTGTTACCTTCGCCCCGGGACCGTGCTCGAGGCCGATTCCAAAGCAGGCACCTTTGTGGAGATCAAGAACTCCCATGTGGGGCAGCGGACGAAAGTTCCGCATCTCTCCTATATCGGGGACGCCGAGATCGGCGAGGACTCCAACGTCGGCGCCGGCGCGATCACCGCCAATTTCCCGCACCGGGAAGGCGCGCCGAAGGGACGCACCAAGATCGGCAAGAACGTCAGGACCGGAGTCCAGAATGGGTTCGTCGCCCCCGTCGAGGTGGGAGACGGTGCATGGACTGCCGCAGGATCGGTAATCACCAAGGACGTGCCCGCGAATGCACTTGCAGTCGCCCGCACGCGTCAGGAGAACAAGGAGGGCTATGCAGCCCGGCACCGGAACGACTGAGCTCGTACTTCCCGGGCTCGAGGTGAACGAGCCGCACGACGTCCCGAAGCCCGGCCACTGGATCGAGCGCGGTCCGCAGAAGCGCCTGATGGTCTTCGCCGGCCGCTCGCATCCGGAGCTCGCCGGCCGCATCGCCGAGCAGCTCGGCGTCGAGCTCGGCGAGGTGAAGCTCGAGACGTTCGCAAACGGCGAGACCTACGTCCGGTACGACGAGTCGATCCGCGGCGCCGACGTCTTCATCCTCCAAACGGGCTGCGAGCCGATCGACCGCAACCTGATGGAGCTCTTCCTGCTGATCCAGGCCGCGAAGCTCGGCTCCGCGAAGCGCATCACCGCGGTCATGCCGCTCTACCCATATGCGCGTCAGGACCGCAAGGCCAAGCCGCGCGAGCCGATCTCGGCCCGCTTCGTCGCCGACGCGCTTCAGCTCGCCGGCGCCGACCGGGTGCTGACGATGGACCTGCACGCGGGCCAGATCCAGGGCTTCTTCTCGATCCCGGTCGATCACATGACGGCGCTGCCGATGTTCGCGCGCCACTTTCACGACCTCGGCCTGACGGGCGACGACGTCGTCTCAGTCTCACCCGACGCGGGCCGTGCGAAGCAGGCGGCGCGCTTCGCCGAGATGATCGACGCGAAGCTCGCGATCATGCACAAGGCGCGACCGGATCACGACATCGCCGCCGTGACCGAGATCGCGGGCCGCGTGCGCGACAAGATCGCAATCCTCGGCGACGATGTGATCATGACCGGCGGCACGATGCTCGCCAACGTGCACGAGCTCGAAGAACAGGGCGCGCGCGAGGTCTGGCTCTTCGCAACGCACGGCCTCTTCTGCGGCGACGCGCTCGAGCGGTTCGCGGCAGACGACGCGATCAAGGGCATCGTCGTCACCGACACAGTCCCGATCGACCCGCTCGACAAGCCCGACAAGCTGACGGTGCTGCCGGTGTCGGGCCTCCTCGCAGAGACGATCATGAACGTCTTCGCCGACGACTCGGTCTCAGCGATCTTCGGCGGCGAGAACCAGCTTTTCTAGCGCCGAATCCGGGAGCAAACTCGAAGGCAACGGGCGCCGACGCATGCGAGCGCGGTCCCCTCGAGCCGTGCAACCACAGGTGGTAAAGGGCGATTTAGAGAAGCCTGCTCCAGTTCCAGAGGGGATGTCCGGTTCGAAGGCGCGTCGCTCGTTGTTCGCCGGGGTTCTTCCGAGTGTTTCCTTGCTGGCATCGGGGTGTGGTGGCTCGAAGTCGCCGTCGGTCGCGAGCCTCGGGACGACGACGCCGAGCAGCGCTGCCAGCCGCACGAACGCCGCCGGCGGTGCGGCCGGCTCCGGGTCGCCGTCGAGCCAGGTGCAGCTGCAGCAGGGCTTGCTGAACTACGCCGAGTGCATGCGCTCGAGCGGCGTGCCCAACTTTCCCGACCCGAAGGCCGGCGGGGGCTTCGAGATTCCGCTGGGCAGCGGAATCGATCCCTCATCGCCCGTGTTCAAGGCGGCGCAGGTGAAGTGCCGAAAGCTCATGCCCGGCGGCGGCCCGCCTGGCCCCGGCTCGACAACGCACCCCTCCGCACAGTGGTTTGCGCACATGCTGAAGGTCGCGCAGTGCACTTTCCCGGGCGGCGGCGGTGTGATCTCCGGCATCGACGGAGCGATCCTCCTGTTCCTAGCCACGATCGACACGCAGTCGCCGCTGATCACGCGGGCCGCCGCAGCATGCGGGTTCCCGCTGCACAACCACTGATCGGAGCCAGGGTCGAGCCGGTCGAGCTGATCTCGCCGCCGCCGATGGCGCCGTTCAAGCCTCGCCTCGAGTCGGTCGTCGTGCATGGCGGGCTCGCGTACTTGTGCGGGAACGACAACTTCGGGTCTCGGTCGCGTGGGCGACGACGTCGATGGCGAGCGCGCCGCGCTCGCCACTCGAACGACCGCGCTCCTGACGTCGTCAGCTGATCAGGGCCGTGGAGCGTTCTGCCATCATCGCCGGGGTGGGCAGCGAGCCGCCGAGCGTCTTCAGGATCGGCGGCGTCTCGTACCTCCGCATTCCTGCTCCGGACGCACGCATCGTTGCCGCCTTCTACGAATCTGTCTTCGGCTGGAATCTGCGCGGTGATCCTGAGCGCCCGAGCTTCGACGATGCGACGGGCCACGTGATCGGGCACTTCATGCCCGACCTCGCAGTTGCGGGCGAGGCCGGCGTTCGTCCCTACATCTACGTCGAAGATGTCGACGACACGCTCGCGCGAGTCGTCGCCCAGGGTGGCGACGTCAGCACGCCTCCGTATCCCGAGGGCGACCTCTGGGTCGCGACCTTTCGCGACCCAGCCGGGAACGTCTTTGGTGTCTGGCAGCGCGGCCCGCGGGCCGGAGCGTCGTAGCCGCGACCTGTCGTCAGACGGTCGGCGTCCCGACCTTCGCGAAGCATCCCCACCAGGCGCGTTCGTGGCGCCAGCCCCACTCGGCGACGCGCACCTGCGCGGCAGGAGTCGCTCGCCACGCTGGGCCGCGGACCCCGACGTGCATGCGCCACGCTGCCCAGTTCGGCGCGTAGATGCCGAGACCGCCGACGAACGTCTGACCCTCGCCGGGTCGGTGGCGAGCGCCCCAGTCCCAGCGGCCCGAGGTCTCGCAGTCGGCGAGTGTCTGCCAGAAGCGCGGGATGCTGGGTGACCCGGCACCGGCACGAACCGGCGCCGCCGCCGCGAGCGCGGCCAGCGTGAACAGTATGAGTCTGAAGCGCAAGGGTTGCCTCCGTGTCCGGTGAGCGGCCCGGTCGGCCGCCGCAGAAATGACCAGAGCTCGTTACCCAGCACGGCAACGACCAATCCTCGGCCGCCGCAAGCCGTTCGGACGCAACGATGAGCCCCGCCCGAACACTAACGTTTAGCGGGAAATGCCTGCTCAGACCACCGCCATTAGGTCAGGAACGGCGTCTGATGGCGGGCGCAAAGACGGCGCTACAGTCGAGGTCACCATGTGGGCTCGTGGTATCGCCGGCGTCGTCCTGTGTCTCGTCGGGGCTGTCTGGATTGCTCAGGGCACCGACGTCCTGCACGGCTCGTTCATGAGCGGCAGTGGCCAGTGGACGGTGATCGGCGCTGTCCTGGCCGTGATCGGCCTCGGGCTGCTTGCGTGGGTCTGGCGGAGTCACGCGGGTCGCCAAAGGCCGACCGCCTGAGGCCGGGTAATGTCCGGCCTCTACCTAGCGAGGAGGCTCCAGTGAAGGTCGTTCACTGTCCGTGTGGCGTAGACATTGCAGGTGAGACTGACGACGCGCTCGTCGCGAGCGTCGAAGCGCACATGGAGTCGGACCATCCTGATCTCGTCGGTACATACTCGCGCGAGCAGATCTTGGAGATGGCGCACGAGCACTGATTCGCGCGCCGCCGACCCTCGTCGGATCAGGTGCGCCGAACGATCTGTACGGTCACGCGACCGTTGCCGCTGAGGCGAGCCGTCGCGCGAGCATGGCATTGGGCGGGGCCGGTTGCCGGGAACGTGAACGTTCGCGTCAGGGGCGTCACGGTTGCGGCTTCGCCCTTCGGGCCTGCGCTGAAGCCGTTCGAGCAGACGACGCTCCAGGTCCCGGTGACACGCTGGCTCGGTACCGCATCGATCGAGACCGTGATGAGCCGCGGATGAGATGCGCTGCCGGAGGCGGTGGCGACGGCGCCGGGTCCGCTCGCCGACGCCTTGGTGACGTTCGTGCCGGCCGTTCGCGCTGCGACGCCCGACGCCAGGGCCAGACTGGCGAGAGCTGCGGCCGCGGCGGGAATGTTCGGGGTCAAGCCGAGAGTCTACGTCCCCTTCGCGCCCGGTTTCAGCGTCGAGTGCTTCTGCCCTAGTCGCTCCACCAGTTCTGAGCCATCTCGACTTCGTTCGGGTCGTCGCCCGCGCCGAAGGCCAGATACTCGATGCCGTCGGGCCCGGCCTCGACGTTTCGCATTGTGTCCTTGTCGAACCGGATCGCGTCCCACTGCGCGACCTCGATGATCTCGTCGTCGACCTTGATGCGACCGGAGCCGCGGACGACGACGTAGACCTCCTCCTGGCCCTCGTGCTTGTGCCCGAACGGAATCCTGAAGTTCGGCGCCAGCTTGAACAGGCTCAGGCCAAGCGTCTCACCGCCGATCGCGCGGCGGGCGAACCGGGCCTCGAGCTCGTCCGGCAGGCCGAAATTCGGGGCCTGGTTCTCGACGTCCCTGAGATTCTGCTTCGAGTAGCTCATGAGCCGGGCCTTCCCCGGCGAGACGAACCCCGAACGTCTCGCGCCCGCTACCCCTCGGAGACCGGGATCGAGTGGAACAGCGCCAGCTTCCAGTCGCTCCCGCGACGGCGGAGCAGGATCGTGGTCGGCGCCGAGACGTGCTGCGGCGCGCCGTCCAACGTGTAGTCCTGCTCGAGCCAGCCGGTCACGACGCCGACATCGCCGAACATGCGCTCGTGCACGTCGTTGAGCCTGCTCGCCACGTCGGTGACCGCGCCGCCCATCAACTGCCGGAGGTATCCCTCGACAGCCGCCCGCCCCCGCAGCCAGCGGCGGGAGATCTCGTCGACGCTCTCGACGTCGTCGTCGAGCGCGCCGACGAGCCCCTCCGCGTCCATCGAGTCGAGGTAGCCGAAGAACTCGACGACCGCGCTTTCGAGCTCACCGACCATGGCGCGATTCTTCCGGCCGGACCCCGAGCCGTCAACCGTCCAGGAGCAGCGCCTCGAGGGTTTCGCTGAGCCATTGGGTGTAGCGGCGCCGTGTCCAGCCGCCGACGCGGACGAGCAACTGGTGGAGCTCGGGACTCGTGACGGCCCAGACAGTCTCGGCCGCGCGGTCGTCACGAAGGCGAAGCGGACCGTTCGACGCGAGGACCTCGACGAAACGGCGCAGGTTCTTCAACCGCTCGCCGTGGAGCCGTCCGAGTAACGCGGCGAGCTCGGGCTCGGAGCGCGCGGCTCCTGCGACGACCGCGAGCAGCGGGGCCGCGCGCTCGAGCCGCAGGACGATGTCGGCCGCGAACAGGCGCAGCTGCTCGTGCTGATCGGTTGCCGCGGCGACGGCACGCGGACCCGGCTGCTCCAGTACGGGTGCGGGATCGTCGCCCCGAACGGCGCGCTGCACGAGCTCCCCGAGCAGCGCGCGTTTGTTCTGGAATCGCCCGTAGACGGTCTCGTCGGAGACGCCGGCCGCCTGGGCTATCGCTCCCACGCTCGCACCGTCGAAGCCTCGCTCGACGAACAGCGCCGCCGCAGCGTCGAGGACCCGCTCCCGCGTCCGCTCCGCCTGCTCGCGGCGCCGCGGCGACCGGTACGAGCGGCGCTTGACATCGTCTGCCATTCGTATACAGTACCGCTTTATTCAATACAGCAATACTAAAATGAAAGGAACACCCACGTGTCCTCGACACCAGAAGTGATCGTCCGCAGACTGATCGAAGAGGGCTTCAACCAAGGCGACCTCGAGGTTGCTGACGAGCTCGTCTCGCCCGACCTCGTCGAGCACCAGAACTTCGGCCCCGATCACGCGCCCGGCGCCGACGGGGTCAAGGCCGTGATCGCCTCGCTCAAGCGCGCGTTCTCGGACTTCCGGCTCGAGATCGAGGATCTCGCCTTCGACGGCGACGTCGTCTGGCTGCGCATGACCGGAACGGGGACGAACGACGGCTCCTTCATGGGTCATCCGCCGACCGGCCGCTCGATGCGAACACCCGTCTTCGACGCATTGCGCGTCGTCGACGGCCGCATCGTCGAACACTGGGGCGTTCCCGACCGGCTCGGCACGCTCTTCCAGCTCGGGCTGGTGCAGCCGCCTGCGCGCGCTGCCTGACGCTTGGAACCAGCCGCGCGCCGTCCTAGACTCGCCGGGTCAGGATCGGGATCCGCAAAGGAGGCTGGCAATGGGACCGGAGCTGCACGAAGAGATCGCGCACGACGTCGACGAGCTGAAAGCCGACATCGCGTTCGAGCGCGCCGAGCTCGGCGCTTCGATCGCGCACGACTACTCGACCGCCGAGACCGGCATCGTGCCGCTCGAGCACCGGCGGCCGATGTGGCACTTCATCGGCCTCTGGACGACGTTCGTGGCCGGGTTCTCGTACATGTTCCTCGGCTTCGAGATCCACGACGGCGGCCACAGCCTCGGTGCGACGGTCGCGATCACGCTGATCGGCTACGGCATGTACGTCGCGTACGCGATCTTCGGCTCGTACCTCGGCTCGCGCACCGGCCAGACGCACGCCCTCCTGACGCGCTCGGTCTTCGGCCTCGCCGGCTCGTGGATCGTGTCGGCGTTCATCCTCGTGGCGCCGCTCGGCTGGGTCGCATTCCAGGCGAACCTGCTCGTCACGCTATGGGACGGCTTCTACGGCTGGGGCGCGATCTTCACGCTGACGCTGCTCGTCGCGGGGCTGATGATCTTCAACAACCTGCTCGGCTTCACCGGCATCAGCGTCTTCGCGCGCTACCTCGTCACGCCGGTCCTGATCCTCTGGTGCGCCTACATGATCGTGAAGGGCTTCGTCTCGGACGGCGGCCGGTTCCACGGGACGCCCTCGGGGAGCGGCCTGCCCTTCTGGGTCGCGGTCGTCGCCGTGATCGGCTTTGCGATGTGGGGGAACGAGCCCGACGTGTGGCGCTACGGCAAGCCGCGGTTCGCGTGGCCGCTGCCGACGTACCTCTTCGCGGGGGCGATCTTCACGCTGTTCGTGGCGGCCGGCTGGATGATGGAGACGCTGGCGAAGAGCTCCGACTCGGCGGCGATCTTCCGCTACACCGTCCACTACTCGCTCTTCGGCGCGTTCTGGCTCGCGTGGATCATCGCGACGGTCAGCCAGGTCGCGATCAACGACGGCAACTACTACGAGTCGGTCAACGCCGGGCAGAACCTCTTCGGCAGCTGGAAGCGCTGGCGGCGGCCGCTCACGTGCCTGCTCGTGGCCGGTGGTGGCGTCGTCGCGGCCGACCTCGTCAACTTCCACTTCCTGAACGGCTGGTT
>Ga0070731_10003575_pt1 | contig 13920 bp, 11 predicted proteins | sample Coa_R1_2_FD_66448 | JGI IMG/M metagenome (GOLD analysis project Ga0070731, IMG submission 66448) | Surface soil microbial communities from Centralia Pennsylvania, which are recovering from an underground coalmine fire - Coalmine... | ecosystem: Environmental > Terrestrial > Soil > Unclassified ... | reverse complement strand
GCGAACGCAGCCCGACCGCCGCCGCGGCCGCCCTCGCCCATCTCGCCATCCCCATCGCCTTCTACTTCGCCTTCGTCCCCCGCGGCTTTAACGATTTCCTCCCGATCTATTGGGACCCGATGGAAAAGGCCTGGGGCTTCGTCACCGTCCTCGGCGTTTACAACATCGTCTTCGACCTCCTTTGCCTGTGCCTCATCCTCTACGCGTTGCGGCTGGCCTGGCGACGCGTCGTGCTGGCGCCGGCGATGCGGTGGCCGCTCGCTGCTTTGGCCCTCGCCGCCCTGGTTCTGCCCAACCAGATCGGCCAGGCCACCTGGGTGGATGCGCGCATCCCTTCGACGCTGGCGCTGGTCTTCGTGGCGAGCCTCGACTGGCGCGGCGAGAGCGCGATTCGGACCATCGCGAGCCCGGTCGTCGCGGCGCTCTTCCTTGCCCGCACGGGCTTCATGACGCTGCAATGGTGGACCGCGCAGCCGGTCTTCGCGGAGTTCCGCGCGGCCTTCGCGTCGATCGAGCCCGGCGCCAGGCTGCTGCCGCTGAACACGCACTACGACAAGCTGGTCGCCGGCGAGGTGCCGCCGCTCGCGCATATGGATGCGATCGCCGTCAGCGAGCACGGCGCCTATATCCCGACCATGCTGGCCGACCGGCCCTACGAGCTGCTCCGCTACGTGCCGGAGCATCCGCCTCTGCGGCCGGACTTCACTGCGGGAACACCGCACATCGAGGACTACGACGATGTCCTGGTTTACGGGCAGGGCGAGATCACGCCGCCGCCGGGAACCAGCGTCGTCTATCGTGGGACGGGATTCATCCTGGCGAAGGTTGTCCACGGCCCCGCCGCGAGCGACGGCGCGGCGGCCACGCCCTGACGGCGATGGAGTCCGCGGCCAGCCGATCCCCGGTCCTCCGGTTCCTTCTGCTCGCGCTGTGGGTGGCCGCCGTGCGGTCGTTCTCGTTCGACACCGATCTCACCCATAGCGACGAGGGATTCTACCTTCTCCAGGGAGCCGCCTGGCTGAACGGCGCGCCGCCCTACACCGCCATCTGGGACGTGAAGCCGCCCGGACTGGTAGGGCTCTTCGCGCTGTTCGGCCTGGCCGGGCCGCCCGGCGTGCTGACCGCCAGGATCGGCACCTATATCGCCGTGGTGCTGGCCGCAGTAGGGCTTCACCGGTTCGCCCGGCGCCATCTCGACGGCGAGGCGACCGCCTGGGTCGCTTCTCTCCTCTTCCCAGCCTACTCGATCGTCCTCGAAGGCACGGCCACGCAGCCGGAGCTCCTGCTGACCCCGATCGTCGTCTTCGCGATGGACATCGTCGCCGGCTGGTGGACCGGAAGGGGCGACCGCAGCATCCGGTCCTGCCTGCTCGCCGGGCTCCTGCTGGGCGTTGCCGCCTCGATCAAGCAGAGCACCGTCTGCGACCTCGCGCTGGCCGCGATCGTGGCCGTCGGATCGCTGCGACAGCCGCGCCTCATCGCGCCGGCGATGGCGGTGCTGGCGGCCGGCATGCCTTTCCTCGCCTTCATCGGCTACGAGGCGGCGCTGGGGCTCGGCCCCGAGATCTATCTGACGCCGGTCACCGGCGCGGTGTCGCGGCTGGGCGGCTACGGCACCTCACTGCTCGGCGCCGTCGCGCGGATGCCCTTCATGATGCGCTCGGCGATGCCGCTCCTGGCGGGCCCGCTCGCCTGCCTCGTCGAGCGGCGACGACTGGCGCGCGGGCCGGACGCACGGGCGATCGGCTTCGTCTTCCTCTGGCTCCTCGCCGAGATCGCAGCCGTGATCGCGTTGCGCGCCACCTACTGGCACTATCTCCTGACAGCCCTGGCGCCGATGGCGCTCCTCACCGCGGTCTGGATGCGGATCGTCGTGGCGCGGCTGGACCGCCATCGCAAGTCCGTCCTCGCCGGGCTGGTCGCGGTCTTCGTGATCTATCCGGCCGGATTCCTCGTCTTCGCGGACATCCCGATCATGCGCCATGCGAGCTTCGGCCTCGCCGTCGCCGACCGGCTCAGATCGCTCGGCATGGCGAAAGGCGACACGCTCTACGTGGCCGACCGCGATCCCGTGATCTATCTCCTCACCGGCGCGACGCTGCCGACGCGCTACGTCTTCCCGCAGCACCTTCTGTGCAGCTTCCCGCTGCCGGAGGATGGTGACGCGGAAATCCGCCGAATCATGGCCGGCCGTCCGCGCTTCGTCGTGATCTCCGCCGGGCGGCCGAAGATGGTGGTGTGCGACTGGCGGACGGACAGGGTGGCTCTGATCGACGACGCTCTCGCTCGCAACTACAGGCTCGCCGGGACGGTGGACACGGGCGAGGAGCCGGCGGAGATCTACCGTCGGATCGCCGACTGAACTGCGCTACTGCTCGGCCGCGTAGGGATTCTTGCCCTTGCGCAGCATCATCCGGATCGGCACGCCGGGCAGCGCGAAATCCTCCCGCATGAGATTGACGAGATAGCGGCGGTAGGATTCCGGGAGGTCGCCCGGCTTGGAGGCGAAAAGCGCGAAGGTCGGCGGCCTGATGTTGGCCTGGGTCATGTAGCGCAGCCGCAGCCGCCGTCCGTCGACCAGCGGCGGCGGGTGGCGCTCCTGCACCGCGGCCAGCCAGCGGTTGAGCGCCGGGGTCGGGATCCGCTTGTTCCAGGCCGCATGAGTCGCGAACACGGCCTGCATCAACCGATCGAGTCCGGCGCCGGTCGTGCCCGAGACCGGTACGGTCGACAGGCCCGCCAGCTGCGGCAGAGAGATTTGCAGCCGGTCGGCGAGCAGCGACAGCGCCGCCGCGCGGTCCTCGATCAGATCCCATTTGCTGGCGGCGATCACCAGGGCCCGGCCTTCGTTCTCGACCATCCGGGCGATCGTGAGATCCTGCTTCTCCAGCATGATCGTCGCGTCGAGCACCAGCACGACGACCTCGGCGAAGCGGATGGCCCGCAGCGTATCGGCTGTGGACAAGGTCTCGAGCTTGCCTTCGACCCTCGACTTGCGGCGCAAGCCCGCGGTGTCGATCAGGCGGACCGGCCGCCCGTCGGCGATCCAATCGATGGCGATCGCGTCGCGCGTGATGCCCGCTTCCGGCCCGGTGAGAAGCCGGTCCTGGCCGATCATCCGGTTGACCAGCGTCGACTTGCCGACATTCGGCCGGCCGACGACGGCGAGCTGGAGTGGCCCTTCCGCAGCCGGCTTCGCCTCGGCGGCCTGCTCCCCTGCAAAGGGTGCCAGCGCGGTAAAGAGTTCGCCGAGCCCCTCGCCGTGCTCGGCCGAGATCGGGACCGGATCGCCCAGCCCGAGCTCGAAAGCCTCATAGGCCCCTTCGAGCCCGGCACGCCCTTCCGACTTGTTGGCGACAAGCACCACCGGCACGGCATGGCGGCGCAGCAGCTGGGCGAACTGCCGGTCGATCGGCGTTATCCCGGCGCGGGTGTCGATCACCATGAGCACGACGTCGGCGCCGGCGATCGCCTGCTCGGTCTGCTGGCGCATGCGGCCGGCGAGGGTCGCCGCGTCCGCCTCGTCGAAGCCGGCGGTGTCGATCACCTTGAAGTCGAGATCGCCCAGCCGCGCCTTGCCTTCGCGGCGGTCGCGCGTCACCCCCGGCAGATCGTCGACCAGCGCCAGGCGCTGGCCGACCAGACGATTGAAGAGCGTGGACTTTCCGACATTCGGCCGACCGACGATGGCCGCGGTGAAGCTCATCTCCAAAGGCGGGAGGCCACGCCCGCCCTCACCTGAGCGCCATCAGGTCGGCGTCGCTGGTCATCAGATAGAGCGTGCCGTCCGCCACCACCGGCGACAGGAAGCTGCCGGCCGGCAGCTCGATCCGGCCGAGCGGTTTGCCGGTATAGGGCGAGACCGACCAGGCCTCGCCGGTCGAGGCCAGCACGACCAGCCGGTCGCCGGCCAGGATCGGTCCGGCCCACTCGATCGGCCCGCTCTTGCCCTCCGGGTCCTCGTACTGGTCGAGCTGGGTGATCCAGCGGATCCGCCCGTCCTCACGGGTGAGGCAGATGAGCTCGGCCGAGGTCGAGAGCACGTAGACGTAGTCGCCGGCCACCCAGGGCGCGTTCACGCCGCCGATATCCTGCTCCCAGATGCGGCTGCCGGTGCGCAAATCCATCGCCGTCATGCGGCCGGAATGGCTGATCGCATAGACCCGGCCGCGATCGATTACCGGCCGGCCGCGCACATCGGCCAGGGTCGACATCGGGTCGAACCGCCGGGTCGCCGACAGGCTGTCGGTCCACACCATGTGCCCGTTCTCGATGCGGAGCGCCACGATCTCGCCGGACGAGAACGGCGCCACCACGACCTCGTTGGAGACCGCCGGGCTGGCGCTGCCGGCCAGCACGGCGCTTTCCGGGATACCCTCGTAACTCCACAACCGGTGCCCGTCCTCGGTCGAAACGGCCAGGAGCTCATTGTCCACCGTGATGACGAAGACGCGGGAGCCGGTAATGGTAGGAGCACCGCGTAGCGGCGACCCGGTGGAGATGCGCCAAGCCTCCTGACCCGACTTCGCGTCGAGCGCGATCAGCTCCGCGAAACCGGTGGACACATAGAGACGGCCTGAATCGTACGCTACGCCGCCGCCCCAGGCCTGGTTTTCGTCGTCCTTGGGCGTGATGTCGACGCTCCAGATCTCATGCCCGTCGCTGGCGGCACGCGCCGAGACCAGCGATTTGGAATCCATCGTGTAGACCACACCGTCGACGACCACCGGCGGCGCCAGCACCTGGGCGTAGCGCGAGGTGCCCTCGCCGATCGTCGTGGTCCAGGCGATCGAGAGATTGTCGGCCAGCGCCGGGTGGCCCATGTCGTGGCTGGGCGTGCCGCCCGCCTCGGGCCAGTCTCGGTTCGGCACCGGCCGCGGCAGCGCGACGGAAACCGACGACAGGCTGGGATCGGGCTCCAGCTGCTTTTCCAGTTCCAGCACCGAGATGCGCTGCCCGGGGAGCTTGCTCTTCTTGCTATCGAACATGCCGCATCCGGCCAGCGCGACCGGCAGGACGAGCGACAGGGCAATCCATCGCGAATGACGCACGGTTAGACTTATCCTTGCTGATGAAGTGCTTGGAGAACCTCCGACGCCCGGGACCGGATCGACTGCGGCGCGTCGGCGTCGTCGGCGAGCTGCTTGTAGAGTTTCTGCGCGCCGTCCTTGTCGCCGGCCTTGAGATCGGCCAGGGCCGAGACCTCCACGGCGCTGAACCGCCAGGGATTGGGCGCGACGGTCAGCTTCTCCACCTTCGACAGCAGCTGATCCTTCGGCGCGGTATCGACCTGCAGCAGCGCCGACTGGATCGTCGCCATGTCGCGATAGGCCTGGTCGACGCCGCCATCCGCGGCGATGGCGTCGAAGCCTGCGACCGCACCCGGTTTGTCGCCCGTCTTGGCCTTGAGCGCGGCGGCGCGGAACCGGGCCATCAGCGCATAGCCGTCGCTGCCGGCGGCGGCCAGCACCTCCAGTTGCGGCACGGCCTTGGGCGCATCGGTCGACGAGAGGATGTCCGCCTCGGTGAACCGCGTGGCGAGGGCCATCTGCTGGTCCCGCTGCCAGGCGCGCCACCGGTCGGCGGCAAATGTGCCGACAACGATCAGCCCCGCCACGGCATAGACCGCCCAGCGATGACGCTGCCAGAGTTGTACGATCCGATCTCGCCGTAGTTCTTCGTCGATTTCCTGAAAGATATCGGTCAAGCATGGACTCCGGCGCGGCGAGGGCGCCGGACCATAGCGAGTCGTGCGGCGCGACGCAAACGCAGCGGGCGCGAGGGCCGCGGGGTTCGTAGGTCCCTCGTCCGGCTGCGGTCTAGCCCGGAGACACTGCCCGGAATGGGTTGTGGATCGTGATCCCGGCGATCACGCTGCCGTGCTGCAGATCCTCGGTCAGCAACTCGTCGCAACCGGCCTCGACGGCCGCGGCGACAATCAGCGCGTCGTAGAAGCCGAGACGATGGCCGCGCGCGATCGTGACGGCGAAGGCGTGGGTCACGGCCGTGAGCGGCCGCACGGGACTGAGGATCGACTCGACGTCATCCAGCGCTTCCTCGACTTCATCCCAGCTGCGACCAAGCTTCTTCTTCAGGACGTTCGTGAACTCGTTGAGCACTTGAACGCTGATGGTCCCACCCTCGGCAATCAGCTCCTGCGCGATTCGGGCACGCGGATCGTCCTGCTGGGCATAGATCAGGATATTCGTGTCGAAGAAGCGGCTCACCGCTCGTTCGCCTCGTCCCGATCGAATCGATAGGGCTCCGGAGCCGACCAGCGGCGGCGGCGGATGCGCGCCAGCGCTTCGTCCCGCCGCGTGTTCCGTTTGACTTCAAGATGCTGTCGTGTCGCCGAGATCACGTCGAGTTCGTCGCCCGGCTTCAGCCCGAGCGCGTCGACAAGGTCGGCAGGCAACCGCACGGCGAGGCTGTTGCCCCATTTCGCGACTCGCATGACGGCCGCCATGATATCCACCGGAGATGTATATCCTACCTGCATCCGCAAGCCGCCGCAACGGCGGCTACGAGACGGCTATCCCGCAGCTTCTTCCGGCGTGCGGGTGGAGAGCGACAGCGCGTGGACGCCGCCGGCGAGTTCGTCCGCCAGAATATCGTGGACCAGCCGCTGCCGTTCGATCCGGGACTTGCCGGCGAAGGCTGCGCTCACGATCTCGACGCGGAAATGGGTCTCGCCGCCGGGCCGCGCCCCGGCATGCCCGGCGTGGCGGGCCGATTCGTCAACGATCGACAAGGCCGACGGAGCCAGCGCGGCCGTCAGCTTCTGCTCGATCCTCGCGGCGATGGACATATCTTATGAGATGGCGATCCCGGGGCGGGTACGTCAAGCGCCGGATCGGCAGGACTCGGCATGGAAGCAGCGCGCCTGCCAGTCTTGTGCGCCACGCGCCCGACTTCCATACTCCCTGCCATGGCTCGCCAGCGCAACGAAGCCCTCGACATAGAGTTCGGTCCACGGCCGATGATCCGGTGCTGCGACCAGCCGGGTTGCAAGTCTGAGGGGCTGTTCCGGGCACCCCGCTCGCGCGATCAGGTAGGCGAGTTGGACAGCTACCACTGGTTCTGCATGGAGCATGTCCGCAGCTACAACGCCGCCTGGAACTACTACGCCGGCATGACCGACGAGCAGGTCGAGAAGGCGGTCCGCAGCGACACCGTCGGCAACCGCCCCACCTGGCCGCTCGGCTGGCGGGTCGGCGGTAGGCGGTGGCGCGATCCGTTGCGCGTCTTCACCGACGAGGCGCCGCATGCGCCGAGGCGCCCCCGGCGGCCTGCCGACGAGGAGCAGGCGATCGAGGCCTTCGGCCTCCAGCCGCCTTTCACCCTGGAAGAGCTGAAGGCGCGGTATAAGATATTGGTGAAACGCCACCACCCCGATACGAATGGCGGCAGCAAGGAATCCGAGGAGCGGCTGAAGGTCATCACCCGCGCCTACGCCTTGCTGAAGAGCCGGTATTTCGGCTGACGCCGCGACCCGACACCGACAGGACTGACAATGCCTCCGACCCCTACCGCCGATCCGGCGCTCGCGCTGCCCGACATCACCGTGTCGGTGCGCCAGACTTTCGGGATCGACACCGACATGCAGGCGCCGGCCTTCTCGATCCCGACCGAGCACGTGCCGGACATCGACGACGCCTACCGCTTCGACCGCGACACGACGATGGCGATCCTGGCCGGGTTCGCCTTCAACCGGCGGGTCATGATCCAAGGCTATCACGGCACCGGCAAGTCGACCCATATCGAGCAGGTTGCGGCGCGGCTCAACTGGCCGTGCCTGCGGATCAACCTCGACAGCCATATCAGCCGCATCGACCTCATCGGCAAGGATGCGATCGTGCTGCGCGACGGCGTCCAGGTGACCGAGTTCCGCGAGGGCATCCTGCCCTGGGCGCTGCAGTCGCCGACCGCGCTCTGCTTCGACGAGTACGATGCCGGCCGGCCGGACGTGATGTTCGTGATCCAGCGCGTGCTCGAGGTCGAGGGCAAGCTGACGCTGCTCGACCAGAACAAGGTGATCCGCCCGCACCCCTCGTTCCGCCTGTTCTCGACCGCGAACACGGTGGGCCTGGGCGACACGACCGGGCTCTATCACGGCACGCAGCAGATCAACCAGGGCCAGATGGACCGCTGGAACATCGTCGCGACACTCAACTACCTGCCGCATGCCGAGGAGGTGGCGATCGTGCTGGCCAAGGCGCCGGGCTTCGACACGGAGGCGGGCCGGAAGACCATCTCGGCCATGGTGTCGCTGGCCGACCTGACGCGCGCCGGCTTCGTCAACGGCGACATCTCGACCGTGATGTCGCCGCGCACCGTGCTGACCTGGGCCGAGAACTCGGTGATCTTCGGCAACGATATCGCCTTCGCCTTCCGCGTCACCTTCCTCAACAAATGCGATGAGATCGAGCGGGCGACGGTGGCGGAATACTACCAGCGCTGCTTCGGCACCGAGCTCAAGGAAACGGGCGTCCGCACCGCCCGGGCGTGAGTATGGCGCGCGTTGCCAGATATATGGCTCCTGGACGGCGGAATGCGCTTCGCTGTTCCGCCCTACGACGTCTTGTAGGGCGGAAAAGCGAAGCGCATTCCGCCATCGGCCGATAGACGCCATGCCCGACCCCGCAACGCCTACCGACAGCTTCAAGCGGGCGACCGCAGCGACGCTGCGCTCGCTGGCCGAGCGCGACGACGTCACCGTCACCTACGCCGCTGAGCCGCCGGGCCTGAGCGGCACCAAGGCGCGGTTGCCGCTGCCGCCGCGCGACCTGCCGGCGGAGACGGCGGCGCAGATCCGCGGCGCTGCCGATTCGATGGCGCTCAGGCTCAGGCTCCACGATGCCGAGATCCATGCCCGGCGCCTGCCGGCAGGCGAGCAGGCACGCGCGGTGTTCGAGGCGGTCGAGCAGGCCCGCGTCGAGGCGATCGGCGCCAATGCCATGGTCGGAGTCGCCGAGAACCTCGCCGCCAACCTGCAGGAACGCTATCGCCGCCAGGGCTTCGACCGGATGGCCGCCGAGCGGCGCGAGCAGGCGCTGCCGGAGGTCGTGCGCCTGCTGGCGCGGGAGGCGATGACCGGCGCCGTGCCGCCGCCGGCGGCGCGGCGGGCCGTCGATTCGTGGCGGCCCGAACTCGAAGGCAAGCTCGCACGCGATCTTGTCGGCCTCAGCCGGCTGATGGGCGACCAGGACGCCTATGCACGGGCGACCCGCCAGCTTATCCGCGACCTCGATCTCGAACTGGGCGAGACGGAAGGCGACAGCGAGAGCGGGGAGGACGAGGGGGAAGACGGCAAGCAGCAGTCCCCAGACGTCGAGTCGCCCTCCGAGATGCCCGGCGCCGAGGGCATGCGCGGCGAGGCCGAATCGGTTCCGGCCGATGCCGAGGGCGCAGAGGATGCCGGCGAGAGCGACGAGAAGGCGGCCGAGCCGATGCCCGGCGCCGAGGACGAATCCGGCACGCCGGGCCGCCCGGGCGTCCGCAAGCGGCACGATTTCGACGCCGAGCCGTCGACCTATCGCGCCTATGCGACCGAGTTCGACGAGGTGGTCGAGGCCGAGGCGCTGTGCGATCCCGACGAGCTGACGCGGCTGCGCTCGCTGCTCGACCAGCAGCTCGCCCACATGCAGGGGATGATCGCCCGGCTCGCCAACCGGCTGCAGCGCCGGCTGATGGCGCGGCAGCGCCGCAGCTGGGAATTCGACCGCGAGGAGGGGCTGCTCGACAGCGCGCGGCTCAGCCGTGTCGTGACCAATCCGATGCAGCCGCTCTCCTACAAGGTGGAGAAGGACACCGAGTTCCGCGACACGGTGGTGACGCTGCTGATCGACAATTCCGGCTCGATGCGGGGCCGGCCGATCAGCGTCGCCGCGATGAGCGCCGACATCCTCGCCCGCACGCTCGAGCGCTGCAACGTCAAGGTCGAGATCCTGGGCTTCACCACCCGCGCCTGGAAGGGCGGTCAGTCGCGCGAGCGCTGGATCGCCGCCGGCAAGCCGGCCAATCCGGGCCGGCTCAACGATCTCCGCCACATCATCTACAAATCGGCCGACGCGCCGTGGCGCCGCGCCCGGCGCTCGCTGGGGCTGATGCTGCGCGAGGGCATCCTCAAGGAAAACATCGACGGCGAGGCGCTGCTCTGGGCGCATGCGCGGCTGGTCGGCCGCCCGGAGCAGCGGCGCATCCTGATGGTGATCTCCGACGGCGCGCCGGTCGACGATTCGACGCTTTCGGTCAATCCCGGGAACTACCTGGAGCGCCATCTCCGGCAGGCGATCGAGTGGATCGAGCGATCCTCGCCGGTGCAGCTGACCGCGATCGGCATCGGCCACGACGTGACGCGCTACTATCGCCGCGCAGTCACGATCGTCGATGCCGAGCAGCTGGGCGGGACGGTCATGGAAAAGCTCGCCGAGCTCTTCGACGAAGCGGAGCCGCGCCGGCGCCAGCGGGCGGCATAGCGGCGGAATGCGCTTCGCTTTTCCGCCCTACGCTCCGATGCCGTAGGGCGGAAAAGCGAAGCGCATTCCGCCATTCCATCAGTCCAGAGCGACCCCGGCCTCGCGGAACACGTCCAGCATCGGACCGAGGTGCCGCTCGTAGTTCTTCCAGCGGCCGACCGAGCTCGTGTAGATCGGCTGGCGGACCTGCCAGGCGCTGAAGGTGCGCACCGACCGCTCGGTTTCATGGAAATCGAGGCAGGCCGGATCCCAATCCAGCCCGAGGAACTCGATCAGGCGGCGCGACTGACCTTCGAGGTCGCCGACCAGCGTCTCGTACTGGATGTCCAGCATACGGAGCGGCAGAAGCTCGCGCCAGAGCCGGGCCGCGCGTTCCGTCTCGATCCAGCGGTGGGCGCAATCGGCGAGATCCGAGCTGAACGGTTGGCCCTTGGCGAATTGCTGCATGAAGCACGAGAGCGCGGCATCTCGCGGGTCTCGGTGGCAGAAGACGATGCGCGCCTCGGGAAAGAGGCACGCGACCAGCCCCAGGGAGAAGACGTTCTCGGGATGCTTGTCGATGATGCGGGCCGCCGTCGGCGCCTTCGAGCGCAGATAGGCGAGATGGCGGGCCGCGATGCCTCGGAGATCGGCCTCCGCCCAGTCGAGGGCAGCCGGCGGCGAGGCCATCAGCGCCTTGGCCATCGCCCGGCTCTCGGACAGCTCGCCGGCGCCGAAGACGAGCTTGTGGCTGGCCGCGATCTGCTCGACCAGCGTCGTGCCGGACCGGAACAGGCCGACGATGAAGACCGGCACCTCGGAGCGCACGCCCCAGCCTCGGCGCGCGGCGAAGAAGTCGTGCGTAAACGTCTCCGCCAGCAGGTCGACCTCTCGCCGGAGCTCGGCGACGTCGAACCGTGCGTCCGCGTCCCGCTCCTCCTCGCGGCACAGCGCGTTGGCCTGGACGTAGCGGGTGAAGGCCTCGTCGTACCGACCGGCATCGTCGAGCCATTTGGCCACGGCGAAGCTCCCCTTGATCCGCTCGGGCCGGCCCGCCTGCGGATCGTCGGCCAGCGCCGCCATGGCCGCCGCCTCGGCCTCGGCACCTGACCCGACCTCGCAGACCGAGAGATTGCGCAGGGCGATGCTGGACGTCGGGTTGAGCTCCAGAGCCCGGCGGAAGCATGCCGCCGCCTCGTCGAACCGGCCGATGCCGCGGTAGAGCGCGCCCAGCCCGTTCCATGGCGCGTCGAGATTCGGCTGAAGCGCGATTGCCTGCCGGAAGGCGGCGATCGCCTCCTCGCTGCGCCCTAGGCTGTCAAGCGCACGTCCCAGCCGGAAATGGGCAAGAGCCAGATCCGGCTGCACCACGATCGCGCGCCGGAAGCAGGCGACGGCGCCCTCGAAATCCTCGCCCGCCTGCAGCAGCCAGCCGAGCCGGTTGTGCGCGGCGGCGAGGCGGGGATCGAGCTCGATCGCGCGGCGCAGGACCGGGATCGCCGCCCTCTTCTGACCGAGTTCGGCCATCGCATTGCCGGCCAGCAGGTGGGTCCGTGCGTCGTTCGGCTGCAGCGCCAGCGCACGCTGTGCGGAAGCCAGCGCGCCCGCATAATCCTTCAGGTCGAAGAGCACGAGGCCGAGATTGGAATGCGCGACGGCTAAACGGGGCATAAGCGCCGCGGCCCGGCCGTAGGCGTCCCGTGCCAGTACCAACCGCCCCTGGAGATGGTTGGCGCGGCCCAGCGCGAAGTGTCCGAGGGCGAGGTCCGGCTCGTAGCGCAGCGCCTCGTCGATCAGCTTCCGCGCCGCCTCGGCGTCGGCTCGCCCGAGCGCGAACTCCGCCAGCATGAGGAGCGCGGTCGCATTGCGCGGCTCCTGCTGCAGGACGGTGCGACAGGCGGCCTCGGCCCCGGCCACGTCACCGGTGCCGTGCAGACGCACCGCCTCATCGAGTCGCGGGTCACGGCCGATGGTAGCCTTTGCCTGATGTGATACGGCCGGCGCCGCCCGCTGTGTGGTCTCGGTCATCGATGGCCGCCGTGATACCCGCGCGGCGGCCTCAACTCAACCCGCGGCACGAAAAAGGGCGGCGGGCTCCGCGGAGCCCGCCGCCCGATCGTTAGTTCAATCCGCTCGCGTTACGGATTGCTGGGCGACTGCGGCGTGCCGGCGAGCGCCGTTCCCTGCGGCAGCTTCAGGAAGTTCGCCACCTGCGGGGTGCCGACGCCGAGCACCTCGCTGTACTCGCCCTGCTTGGACTTGTACTTGCCGTTAAAGCCGGGAATGAAGCGATGGTAGAATTGCTTCTTGTCCGGTGCATGGACGCCGCCGGCAGCCGTCTGGGCCGCGGCAAGCGCATAGATGTACTTGTTGACGTTGCCTTGGCGACCGTTCTTCTGGACCAGCAGCGCGACCGCGCCGGCAAACTCGGGCGAGGATGCGCTGGTGCCGATCAGCCCGTAATACCCGCCCGCGATCACGGTGATGACATAGCTGTCGCCGGCCTGGCACTCCCCGGCGATGCCGCCGGGGCAACCCCCCATGTGCATGGAGATGTCGGGCACCGTGCGCATGGGCGAACCGGTCACGACGGCGGTCTGGTAGCCGGGCTTCGCGAAGATGACGCTGTGGCCGCCGCCCGAGCCCCAGGTGCCGCCGCTCATGTTCCCGCCATCCGTACTGTTGACGAACGAGAAATACGGGAACGCGATCAGCGGATCGCCGAGGGCGAGCTCGTAATCGTAGATCGAATCCAGGGTCAGGGTGTTGGTGCTTGTGTCGATGGAGTTGATCGTCTCCAGATTGGTGCCGCCGACGCCCGTGATATTCGGGTAGGAAGCGGGGGTCTCGACGCAGGGAATGAACGTGCCGTCAGAATTGTTCGCCGCGGTGAAGCTCGCCAGATCCTGGCAGGCCGTAGCACCTTCGTCGCCGGAGCTGGCGAGGAAGGTCTGGCCCTGCACGTTGCCCTGCTTCAACAGCTTGTTCAGCTGTTTGTCGTAGCTCGTCTGGCTGGTGCCGCCGTTATAGGGCGCTGTGTCGAACAGCTCGCCGCCGCCGAACGACGAGCTTTGCACGTCGACGGTGTTATCCATGACAATCTGCTGGTAACCCTTCAGAATCTCCGCGCCGCTCAGATCCGGGATGACGTAAAGCAGTCCCGCCGCGCCCGGGGCCGACCCGAGCGACATCTGCGTGTCGAGCGAGGCCTCCGCCGCGGCGGAGTTGGAACTGGAGAAGGTCGTCGAGGCGCCGTCCACCGATTCCATGGTGAACTGTGGGCTCGGAATCGACGTTCCGCTCTGGGCCGTTACGAAATTCTCGCCGCTCATCAGCAGATCGAGGTCGCTCTGGTTTGCCGCCGAGGACATCAGCAGGCCGATGGTGACCCCAGTGCCGTTCTCGACCGAGATCGCCGGATAGGCGTAGGCCTGCTTCAGGTCGTCGAAATAGAAGCCGGCGC
>Ga0070731_10003574_pt1 | contig 13923 bp, 8 predicted proteins | sample Coa_R1_2_FD_66448 | JGI IMG/M metagenome (GOLD analysis project Ga0070731, IMG submission 66448) | Surface soil microbial communities from Centralia Pennsylvania, which are recovering from an underground coalmine fire - Coalmine... | ecosystem: Environmental > Terrestrial > Soil > Unclassified ... | reverse complement strand
GCATAACTGTTTTGTTCTGTATTGACCCGGATTGATCTGAAGAAATTTGCCTTGGCCGCGGGAAAATCTCCTTTTACCAAATAGGCGTTGCCCATGGAATTCAGACCGTCACCCTCAAACATCTTAAAACCGCTTTCCTCTGCAAATTGGACACACTTTTGCAGGCAGCTGAGCGCCGAATCTATCTGATCATGGGACAGGTAATAGGCCCCAAGTTCAGTATAGATCTGGGCCTGGGCAGATTTGTCATGGTTTTCCTGTGCCACTTTTTTACCTTTCGACAGCTCAGCGAATTCCTTTTCACTGTACCCCGCATTATGGTAGAGTGTTGCCAGGTCAAAATGCAATTGGGCAAGGAAAATAAGCCGGGCAATATGCGGGTCTTTTTCGGCTGAGAACCTGGCGACGCCCCATGCGCTCTTTTCACTGAGTGGATCTTCGGCGATTTCAATACCTTCTAGAAATCTTCTCAAAGCCTCCGGATAATTACCGAGTCGCCAGAGCAAATAGGCTGAATTGTCCAGCGCGTCGCACTCCCAGATTTTCAGATTAAATTTCCGGGATAAATTAAGCTCCTGGTCCAAGAAATAAAAAGCGCTATCCCTTTTACTCTCCGCTAAATAAAAAGCCAACTCATGGTAAGCCGCCATCCGTACCGTGTCATTGGTAATGCCCGGAAAAGCCTTTTCCAGACTATCGTATTGATTTTCATCAGGCAAATGATAGAATGCATATTGCTGGCTAAAAAGTAAAATCGGCAGTAATTGAAATAGGGTTATCTTAAAAAATGACTTCATTCGCTTCGGTTTAGTTAACTGGGAATTGAATCACAAACTCTGTAAACTCCCCCTCCTCGGTGTTTACATTTATTTCCCCCCCGTGTGCTTTCACTATATCATAACTCAAACTCAATCCTAGCCCTGTTCCCTGCCCGGTTGGCTTTGTAGTGAAAAAGGGTTGGAAGATCTTATCAATGATCTTCTGAGGGATTCCAATGCCATTATCCTTAATAGTTATGGTCACAAATTCGCCGGCCTTCGCTGTAGAAACTGAAACAGAGGGCGTATACCCATTTGTTTCAATTCTCTTCCTTTCGGTCACCGCATAAAAGGCATTATTGAATAGATTAACGAAAACCCTTACCATATCCTGCGGAACAAATTGGAATTTTGCAATTGACTTGTCAAAGTCCGTGTTGATTTGAACATCAAATGACTTTTCCTTTGCTCTTATGTTGTGATAACTGAGTTTAAGGCATTCTTCGATGACAGCATTGATGTCCGTTAAGACTTTTTCACCGGCACCTACCCGACTATGCAGAAGCATCCCCTTTACTATACCATCAGCTCGTTTGCCATGCAGAAGTATTTTATTTTCATTTTCTCCAATGTTGTTCGATATAGAAATGGCATCCATGACATTTCCAGATTGTAACTCAGCTTTCATCTCGTCTATTAGTTCTTTGTTCACTTCTGAAAAATTATTAATGAAGTTGAGTGGGTTTTGGATCTCATGTGCAATACCAGCAGTCAATTCACCCAGGGAAGCCATTTTTTCCTTTTGTATCAGTTGGGTTTGTGTGGCTTTGAGATCGTCATAAGCCATTTCAATTTTAACCTTCGCTTTCCTTTGTTGCCTGTTGTTGCGATATAAAAGCAGTGCAACTATTAAGAACGTGGCGAGTCCGCCGATAAGCGCATTGAATTTTAATTGGGTGTGCGCTTGCTCTTTGGCCTCTGCGATTTCCTCCTGTCGCGTGCGTTCATCGAAGGCAAGACCCAAGAGTTCTCTTGACTTTTCCTGACTGAACAGACTGTCTTTGGCCACAATGGCAGCAGACTGGTAGGTGAAGGCGCTGTCGAAAAGGTGGAGGGAGGCATAATAGTTTGCCAAGAAATTACATGCATCCATCAGCCTTTGGGTAAAACCCGCAGTTTGTGCAATCGATAGTGAAAGCTTTGCATAATACAAGCTTGAATCAGCCTTACCTGTTTTTCGGAACAGCGTTGCCATACCCAGATAGGTTTCGCAGAAGTTGTCATCATCTCCTGACTCTCTGAGATAAGGAATACCAGACCGGTAATTATTCAAGGCCTCTGCATCCCGGCCCATTTTCGAATAGATGTTGCCAAAGTCATTCAATGCAGTACCTGTTAGACCCCCATTCTTTATATGTCGGGCAACGGTATAGCCGAGGTTAGTATAATAGTTCCCCGAATCCAGAATGTTCAGTTTTTCATACACGTCACCAATGTTAAGTGATTCAATTGCAATATTCTCTGGACTGTTGAGTCGTTTATGAAGCACTAATGCCTTTAAAAAGTAATCAAGGGACTGCCGGTAATCCGCTAGCATGGCGTATACTGTACCTATATTTCCGAGGATGGCAGCAATTGCAACTTCCTCATTAATGGATTCTGCTTTTTTCAGTGCTTCAAGGAAAAACCCTAGAGCCCTGGGGTATTTGCCTATAATACGAAACGCATTCCCAATATCATTTAAACACCTGATTTCGTCGTATACAACTCCGGACTTCTTTGCCAAGGAAAGCCCCTGCTGCGCCAATAACAACGCGGTATCAGGTTTTGATTTACAAAATGCATCACTCAATAAAATATACAGATTTGCACGGCCGGTTTCATCTTTTTCAGTCTGCAATAGCTTTTGCAAGCTGTCAATTTCTCGATTTTGGGCATGTGCAAAGCTTTGCAATAATAGCAAGAAGACGAGGCTGTAAAAAAATCCTTTCATAAACAAAGAATTGATGTTGATATCTTATCAAGCTCAATAGTCGCAGCTGGGATGTGGTATATATAAATGGTAGAGTCTTGGAAAAAAGCATATGAAATGGAAGATATCTGAAATAAGATAAAGTAAGTTAAAAACCTCATAATGGGAAAGACGTCTATTGCCAGCTAATTTGGTTCACAGCAAAAAGGTATGCAATCTCTTTCCAATGTTAAAATCTGTCCGTCTGTTTAACAAATTAGCACCAAAAAATAAATCCCGAATGTCTATCCAAATGATTTGAAGTCACGCAAATTGTATTTTGAAAAACTAAAGATAGTTTGGTCAATGATTTCTTGGTCGGTCACGATTAGTACAATTTGGTTGAATCATGCACATCTGAAGCCGGATAAACAAGTTGATTAGCGACCAGGGGCGGGTTTTTACCAAGCCCGTTCATCGCTTGTTAGCCGAAGCGTTCATCCCTAATCCGTCCCATTTGCCCTATGTTAATCACCGTAACGGCGATAAGTTGGATAACAGTCTTGGCAACCTTGAATGGGTGACACATTCTCAAAATATCCGCCATGCCTATAACCTTGGGCTACTTCAAACCGTTAGTACCCGGAAACTCGTGTTTGATAAATGTACCGGGCGAAAGTTCCAGAGTGCAAGGCAGGCAGCGGATTATTATCAGATTCCGTACAGCACCTGCAAAAACTACCTCAATGGAAACCGGCTGAACCGGACTTGTCTGGAATATGCCGCTTAGAGGAGCTTTTTCATGTCCTCTGCGATTTTCAGTTCTGTCACCTTGGAGTAGATCTGGGTCGTGGACAGCTTTTTATGCCCCATCATTCGGGAAACAGTGACGATATCAACGCCCTTTTCCAGGGTGATAGTAGTCGCGAATGTATGCCTGGCAAGGTGGACAGAAATGCGTTTTTCTATCCCGCAAATGGTTGCCACTTCTTTGAGATACTTGTTCAGATTTTGATTGGAAATTACAGGTAGTAGCCGGTGTTCATTATTCGTTCGTGAAAACTCATAATATCTTTCCAAAATCATTTTCGAGATGGGTAAAATTGGAACGATAGAGCGCGTCTTTGTTTTGGTGCGGTGGATTTTTATCCATTCTATTCCATTACTGAAGATTTCAACATTTAGGCGATTAAGCTTTACAACATCGGCATAAGCAAGACCAGTGTAACAACAGAAGATGAAGACGTCCCTAGTCTGTTCAAGCCTTTTACTGGGAAGTGCAATGTTTTGAATGGTTGTCACTTCAGCAAAGGTCAAATAACCACGGTCGGTTTCATTCAACTTCAGCGGATAGTTAACAAAGGGGTCTTTTTCCATCCATTCGTTCTGGAGACAAACCCTAATCAAGTGTCTAAGTTGCTGCATGTTTTTTGTTACTGCGTTATTTTTGAGCTTTTCCACGGTACGCATGTGAAGATCAAAATCAGATAAGAATCGACGATTTACTTCAAAAAGAGGAATGTAAGATCTCTGAACCGCTTCTTCGAGAAAACGCTTCGTCTTTCTGGCGAGAGTTTCATACTTTTTTTGCAGTGCTAAGGCTGATATCGTGCCCGGCTCTTGCTCTTAAGTTCACCAGATGATACCCAATGGCGCCTAATAGAGTAGTGGCTTGAGTATTCTTGGACATGATGATGTCACGTATCACCGCGAGATCAACTGAAGTATTTTTCTCTGAGGTTTTATGGAATGCAGTCCTGGCAGCCATGCTTAAGGCTAATAAATGACTGTTATATTCCTTGATCAATTGAGAACTTCCCTTTACCCTCTGCTTGATTTGGTCCCAAGTATTAGGTTCAATGTACAGGTTCGTGGAAAATGAAATTCTTTTTCCATTAAGCGAGATGCGCATCATGATTGGAACGGTACCTTTTTTATTCAAGCGTGACCTGTATAACCAGAATAATATTTTCATATCGCAGTGATTTAAAGTTTGTTGTTTGAGAAAGAGGTAGCACGAAAATGTAGCCCGAATGGAGCTATCATCTAAGGAAGCTGTAATCGTCACTCAGCAAGCATTTGGCGATTTCAGGATTCATATACTTAATGGGGAGAGTGTGACCTGAAAAGAGACCTTTTGAATTAGAAATCGTTATGAATTGCCTTAAAACAAAAGCTGCTCAAAGATGAAATTTGAACAGCTTTACCCAAGATGTAGCGAGGGAGGGAGTTGAACCCTCGACCTCCGGGTTATGAATCCGACGCTCTTACCAACTGAGCTACCTCGCCGAAGGCGTGCAAAGATAGAAAACTCGTCCGAGATTTGATCTGTTCTTGAAGGATGTGAAAATTTCTGATAATGAGCTGAAATTTCATAAATTTCATTAATGAAAAAGCACATTTTGCTTGCGTATGGAACATTATTGTCCTTCTGCTTTTTAGCGGCCCAGACGGGCCACGACAGTGCATACTATCAATCGTATAAGGGCTCGATTATTACCAGGGTTTACTTTTCCCGGAAATATGACATATTCAAACTCACTCCCCATGATCCAAGCCTTCCTGCAATGAGCTATCATGCCAATACAACCCTTAGCCTTGGGCTGGGTTTGACTTACCGATCGCTATCCTTCAGCTTTTCTAAAGAACTCAGTTTTCTGAAATCCCAGGAACGAAAGGGGGCGACCAATGCCACTGACCTTCAACTCCATCTTTATAAACAAAAGTGGACTATCGATGCCGTGGGAGAATTTTATAAAGGTTATTACCTCCGCCCTGACGGCTTGGCGGCACCCGATGGCCAAAGTTTTTATTTGCGTCCCGATTTGGGTGTTCAATTAGTCGGCCTCGCCGCTTATCGCGTTTTAAATGATCAGCGGTTTTCATATGGAGCCGGGCTTTCACAAAATGCCTGGCAAAAAAAATCAGCTGGTTCTTTTCTCGTTGGTGGAGAGGCGTTTTACCTCGCAACCAATGCCGACAGCTCCTTTGTCCCGGCAACAGTAGATTCAGCGTTTGCATCGCAAAATGTTCGAAAACTTCATTTATTTGAAATCGGGCCAGGCGTTGGGTATGCTTATACACTGGTTATTCGAGAATATTTTTTCCTTCTTGGATCGGTCAACGTCGATTTTAATCTACATTTTGCACGCGAATTGGGCAATGATATTTCAAGTGACAAGATTGGGTTTACTCCAAACTTTATTTTCAGGGTAGGAGCTGGCTATAACTTAAGTCGCTGGGGACTAAATCTCACCTGGATGTGGAGTTCAGTCAATGCGACAGGGGGCTTCTCGAATTATAAATATAATGTAACAGCAGGCAATTATCGGTTGATTTACTTTCGGCGAGTCGCTATCAATAGACGCATGAAAAGAATTTTAAGACCAACAGATTGATAATTGTCATCCAGGAAATATCAACCGAAGGAGTCAATATACCTTTCTGAATTCAAAAAAAGGCTGACTTTGCCAACGCTTTGAAAATAATAGATCTTTAAGCAAAATAGTCCAGCAATGAAAACAAGTACTCTTTTATTATTCTCGCTCGTTGCAATTCTTCATTCGGCCAACGCGCAACCGATAACGGCCTCGCAACTAATGGGAACCTGGGATCAGGCTGGTAAAAGCAGCCATGTGCCTTCGATGATTTTTGTCGACACAGCCAAAGTGAAATTCTCTTATAAAGGACACTCTGGTACATCTAAGTCATATTACTACATCATAAAAAATTCTAATGTACCGACTATTCTGACAGTAGACTACAAGGCGAATCACCGCAAACATCGCAATGAATATTTAATTCAGCTTGTCGCAAATGATACAATGAAATTGCAAGTCTTGCACAAAAAAGACGCTCGGGATCACTTTAACGAGGATAATCCGAACAAGATTTACACACTTGTTCGCAGGAACTAATATAGGTTCAAGAGATTGTTATTTTGAAAAATCCCCGGCATAGACAAATGTTATTTTTTCCGTACCGACATATTTTCTGAATACGGCATTTACACGATCGAGCGTTAATTTACGCGCGTTATCTTCATATTCAGTAAAAAACTCCAGGTCCTTGCCCTGGCTCATATATGAACTCAGTCGGGATGCTATACTTTGGTCAAATCCAAGCTGTGTTTTCCTGGAAGCGAGCCAGCTCGACACTGATTTTTTCATTTCATCTTCGTTGAACCCATCTTTTAGCGCCGTGGTAATTACATCCCGAAGGGCACTGTCGAGGCGGTTTTTGTAAATCGGATTAAAAATCGCATATACGAACCAACTGGAAGAAGGGTACTTATAATTAAAATTAAGTGCCGAACCCGCGCCGTAGCTCATTCCTTCAGATTCTCGTAATCTTTTTGGGATACGGGAAGATAGAAAAGCTCCACCACCGAGCATTTCGTTTGCAATGTCAAGTGCTACGAAGTCAGGATCGCTTTGTTTAAGCGGCAAATTGATTGAGCCCAGGCAAATCGCATTTGTCTTGTCCTTGATATTGATATCATCCATACTTCCGCTAACATTGAAATACTTTTCCTCAATCTCTGTATACGGGTTTTTGCAGTTAAAATCAGCGAAGGCCTTTTCTAAGTAGGATTGTATCGAGGATGGATCGAATGAGCCAACCACAGCTGCAAAAGCATGATTGCTTCCGTAGAAACTTCCGTAGAAATTTTTCAAATCCTCGCACGAAACTTTTTGCAGGTCATCCAGGCCTTCATCTATGCTTTCCTGATGAAGTGGATGGTCCTTCGGATACGGCGACATTTTATTGTTTAGGGCAGCGAACGCAACAAATTGTGGGTCGGTCCGGTCTTTTTCATATTCACCCTTCATATCAAGAACCATTTTGTCAAATTCATTTTTGTCAAAGGAAGGGTGACGAAGAATATCGGTTAACATGCCGAAGGCAGCGTTTAAGTCATCTTTGTCGGTGGTCACACTAATGCTTACTGTTCCTCCCGAGCCGTTGATATTGATGTTGGTCTTGATTTTGTTCAGCGAGTCATTGATATCTTTTTTACTCAAGGTGGTTGTTCCGTTCTTTAACATTCGCGCGGTCAGGCTAGGAATTAGGTTTTTGCCAGTGAGGCTTTTCTCGTCCCCGATTTGCAAAATCATGCTGATATAGACCTTATCCCCTTTGGACGGCTTTTTAAGGAGCGCATATTTCATTCCGTCAGACAGTGCTCCATAATGAGTATTTTTCTTGATATTGGAAATGCTGGCTTCAAAGGTCTCTGTTTGAATCCGTGTTGCCCTTCCTTTATAACCTTTAACCAGGGTGGACGCATCCGGTCGCTCGGATACTACTGTGCGCTCCGCATTTTTTTCGGGAATGAATACGCCGACTGTCCGGTTACTCGGAAGATAATACTTTCGCAATGCTGTTTGCACGTCAGCTAAACTGAGCTTTTCAAGTCGATCGCGGTATATATAAAACAATCTCCAGTCACCTGATCCTATTATTTCGGCAAGCTGTATACAGAAATTGACGGTATTGTCCTGCAGATCTTTTACCCGTTTTAGAAGCGCATTCTTCGCCCTGTCAAGATCTTCCTGTGTGACAGTATAGGTAGGGAGGCTGTTGGCAGCAGCGATGAACGCACTCTTGGCGCTATCGACACTTTTATTTTTAGGCACGCTGCAGCTATAGTAGGAGAAGCCAGGATCGTAAAGTTGAAGCACCTCGCTGGAAACTCTCGTGGCCAATTTCGTTTCCACAAGCGCCTTATAAAAAACTCCCGATGGATCATTTGTCAGGATATTCTCAATCGCTTTATTGGCAGCAAAATCCTGATCTGAATATGAAGGAGTATGGTATGCCAGACCGATAAATGAAATTTCCCCGTTCCTTCTCAACTCTACTGAACGTTCACCATCCTGAGCTGGCTCGACAGTATAAGGAGGAATTATGATACGCGTAGGCCTGCGGATGCCTCCAAAATATTTTTCGATCCGCTGCAATGTATTTTTTTCATCAAATTTTCCACCTACTATAAGCGTAGCGTTGTCAGGCTGGTAATATTTTTGATAAAAAACTTTCAAGCTGCTTATAGGGACGCGTTCAATGTCCTCTTTGCTGCCAATCGTTGATTTACCATAGTTATGCCAGAGGTACATCGTGGAAATTACCCTTTCTGAAAGAATATTGTCAGGGTAGTTTTCATCGGACTCAAATTCATTTCTAACTACGGTAAATTCTTTCTGGAGGTCTTCGTTTTTCATAAGGGAATTCACCATACGATCAGACTCCATATCGAGAGCCCAATTAAGATTACTATCGGTTGCAGGAAGTATCTCAAAGTAGTCAGTACGGTCGTACCAGGTCGTTCCATTGGCAGAAGCGCCTTTATCGGCAATGGTCTGTTTAATGTTGGTAAATTTCTTTGAGCCTTTGAACATCATATGCTCAAGAAGATGGGCCATGCCGGTTTCGCCATAGCCTTCATGTCGTGACCCTACGTGGTAAACCACGTTGACGACTACATTTGTCTGTGCCACATCCGGTACAAGCAAAACCTGTAGACCATTGGCAAGTTGATATTCATTTACTCCCTCAACCGAAGTGATAAATGAGGGTTGGGCACCGATTGTCGCTTTTTGAGCTTGCGCTGTAGCCATCTGCCATGTAGCAACAATGCAAAAAAGGATAAGCTTTTTCATAACCTTGATAATTATTGCGAGAATTTACAATTATTTTCGATCGTTCACATAATTGCCACCATTAAGGCAGCGAATTCTCAAACAGAGCTTGTTTCCATATAACTGCTCACAGGTTCGCAAGTGCAAACCAGGTGCCTGTCGCCAAAAGTATTATTGACTCGCCCAGTGCTTGGCCAGAATTTGTTTTCCCTTGTAAATGGGAGCGGGAACGCTGCCGATTCACGAGAATAGCTATGCGGCCACTCGTTCCCACAAACGACTTGCTGTGTATGAGGTGCACTTTTCAGCGGATTGTCCGACTTATCCAATCTGCCCTCTTCGATAGACTTAATTTCGAAGTAGATGGCGATCATCGCATCGCAGAAGCGGTCCAATTCGTCTTTGTCTTCACTTTCAGTTGGTTCCACCATGATGGTGCCAGGCACCGGGAAGCTCAATGTCGGCGCATGGAAACCATAATCCATGAGTCTTTTTGCGACGTCTTCCGCTTCGATACCGGCATTAGACTTGAATGGCCTGAGATCAACAATAAACTCATGTGCACACGTCCCATTTAACCCGGTATATAATATCTTGTAATATTTTTCCAGCCTAGACTTCATATAATTGGCATTTAGGATGGCATATCGCGTGGCCTGGGTAATTCCGTTATGCCCTAACATCTTGATATACCCGTAGCTGATCAAAAGTATGCTTGCAGAACCAAACGGAGCCGAGCTAACGGCGTGACGATTCACTGTTCCATTTTCTTCATGCGATCGGTTTATATAAGCATGCCCCGGCAAATAAGGTTTCAGCTTTTCATTTACGCAAATAGGACCCATCCCAGGTCCGCCTCCTCCGTGAGGTATTGCAAAGGTTTTGTGCAGGTTAAGGTGGCAGACGTCGGCGCCGATCTTGCCTGGAGTTGTCAGGCCGACCTGTGCGTTCATATTGGCACCATCCATGTACACCAGGCCTCCATGGTCGTGCACGATACGACAAATCGCAGAAATACTTTCTTCGAATACACCATGGGTCGAGGGGTAAGTGACCATCAGGCCGGCCAGGTCATTCTTGAATTGGTTTGATTTTAATTCCAGGTCACCTACGTCAATGTGGCCGTCATCGTCGCTCTTAACAACCACAACTTTCATTCCTGCCATTACAGCACTTGCCGGATTCGTGCCGTGCGCTGAAATGGGAATCAGCATGACATTGCGGTGCGATTCATTTCTTGCAGCATGGTATTCGCGAATGGCGAGCAAGCCTGAAAATTCTCCCTGTGCTCCGCTATTGGGCTGCAAGGAAGTTGCGGCAAAACCAGTAATCTCACTGAGGAATCGCTCTAATTCTATCAAAATTTGCCGATACCCTAACCATTGATCCGGCGGCGCAAATGGATGCAGCTGGCTGAATTCAGGCCAGCTTATCGGTATGAGTTCTGAGGCTGCATTGAGTTTCATTGTGCATGAACCCAGCGAGATCATCGAGGTATTTAGCGCGAGATCCTTGTTTTCAAGGCTTTTGATATACCGCATCATCTCTGTCTCGCTGTGGTGCTTATTGAAAACCGGGTGCGTTAAATACGGGGTAGCCCTTCGCAATGCCCCCGACCCAAATTCCATATCGGCATCCTCGTCAACGAGGAGCAAAAATGCGCCGGGTTCTTTTTCGAGATATGTGCTAAAGATGGCGTCAAGGTTCTGTACAGTATCTTTTATCGAGGCCGTCGCCAGTTCGTCAACCGCCAGACTGATTTTCCCATCAGGGTGATACATAAAATTCGCGAGATTATCTTCAGCAATCTTTTTGAATCGGCCCACGTTGTCGACTTCGAAAGTGATTGTATCAAAAAAAACCCGGTTGATCTGCGCTATACCGTTTACTTTGAGCGCCCGACTAATAGCTATAGCCAACAAGTGAATCCGGAGTGCAATTCCCTTTATCCCTTTCGGACCGTGGTAAACCGCATACATCGCCGCCATATTAGCGAGAAGCGCTTGTGCCGTACAAATGTTGGAGGTGGCCTTCTCTCTCTTTATATGCTGCTCGCGGGTTTGCAAGGCCATGCGGAGCGCACGATTACCCTGGGCGTCAACACTGACGCCGATAATTCGGCCAGGTATAAATCGCTTGAACTCATCTTTTGTCGCAAAAAAAGCTGCGTGCGGGCCGCCAAATCCCATCGGAACGCCAAGGCGCTGGGTTGACCCGATTGCAACGTCTGCTCCCAATTCCCCTGGCGGGGTGAATAGCGTTACTGCAAGCAAGTCGGTGGCCATTGCCACAAATCCTCCGAATGCATGTACCTGGTTTGCAAATTCCCGATAATCATTAACTGACCCGTGCTTATCGGGATATTGAATCAGGGCGCCAAAAAAAGTCCCGTCCAATTTTTCATGAAGATAATCGCCTGTAACAACCTCAATCGCCAAGGGTGCAGCGCGGGTTTGTAGAACGTCCATTGTCTGACGATACACATGACGTTCGACAAAGAATTTAGAAGCTGCCGGTTTATCTACATCCTTATTTCGCAGATGAAAAAACATGGTCATCGCTTCTGCCGCCGCATTTCCTTCATCAAGCAATGAAGCGTTTGCAAGGGGTAGACCAGTCAAATCGCTAACCATCGTCTGAAAGTTCAATAAACTTTCAAGCCTTCCCTGGGCTATTTCCGCCTGGTATGGCGTGTATTGTGTATACCATCCCGGATTTTCAAAAATGTTTCTGGCGATCACATTGGGAGTAATTGTGCCATAATATCCCTGTCCCAGGTAGGATGTAAAAATCTTGTTTTTGGACGCAATTCGTTTCAAATTCTTTAAATACTGATATTCACTTTCTGCTGCGGGAAGACGCAACTGAGCATGGGTGCGTATGGAGGCCGGTAACGTTTTGTCAATGAGTTCGTCAATTGTAGACACTTGCAATTCACTGAGCATCTGCTCTGTTTCCAGTTGGTTAGGTCCTATATGGCGCTCGCAAAATTCATTTGCCTGCTGTTCGAATAAATTCATACTTAAATTCCTTGGTTGTGCTTTTTTGAAATGGCAAATTTACAATTATGATAGCAAATTAATCCGCTAACAAAATACCCGGATCCCGAATCGCATTTTGCTCCATTCGAAATTCGAATATTCGGATGAGGATGAGCGGGTTGCGGTAAATTTCGACCGTGGCAGGAAAGTGCTAAGTTTCGATAATGCAATGGGTTCATTCAGCCGATTGGCAGGCCACCAATAAATGGAAGGATCTTCGACAGGCGCGAAAAAAACGCTTTTATTTTGCAAATTGCAGTATGATTATCGCAGATTTTCGTTCGGACACGCTTACACGCCCCAGCCCCGCCATGATGAAGGCGATGGCGAGTGCAGAGGTAGGCGATGACGTGTTTGAAGAAGATCCAACCGTCAACCGCCTTGAAATCCTTGCCGCGTCAAAATTCGGGATGGAAGCGTCTATTTTTTGTGCGAGTGGGACTATGTCCAACCAGATAGCTGTCAAAGCGCACACCCAGCCAGGCGACGAGGTCATTTGCGCAATAAATGCACATGTATATATTTACGAGGGTGGGGGAATTGCGTTTAATTCAGGATCACAGTGCACGCCATTAATTTCAGACAGGGGAAGGATCAATGCCACGCAGATAAGTCTCGCAATAAATCCCGATGATGTGCATAAAGCAAGGACCTCTCTTGTGTGCCTTGAAAATACGTCCAATCGTGGAGGGGGAAGTTGCTATCAAATGAGCGATATTAAAAGCATCCGGGCAGTTTGTGATGATCAAAACTTGGCACTCCACCTTGATGGTGCAAGGCTATTTAATGCCCTGATTGCAAAAAAGGAAAGCGCCGAGGAGTATGGCAGGATTTTCGACAGCATTTCTGTATGCCTCAATAAGGGTTTGGGATGTCCAATTGGAAGTTTATTGCTGGGCAAAAAAGAATTTATTCGACAGGCACGCAGGATACGCAAGGTTTTTGGTGGTGGGATGCGCCAGGCCGGATTCATGGCGGCTTGCGGTATTTATGCGCTTGAAAATAATGTTGAAAGGCTGGCCATTGATCATATGCGCGCCAGCCAGATAGCCGAAGTAATCAGCAGCAAAAGTTTTACAAAATGCGTGATGCCTGTTGAAACTAACATTGTGATCCTGGAAACAACAAGCGAATTTCCTGCTCAATATGTCAGCGAGTGTCTGGCTAAGAAAGGTGTGCGAACGATCGCCATTGCATCAAATCAATTGCGATTCGTCACACATTTAGATATTACCGATGCCATGATGAATCACTCGCTCGAGATAATAAGAGACTTCAAGTAAATAATTAGAAATTGAGTATAATCAATTTATTTTCTGTATAGAATGATATAAAAGAATGTGTTTATGTTTCCCAATATCGATCCCGTTCAGACCAAAACCTGGTCTCAACTCCAATTTCACTTTAAGGACATCGCCAAAAATTTGAAAATAAGTGACCTATTCCAGTCAGAATCAGCTCGCTTCAAAAATTTTTCCCTTCAATTTGACGATTTACTTTTTGACTTTTCGAAAAACCTAATATCCGGAGAA
>Ga0070731_10003573_pt1 | contig 13924 bp, 11 predicted proteins | sample Coa_R1_2_FD_66448 | JGI IMG/M metagenome (GOLD analysis project Ga0070731, IMG submission 66448) | Surface soil microbial communities from Centralia Pennsylvania, which are recovering from an underground coalmine fire - Coalmine... | ecosystem: Environmental > Terrestrial > Soil > Unclassified ... | reverse complement strand
AGTGACGGGGTGGACGTTGTTTTGCTCCGAATCCACCTATACTCGGTGCCGTCGCCCGGCAACTGTCCGGTGCGTGCTCGCTGGTGGCCCGATCCTCTCCTCTGGTTGCAAGTGTGCAAGAGAGATCGGAGCTTTCGTGCCTTTACCATCCACCCCTACCGTCCTCGAGCGACCCGTAAGGACGTTCGACCGCTTCGAGTTGCCAACACCACTCGTGCAGGTGCTCGAGCGCCGCGGCATCTCTGTGCCACTCCCCATTCAGGAAGCGACTTTGCCCGACGCGCTCGCTGGACGCGATGTCTGTGGCAAGGCGCCAACAGGATCAGGCAAGACCTTGGCGTTTGCGTTGCCCTTGGCGGCGAACCTCGAGCGCGGCCGGCCCGGGCGACCCCGTGGCCTTGTCCTCGCCCCCACCCGGGAGCTCGCTTTCCAGATCGCCGGCGAGCTCACGCAGCTCGCCCGTACCCGGGGGCTCCGAGTCCACGCCTTCTACGGAGGGGTGGGCTTCGGGGATCAGCTACGAGCCCTCCGCCGGGGGGTGGACATTGCCGTTGGATGCCCGGGCCGCCTGACCGATTTAGTGCGGAGCAAACACCTCGACCTCGGCGACGCCGACATGGTCGTCGTGGACGAGGCCGATCGCATGGCCGACATGGGGTTCCTCCCGGACGTCCGGCGCCTCCTGGATGCAACGAACTCGCAGCGCCAGACGCTCTTATTCTCGGCCACCCTCGACGGCGCCGTGGATGTGCTGGTGCGTCACTACCAGCGCAACCCAGTGCGACACGAGGTCGAGCCCGAGGAATCGGAGGTAGGACGGATGGTCCATCGGGTCCAACATGTGTCTGCTCCGGATCGGCCCGCACGGTGTGCCGAGATCGTTCGAGTCGAGGGAGCGAGCGTGGTGTTTGTGCGCACCCGCCATGGTGCTGATCGCCTGGCCAGGCAGCTGGAAACCCAAGGTATCTCGGCGGCGGCCATCCACGGCGATCGGAGCCAGGCCCAGCGGGACCGGGCGCTGGCCGCCTTTAAGAGTGGAAAGGTGCGGGCGCTGGTGGCTACTGACGTGGCGGCACGAGGTATCCATGTCAACGATGTCGACTGCGTCGTTCACTACGACCCACCAACAGACCCGAAGGACTATGTCCATCGTTCGGGTCGCACCGCCCGGGCTGGCGCGTCTGGGACGGTCGTTACCTTGGTTACGCCACAACAACGAAGCGCGATCGAAGACCTGTGGCGCAGCCTCGACATTTCCCCACAACTCGTGGGCGAGATGCCGTCGCCGCAGGTGCACGCTGGAATGGTCCACAGAGCGCCCGGGCACCGGCGGTCTGAGCAATCTGCTCGAGGTCGATCCACCAAATCTCATAGGAGACGTTCACAAGGTGGCAAAGGACGATCGGCCCCAGTCAGGCGAGGGTGAGCGGCCCACCTTTCCCTCCATCATGATGCAGGGGACTGCTGCACGGTTCCAGCGAGATTGTCAACCAGACCCGCGGCAGACCCTCGTGACCGAAGCCAGAACCCGAGCCCTCGCAAAGCCTTCCGCGCAGAAGGGTTGGAGTAGCGCACTCCGGGTCTACGAGCGACCCGACAACTGACACTGCTTCCCATTAGGGAGAACGTTGTGATTTCAACAACGCTGTGGGCGCTGAGGGACTCGAACCCCCGACCTGCTGGTTGTAAGCCAGCTGCTCTAACCAACTGAGCTAAACGCCCGCAGAGAGCAAGCCTACCGCTGGGCCTCCGCGCCCTCCCCCGACGGTTGTTACTCGTTTCCGAGGTGCCAGCCTCCGCAGAACCCGCACTGGTAGGTGATCAGCTCGACCCCGTGTTCGAGCCGCGCCGCGAATGCGGCCCGCTCGGCATCGGGCTGGGCGGCGAAGCGGGCCTTTGGTTCGCCGTCGGCGCGCCAGTGCGAGAGGCGCACCCGCCGGGGCCCCTCGCGTCGCCGGGCGTTCCGTCTGCTCGCCAACGCCCTCACCCGCCTTCGGGTCGTGACGCCAGCGCACCGTGGCGCAATTGGTCGAGCAACTCCGGCGTGGCTGCAGCGGCCACAGCGCGGCGGGCGTTGTGGTCGAAGGTGACGAGCTCGCCGCCGTCGAGGTCGACCACCACGGCGCCGGACTCGCGGCACAGCAGAAGGCCCCCCAGGTAGTCCCACGATCCGAGATGGGCCCGCCCCACCGCCGCCCACGCGTCCAGCGAGCCTTCCGCCACGGAACACAGATCGAGGGCGGCCGCGCCGAAAGCCCGGTACTGCGCCCAACCGAAGTGGCGCCGCGGATAGCCCGAGAGCCCGATGACGGCCGAGCGCATCTGGCTGCAGTCGGTGGGGTGCAGCGCAGTGGTCCCCCGCCAGGCCCCGCCGCCGCGCACGGCGTGATACCGGACGCCGGTGGCCTGGTTGGCCACCACCGCGGCACGCGGGCCCTCCCCGTCGACGACGCAGATGCTGGTGGCGAACCAGGGGATGCCCCGAGCCGCATTGGTGGATCCGTCCACCGGGTCGATCACCGCCACCAAAGGGGCGTCGAGATGGTGCCCGCCACTCTCCTCGGACAGCACCCCGAGGCCGGCCTCCTCGAGCACACTCAGCGCGGCGCGGTCGGCGACCAGATCGATGGCGTACTGCCCGGCGCGCTCGCCGGAGGGCCGCCAGTCGGCGACGGTCCCGAGCGCCTCGGCCACCGCGTCGACCACGCCGTGGCAGACGCGAAGGAGCTGGTCGTCATCCATGTTCCGACCCTAACCGGCGGCCCGCCCAACCCCCGTGAGGCCACGGCCGACCCGTTAGTCTCCCAGCGTGGCTGTCATCGACGTGGCCGGCTATGTAGCCGACCTGAAGGACCATTCGGTCGACCACGGCTTCCACGTCCACGACGAGCGCCACTTCGTCGAGACCTACTCGCTGCGGCAGACCTGGGAGGTCGACCTCCACCCCGAGGAGGGCTGCGGCGGCCCGCTCGATCTTCACCTGGCCCTGGAGGTCGACCCCCGGACGCTGCTGTCGTTCGAGGACGCCGTCATCGACCTCCCCGAGGAGGTGGACCCGCCCGACGAGTACCACTTCCCTCTCACCTTCACTTGGGGCCTGCCACCGCTCCCGAACGGCCCCGACCTCCTGCGCCTGGCCATCGACCTGGCCGGAGTGGGCGGCATCGACCTGCCCCTCGAGGTCTCGGCCATCGACTCGTTCGCGTCGGCCACCGACGCCCCCGAGCGCCGCCTCACCGTGGTGGCCCGCTATCCCGTGTCACTGGCCCGGGTCCTCGGCGGCGAGGAGCTCCTGTGCGACGTGTTCGACCGGTGCCTGGCGGTCTCCCGGTACCTGCTGGACGCCGCCCCCGGATGGCTCGAAGGCTGAGCCGCCGGTCCCGCCCCGGCCTGCGACTGGCCATGGTCGCCGCCGCGCTCGGGGGCATCGCGCTCGGGGCCACCGGCTGCTCGAACTCCAACGCGCTGGGCCTCGTGCGCCAGGCCTGCGGCCACGTGCACCGTTCGCTCGACCTCTACGACCGGGCATCGACGGCGTCGTCCCCGGCCGCCAAACAAGCCGGACAGGCGGCGGCACTGGCCGAGTTGCGCCTGGCCCTGCCCCTGGCCGGCAGCGCGGCGGGCGAGTCCCCGCAGTGGCAGGCCCTGATGACCACGCTGGAGGAGAGCTCCCGGGTCCCAGAGTCGGTGCTCGTGCGCGCCCTGCAGCAACAATGCGCCGACGCGTCTACCGGGGGCCAGCCCGCTCCCCCGCCGACAACGTCGATGCCGGGAGCGCCGCCGGTCAGTTCGCCAGGGTAGGTGGCGAGTTCACCTCGCGCTCGAACTGGAGCGACGCTACCAACACGGTGTAGGTCCCGCCACCGGTGGCCGCCGGCGACGGCACGGGCACGTAGTGCTGGGTGTAATTGTTCGAGGCGCTCACCTGGCCGGCGTAGATCTGGCCGTAACCCGCGTTGTTGTTGGCGATCGACACCGTGCACGGCGTGTAGAAGAGCACGTTGACCGTGGAGGTGAACGTGGTGTTGTTGGCCATGGAGATGCCGGGCAACCCGGCGACGCACGTCTCGGGGCTCGGGACGATGAAGTAGAGCAGCCGCGTGGTCGTCCCGTCGGACTGCCACGTGTTGTTGTTGGTCATGGCGAAGCCGCCGGTCGAGACCAGCGCCACGTTGGTCTTGAGCGTCACACTCGAGCTCCAGGCCAGCGCGCACGAGGTGGTGATGACCGTCGGGCTGGTCACCGAGGTGAGGTCGGTATACACCGTGGCGCAGGAGGCCCCGTCGTTCTTCATCGTGTAGCCGGCCGCCGTCCACGCCGCCGCTGCAGTGGAGTCGGTCTGCGGGTTCGTCCACGTGGGCAAGGTCTCGGTCGGCACCGCGCCGGCCGACGGCAGCGGGCTCTCGTTGGCCGCCGTGGTGTGCCCGATGCTGGACTGGTTCTTGAGCGTAATGGCGCCACAGGCGTAGGCCGACTGGTCGATGATGGCGCTGTTGAACATGCTGATGGTGCTGGCCGGCGAATTGCACGGGACGTTCCCGGCATAGGCGCTGCCGGTGATCGTCGTGCTGTTGGACAGCGACACATTGCCGCCGGCGATCATGTCGCCCTCCACCGTGCAGTTGTTGGTCCCGGTGAAGGTCCCCGACGCCGCCACCGACCCCTGCACGTCGAAGCTGTTTCCACAATTGATGTTGCCGTCGGTCTGCACGTCGGCGTTGTCGGTGCCAGGCGGGTCGCCGTAGATGGTGGGGTTGTTGGCGCTCAAGAGCGACTGAGTGGAGAACATGGCGTCGTTGAACACTGTCCCCGCCACCTGAGTGGTGAGCTGAAGCTCGGCCTCGGCGTACGAGGTCGCCTGCGGATGCTTACCGGCGGTGCCCGTCGCCACGATGATGGCGGCGGCCGGAGTCGAGGAGACACCCGATCCGGCGGTACAGGTCATCTTGCCGCTCGGGATGCCCGAAGCGAAGCTGCTGTAGTACGTCACCGCCGCGGTGGCCGTGGACGCCACCGGCGTGCTGGCGAAAGTGGTGCTCGACAGGCTGCACGGCACGCCGGAGGCTTGGCCCGCCTGCTTCACCTGGCCGATCACGAGGTCGAGGCCGCCTTCGGCGGCGTCGAACGCCTGGGTCTGTTCGAGCCGGAATGCCGAGTCTGAGGTGCTCGACGAAGACACCTGGATCGTGATGGTCATGAGCAAGGTGAGCATGGCGCACACGGTGAGGGCGAGCACCAGGGCCAGCGCGCCGGTCTCCGGGCGGTCAGCGCCTTCACGGTGGTGGAGGAAGCGGCTCATGAGGTCGCGCAGAAGCCCGAGTTGGCCGAGAAGTAGTACGCGTCCCGGCCGGCGATGGACGTCTTGACCTCGATGGGCGTCTCGTTGCTGTGCTGGTCGAGGATCAGGTCGACGTCGAGAAGACGCCCCCCGCTTGTTCCGCCGCCGAACAGCGTGCTCTCGGCGTCGAGCACGAACGGCTTGGTGTCGGCCGCGAACGGTGACGGTGGTGAGTAGTTGACCACCCCCGACAGCAGGTTGGACCACGCCGGCGCTGTCGAGAGGTTGGGCCACTGCCGGTCCTGGAGCACACCGGTGTCGAGCAGCCTCCACTGGATGCACGTGTTGATGCCGTTGTTCTGGGTGTAAATGCGCAGGGCGAACCCGTCCGGTATGGACGATCCGTCGGGGTTGGTGCCGGCGTTGGCGCCCTCGCCCGTGGTGGGGAAGATGATGTTGGCCGACATCGCCTCCTGGCTCAGCTCGTGCATGGCCAGCCCAGAGATGGTCGAGCTCTGGGCGCTGTCGAGGGTGTGCGAGTCCAGGGTGAACACGGTGCCGACGGCCTTGAAACCCATGACGCTGATCGTCACCAGCAAGGCCATGGCCACCATGACCTCGAGCGCGGTCACCCCCGCTTCCGAGCGCTCCGCGCGGGAGCGCGCTCGAGCGGGGAGCCCACGGCGGCGGGTCGGCGTCGTCCGGCTCACTGGGGTGGCGCCGCCTGGTAGGAGGTGCTGGCCGTCAGCTCGCCCAGGTTGAACTGGACGTTGACGTTGGCGATCTGCACGAGCGGTCCACCGAGGATGCTGGCCGCGCTCACCGTGTAGCTGTACGAGCCCTGGACCGGTGAGGTGACCGTCGCCCGGGCCGTACACGGTGACTGCCAGCAACCCGTCGAGGTGTTGGCCGCCCACGGGCTCGGCGACGACGTGGTGGTGGCGGTGCCCAGCGAGATGTTCGAGCTGATGGCCACCGACAGCGTGTTCGCCAAGTTGCTGAAGGTGAACGATCCGCTGTTGATGGGCAACGACGGGGACGTCGACCCGAGGATGGCGCTGGTGGAGCTGTAGCCAGAGCCGTTCCAGTAACAGAGATAGGGGGTGCCGCTCGAGGCGGCCGTGGGCGAAGTGGAGTCGATGCCGCTCTCGGCCGTGACGCTGTCGCTGTAGCTGGTCAGGGCCACGAGGTAGTTGCCGGCCGGGCAGTTGGCCCCACCGAGGGCCCAGCCCACCGGGGCCAAGCCGCCGCTCAGGAGCGAGCCGAGCACGCCGCTCGGGAGCCCACCCAGCTGGAGCAAGCCGAAGGACCGGGTCGCCCCGGCGTGGACGCAGCCGTCCCCCGAGGTGGCCGACGGTGTCTTGCAATAGGAGGACGAGGTCCCGGAGCTGGTGTAACGGCCAACGAAGCTCGAGGCGGGTGCGCTCGACGCCGCCGTTGACAGCAACGGTACGGCTCCGAGCGACCCCAACAGCGAGTTGGCCAGGCTCAGCGACAGGGACTCGGCACCGGCACCGGTAACGGAGCTCGACCCACAGGGCTGGCCCACCGTCTGGGCCGTGCCGGCGAGGTCCGTACACGCCTGCGCTCCGGTGGGCGGGCTCCCGGTGGCAGCCACCGAGCTGGTCGAGGTGCCGCTGTCGCCACCGCCCAGGCTGAGTTGCAGGACGTTGGACAACGACCCGGGGAGGCTGAGCGTCGTGGATGTCTGCGACCCGGATGACGAGGTCTGCCACGTCGACGAATTGGTGCCCGGGTCGTTGTCAGCCGACGAACACGCCTTGGCCTCCCCCGTTGGCGCCTGCTCGGCGCCGGCGATGACGGTTTGGCCCCCAGAGGTCACCGCGCACCCGCTCACGGTCGTGGTCTGCTGGATCTGCATCGACGACGTAGCGGAGGGGAGCACCTCGAAGAACTGGTCGAAGGTGAGCCCCGCCACCGTGCCGGTGACCTGAATCGAGCCGCCGGTGTTGGCGCCGGCGCCGGCGGTGATCAGGGCCTGGCAGGGTCCGGCATAGGCGTTGTTCCCTGCCGCCAGGCACGTGGTCGGGTACACCAGCGTCTGCGCGCTGATCTGGTGCACGCCCATGAGACCGACCTGCTTCCAGGTGACGATCCCGGTCACCCGCACGATCCCACTGGGCATCCCCGACGGGATGCTCGGGTAGACGGCGACGGTGAAGGGCAGATGGTTGAGCGTCGTCGTCGTCTCGTGGGGAATGAGCGGCGGGGTCGTCGTCGGGTTCGGCGACGTGCACGACAGGTCGCCGTGCGGGATGGTCTCGCTGTTGAGGGCGAGGGTCCACGTGGATCCGCTCATGTGGATGTTGGCGTCGGGGTTCGAACCACCCGGCGCGGTGCTGTCGCAACTCGTCAGGTCGCTCAGCCCGGCGGCCAGCGTGGTGCTGGGCAGAGCCCGGATCTCCTCCATGGCCTGGTTGAGGAGCCCGTTGGCGACCTTCCAACTGGTCGACGAGGTGACGCTCACCATCTGGGTGGCGAGAACCGAGCCGATGCCCACCATCACCGTGCACAGGAATGTGGCCGCGATGAGGACCTCGAGCACGGCGAAGCCGTGGTCGTCCCGCTTCGGCGCCGACTTCCCCGGTCGGCGCACCCCCCGTAGTGCGCGATCCATCCCCTCGACCTGTCGCGCGGCCTGCCCTAAGCCGCTCCTCCGACAAGTGGTATCGGCAAGGGTCTCCTGGAGGTTTACCGGACTTTGGCCAAATCCCGGCGAACTGTTGGGTTACCCGGGGCCGGCGGTCTATGCCCGTGCCGGGCGCGTCGGGGCAGCTCAGGGACCCAGTGGTGCTCTTCGGGCGCCGCCCGGGCTGCCGCGCACCGGGGTCAGGCCCCGGTGCCCGGCGGGACCGTCAGGCGGGCGGGGTGTAGCCCGCCGGCAGCGTCACCGACTTCTGCTCGAGGAAGAGCTCGAGGCCTTCGCGCCCGAACTCCCGCCCCAGGCCCGACTCCTTGTAGCCCCCGAAGGGGGTGGCGAAGTCGATGGGGATGGGACTGTTGAGCATGTAGGTGCCGGTGCGCACTCCCCGGGCCACGGCCAGGCCGCGGTCGGGTCACCCGTCCACACCGAACCGCACAGCCCATAGCTCGAGTCGTTGGCCACCGCCACGGCCTGCTCGTCCCCGCCGTCGTAGGGGATCACGGCCAGCACCGGCCCGAAGATCTCCTCCTGGGCGATGCGCATCGAGTTGTCCACGTCGACGAACAGGGTGGGCTCGACGAACCAGCCCTTGTCGATGCCGGCCGGTCGGCCTCCTCCGAGGGCCACCTTGGCGCCCTCTTCCTGGCCGATCTTGATGTAGCCCTCAACCCGGTCCCGCTGACGTGAGGCGACGAGCGGGCCCACCTCGACCGTCGGGTCGAGGGGATCGCCCACGCTCATGGCCGACACCTTCTCGACCAGCGCGTCCACCACTTCCTGATAGCGGTCGCGCGGCGCCAGGATGCGGGTCTGGGCGATGCAGGCTTCGCCGTTGTTCATGAGGGCGTTGGGCAGCAGCATGGGCAGGGCCTCGTCGAGGTTCACGTCGTCGAGGAGGATGGCCGCCGACTTGCCGCCGAGCTCCAAGCTGAAGCGCTTCAGCTGCTCGCCGCAGATGCCGCCGATCTTCTTCCCGGCCACGGTGGACCCGGTGAAGGAGACCTTGTCGACATCGGCGTGGCGGACCAGGTGCTCGCCCACCTCGCGGCCGGCGGGCACGACGCTCAGCACACCCTTGGGCAGTCCCGCCTCCTCGAACAGCTCGGCCAGCCGGAAGGCGTCGAGCGGCGTTTCGGGGGCGGGCTTGAACACGACGGTGCACCCGGCCACCAGCGCCGGGCCGAGCTTGGCCGCGGCGATGAACAGCGGGACGTTCCACGGCGCGATGGCCGCCACCACACCCACCGGCTCGCTCGCCACCAGCACCTGGCCCATGAGCCCCGGGCGGAGGTCGTCGAAGGCGTACGAACCGGCTAGGCCGACGTAGTAGTCGAGGATCATCGAGGGGGCGAAGACCTGGGCCATCGACCCCCAGGCCACCGGCGAGCCCATCTCGGTGGCGATGAGCTCGGCCATCGGCTGCATCTCGGCCTGGATGGCCTGGGACACCTTGGTCAGGATCGCGGCCCGCTCCGTCGGCTGCATGCGCGGCCAGGGCCCGCTGTCGAAGGCCTGCCGGGCGATGGCTACGGCCTTGTCGATGTCCGCCTCGGTGGTGTCGGGCACGCGCCCGGCGACCTCCTCGGTCGTCGGGTTGATGACGTCGATGGTGCCCGTCCCCGCGGGGGTCACCCACTCGCCGCCGATGAACAACCGGTCGTAGACCTTCACGTCCCCTCCTCCAAATGGAACCTGTTCTCCCCGATGCTACCGACCCGCAACCGGGGGAGCCACCAGGGCCGGGGCGTGGTCGAACGACCCGAACCGGAAGCTCACGACCACGTCCTGGCCCAGGACGCCGGCGGTCATGGTGAAGCCGGTCAAGAACTCCCCGGCCACGGTGGCCTCGAAGGTCGTGACCGGCGGGGTCGGCGAATTGTTGGCCGCCGCACCCAGGAGCTCGTCGAGCAGCAGGGCCCGATTGACCGGGTCGAAGCTGTAGCGCTCCCCATGGGCGGCCACCCTCGAGGCGGGCAGCAGGGCCCGGATGGGCTGGACGACCTCAGCCGCTGCCACCGTGCCCGTGGGCACGGTGTGGTCCTGGGGCCCGAGGGCCAACCACGGCCCGCTCTGCGATCGTGCGTAGCGGGCGGTCCCGAGGATGAGCAGCGTGCCTGACTTGTTGTCGAGGGAGATCTTCTCCTCCACCTTGTCGGGCGACTGGTAGACCACTTCGACCGTCTCGCGGCGCGCCGGCGAGCCGGGCGCCGTCGCCGACGTGGGCCTCAGCGAGAAGCTCTCGTGGAGGACGAAGCTCCCGGCGGCGAGCGTGTTGGCCGCGGCGACTTGAAGTTGCTGCGGCGCGTCGGCCGGCGCGAAGTCCACCGAGAGCACGATGGCGCCCAACGACAGCGCCGTCAGTATCCCCAGCACCAGGTGCGGCCCGGACCGGTCGGGGCTGTCTTGGTTCTCCATCGCCGCCAGTATGGTGCGCCCGCCGGGCGCGGTCAGGTTGGCGACGGCTCCCGGGGCACACCGTGCTCGGCCAGACGCGCCGCGATCCATCGGACACTGTTGGGCTCGGTCATGGCGTCCTGCCAACCGGCCAAGATCTCCTCCAAGTTCGGCTGGTCGGGGATCCAACCCACCACCGCCACGGTGATCTCACCCACCGGGACATTCGAGCGGTAAACGTCGCCGAACGGGTCCTCGGTCATGGGGACGCTCGGCTCCCGCATCACGTACAGCTCGCCGGTATCCGCCACCCAGCTCAGCTCGTAGCGCGCGCCATCGGAGTCCTGCCACTCGGTGCCGAGCTCGACTTCGGCCGAGCGACGCCGCCGCTCGTCCTGCGCGTAGAACTCCTCGATGTCCATGACCGTCCCTTCGCCACGACGCTTGCCTTCGCCCTGGCGGCCCCGAGTGTAGGACGACCGCGCGGCACCTCCGTGTCGCGCCTGAGCTTGGTGGGGCCGGCAGGGATCGAACCTGCGACCCAGGGATTATGAGTCCCCTGCTCTGACCACTGAGCTACGGCCCCCAGGCACGCGCCCGCGCTCTCCGAGATGCCAGAACGTGAGCACAGGAACATCAAACCTGTTGCTCCGGGGGAGAGACTCGAACTCTCAACCTAGCGGTTAACAGCCGCTTGCTCTGCCGATTGAGCTACCCCGGACCGATCGCCGAACAGCCCCCGAGGGGCGTCGCGAAGATAGCAGCGTCCTCCGCCGGGACGACCCGTTGTCGGGCCCCGACGGCCTACGTCTCGTCGAGGAAGTCCCGCAGCGGCCGTGCCGCGTTGGGGTGGCGCAGCTTGGCCAGCGTCTTGGCCTCGATCTGGCGTATGCGCTCACGCGTGACGCCGAAGGCCTTGCCCACCTCTTCCAGGGTGCGCACCCGTCCGTCCTCGAGCCCGAAACGCAGCTCCATGACCTCGCGCTCACGCTTGGGCAGCGTCCCCAGCGCGTCGCGGACGGCCTCGTGGAGCATCGACCGGGTCGCCGCGTCGTCAGGAACCTCGGCGCCCTGGTCCTCGATGAGGTCGGACAGGCTGAAGTCCTCCTCGTCCCCCATGGGCTGCTCGAGCGACACGGTGTCCTGGTTGATGCGCTGGATCTCGCGCACCCGTTCGATGGGGAATTCCACCCGCCCGGCGATCTCCTCCACCGTCGGCTCGCGGCCGAACTCCTGGAGGAGCTGTCGCTGCACCCGGACCACTTTGTTGATGGTCTCGACCATGTGCACCGGTATGCGGATGGTGCGGCCCTGGTCGGCCAGCGCCCGCGTGATGGCCTGGCGGATCCACCACGTGGCGTAGGTGGAGAACTTGAAGCCCTTGGTGTAGTCGAACTTCTCCACGGCCCGCATCAAGCCGAGGTTGCCCTCCTGGATGAGGTCGAGGAAGGCGAGACCGCGGTTGCGATAGCGCTTGGCGATGGAGACGACCAGGCGGAGGTTGGCTTCGATGAGCGCCTCCTTCGCCTGCTGTCCCCGCCGGACCAGGCGTTGGAGCTTGACCCGCTCCTCGGCGCCGGTGCGCCGTCCCTGGGCTTCGCGCACGGCCAGCTCGTGGGTGGCCATGGCGCCGGACTCGATCCGCTTGGCCAGCTCGACCTCGAGCTCGGCCGTGAGCAGCGGGACCTTGCCGATCTCCTTCAGATACGTGTGAACGGGGTCGGCCGCCGCTCCCCCGCCGTGGTCCCCCGACGAATAGGAGGCCATCCGCCCGCGACCAAGTCGCGGCTGCTGGCGCTGGAGGACTTCGTCCATTGGCTCGGGCTTGGGCTTGCGACGCAACCGGCTGAGCGGGCCGGGGGGCGCGGCATCCTCTTCCCCGCTCTCGGGGGCGACGGCGCCGGCTGCGCTCGCCGGGGCCGGCTGGTCGGTGAGCTCGGGGACTTCGAGCTCGGCGGCCAACGAGTCGACGACACCCTCGGCCACCGCTTCGGCCACGGCTTCGGCCAGCTCCACCGGGGCGACGTCGCGTCGCGCGTCCTCGATGTACTCGATGCCCTCGGTGCGCACGCGCGCGACGACGTCCTCGATCACGTCGTAATCCAGTTCGACGGACTGCAGGACCAGGATCAGATCGTCCTGTGTCAGGTATCCCCGCTGCCGCCCGACGGCGAGCAATTGCTCGAAGCCTTCGAAGGCGATCCCTTCGGGCGCCGGCCGCACCGACCCGGCCTGCGGGTGGACTTCACTCATCCGTTCTCCTCGCCGCTTTCCGCGAGCCAGGCTAGCAACCGATCCGCAGCTTCGGACGCCCGATCGGGTTCGTCGAGATCCTCCAGGTCACGCCGCACGCGCATGGTGATCTCGGCCAAGCGCGCCATCGCGTCGGGCTCGAGTCGGGCCTGCGCCTCCACCCGGGACAGGGCGCGACGCGCAGAGCTGCGCACCAGCTGCACGATGACGTCATCGGCATCGGCCGCCGGTTCCTCAACCATCACCCGGCGTAGGAGCTGGGCCACCTCGGGGTCCTGTTGCTCAGCCTCGTCGACGGCCCGGTGCGGGTCGTCGGCGGAAGCCAGCAGCTCGAAGGCCGCTCGTTGCACAGGGTCGGCGAAAAGGCCGGCCTCGAGGCGCCGCGCCACCAGCTCCGGACGGTGTACGGCCAGGCGCAGGGCCTCGAGCCCGGGGCGTTGAGCTTCCGGGGCACGTCCGCGGCTCGCCGGGCCGGTCCGGGAGTTCGAGGACCCCGGTCCGGTGGGGTTGAGGCCGGCCTCGTGGGCTCCGCCGTACTCGCCGCCCCGGCTCTCGGCTCCCCGCGAGGACGTCCGGGCGCCGTCCCCGGGCGGGCCCGGGGGGCGCGGTTCGCGAGCGAGGCGCTCGGCCAGGGGTCGCAGGTTGGCGGCGTCGATCCGGCAGCGGTCGGCCACCAGCATGAGGTACTGGTCGCGCACCAGCTCGTTCGGGTGCTCGACCACCGCCGACAAAGCAGCTTCGGCCGCCTTGGCCCGGCCTTCGGCGCTGGAAAGGTCGGCCGCGGCGAGGACCCGATCGACCCGGAAGCGGAGGAAGGGCTGGGCATCGGCCACCGCGGCCCGCAGGGCGTCGGGGTCGTGCAGGGCGAGCTCAGCCGGGTCCGACCCGGCGGGCAGGGCCGCCACCGCCACGTCGACGTCGTGCGCCCGCTCCCATTCGTAGACGCGCCCGGCGCCCGCCTGGCCGGCCGCGTCGGCGTCGTAGGCGAGCACCACGCGCTTGGCGAAGTTGCGCAGGAGCCGGAAGTGCTCCTCTCCCAGCGCGGTGCCACACGTGGCGACCGCGCGCTTGAGGCCCACTTGGAAGAAGGCGATGACGTCGGTGTAGCCCTCACAGACGATGACCTCGCCACTGTCGATGACGTCCTTCTTGGCCCAGTTGAGCCCGTAGAGGGTTCGGCGCTTGGAGTAGATGGGCCCTTCCTGTGAGTTCTTGTACTTGGGGCCAGGGGGTGACGCCGACACGTCGGCGCCGGGCGCGGGAGGCAGGATGCGGCCACCCAAGGCGATCGGCCGCCCCGACGGATCGAAGATGGGGAACACCACACGCGCCCG
>Ga0070731_10003572_pt1 | contig 13925 bp, 8 predicted proteins | sample Coa_R1_2_FD_66448 | JGI IMG/M metagenome (GOLD analysis project Ga0070731, IMG submission 66448) | Surface soil microbial communities from Centralia Pennsylvania, which are recovering from an underground coalmine fire - Coalmine... | ecosystem: Environmental > Terrestrial > Soil > Unclassified ... | reverse complement strand
ACCGCACCCCCCAGCCGCCCGCCCCGCTCGACATCCTGGCGCAGCAGGTGGTCGCGGCCTGCGTCCCCGAATCGTGGGCCGAAGACCAGCTGTTCGAACGCTTCCGCCGAGCCTGGCCGTACCGGGACCTCACGTGGGATGACTTCGACCAGGTCGTGAACCTGCATGCCCAGGGGCGGCGCGCGCTCCTCCACCGGGACGGCGTCGGCAAGCGGGTGATGGCCACCCGCCGGGCGCGGCTGACCGCCATCCTTTCCGGCGGGGCGATCCCCGACACCGCCGATTACCAGGTCGTGATGGAGCCTGATGGCGCCCCGGTGGGGACGGTCAACGAGGACTTCGCCATCGAATCCAACATGGGCGACATTTTCCAGCTGGGAAACACCTCGTGGCGCATCCTGAAGGTCGAACCCGGAATCGTCCGAGTCGCCGACGCCAAAGGCCAGCCGCCGACCCTTCCGTTCTGGACCGGCGAGGCGCCGTCGCGGACGGCCGAGCTGTCGGCCGAGCTGGCACAGGTTCGGGAGGAATGCGATGGCCCCGCCTGGGCGAGCCGCGAGGCGGGGCTCGGCGAGGCGGCGGCGACCGAGGTCGCGGAGTACGTCGCCGCCGGCCGCAAGGCCTTGGGCGGGGCGCCCACGCAGAAACGGGTCATCCTCGAACGCTTCTTCGACGAGAGCGGAGGGATGCAGCTCGTCGTCCACGCGCCCTTCGGCGGCCGGATCAACCGGGCGTGGGGGCTCGCTCTCCGAAAGCGCTTCTGCCGCGGCTTCGGCTTCGAGCTTCAGGCTGCGGCGAACGAGGAGGCGATCATCCTCTCGCTCGGCCCGCAGCACAGCTTCCCGCTCGAGGAGGTGTTCGACTACCTGCACCCGAACACGGCGCGGGAGCTCCTCATCCAGGCGCTCCTGCAGGCGCCGATGTTCGAAGTACGCTGGCGCTGGAACGTGACGCGGGCGCTGCTCGTCGAGCGGATGATGACGGGCAAGAAGGTGCCGGCGCCCCTCATCCGAATGCGCGCCCAGGACTGGCTCGTCCAGGCCTTTCCGCAGGCGGCCGCGTGCCCCGAGACCCTGCCCTCGGCCGACATCGACGTTCCGATGGAGCATCCGATCGTCCGGCAGACCGTCGAGGACTGCCTCAACGAGGCGATGGATGTCGACGGCTTCCTCCAGGTTCTGCGGGACCTGAGATCGGGGCTCATCGAGCGGCGGGCGATCGAGACGACGGAGCCTTCGCCGTTTGCGCAGGGGATCCTGAACGCGGCGCCGTACGCCTTCCTCGATGACGCCCCCCTCGAGGAACGCCGGACGCAGGCGGTGATTTCTCGGCGGACCTTGGACGTCAAGAGCGCCGACGAGCTGGGCGGCCTGGATCCCGAGGCGATCGCCAGGGTTCGCGAGGAGGCCTGGCCGAAACCCGAGTCGGCGGAGGAAGTCCACGAAGCCCTGCTCTGGATGGGCTACGTCACCGCCGTGGAAGGGCGTCCCTGGCAGCCGTGGCTGGACGAGCTGGCACGGGCGAATCGGGTGGTCCTGGAGGGCGACCGCTGGTTCGCGGCGGAGGCGTCACGGGATCCGGTCGACGTGATGCGAGGCCGGTTGGAGGCCCTGGGCCCGGTCGAGAGCGACGATCCGGCGCTCCTGGAGCTGGAGAGGCGGGGAATCGTGCTTCGCGGACGCTTTGAAGGCCGGACGGGCTGGTGCGATCGCCGTCTCCTGGCCCGCATCCATCGCTACACGCTGGAGCGGTTGCGCAAGGAGATCGAGCCGGTGACGGCGACGGAGTTCCTTCGCTTCCTCGGCTGCTGGCAGCACGTGGACGAGGAGCATCGCCTCGAGGGGCCTCGCGGGGTGGCGGAGGTGATCCGTCAGCTGGCGGGCTTCGAGATCCCGGCGGCGGCCTGGGAGGCCTCGGTCCTCCCGCTGCGGGTGAAAGGCTACAAGCGGGAGTGGCTGGACTCGCTGACGCTGTCGGGCGAGGCGGCATGGGGAAGACTGTGGGGCGGCGGGGCGAGCGCGATCCGGATCACGCCGATCTGCCTCGTGCCTCGCGATGAACTGGACAGCTGGGTGGGGCTTTCGTCGCCGTCGGACGTGGCGGCCCTGTCGGGTCCGGCAAAGGACCTGCACGCGGCGCTCCTGACGAAGGGCGCGATGTTTCCTCAGGAGCTGGCGCGGGCGGCGAAGCTGGTGCCGGCCCACGTCGAAATGGGCCTCGGCGAGCTGATCGCGCAAGGACTCCTGACGTGCGACTCGTTCGGCGCGCTGCGCTGGCTGATCGTGCCGCCCTCGCGGCGCCGCGGCCCGATGTCCACGGTCGGCCGCTGGTCGCCGTTCCGCCGCGAGGCGATGCCGGCGCCGGAGGTCGAGTTCACGGCCCGCCAGCTCTTGCGGCGGACGGGGGTGGTGTTCCGCCGGACGATCGAGCGCGAAAAGCTGCCGGTGCCGTGGCGCGATCTGGCTCGCTGCTGCCGGACGCTCGAGGCGCGGGGTGAGATCCGCGGCGGCCGCTTCGTGGCGGGCTTCAGCGGCGAGCAGTTCGCGCTGCCGGAGGCGGTGTCCCTGCTTCGGGCGGTGCGCAAGCGGGGCGAACTGCAGCCCGTCTCGGTGTCGGCCGCCGACCCCCTCAACTACCGGGGCATCCTCACTCCCGATGAGCGGGTGTCGTCGGTCGCGAAAACGCGGGTGCAGGTGGGGTGAATCCGGTTCGGCATCCGTCCGTCGTCGATCGGTGCGGATGGGGTCCGGCCGGCGACGCGCGACCCCGTCAGCGCTGGTAGATCGGGAGGAAGTGGTACTTCACCGCGAGCGCGAGGATTCCGAGCGACGTGCAATAGACCGAGCCCACCTCGACCTCGCGGTGCTGGGTCGCCGACCAGGATCCGTCCGACGACTGCCGCGGCAGAAGCGCGTCCTCGGCGTTCTTCTTCGCCGCGTCCGCGTACTTGCCCCCGCGCTGGTACATGCCCTGCGAATAGTAGTAGGTTCCGTAGTAGAACCAGAGGCCGTCCGGGTCCGGTTTCGTCTCCAGCAGCCAGTCCGCTGACGACTGCACCTCGAGACCCTCGTACTTGCCGCACATCTGCATGGACAGGAGGCCCGCGGCGGCCGTCGAGTAGATCGGCGCCCGCCCGTTCACCCCGTAGGCGCAGGCGCTCTTCAGGTCCGTCGGCCGGCCCGACGCGTCCCGCGGCGAATAGTAGGTGCCCTTGATGTACTCGACCGCCCGGTCGATGGCGTGCTTGGGCACCTCGATGCCCGCGTTCTTGGCGGCCCGGAGCGCCGAGACCTGCCAGACGCTGGCCGACAGGTCCGAATCGTACGAGTCCGGCGTATAGCGCCAGCCGCCCTCGTCGGAGCGTCCCTTCGAGATCGTCTGCGCCCGCAGGATGAGCTGCACGGCCGCCTTGCACCGCTCGGTGATCAGGTGGTCCTGGGTGGTGTCGGCGCCCATCCCGAGCAGCTCGGCCAGCGTGAGCGTGATGATGCCGTGGCCGTACATCCGCGAGCCGTCGGCGTTTCCGAAGTAGCCGTCGACATCCTGGTGTTCGGGGCGGAGGACGAAGGCGAGGGCCTTCCGCATGCAGTGGCCTTCGGGCGTCTCGTCGGCGGGCTGGTGGCCGACCGACGCCATGGCCATGATTGCCAGCGCCGTCGTGGCTGTCCGGTTCGCCCACATCCACTTCGACTGGATCGCGCCGTCCTTGTCCTGCTGCGTGACCAGGAAGCCGACCGCGCGGCGGATGGCCACGTCGGTCTTGTCCTCGGGGGTCCCGGAAATGCCCGCGAGGATGACGGGGATCAGCAGGAGCGTGGTGATTTTCATGAGCTCGCCCGACGACCATCCCGCTCGGCCAAATACAGTACGCTCGTCCGGCCCGCCTCGCCGGGAATAACGTGGATCGTATTACTGGGAGACCGGAGGAGGTCACCGATGGCGGCGATTCCTGTGGACCAGTGGCCGGAGGACCGGCGCACCCGCGAAGTGATCGTCCAGCACTGGTTCGGCCGCGCCCTGATGGCGCACGCCCGCGACGTGGCCTGGAAGAAGATCCCGTCCACCGCCGCCCCCGAGGCGCGCGAGATGGCGAAGAAGGCCGTGCTCGACGCCCTTTACGGCGTCCTGCAGATTCTCGACGGCGTGACGGAAAACCCGGTCGACGCCCAGCACGCGGTCGAGTTCCTGCTGCTGGGGCGGGTCCTCCGGGAGACCGAGGGGGGCCGGGAGGAACGGCTCGAGGAATACGAGATCGGTCCCGGCGGCGACGGCCTTTGCCGGGGCTTCTCCGGTTGGATCAAGGATGATTTCGGCGGCTCCTGAGGCGATCGGCCCGGGGGATCGTTTCCGCTCAGGCCCGGTCCGGCCCCCGGGAGGGCGCGCCGAGCCTATCGGACGAGGACGTAGTCCAGGCCCATCTTGAAGACGCCGGTGCCCGTGCCCCATTCCAGAGCCGACGGGTTCGAGCCGACCACCTCGAACTCCAGTTCGTTGGGCCCCGCCTTGAGCTCGACGTTGCGGAATTCCGTCTCATGCGTGAGCAGCTCGTGGCTGTAGAGGTCGAGCGACTCCGCGACCACGACCCCGTTCACCGAGACCTTGAAGATTCCGTGGTCGCTCGCCCGGGTCAGGCCCACCGCGAGCGTCTCCCTGCCGTTCTCTCCCGCGGCGAAGCGCACCCGCAGCTTGTCGCCGATCTTGACGCCGGGGCCCCACCACAGGTGCTCCGCCCCGCTCCAGGTGCCCTTCCAGAAGGAGGCATAGTAGGCGTAGCCCTTCCGCTGCGGGGGATGGCCGGAATGCTCCAGGACCGTGATCGTCTCGCCTTCCTCGGCGCCCGGCACCGGGCTCATCCAGTTGCGGAACGGCGACTGCGGCGAAACCGGCTTGAAGTCCTTGATCGAGTGGAAGAGCGATCCCGGTCCCAGCTTCTCGGCGGCCGCCGGGGGCGCGTCCGACTTCCGCATCGAGATCGATACCGTGTCGTTCGTCCCGCCGTGCGCGTGTTCCAGCAGGAACTTGTGAGGGCCTTCGCTCAGCGAGGCCTCCCGTGTCATGGCGGTGGTTCCGGCATACAGTTCGATGCCGTCGATCACGAGCCGGGCCCGTTCGTCCGCCCGGATGTCGAAGAGGTAGGTCCCCGACGAGCGGACCTGGAGGTATCCGAACCAGCGGCGCGACGTCCATCCGCCCTGGCCGTCGCGCCAGAGGGGCTGCGACGGGTCGTCGAAGGCATTGCGGGTGTCGATCTTCCGCAGTCCCAACGCGTTGAAATTGAGCCCCGCGTAGTACTCCGCGATTCCGCCCGGCTGCAGGGTCTCGGCTTTCACCGTCGCTGCAGTACGGATCGGCGCGGGCTCGGGCCGGGTGCGGAGATAGACGGCGACCGCGGCCAGCGCGGCGAGGATCGCCGCGCCGGTGGCGAGGCGGATCGCCTGCTTCCGCGAGCGCCAGAGGCGCCATTTCTTCGGGACGACGGCCCGGATGTCCTCCCCCTTGAGCCAGCTGGTCAGGTCGTTCGCGAACGCCGCGGCGGTCGGGTAGCGGTCTTTCGGGTCCTTCGAGAGGGCGATGAGACAGATGTTCTCGACGTTCTTGTACAGGACCGGGTTGATCTGGATGGAGGTGATGTGCGAGGGCGGGACGGCGTCCTCGTTCACCGTTTTCATCATGATCTCGTACGCGGTCTCGCCCTGGAAGGGGCGGCGGCCGGTGAGGAGCTCGTAGAGCATGACGCCCAGGGAGTAGACGTCGGTCCGGGCGTCCAGGTCCTTCTGTCCCTTCACCTGCTCGGGAGACATGTAGGCGGGAGTCCCGAGCGCGGTGCCGGTCACGGTGAGGAGGGGCTGAACGGCGGATCCGAGCATCTTGGCCAGGCCGAAATCGGTGATGCGCGGACGATGGGTCCTGTCGACCAGGATGTTTTCGGGCTTGAGGTCGCGGTGGATGACGCCGTGCTGGTGGGCGTGGTGGACGGCGAGGGCGACGTCGCGGAGGAGCGCGATGCGCTGGCGCATCGTGACGGAGCCGGCGCGCTGCCAGGCTCCCAGGGGCGCGCCCTCGACCAGCTCCATCGCCAGGTAGCGCCGGCCTTCAAAGACTCCGGCTTCGAGGACGGGGACGATCCCGGGGTGCGGCGGGAGCGATTTGTGGAGCTGGGACTCGCGGAGGAAGCGGTCGTCCTCGGGCTTGGATTCCAGGGGATCCGGCCGGGGCGGACTGATCAGCATCTTGAGCGCCACGCGGCGGCGGAGCTCGGTATCCTGGGCCTCGTAGACCACGCCCATGGCGCCGCGGCCGATTTCGCGGAGGAGGTCGTACTTTCCGAAAGGGGGGAAGGAGGGGGTCCGGGGGGAGAGCTGCTCGAGGAGCTGGGAGAGCCTGGCGTCGCTCAGGAGTCCCTTGGTCACCAGGATGACGCCCAGGGGGCGCCGCGGGTTTTCGGATTCCTGCTCGGCGAGGGCCTCGCGGAGCTGAAGGGCGGAGATCCACCCCCACTCGAGCGCCAACTTACCGAGGCGGGCGTCGCGCGACACCTCGGGCCGGCCGGAAGCATCCCCCATGGTTTCCCTTCCAGACTGATGCCCGCCCTGATTTCTGGATGCCGATGAATAGTATCCCGCAGGGAGCGCGGGATCAACTGGTAGATCGTGCGGCGTCCGAAGGGCTCCTGGAACCGGAGAAGCCCCGGGAGGGACTTGGACCCGTCCCGGGGAAGCGGCGGCATCCCTTACGGCCCCGCGATCGGACCGGGTTCAGGCGTGGCGAGGAGGAGTCCCTCGTGGGCGGTGCAGCAGTGCTTCACCGGATTCAGAGGGCAAGGAGAACCGACCCATTGGCCTTCCATGTCGCACCAGAACCAGGTGCGGCGGGCTGCCCAGACCGACACCATCGGCCGTCCATCGACCGCGCAGGTCATGATGCCCACCAGCGGCATCCGCACGCCGTTGAAGCTCCGATGGAGCGGGCAATAGGCGGCGCGGACCAGGTCGGGCCCGGGTTTCGCCACGACCGCCAGGGAATCCTCGCGGGTGCACCCAGGGAGGCGAGCGCTGTCCTTGCATTCCTCCTGGAGCCAGCGGCTCTGGTGGCTGCACCAGAACCATTTCATCGTCTGCACCTCGAGCTCCAGCGGATACTTGCCGCAGGCGGCGCAGTTGCCCCTCATGTCCGTCGTGCCATGGCCGGACAGATACGTCCAGCATTCGGGGCAGAACAGGGCGGTATATCGGGACGCCTTCGAGGAGGACTCGGAGGCCGGCAGCAGCAGCAGGGCGAGGAGGGTGAGCGAGAGGATCTTTTTCATGGCACACCTCTTGGGTTCCGACATGGAAGACGGAGCAAACGGGGTGCCAGGGGCAGGCGGGCGCGGAACCGGCGTCCGGAGGGCAGCCGGCGCTGAAGATTCCACGCCCGAAGGGGTCCCCCTGCGGAGAATTGGGCCCCTCTGGAGATTCCCGATTCCGCGCCACCGAGCTCCAGAATTGGCCGGGATCCTCGTAGAATGCCTGGGCCTGGATTTTCAAGGCTGGGAGCGTTGGATACCGGAATGCGTGGACTCCTTCTCCGATGCCGCGGCGCCCTGCCCGCCGGCGGCGGACGATCGGACCTCGGCACTCCATCCTCCGGCGCCCCGAGCCTCGGGGAAGGCGCCCGGCCGGAACGCTTCGGGAGGCGCCCGGCGCAGGGCACGCCCGTTCGGGTTGCCCTCGGATCCCTGCCTGGGCCGATCGCTCTTCCGAACACCCAGGACTCCGTTCACGATCGATGAAGACGGCGGGGTGGGCGGTTTTGGGGATCCTCGCCTTTCCGGTCGCGGGATGCGGCTCGCACGGCTCGAAGGAATCGCACGCGGTCGTGCTCCATTGGGACGCGGAGCTCTACCGCCGCCTGGGGACGGCGACGCAGTCGGACATTCAAGCCCTGATGGGCGAGCCGACGGTGCGCGATTTGATCGGGGAAGCGGAGGTCTGGGTCTACCAATACGGCTCCGACGACCGTGCCATCAAGCCCGAGGTGAAACTGGTGGCCCCGAAACACGACGAGCTGATTCTGAGCTTTGACCGCGGGGGCACGCTGCAGAAGTACACCGTGGTCGCCGAAGGCCGTTCCTCGCAGCGCCAGCGCGGCCGATAGCGGCGCCCGGACGCCTCCGGGGAGGAGCTGGTCGACGACTTCCTTGCCCGTCCGAGGGGCCGAAGCTACGCTGGCTCCGTGCCCCAGATCCGCTCCTCGTCCGAGCCCAGTCCCGGGCGCAGCTTCCCGATCGGACCCCGGCTTCGCGGCGACGGCGCCAATTTCAGCATCTACGCCAAACACGCCGAAGCGATGGAGCTCCTTTTCTTCGACGACGCCGCGGCAACCGGCCCGTCCCGGGTCATCCGGCTGACCCCCGAGAAGAACCGGACCTACCACTACTGGCACGTCTTCGTTCCCGGCCTCAAGCAGGGGCAGATCTTCGGCTGGCGCGCCCACGGACCCTTCAATCCCGACCTCGGCTTGCGCTTCGACCCGGGGAAGCTGCTGCTCGATCCCTACGCGAGAGCCGTCGTGGTGCCCGACCGCTATTCCCGCGCGGCAGCCAGCCAGCCGGGCGACAATGTCGCGACCGCGATGAAAAGCGTCCTGGCGGATCTCCGCCTCTACGACTGGGCGGGAGACACCCCTCCACGACGTCCCTTCTCGCGCACGGTGATTTACGAAATGCACGTCGGCGGCTTCACGAAGTCCCCCAGCTCCGGCCTGCCGCCGTCCCTGCGAGGGACCTACCGGGGCTTTATCGAGAAGATTCCCTACCTTCAGGAGCTCGGCGTCACCGCCGTCGAGCTCATGCCGGTCTTCCAGTTCGACGCCGAGGACGCCCCGGAAGGGCGCCGGAACTACTGGGGCTACGCCCCCGTCTCCTTCTTCGCCCCCCATGCGGCCTACAGCTCCCGGAAGGACCCCCTCGGGCCCCTCGACGAGTTTCGCGACCTGGTCAAGGCCCTCCACCGGGCCGGCCTCGAGGTGATCCTCGACGTGGTGTTCAACCACACGGCCGAAGGGGACGAGCGCGGCCCGACGCTGTCCTGGCGCGGCCTGGCCAACGACGCCTATTACATCCTCCAGGAGCATCCCCGCTTCTACGCGAACTACAGCGGCTGCGGGAACACGCTCAATCCGAACCAGAGCCTGACCCGGCATCTCATCCTGAACAGCCTGCGTCACTGGGTCGAAGCGATGCACGTCGACGGCTTCCGCTTCGACCTGGCGTCGATCCTGTCCCGGGACGAGAAGGGGCGCGTGCTCGACAATCCCCCGCTGCTCTGGGACATCGAGACGGATCCGGTGCTCTGCAATGCGAAGATCATCGCGGAGGTCTGGGACGCGGGAGGCCTCTACCAGCTGGGGCACTTCATCGGCGACAGCTTCAAGGAATGGAACGGGGCGTTCCGGGACGACATCCGGCGCTTCCTCCGGGGAGACCGGGGCATGGTCACCCGGATCCCGAACCGGCTCCTGGGTAGCCCGGACCTCTTCGAGTACGAGAATCGCGAGCCGGAGCAGAGCATCAACTTCGTCACCTGCCACGACGGCTTCACCCTGAACGACCTCGTCAGCTACGAGCACAAGCACAACGAGGCGAACGGCGAGGGCAATCGCGACGGCCTCGACGACAACACCAGCTGGAACGGCGGCGTCGAGGGCGAAAGCGAGAACCCCGAGGTCGAGTCGCTCCGGCAGCGCCAGATCCGCAACTTCATGACCCTTCTCTTCATCTCGGTCGGCACCCCGATGATCCACATGGGCGACGAAGTCCGCCGCACCCAGCGGGGGAATAACAACGCCTTCTGCCAGGACAACGAGGTCAGCTGGTTCGACTGGACGCTGCCGGGCAAGCATCCCGGCTTCCTCCGCTTCGTCCGAACCTGGATCCGCCATCGCCTGCGGGGCAACGCGCGCAAGCTGGAAACCATCTCGCTGAACGCGCTCCTGCGGGAGAGCCGCTATGAGTGGCACGGGGTGGAGCTGGGGAAGCCGGACTGGGGCGACGACTCCCATGCCCTCGCGTTCACCGCACGGCTGCAGAACGGCCGAGTGCGGCTCCACGGGATGCTGAACGGCTACTGGGAAGCGCTGGACTTCAAGATTCCCGAGCCGGGTCCGTTTCCCTGGCGGCGCTGGGTGGATACGTCCCTCGCATCCCCCGAGGACATCCTGGACTACGCCCAGTCCCCGATCGTTCCAGGACCCCGCTACCGCGTCGCGGCGCACTCGATCGTGTTCGTGGTCTCGGCGTCGTCGGGGTGAGCTTGGCGGCCGCCCCTGTGGGGTCGACCCGGACGGGAAGACCTCCTTAACGGTCGAGGCGGGACCGGCGCTCGGCACCCCGTCCATGGTGGAAGACCCCCTCTTCTAGGGAGCCGCACGTCCGGAGCCGAAGGTGCCGCCAGGCCTGCCGTGCCCCGCTCGGGCGGGGGATCGTAGCCGTCCCCGAGGCCGCTCTCGCGGACTCGGACGGTTCTCCGGGGGAGGGCGGAGGGGGAGGGGCTGGGCTCTGGGCCCCGGACCGCGAGGATCCCGGCCTAATAGCCGACCGCGATGACCTCGACCTTGGTGCCTAAGGCGTGCTCGACCGTCGTGAGAAACTCCTCGTCCTTGATCGCGTCCCGGTCGTTGCGGACCTCGTAGAGCCAGCCGCGGTTCCCGGTGAAGACGATCGCCATCATCGCCAGGTTCACGCCCGCCGACTTCTTCAGATCTTCCGGGAGCGTGCGCGCCCCGCAGGGGCAGATCACCGGATCGCCGGTGAGACGCACTTCATCCAGGATCTCCCCGATCTGGGAGAAGCGCTGGTTGCACGCCGGGCAGGCCGCCTCCTCGTATTCCCAGTCGCACCAGGGAAACGGGGTCGGCGTGAGATAGATCTTCAGCTCGTCCGCCCAGTAGTTCTCGTCCGGGTCGGGGGAGTCGAAGTCGTAGCCGAAGAGGGAACCGCTGACCAGGTCCTGGAAGGAAACCACCGCTTCGGTGCCGCCGGACGTCGACCCCGCCGCCGCTCGCAGGTGGTCGATCGCGCTCTGATTCTCGAGTTCATCCTCGCCGCTCACGCTCCAGTCGCCGGCGATCTCCAGCCGCTCGACCAGGAATTTCACCAGCTGCGCGATCTGCTGGGGACTCGGTTTGTAGACCGGATCCTTGGGGATGATCTGCAGCATGTAGCCGTGATTCATACGGGTTAAGGATATCTGGGGGGAGGAGGAGGCATCAAGCAATAAGCAATCGGGGAGGCCTTCTGGGGGCCCCCTCGTGGCGGGCGGTGGCCGGTCGGCCGATGGGCGGGTGAAGGGAGCCGCGGTGAGGCGCCCCAGGCCCCCATCGAGCCGGCCGTCGAAGACTCAGGGGCGGCGGATGGTCCCGTCCTTGCCGCGCAGGCGGCCCCAATCCAGGTCGAAGGGCGGTTCGTCCGAGACGGGGAACTTCGCCGCCAAACCCTCGTTCAGGTCGATTCCCAGGCCCGGCTTCTCGTTTGCCCACATCATCCCGTTCTTCACCTCCGGGGTGCCGGGGAACACCTCGCGCGCCGTCTCGTTGAAGATCGTCGCCTCCTGGATCCCGAAATTCCAGATCGCCAGATCGAGGTGCAGGTTCGCCGCGTGGCCGACCGGCGACACGTCGCCCGGGCCGTGCCAGGCGGAGCGCACCCGGAAGAACTCGCACAGGGCCGCCACTTTTCGCGCGGGGCTGAGTCCTCCGATTTGCGAGATGTGGCAGCGGATGAAGTCGATCAGCCGGTTGGACACCAGATCGACCCACTCGTTGGGATTGTTGAAGAGCTCGCCCATCGCGATCGGCGTCGCCGTCTGCGGCCGGGAGATCTTGAAGTACCCCACGTCCTCCGGCGTGAACGGGTCTTCCATGAAGAAGGGGTGATACTTCTCGACCTCCTTCAGGAGCGCGATGGACTGGATCGGGTGCGGACGCTCGTGCATGTCGTGCAGCAGCTCGACGTCGTCGCCCAGCTCCTGGCGCACGTGCTCAAACAGCTTGGGCACGATGCGGCAGTAGGCGGCGGGCTCGAAGGTCCGCCCTTCGAAATGCCCCTCGCCGTCGAGAGGCGCAGGGGGCTCGCCGGTTCGAGAGCCGTACGCCGCCTGGCCGGGCACCGCCACCTGGATGCGGACGTGCTTATAGCCTTCGTCCACGAAAGCTTTCACCTTCTGGGTCACCTCCTCGATGGTGGTGCCGGACGCGTGACGGTAAACGGGCGCCGCGACGCGGGACTTGCCGCCCAGGAGCTGGTAGACGGGCATGCCCGCGCGCTTGCCCTTGATGTCCCAGAGCGCCATGTCGACGCCGGAGATCGCGTTCATGAGGCAAGGGCCGTTGCGCCAGTAGGAGCTCTGGTACATCGCCTGCCAGAGGTCCTCGATGTTGTCCGGGTCCTTGCCGCGCAGGAAAGGGTCGAGGTACTGGTTGACCGCGGTCTCGACCACCCGGGCGCGCTGGGTGAAGGTCGCGCAGCCCAGGCCGTAGAGGCCCGGCTCGCTGGTCTCGACTTTCACCACCACGAGGCGGATCTTCGCGGGCGCCGTCAGGATCGCTCTGACCCGGGAGATCGTGAGGGGGCCGGCCGCCCGCGGCGTCTTCGGCTCCTGGGCGCTTAAGGCCGGCGCGCTGCAGCCGCCGAGACCGGCAAGCGCGGCGCCGCGGGCGAGCGACGAGAGGAAATGGCGACGGTCCATGGGTGTACCCTCCTAAGAAGGTACGCCCCCCGCCTACTCGATGCGGCTCCGCAGCATCTTCAACGCCCCGCCCACCCCGTCGAGCAGGTCGTCCAGCTGCTGGACGCGTCGGTCGACGATCGCCGGATCCGGCGCGTCGCTGCGGATGCTCGAATACAGGATCCGCGCGTCGCTCAACTTAAGCTGGATTCGTTCGGCCTTGCGATACAGCTCGCGCAGCGACGCCTTGTCGCTCGGGAGCGCGTCCATCGCGTTGGACACCTCGGTATACATCGGCGAGGCCTCGCGGATCAGCGCGCCGGCGTCGGCCATCGATTTCTTGACCCGGGCGGCCGCCTCTTCCTTGGCCGGGTCGGCCTTCGGAGGCTCGACCTTCGCCGGCTCCGGCTTGGGAGGCGGCGGGGGCGGGGGAGGAGGTGGAGGAGGGGGCTCCACCTTGGCCGGCTCCGGTTTCGGGGGCGGAGGGGGAGGCGGAGGAGGCGGAACGGGAATCACCTTCGCGGGTTCGGGCTTGGGAGGGGGCGGCGGGGGCGGAGGAGGAGGCGGCGGCGGCGGATCCACCTTCGCGATGACCGGAGCGGGCGGCGCCGGGAACGGCGGCCGCTTCTCCCAGTCCGCGCCGAAATCGACGATGGCGCTCGACGATCCTTCGCCTTCCCACTTCACGACGGCGAGCGGGACCTGCACTGAGAACCAGGTGGTCGACCCTTTCTTGCCGTCCTTGGGCTCGGTCTCCATCACGATGCACGCGAGCTCGCGGTCCTTCACTTTCACGCTCTGCGTCTCGAGACGGGAGAGGACCGCGTCGGAGCCGAAGTACGCGCCCGCGTAAGGGCCGTCCTTGAAGACGAACTGGGAGGGCTTCGACGCCTTGGTGCGGACCACGTCCGCGGCGTACTTCGTTCCTTTGACCTCGCCGGTGACGGAGCCGAAGAGCGAGACTTCCTCGGGCTCGGTCCAGGTGAACTGCTCCGCTTCGGTCTTGCCTTCGACGCTCGCCTGGGAAACGATGACGCGGTAGCCGGCGCCGGTTTCCCGGAGTCCGGTGTCCTTATAGGAGTCCTTTCCGCCGGATGAGGTCTTCACGCGGTACCAGGCCCCGATCTTCTCCTTGCCCCAAGGATCGCGGAGGAAGGCCAGATGCGGAGCCGGGGGCGGCTCAGGCTTCGGGGGATCGACCTTCGCCGGCTCCGGCTTGGG
>Ga0070731_10003571_pt1 | contig 13926 bp, 12 predicted proteins | sample Coa_R1_2_FD_66448 | JGI IMG/M metagenome (GOLD analysis project Ga0070731, IMG submission 66448) | Surface soil microbial communities from Centralia Pennsylvania, which are recovering from an underground coalmine fire - Coalmine... | ecosystem: Environmental > Terrestrial > Soil > Unclassified ... | reverse complement strand
CTTTCACATCCACGACGATTTGCGTGCCGCCGGGAAGGTGGACAATCAAATCCGGGCGCAAGCGGCCTTCTTCGGTGTCAACGGAGTGCTGCTCCTGAAAGTCGCAATGGGGAGACATCCCGGCTAGCTCCACAACACGTCTTAGGGTCAGCTCACCCCATCTCCCCTTTACTTTCGGCTGTTTGAGGGAGTTGACCAGGCTTCCCGTTTCTTCCCGCAATTCCCTGTTCGTCGTGGCAAGGAGTTGCACTTCGTTGCGAAGGCTGCCGTAGGCTTCCTGCCTTGCGGACTCGACGCGGGACACTTCCGAGCGCAGGTCTTTCAAGGCCGTTTCGAGAGGGTCCACGATGGACTGAATCGCAATTTTGCGCTGTTCCAAGTCTCCTTCGGCTTCCTTCTGCAGGGAATCGAATTTTGACTTGGCGAGCTCCATGAACTGGTCGCTGCTGGACTTCAGGGCTTCGCCGGCCAGCGCCTGAAAAGCTTCTCGAAGCTTCACCTGGGCGTCATCGAGCAAGCGCCTCTGCTCGGTCAGGTTTGCCCGCTGCGATTCGGCGTCTTTTTCCGCGGAGGCCCGCAGCTTTTGTTCTTCTTCCACTCGGGTCTGCAAAGCCCGCAGTTCCAGCTGCGATGTGTCGTTCTGCTTTTTTAACTCTCCGACCGTGCCATCCAGCCCAGCCGCGCGCCTCTCCAACTCCAGCCGCGCGGCGCCCGCCGAGGATTTCGCCCACGCCCAGGCAACGGCAAAACCTGCCGCAAGACAAACGATGGCAATCAATATTCCGGGTCCCGTCATGAAGGCGCCTTCTGCGAAGGAGATTGCAAAGCATTAAAGCCGAGGACGAGATTCTACCATGCCGCCTGTGGCGCATGCTTTAGCTTGCGGGGTTTCGTAAGCCGACAGGAATCAAAATCCGCAAGCTAAAGCATGCGCCACAAGGGGCTCCGGAGTGCTCAGTTGAGTTCCCGCCAGGCCGAATCCAGCAGCGAGGCGAGCGGAGCGGCAGGCTTGTCGTCGAGCATGCTCCTTAGTTCAGCGCGGATCTGCGGCAAATCTCGCGGCGCCTGGTCGATTTTCAAGAGGACCTGATCGATTCGCGCGGGCCAATCGCCGGAAGCGATTTTTCGCGCCTCGGCGAGGCGCCTCCTGGCCGATTCCAAATCGGGCGCGCTGGCGATCGCGGAGATGACTCTCGCCGAAACCGCGTAGTTTCCTCCCGTCACAAATTTCACTTCGACGGGCGCGATATTTTCATCGCCGCCGGATGTCTTGACGCGCTGCACGTTTCCTTTCGAAAGTTGGATCACTCCCGGCGTTCCGTTGCGGACTTCCAGGAGAAGCGGCAGCATTGTGCCGTGCGCGCGCAGCATGAGTTTGCCGCTCGAGCCTGCACTCACCGCTTCCGGTGGGCCGCTGAATTCGAGCAGCACGACCGACACTGGAAATTGACCCGCTTCCATCCCAGCGACAGTGAGGTGAAGATTGACGTCTCCCACCGGGACACTCGGGCCGGGAAGCACGACGAGCGAAGCCGGGGATGACGCCACGACCAGGCATGGATCGCCGTTCAGATAGACACGATTCAAATCCGCCACACCTTGGAAGCCGGAACCTTCCAGAATAAACCGGTCGTGAGTCGCGATAACACGCGGGTAGGAAACTACGTTTATTGCTCCTGATGCTGCATGCGGGCCGGTATCTTCAGGAGCCACAATATTCGAGGACGCGGAGATTGCCAGGCCGGAAATTATTGCGGTGAGCGCGCCGGGCTCAACGGCGGCTTTGAATGAAGCGCGTCCCGTCACGTTGGTTGTGACTTTTTGGCCGCCTGAAAGGTCCACCGCAATATTGGGCAATAGCCTGCCTTGAGAGTCCAGGACTGCCAGCGTGGCCTGCGCTCCGGCAACTATTTTCGGGGGCAGGATGATCAGGCGCGGGGTGGGAGAGACACGCGGTTTCAGCGGCTCCTGGGCAGGAGCAAGCACAGCGCAAACACCCACCAGTAGGGCGAAAGCCAAACATCGACTCGGCGATTTGTGATGGACCCGCGCACGCACCATGGCAGGAATTCTACCGCGCCGAGGGCAAGAGAATGAAATGCTTGCCGCAAGTGGCGCGGGCTTCAGCCTGCGGGCTTAGGGCCTTGCAAGGGCAAAGCCCACAGGCTGAAGCCTGTTCCAAGTAAGATCCATAAGTGTGGCCTTGAAATTTATGGAAGAGAAATTGGAACGGTCTTTCAGGTTTTATCGGCCAGGCGGAAGATTTTTGCTTCGAGGAAGAGGCGATACAGTTCGGGGTCTAGTTCCTTATCCTTTACGGACATTTCAAGGATATTGAGCGCGCGATCGGCGGCAACGGCCTTTTTGTACGGCCGGTCGGAGGCGGAGAGGGCGTCGAAAATATCGCAAATCGTCATGATCTTGGCCTGGACGGGAATTTCATCGCTTCGCAATTGGTAAGGATAACCCGTGCCGTTTAATTTCTCGTGATGCGCGCGGACGATCCGCGGAATCTCGCGGATTTGCCTGGTCCACGGAATCTGCAACAGGAAATTGAAACTGTGGACGACGTGGGATTCGATTTGGGCGCGCTCATCCGGGCTGAGGCTCCCCTTCGGGATGGAGAGATAGCGAACTTCCTCCGGTGTAAGCATGGGCCGCTCGACTCCGCGCGGGTCCTGGTAGGTCTGCCGGGCGATTTCAAACAGGCGGTCAAATTCTCCCTCGGGAAGCACGGTTGGCTCGTTGGCCTGGAGGATGGCCTCAAATCCGCCTTCCATTTGAACCCTGCGGAGGCGATATTCCTCCTCGAGGGAAGCGATGCGCGCCAGGGCCTCAGGCCGGTCCAATTCCATCAGGAGCTTGACCTTTTCGCGCTCCATGCGGGCTTCCAGTTCCTTGTAGAGATAGTCGAAGCGGTGGGCGATGAGATCAATTTGAAGGGGATAGAGCTTCTTGGCCTTGACCAGAACATCCTCACGAACGCCTACTTTTCCGAAATCGTGCAGCAGAGCGGCGTAACGGATCTCCTTCATTTGCTCGGGAGTGAACCGGATCGACGCATACGCTCCGTTATCCACGCGATCCACAATCTCCGCAAGGCCGACGGTCATTTGAGAAACGCGCAGCGAATGGCCCGAAGTTGTCGGATCGCGCTGCTCAATCGCCTTGACGGAAGCCTGGACGAATCCTTCGAACAATTTTTCTATGTCCTGATAGAGGCGGCCATTTTCGTAGGCGACGGCGGCCTGCGAGGCCAGCGAGAGAGCCAGCCGGACCGCGCGGTCCGAGAACGGCCGCACTTCGCGGGCAACGACTTCCCTGCTCGTGAGGCGCGCTTCGGGATGCAACTTGCAATTAATGAGCTGCAGTACGCCGATGACCTCGCTGCGACCGTTCTTCATGGGAAGCGTCACCATGGAGCGCGTAAAGTATCCGGTCTCCTCGTCGAAGTGCGGGTTGAAACGATAGGGACGGTCGCGAGGGATGCGGCGGGCATCGGCGAGATTGATCACTTCCCCATTCAAAGCCGTGTATCCGGCCAAGGAATTTTCTTCCAGGGGAAGTTCAAATTCGACAAAGGGAAACTGCACGCTGTCGTTTTGGGTGAGCTTGAAACGGAGACGGCGGTCTCCGGGTCCGGCGGACAGTGCATCCTGTCGTAGTTCCTCGACGAGGTAGAGAGAGCCCGCATCCGCTCCTGTGATCTCACGAGCCTTCGTGAGGATCATATTGAGGATCGCCCCGACTTCGTGAGTCTGCGACAGGGCGATGCCAATGCGATTCAGTTCTTCCATCTCGCGCTCGGTGCGCGCCAGTTCGGCCCGCACGTCGCGTTCCCGCTGCGCCAGCTCGATGTTAGCAATCGCCGCATCCACCGTCTTTCGAACCAGGGAGGGATTTGATTTGCGTGGAAGGGTTGCGAAGCATCCGGGGGCGCTCTGGCTTGCGCCATTGCGTGAAACGCCGATCAGCCGGAAGCGTGGCGCCCTCCTCACAATTCGCCTCAGAGCAACCAGATCGCCCGCTCCTAAGTCGGCAAAACACACGACGGGAGCATCGCCCAGCTCGGGAGCAGAACTTCGGTGGCCTGACGCGGGGGTCGGCAAGGCCCGGACCGCATAACTACGGCTCAAGGGACGCGCCAAAAGAGCGGCCAGGGAGTTCTCGAAATACCAGATTTCTGCTCGCGCCGACATGTGAGAGGGTGCGGGGTGCTGCAGGGGTGGGGTTTCTGCGCGCTCTCCGCTGTTAGCAGTATATCTAAATTCGGGTGCGGTACCTAGCGAGTCATTTGGCGAGTTGTCGTTAAAGGATGTAACTACTTACGTCACAGGCTATTGCGGTCTGAAAACCGGTTTGCTAGTCTAAAATTCAGTAGGCAAACGAACCTCGAGATGGATAAGTCTCGAAGTGGTACAGGTTTGCGGTGTAATCGCTCCTGTCTCTAAGAAGCGTAAGACCCCACCGCCAGCCGAATGAGGCCCCTTTTGCACATCGAAGCCGGCGCGCGCACCGACCTTGGGCGCGTCCGAAAAAATAATGAAGACTGCTACTCGATCGACCCATCGCTGCAATTGTATGTGCTTTCCGATGGAATGGGCGGAGAAGCGCATGGCGAGGTCGCGAGCCAGCTTGCCGTGCAGACGATTCTGACGCATTGCAGACAGGCGGAAAACAGCCGAACGACGCCGATATTCGGCGAGGCCAGCCCGGATGTGTCCGAGCGGACGAACCGGCTGGCCAGCGCGATTCATCTGGCGAATCGGAAGGTTTTTGAGGCGGCGGCATCTGATCCCGAGCAGGAGGGCATGGGGGCAACCATCGTCGCCGTGTGGATCGAAGGGCAAAAATTATCCCTCGCGCATGTGGGAGACAGCCGGGCCTATTTGCTTCGGGCCGGCACGATGGATCAGTTGACTGCCGATCATTCCCTGGTGGCCGAAAAAGTGCGCGTGGGGATCCTGACACCTCAGGAAGCCGATGCGAGCGAATTGCAAAGCGTATTGACGCGCGCGGTGGGAACGAACAACACGGTTGAAGTGGACACTGATGAACAGGTCTTGTTGGTCGGGGATTTCGTGCTGCTCTGCTCGGACGGGCTGACGCGCATGGTCACCGATCCGGAAATTGCGAGCACGCTTTTGACCAGCGCTTCCGCGCAGGAATCCGCGGACCGGCTGGTGGATCTGGCCAATGAAAACGGCGGCGTGGATAACGTCAGCGTGATTGTCTTGCACGTCGTCGAGAAATCGGAAGGCTTGTTGCAAAAGCTGAAGATCTGGAAACGACACTCCGGGTAGGGTTGCGCCGGCATCGACCGGAGGAGAAGAGACATGTCGAGACTTGTGCTGAAATTTGAAAGCTCTTCGCTCAAAGAAGTTCCTTTGGGAACGCGCCCGGTGACGATCGGGCGCGCGCCGGACAATGACATTCAGATCGACAATTTGGCTGTTTCCAATTATCACGCTCGCGTGTATGTCGAGGCGGGATCGCTCGTAGTCGAAGATTTGAACAGCCTGAACGGATCGTTCCTGAACGACATTCGCGTCGAGCGCGCAATGCTCAAGGACGGCGACTCGATACTGATTGGCAAGCATGAAATCCAGGTGGATCAGGCGCACGACGCGGTTCTCCCCGAGGACGGGTTGCGCAAGGCGCCGGCGCCGCGGGTGAATGAAACCATGATCCTGGATACCCAGGAACGCCGGAAGCTGCTCGAAATGGCCGCGGCAGCGGGCGAGCGGTCTCAGCTTTCTCCCGAACGTTTGCGCGTCCCGACCCTTACCGTGGCGAGCGGGCGCACCGATCAAAAAGAGTACCGGATCGCCGGCAAACTGACCGTGATCGGCCACTCCAAGATGGCCACCGTGCGGCTCCGCGGATGGTTCACGCCGGAGGTCGCGGCGCAAATCAACAAGCACGAGGACGGCTACTACCTGGGTCGCGGGGACCGCGTGCCGAAAATCAACGGAGTGAGCATTCAGGGCCTGACGAAACTCAACGACGGAGACGTGATCGAAGTCGGCCGCGTGCGGCTCAATTTTCTGTATCGTGAATAACCTTCCGCCGCGCCCTCAGGTACAATTCCCGGATCATGGCAGGAACTTCCACGGGCGGTGAATCGCGTCGCGCCTTGCAGGTCCCGCGCGAATGGTTCCGCGATTGGTGGGAGCGGCGCGTTCCGTTTGCCATCAGCATAGGCCTCACTGCATTTGCGCTGACGATTTACGTTTACACCTTCATTGGAGACCGGCCGACGGCCGTGTTTTCCTTCATCAACCGGCTGGAGCTGGACGCGCTCGATCTGCGATTCCGCCTGCGGCCGGAGCGGTACAAGCATCCCGATCCGCGTATTATCATCGTGGACATCGACCAGCGGTCGCAGGAAATTCTGGGGCGGTGGCCCTTTTCGAGAACGTACTTCGCGCAAATGCTGGACGCCTTGCGCGAGGACGGCGCGAAAGTCGCCGCGTTTGACGTCACTTTCAGCAAGCCCGACGAAACCGCCGCGCCGATTCGCGAGCTGCGGCAAACCGTCATCGAACGCCAAAAAAAGGGAGGACGGACGGACCCAAGTGTGATCGCGGACCTTGATCGCCTGTCGAAACAATATGACGGGGACGAACAATTTGCGCGGGCAATAGAGCGGTTTGGAAATGTGGTCCTCGGAAATTTCTTCCTGTACTCCGAATATGATCTGAAGGGCGTCGATGACAAGGCTCTGGAACGCTACGCCAACATCCTCGCCGATTTTCCATTCCCGCAAGTACGCGCGGCAAATCCGCAAACCGGGCAACACGATCTCCAGCATTTGATTCAGGGCTTCGGCGATCCGTATGCGCTGATGCCGAAAGGCACGCAGGCCAACATCGAGATTCTCAGCGACGCGCTCCGCAAGGGGCACGGTGCGACAGGATTTTTCAATGTAGAGCCGGACGCGGACGGCGTCGTGCGGCATTCTTTGCTGGTGCTTCCCTACGGCCGTACGAAGAACCTGGACGATTGGGACCTCTACGCCTCGCTCGACGTGCAAGCCGTGCGCCTCTTTCAGGGCTTGCCCGACCAGCAGACCGTGCTCGATTTCAGCGAAACGGGCATCACGGCGCTGGAATTCGGCCCCTCGCTCGTCATTCACCCGGACGCTGTCGGGCGAATGATGATTAACTACGAAGGCGACGTCACCACTTATCCCTACGTTTCCATTGCCGACGTAGTCGGCCACAAATTCCCAACGGGGACGTTCAATGGAAAAATTGTGCTGGTGGGGGCGTCCGCGACGGGAATCGGTGATTTGCGCTCGACGCCGTTCGGAGGGATCAATTACCCGGGCGTGGAGATTCACGCGAACGTGATCGACAACATTCTGAACCGCTATTTTCTGCTTCGCGGGGCGAATCAGATTGCCCTGGATTTGCTGCTGATTTTCCTTGTCGGCGTGCCGCTGGGATTGTGGCTGGCGCTGGCGCAGCCGCGTTCCATGCTGTTCGGCCTGCTGCTGCTCGTGCCTTTCGGATTCGGTGTGTGGTACGCGTTCCTGCACGGGTGGTGGCTGAACTTCATCATTCCCTCGGGGACGCTGGTCGCCAATGTAGGATTCGTCGCGGTGTATCGCGCGCTCGTCGAAGAAAAAGAGAAGCGGCGCGTGCGCGGCGCGTTCCAGCAATATCTAAGCCCGGAAGTGATTCGCCGCCTGCTGGAAAATCCCGATCTGGTGAAGCCGCGCAAGACGGAAATCACGGTGATGTTCAGCGACGTGCGCGGGTTCACCAGCATTTCGGAAAAACTGGACGCGCAGGAACTGGCCGCGCTGCTCAATGAATATCTCACCGACATGACGCAGATCGTCTTTCGGCATGACGGCACCCTCGACAAATACATTGGCGACGCGGTGATGGCGTTCTGGGGCGCGCCTTTTGAAGACCCGGAGCACGCGACGAAGAGTTGCCACGCCGCGCTCGAAATGATCGCGCGACTCAAGGAAATGCAGAAAATATGGAGAGCCGATGGAAGGCCGGTGCTCGACATTGGCGTCGGGCTGTGCACGGGCGTTGCGTCCGTGGGCAACATGGGCTCGGAGTTGCGATATGGGTACACGGCGCTGGGCGACACCGTGAATCTCTCTTCGCGCATCGAGGGGCTGAACAGGGAATACGCCACGCACATTCTCTTAAGCGATACGACTTACGCAGCCGTGGAAGACCCGCTCCTCGTTTTTCGCGAACTCGATCTCATTCGGGTGAAGGGGAAATTGCAACCGGTCACGCTATATGAACTGGTCGCCACCCGCGGAACGCCGGAAGGGGACGCGCCGGATCTGGAACAACGCCTGGAATTTTTTGCGCAGGGGCGCGCCTGCTACCGCGAGCGGCGCTGGCAGGACGCGCAAATCGTCTTTGAAAAATTACTGGAGCGCTGGCCGGAAGATGGCCCTGCACGCATGTACCTGAATCGCTGCAGGGAATATCTCGTGGCCGGCCCCGAGGAAAACTGGGACGGCGTTTATGTTATGACGCACAAGTAGGACGGGTTTCAGCCTGTCTGGGTTTGACTTTTTTGCGCGATTGAAAAAAGTCAAAAGCAGACAGGCTGAAGCCTGTCCTACTTAACCCGGGGGCCAGCGAAAATCGCGGCCGCCTAGTAAATGCAGGTGCAGGTGAAATACGGACTGTCCTGCGCCGCGACCGTTATTTAACACTGTGCGATAGCCGGCCGTCAGCTTGCGATCCCCCGCAAGTTTCGCGGCGATGAGCTGCAACTTGCCGAGCATCGCCGTGTCTTCCGCGGTGGCCTCCGTCAGCGACACCAGATGTTTCCTCGGGCAGATGAGGATATGGCTTGGCGCCTGTGGAGAAATATCCTCGAAGGCAAAAATTTCCGAGTCCTCGTATACGAGCTTCGACGGGATTTTTTTCTCTCCGATACCGCAGAACAGGCAGTTGTCCATGAAGCTTCCTCGCAGCTTGCAGTCTACACAGACTGTAGAAAAAGTCGAGCAGCACAGGCACTCTTGCCTGTGCGGTTTTGTAGATTTTGGCAACGGCTATCTATTCAATTACAGCCGCGAAACCCGCACAGGCAAGAGTGCCTGTGCTACTAAATCTCTCCGCCTACTTGCTTCCAAGATCGGGTGCTTGGTCCAGCCTCATCACGAAGGTCTGGAATCCCTCGCTATTCTTGAGTTGCGCGGCGAGTTGCTGTGCGGCATCGGGACTTGGGACTCGTCCGACTAGCACGCGATGGAAGTGTCCCGTCGGCACGTCATAAGCCTCAATGAAAATCGGCTGATAGTGCGGGAGGAGGCGGTCGCGCAGGCGCTCGGCGTTCCCGCGGTCCGTGAAGGCGCCGACTTGCACGGTGAATTCTCCGGCTGCGGGATTCGGGCCGGACAGCAATTCAATGCGGACAGGAGCGGTGCCGGTGCCAATCATGTCGAGTGAAACCGCCGCGGCGCGCGCGAGATCGAGGATGCGGTCGCCGACGAACGGGCCGCGGTCGATGACGCGGACCTGGACATCGCGTCCATTATTCAGATTTGTGACGCGCAAGATGCTTCCAAACGGCAGCGTGCGATGCGCCGCCACGAGCGAATTCATGTCGAAAATTTCGCCATTGGCCGCGCGGCGGCCGTGGAATGGAATTCCGTACCATGATGCCGTGCCCTCTTCGACGAAAACACCGGGGACGAATGGAGTGGTGCGGGTTGGGGGTTGTGTGACGGTCGGAGAGGAGGGCGGGGCCTTCGGAGCGGGAGCGGGAGTGGATTCCGGTTGAGGAGGAGGCTGCGAAGGGGGAGCGGTCGCGACCCGTGAGCGAGCAGCGCAGCCCGCGAGGAGCAGTACGCCAAGGAAAGAGGCAACCAACCATACCCAATCGACGCACGCGACCTGCTTTGCCTTCGGGCGGTCAATCAATCCGGCCACCGTCGTGTTCAGGGATTTGCAATAAATGTCCTTTCCGGTTTCCTGAAATGCGATTTGGAATTGTAGCAGGCTAACTTCGTGCTGGTAGTCCTCCTGCGTCGCCCCTGCCGGGGCTTGCTGGTCATGTATTTCGACTTATCGCACCGCTTCCGCGGTGGGCTACGATCTGCCGTCCCTCCGGGACTTCAAACAAAATACAGTGAGCCCAATATACGAATACTTCGAATTTCGCGTCTGCCAGCGATTCCGGCTATTATAGGCATGCGAAAATATTCGAGCAAGGAGACTTCGTGCCCCTTCCCGTTCGATGGCGCTACAAATTAGACCGCTGGCGCAGCCAGATTGCGGCGATGTTTCACTCCGAACCGAAGCCGCTGCGGCCGCGGCTCTGCCCGGCTTGCGGGACGCTGGTCGGGGCGACGGCCACGAAGTGTCACCAGTGTGGCGCGAACATGACATTTTCCTTCGCCGCGGCGAGCAAGTCTCTCGGCCGCTGGATGCCGCAAACTTCCCCAGTGACTTATTCGATCCTGGCAATCTGCTGCGTAATGTATGCGCTGTCGTTTGTCATCACGATGAAACTTTCGGGGGGCCAGGGAGCCGGCGGTGGGTTGATGGGGCTGGGCGGAATTGCCACTCAGGTCAACTACCGTTTGGGCGCTTCGCTTCCACTGGCTTATGACATCACTCAGCCCTGGCGGTTCGTAACGGCCATTTTTCTTCACGGCGGATTGTTGCATATCGGCTTCAATATGTGGGTTCTGATGGATATCGGGCCGATGGTCGAGGAATTATACGGCTCGGCGCGATACCTGTTCTTATATGTCGCAACGGGCGTGGCTGGATACCTGCTCAGTTCCTCGGTGGGGCATTTAAGTGTGGGCGCGTCTGGATCGTTGCTGGGCCTTGTGGGCGTGCTTCTCGCGGCTACCACGGGCAGGAAAAACATGGCTGCGCAGGCTCTGCGGAGCGCGTTGATTCGGTGGCTGATTTATATCGCCGTCCTTGGTTTTATTTTTAGCGGCACGGACAACTATGCGCACTTCGGCGGCGTGGCTTCTGGCTACGTGCTCGGACGCTTGATGCCGGACCGGACTCCCGCGGACATGAGCGAGCAGCGCCTGGCCAATTTTCTCGGGTGGGCGGCGGGGACTGTCATTGCCGTCAGCTTTGGTTTCATGGTCGTGAATTATTTGCAGAATTCGTAGGACGGGCTTCAGCCTGTCTTCCGTTCCGGCGTTCCGAACTACTTAACATCAAAACCAGACAGGCTGAAGCCTGTCCTACTTGGGCTGCTCGTCCATGCGGCGGGCGACCGTGAAGCAGTAATGAAAGCCGGAGAAGACGGTGAAGGCGGCGGCAAGGTAGCCGATAATGTTCTTGATCACTTCCAGCCAGGGCCAATCCGTAACGGCCAGCAGTACAACCGCGAAGACGAGAAGAATTTGCAGCGCCGTGGTGGCCTTGCCGTAGATGCTCGGCGGAAACGGCCGGTAGCCGGCCACCACCAGGATCACCGCGGCTGCCGTGAGGAGGATCACGTCGCGGCTCAGCACCAGCGTGGCGAGCCACCAACTGATCTTCCGGTTCAGCGCCAATAAAACAAAGGAAGAGGACAAGAGCAGTTTGTCCGCGATGGGATCGAGATACGCCCCGAGCGCGGTCTTCTGGTTCAGCGAGCGCGCGAGGATGCCGTCCAGCCCATCCGTCAACCCGGCGACGATCATAATCGCCAGCGCAATCCCGTAACGGCGGTAATGAATGGAAATAATGAAGAACGGCAAAAATCCGAGCCGCAGGAAGGTGAGCTGATTCGGGACCGTGAAGACGCGGGAAGCCATGTTTGGGTTTCGATTCCGGCTACACGAACAGCGCGAGATAGTCGCGTATGGAGCGCCCCACGCGCTGCTCGAAGCGTCCGGAGAGCGACGGAATCGATCCGTGCGGCTCGTCGAGCGCAATGCGCTCGATGCGCTGCATGGGGAAAAACAGCGTGGGGAGCCCGATGCGCTCCCCCTCAGGGTCCATCACCTGCCGGATGAAATCGTCAAAGGAATTCAGATCGATACCGCGCAGGGTGACTCCGGAAGAATTCATGGAAACGAGCGAGCCCCATAATTTTTCCTTGGGCGTGTGCAGGCTGACGATGACAATGGAGTTTGGTTCCAAGAATGGGCTCGATTCGCTCCCCGCGCGCGGAGCATCTCTTTCTCTCACTTTACAAGGAAATCGTTTTCAAGTTCTCAGAGACAATTAATTTCGGCTCGGTCAGTTTTTGAACGTCCGCCGCCGTGACGCCCGGCGCGACTTCGCGCAGAACCAGACCTTCGGGCGTGACCGCGATGACGGCCAGTTCGGTCACAATCAGGTCCACGACCTCGACTCCGGTAAGAGGCAGCGTGCACTTCTTGAGAATCTTGGGCTGGCCGTCTTTCGTCGAGTGCTCCATCGCAATGATCACGTAGGGCGAACTGGCCACGAGGTCCATCGCGCCGCCCATGCCCTTGAGCATTTTTCCGGGGATCGCCCAATTCGCGAGGTTGCCTTTTTCATCGACCTGCAGTGCGCCGAGGACGGTCATGTTCACATGCGCGCCGCGAATCATGGCGAAGGAATCGGAGCTGGAAAAATAACTCGTCCCGGGAATTTCCGTGACTGTTTCCTTGCCGGCGTTGATCAAGTCCGCGTCTTCCTCGCCTTCGTAGGGGAACGGGCCGACGCCGAGCATGCCGTTTTCAGATTGCAGAACGACGTCCATGCCGGCAGGAATGTAGTTGGCGACCAGAGTGGGCGTGCCGATGCCAAGATTCACGTAGAAGCCATCGCGTAACTCTTGTGCGACGCGACGCGCGATCAGTTCCCGCTTGCTGTCCTCGGACAGAGCCGGGCTCTTCCCTTCCGATTGCGAAACCATTTGTGTCATTTACGTTTTCTCACCGTTCTCTTTTCGATTTTCTTTTCGTAGTTGACGCCCTGGAAAATCGCGTTCACGAATATTCCCGGCGTGTGCACCGACTCCGGAGGAAGCGTTCCCAGCTCAACCAGCTCTTCGACTTCGGCGATCACGTAATCCGCCGCGGTCGCCATGACCGGATTGAAATTCCGCGCGGTCTTGCGATAGATCAGATTTCCCCAGCGGTCGCCCTTCCACGCTTTGATGAACGCGAAATCGCCGCGCAGGCCTCGTTCAAGAATGAATTTGCGGCCGTTGAATTCGCGGACTTCCTTTCCTTCCGCGATCATCGTGCCGACGCCGGTCGGCGTATAGAAGGCCGGAATTCCCGCGCCCGCGGCGCGCATTCGCTCGGCGAGAGTGCCCTGGGGATTGAGCTCGACCTCGACCTCTCCGCTGAGCACCTGCTGCTCGAAGAGTTTGTTTTCGCCGACGTAGCTGGCGATCATTTTCTTGATCTGGTGCGTCTGGAGGAGCAGGCCGAGACCCGCGTCCATTGAACCCGCATTATTTGAGGCTACCGTAAGATTCTTCGTGCCCTTGCGGCGCACGGCGGCGATCAGGTTCTCGGGAATTCCACAGGTTCCGAATCCGCCCGCGAGGATCGTCGCGCCGTCAAACAGTTTTTCGATCGCCACGTCCGCGTTGGCTACGCGCTTATCCATCGAATCGAACTCCCCGCAAAATAAGATGCTTCCAGAATTTGTTACCAACAGTTTACTGCAAATCGCGCAGAATCTTGTAGAGTTCTCCGGCGGCGGAGAATTCCTCTTCGAGCGCGCGGGTCCGCAGATCGCTTCGCACCTGTTCCAGGGCCTGGATCATCTGGTCCAGCACGCGCTCCAGATTGTCGCTGTTCGTCAGAATAATATCACGCCAGACCGAGTACGGGCTGCCCGCCAGGCGCAGGGCGTCCCGGAGTCCGCGGCCGGCGAGAGTAACCGGCAAGCCGGTTTCGTCCGTCTGGCTGCGCACTACACCCGCGAGGGCCACGGAGAGAAGTTGCGGCAAATGCGAGATCACGGCCACGGCGCGGTCATGAGCTTCGGC
>Ga0070731_10003570_pt1 | contig 13927 bp, 15 predicted proteins | sample Coa_R1_2_FD_66448 | JGI IMG/M metagenome (GOLD analysis project Ga0070731, IMG submission 66448) | Surface soil microbial communities from Centralia Pennsylvania, which are recovering from an underground coalmine fire - Coalmine... | ecosystem: Environmental > Terrestrial > Soil > Unclassified ... | reverse complement strand
TGCCCTATGCCGCGGCGCTCGCGTGCGCCTGTCCGCGGCTGGCCCCGGCCGCCAACCTGCTGCCTCCCGAGCGGCGCGCCGCTGCTTCGCGCGGTATCTTCATCCCCACGGCGGCCATGGCGGCGTTGCTGCTGGTCACGCTGGGCGCCTTTCTCGCCTGGCCGAGTTACGACCAGCGCCAATACTTGAAACAGCTCAATGCCGAAATTGGCCAGTTGCGCCCGCAGGCGGCGCGCGCGGCGGCTCTCGACCGCCAGATCGACCATACGCGGGCTCGTTCGCGTTTGCTCGAAGAGTACCACACACGCACCCGCGCGGACCTCGATGCCGTCAGCGAATTAAGCCGGCTGATACCGCGAACCGCCTGGGCCAGCAACATCGAGCTTACCCGCGATACAGCCACCATCTTCGGCGAGGCCGACCAGGCGGCCCCGCTTCTCAAAGTTCTGGATGCCTCTCCTCTGTTCCACAACTCGGAGTTCAACGGCATCAGCAAGGTTCAAAATGCCGAGACCTTTCGCCTGCGCACCCAGCGGAGAGCTAAGCCATGAAGGTCGGCACCCTGGACCGCCGCGCCATACTGGTGCTGATCATCGGAGTGGCGCTCGTGCTGGTCGGGCGCTTCGTGGTCATGGCCGATAAGCAGCCCACCGTGGTGACCGCGGTCGAGTCGATTCCGCTGGCGGAGCAGCGTCTGGCCCGGTTGCGCGAGACCGCGGCCACCGTGCCCGCCAAGGAGAAGGTGGCCCGGCAGGCCGCCGCCGACCTGGCCGTGCAGGAAAAGGGCATCATCCAGGCGGCTACCGCCGCGCAGGCGCAAGCCCAGTTGCTCGAAATCATCCGGCGCACCGGCAAGGACGAAGGCATCGATGTGCGCGGCGCCGAGGAGATGCGCGTACGCGCCCTGGCTGAAGATTACGGCGAGGTGGTGGTGGCGGTTTCTTTCTCATGCCGCGTCGATCAGTTCGTGAATTTCATGGCCAGCCTGGCCAACCGTCCGGAGTTGCTGGCCACTAGTGAAATCCGCGTGACCGCCGGCAATCCCAAGGATAAGACCATGATGGTGCGGCTGGCCTTGTCCGCCGTCGTGCCGCGCAAGCTGGCGCCGGAAAAGAAAGGACCGGCCTCGCTGTGAAGCGCAAACTGTTCATTGCGAACCTGGCGCTGCTGGGGCTGAGTGTCGCTATCGGCGTGCACATACGCCGCGAGTGGCTTGCGGCGCATGACAGTGAACAGGCGGTATTGCAGCGGCGGATCAAACCCGTACCGCCGCCGCCGCTGGCTCCCCCGCCGGCGTCCAAACCGGTCAACGCGGCCGGCTACATCGATATCGCCGAGAAGGATCTGTTCTCCAAGGACCGCAACCCCACGGTGGTGGTCGAAGCGCCCGTAGTGAAGCCGAAGCCCATGCCCGCTCTGCCGTTGTTTCACGGTCTGGTGGATTTTGGCGACGGTCCCATGGCCATCATGAGCGAAGGACCCAAGGGTCCTCATCGCGACTACCAGCCTGGGGACACCGTGGGCGCCTTCAAGCTGGTGGCCGTCGATGCCGAACAGATCGTGCTGGATTGGGACGGCCAGACGATCACCAGACGGGTGGATGAGATGCTCGACCGTAGCGTGGCTCCCGCCGCGCCCGCCGCACCTCTGGTCGCCGAAAAGGCGCCTTCTCCGGTGCAAACGCTTCCTCCCGCGCCGGCCAAGCCCGGCGGCGATTTGGGCCGCGGCGCCAAGGCCTGCCAGCCGGGCGATACCTCGCCGGACGGAACCGTCGCCGACGGCATGCGCAAAGTAATCAAACCGACGCCATTTGGTTCGAGATGTTATTGGGAGCCTCTGAGTTGATGCGACTCCACCCCCAAACCTCAACAGGAGTTATCACGAAATGAAAATTCTAACGTGCATGTTCATGGTCGCAGCCACCCTGGCGGCCCAGGATCAGCCAAAGCCTCCGGCGCAACCGCCGGCCAAGCAAGTCAAGCCTGCTAAGAAGACCCAGAAGTCGCCGGCCATCGCGGAAATCCCGAAAGACGCCGTTGAGACCGCGCCGGGCTTCTATAGTTGGACCGATACAAGCGGCAAGGTCTGGACCTATCGCCGCACGCCGTTCGGCGTCACGCGCTGGCCCGCCGAGTCCATGTACAACAAGCAGGATGTAGCGGACGCCCAGATCACGGCTACCGAGCAGGGCGATAGCATCCGCTTTGAGCGCTCCAGTCCCTTTGGCAAGCGGACCTGGGTTCGCAAAAAAACCGAACTGAGCGATGCCGAGAAGGCCATTTGGGAAAGCCGGCAAAAGAACAGCGCGCCCAGCCGCCCGGCGGATAAGGAGTAGCTCGTGACATTCACCAGAATCCTCGGGGCCGCCCTGCTGGCTGCCATCTGTGTGGCGTGGCTGGCGCCGGCCCAGCAGTCGCCGCCGCGGGCGGTCCCCCAGCCGGCCAGACCCCCGTCTGTCGGCTCTCCCCCACCCGCCACTCCGCAGACCACACCCCAGACCAATCCGCAGACCAACCCTCAGGCCGGCCCGCGCCGCGGCACTCTTACGGATACCGGCGGTTTCATGCTGGAAAACGTCTCCCTCACCGAGCTGATCGATATCATTGCGCGCCGCCTGAAGATCAACTACCTTTTGGACCCGCGCTTCAAGGGGGGCAACGTAACCATCCACACTTACGGCGAAATGAAGCCCGCCGACCTGATGCCCATGCTCCAAACCATCCTGCGCGTGAACGGCGCGGCCCTGGTTCAGGTTGGCGATCTCTACCGCGTGGTGCCTTTGGATCGGGTCGCGGCATTGCCCCTGCCCGCCACGGTCAACGGCAAGAACTTCCCCGAAGACGAACGCATGGCGCTGAATCTGATCTTCCTGAAGTACGCCACCGCGGGCGAGATTTTGAAGCTCATTCAACCGTTTCTGGGCGAGGGCGCCGCCGCGGCCACCTACGATCCCGCCAATCTTCTCATCCTGCAGGACAACAACCGCAACATGCGGCGCACCATGGAACTGCTGGAGTTGTTCGACAGCGACTCTTTCGTCAGCCAGCGCGTGCACTTGTATGAAGTGACCAACGGCCGGCCAACCGAGCTGGTCAAACAGATGGAATCGATCTTCAAAGCGTTCTCGGTGTCCGACAAGAGCACCGTAGTCAAGTTCGTGCCCATTGACCGCATCAATACCATCATCGCGGTGGCGCCCAATCCCGGCGTCTTTGAGGAAGTCGGCACTTGGCTGAAGAAGATCGACGTCCCGGTAAAGGCGCCGGCCGGCGCGGTCGATAACTACGTCTACCGGCTCAAGTATGGCCGCGCAGAGACCATGGCGATGGCCCTGATGGCCCTTTACAGCGGCAATCCCATGGCGCTGATGCAGTTGAGCATGATGACCAGCATGGGCATGGGAATGGGCATGGGAATGGGCATGGGAATGGGCATGGGCGTCGGCGGCATGGGCTATGGCGGTGGTTACGGCGGTGTGGGCGGCGGTATGGGCTATGGCGGCGGCATGGGTTACGGCGGCGGCATGGGCTACGGCGGCGGCATGGGTTACGGCGGCATGGGTTACGGCGGCATGGGCTACGGCGGCATGGGCTATGGCAATCAAGGCTATGGCATGGGAAGCTACGGCACAGCCGGCCTCTACCGGCCGCTCGCCGGCGCTTCCGCCATCCCCGGCGCAGCCACCGCGGCCACCGGCGCCTCTGCCGACCAGACCGGCAACTATCTGAGTGGCACCGGAACCGAGGGCGGCGGCGCTGGCCGCATCCCCCACATCATTCCGAATCCATTCGACAACACCCTGCTGGTTCAGTGCACGCCCGAGGAATGGGAGCAGATTTCGCGGCTGCTGGCGCAGTTGGACGTGCCTCCGCGCCAGATCCTGGTCGAAGCCAAGATCTTCGAGGTGCTGCTCACCGGCGAGCTGCAATATGGCATCGAGTCTTACCTGCAAACCAAGGGCGCCGCGGTGCCCGGCGGCTTCACCGCGCCCGGTACCCCCGGCGGATTCGTGGGCAACACCGTGAACAGCGCGCTGACCCTGACCGGCGGCCTGCTGGTGGGCCACGGCCGGGAACTGCTGTCGCAACTGACGGCCATGGAGAACGTCGGCAAGGCCAGAACCATCAACGAGCCATCGCTGATAGCCACCGACAGCATTCCCGCAACTATGAACGTTGGTCAGACCGTGCCCACTTTGAGCGCCACCGTGGCCTCCGGCGTCCAGCAGAGCGGCAACACCCTCTTCGCGAATAATATTTCCAACGTCAGCGCCGGTGTGACGCTCAACGTGATGGCCCGCGCCAATTCCAGCGGCATCATCACCATGCTGGTCAATCAGCAGGTGAGTAATCCGGTTCCGCCCGCGTCCAGCGCCGCCATTCAATCGGATTCGTTCGATAATCGCAGCTTCCAGACCCAGATCACCGTCCAGGATGGCGATACCGTGGCCATCGGCGGCATCATCCAGGAAAGCACTACGGAGTCATCGGGCGGCATCCCGTTCCTGCACCGCATCCCCGTGCTGGGCGCGGCGTTCGGCAGCAAGTCCCGCAACACCAGCCGTACGGAGCTGATCGTCTTCTTCACTCCGCACGTCATCTACGACACCATGTCCATCGCCGAGGCCACCGACGATCTGAAAGCCAGGCTGACGCACCTGAAGAAAGAGATGAAAGACAAGTAGGCGGCCGGCCGCCCTCAGTACGGTCTGCGGTCGATCCGGCTCCGCCATGCGTCGAAAATTCGTTGCGCCTCGCCCCGCAGCAGCGGGAGCATAGGAATCCTGCGCGCGGTCAGGGAAGCCGTCAGTTCTTCGTAGATCAGGCTGTCGTCGAAACCGGCGTCCGCCGCGTCCGCGCGCGTGGCGGCATAGAAGACTCGCGCGGGCCGCGCCCAGTAGATCGCCCCCAGGCACATGGGGCACGGCTCGCATGTGGCGTAGATATCGCAGCCCGTCAACTGGAAGCTTCCCAGCGCGCGGCATGCGGCGCGGATCGCCACGATCTCCGCGTGCGCCGTCGGGTCGTTGCTGGAGGTCACCAGGTTGACCCCGGAAGCCATCACGGCGCCGTCCTTCACCACCAGCGCGCCGAACGGTCCGCCGCTTCCCGTGCGCACGTTATCGATGGCCATCTCGATCGCCCGCGCCATGAACGCCTGCGAACCCGGAGTCATGTGGGCATTCTATCGTGATGGGTGTTTCTGCGGGGCTCGCAGGCCTGCTAGACTGAAAACAAATCAGGATGGCTATGGCAGCGCCCGACCTGCGGCAGCGCATCGAGGATCTCGCGGTGGTAGCCGACATCGCGTCGGCCATGCTGTCCCCGCTCGCGTTGAGCCAGGTCCTGGACGTGGCCCTGGAAAAAACCGGCCGCGCCATGCGTGCCCCATTCGGCGCCATCACCCTGCTTTCCGCCGACAAGGGCCGGCTGGAATTCGCCGCGGTACATGGACTGTCGCCCGATTACGGTGAGCGGTTTCGCGATCTGGGATTGTTGCCGGCTGACGATTCGTCGCCCTCTGGACGCGCCCTCTCTACCGGCAAGCCTTATTGGGTGCGCGACATCACCCGCCACCCGCTCTGCACCAGCTGGAAACACATCAGCCTGGGCGAGGGCGTGCGCTCGCTCATCTGCGTGCCGCTGGCAGTGGGCGGCGAGCCCGCCGGAACCCTGAATCAGTATCTGGCCGAGCCGCACCGCTTTTCCGCCCGCGAGGTCCGCTTGCTGCAAGTAGTGGCGCAGCAGATTTCGCTGGCCATCGAGCGCGGCCGCCTGTATGACCGGCTCAAGCAGCAGCGTGACGCGGCGCAGTCGGCCAGCGAGAACAAGAGCCGCTTCCTGGCCGGCATGACCCATGAGCTGCGTTCGCCTATGACCGCCATCGTGGGCTTCGCCGACCTGCTGCGGGAGCAGATCCCCGGACCGCTCAATACCACGCAAATGCGCCAGGTGCGCATGATCTCGGCCAGCGCCAAGCACATCATGACCGTGCTCAACGACGCGCTGGACGTGGCGCGCGTCGAGGCGGGCAAGCTGGAGTGTCTCATTGAGCCCGTGGATGCCGGCGAAGTCATCTGCGAGGTCACCAACATGATGGCGCCGCTGGCGCAAGCCAAGCACCTGGACCTCGATATCGCCGAACCGCGCGAGCCCTTGATGGTGCGCTGCGACCGCCAGCGCTCCAAGCAAATTCTGGTCAATCTGCTGTCTAACGCCATCAAATTCACCCCGCGCGGCCACATTCAGGTCAGCGGCGCGCGCGATGCGGACATACCGCAACACGCCCGCATCACCGTGTCCGACACAGGCATCGGTTTACGCCCCGAGCAGCTCCCCCTGCTCTTTGAGGAGTTTCAACAGATGCCGTCTCCTTACCAGCACCTGGGTACTGGACTGGGCTTGGCCATCAGCCGCAAACTTGCGCGGCTCATGGGCGGCGACATCCAGGTCGAGAGCCAATTCGGCCGCGGCAGCACCTTCACCCTGATGCTGGAGACGGCATGAGTGCGCGCTCCCTGCTGCTGGTGGACGATGACCCCGCTGTACACGAACTGCTCACCGCCGTCCTGCACCCGCCGGACTGGGAGATAGAGAGCGCCTACGACGGTCTGGAGGGTCTCGCCCGCGTCGAGAAGCGCCCCTACGACCTGGTGCTGACGGACGTCCGCATGCCCGGTATGGACGGCCTGGAAATGCTGCGCCGCATTCGCCAGATCCGGCCCGAGGCCAAGGTCATGGTGATGACCGCCGAGAGCACTCCTACCAGCATCGTGCGCGCCATCCGCGAGCAGGCCTTCTGCTACTTCAGCAAGCCGTTTTCCCCCATTTCCGTGGCCGACATGATCGCCCAGGCAGTCGACACCCGCCATTGGCAGGACGACATCGAGGTGCTTTCGGCGGCCCCTTCATGGATTGGCCTGCGCCTGCGCTGCAAGATGGAAACCGCCGACCGGCTTATCCAGTTCGTGCGCGAAATGGAAATGGATATCCCGCTGCACGAGCGCGAAAATATTGCCGCCGCTTTCCGCGAGCTGCTGATGAATGCCATCGAACACGGCGGCAAATCCGATCCCGATAAGCGCGTGCAGGTGACCTACGTGCGCACCACCCGCGCCATCGTCTACCTGATTCAGGACCCCGGCAAGGGCTTCTCATTCGACGCCATCGAGCACGCCGCCATCTCCAATCCGCCCGATGCGCCGGCCCGCCACCTGGAAATCCGCGCCGAGAAGGGCGTCCGGCCCGGCGGATTCGGCATCCTGCTGACGCGCAACCTGGTCGATGAACTGATCTATAACGACAAGGGCAACGAGGTGCTGTTCATCAAGTATCTGAAGTGAGCCGTGCCCGCCCCTACGGGAACTGGTAGAACACCTGCGCCGTAGCCCGCACGAAGCCGTTGTGTTGCGCCCCGTATCCCTTCACTTCCATCCCAAAGCCCACGTGCTGGTTCACGTAGTACAGCGCGCCCACGCTGGCATTGCCGGCGAACTCGTTACGGCTCGCGTTGATGGTTTCCGTCGTGCTAAAGCCGCTGAGATTGTCGCTCGACGCCACATGCAGCACTCCGGCGCCCAGCCCGATATAGGGCACCCAATCGCTTTTGTTGGGGAAACGGATTCTGAGCCCGCCGTTGAAGTCGATCAGATGCGATCGGTAGAGCGCCTTGCCCGTATCGTTCACGCCATAAGTATAGGCATAGCTGCTCAGCGGCGAGTACGAGAAATCCACGAACGGCACCAGGTGCTGCGACTGCGGAACCGCCAGGCTGCCTCCCACCGACCCGTGCGCGCCGATGCCGAAGAGGCCGCCGGCCTCGAAGCTCGCGATTACCACTCCGGTATCGGCCTGCTGTGCATTGCCGCACCAGGCTGCCGCGAGCCAGAAGAGCATCAAGCGAAAGGCGCGTCCCATTGGCATTGGCTCCCCTACAAACTGCGTACACCCATGTTGACGATGTCATCTACCTGGATGGTTTCCTTCACCACGTAGGGTTCGCCATATTTCACGCCGATCAGATTGCCGTAGAAGCGCGCCACTGCTCCCAGCCGCTCGCGGATCTCCGGTTCCCCCGGAAACAGGCCGCTGCCTTCGTCCTGCGCGCCGTATTGCGACTGGTAGCTCAGCAGCGCCGCCATGCGTGCCTCGAATTGTGCGCTGATATCCACTACGAACGACGGCGTCACGTTGGCGTACACCGAGGCATATAGGATCTTGTGCGGACGGTGCGGTTCGCTATATTCATCCAGCTTCTTCAGGCCCGCCAGGAAGCAGGCCTCGTAACCCAGTTCGCTGGTGCGATAGTGATCCGGATGGCGTCCCTCCCAATAAGGAAGAATCACCACCCTCGGCCGCAGTTCACGGATCTTCACCGCCAGCGTCATCCGCGCGCTGATGGTGTTCTCCAGCCGCGCGTCCGGAAAGCGCAGATTGCCGCGCCAGTCCAGCCGCAGGTGCCTGGCCGCGGCCTCGGATTCCGCCAGCCGCTGCTCCGGCGTCCCCCGCGTCCCCATATCCCCCGCGGTCAGATCCAGTGCCCCCGTGCGGTAGCCCCTTTCGGCCATTTGGATCAGCGTGCCCCCGCAGGTCTGTTCGATATCGTCCGGATGCGCCGCGATCGCCAGGATATCCAGGGCCGCCGGACTCATGTGCGCGCCGCCAGTCGCTTCAGAAATTCTTCCATGTCTACTCGATACTTGAACGCCTTGCGCCCATCAATCGCGATCACCGGCACCTCGTCGTTGTATAGCTGCAGCCACTCCTGCCGGCGGTCGATGTCGATCTCCTCGAAATCGAACGCGGCGTGCGTCCGGGCCGCCGCCAGTACCCGCTTGGCGTCGTCGCACAAGCAGCACCCCGCGCGCGTGTAGAGTGTCACCTTAGCCATTACCAGTACTGATCGCGCCGCCGCGCATACCGGTCGCTGGCGCCCATAAGCTTCACCAGCAGGATGCCCGCCACGAACCCGCCCACGTGCGCGAAAAACGCCGTCCCGCCGCTCTCGGAAATGTGCGTTCGCGCGATGGAGCCCAGCCCGCTGAACAGTTGAATCACGAACCAGTAAGCCAGCATGATCGGCGCCGGAATCTCGATGGTGGTAATGAAAAACAGGATGAACACCAGCGTCAGGACCCGCGCGCGCGGGAACTTCACCAGGTAAGCCCCCATCACTCCGGCAATGGCGCCGCTCGCGCCGACCATCGGGACCGTGCTATACGGGCTGATCAGGACTTGGCCCAGCGCCGCCGCCACGCCGCACAGCAGGTAAAACAGCAGGTATTTCGCGTGGCCCAGAAAGTCCTCCACGTTGTCCCCGAAGATCCACAGGAACCACATGTTGCCCAGCACATGCAGCCAGCCGCCGTGCAGGAACATCGATGTAAAAACGGTGCTGAGCCGGAACTGGTCCGGTACCAGCCCGTAATATTCGATCAGCGCGTTGCGGTTATAGGGGCCCAGTGAGGCTTCGCACAAAAACACCAGTATATTCACGGTGATCAGGGTGATCGTCACCACCGGCCGCGAGTAACTGGGCTGTGTATCTTTGAGCGGGAACATTTAGATGTGGGAAGCCGCGCGCTCCATGCGCGCCTGCATATCCGGATGCGCCCGGCGCGGCGCGCGTTCCATCAGCTCGCGTATCGCTTCCTGGCCGCAAATCCCCCCGCGCGCGCCCATCGCGGTGCAGTTCAGAGCCGCCATGGCGTTCGAAAAATCCAGTGCGTCACCCAGGCTCATGCCCTGCAAAACAGCATAACAGAAGGCGCCGTGGAACACGTCTCCGGCGCCCGTGGTATCCACGCAGTTCACCACGAAAGCCGGCGAATAGAGGAAGCGCCCTTTCTCCAGCGCCAGCGCCCCGTGCGCCCCCAGCGTCATGGCGGCTACCCGCATCCCGTATTCCCGCTGGATCATTTCGAGAGCCCGCAGCGGATCGCGCTCGTTGGTCCACTGCGCGGGAAACTCCGAGCTCGCGATCAGGTAATCCACATGCGGCAGCACCCGGTCGAAGCCGTGATAGATCGTATCCACGTCCACCGTCACCGGAATCCCCGCGCTATGCGCGATGCTGGCCGCGTGCGCCACCGCCGGCGTATCGTGTCCGTCGATGTGCAGCAGCCGCGCGCAGAGGATTTGCTCCGGCGCGATCTCCGCCGGGTCGATGCGCAGGCACTCCGGCCGCGACCACAGCACCGTGCGCTCGCCCGTCCCGCGATCGATGATGATGTACGCCGACTGGTTGGGGCAGCCCGTGCGGCACTGCACGTGATCCAGGTTGATGCCCGAAGCCCGCAGGCTCTCCAGTTGCACGCGCCCGCGCTCGTCGTCGCCGATGGTGCCGATATACTTGGTGCGCAGGCCCAGCCGCGCGCAAGCCGCCATGGCGCTGGCTACCTGGCCCCCGGGGCTGATAATCTCCTCCTCGAACGGAACCTTGCCGGCGTACGCCGGGAAGCGCGGCACCACCAGCAGAGTGTCTGTGGCGTTCAGCCCCACCCCCACCACATCGAATTGGGAAGTCACCGAACCATTCTAGACCGCCACGGGCAGCCGCACCACGAACGTGGTGCCTTTTCCCGGCTCGCTGGTGAAGTCGATGGTGCCGTCGTGCAACTGGACCACCCGGAACGTCATGGCCAGCCCGATGCCGGAGCCCTCGGGCTTGGTGGTGAAGTACAGGCGGAAGATCTTTTCCCGCAGCTCCGGCGGAATGCCCGTGCCTGTGTCGCTGATCCGAATCTCGGCTTCCTCTTCGTGCACCGTGCACTCGATGCGCAATTCCCCGCCTTGGGGCATGGACTGTATGGCGTTGACCACCACATTCAGAATGGCCTGCTTCATCAGGTCCGCATCCACCCGAATGTGCACGCCATCCGCATCTTCGGTCAGTGTGGTGTGAATGCCGGCCGCCTCGGCCTGCGGCGCGGCCAGCTCCAGGATGTCGCGCACAAAGGAATCCAGAGACACCTCCGAAACGTGCAGTTCCACCGGCCGGGTGAAATCCAGAAAAGTCTTCACCACGCGGTCGAGGCGCAGGATTTCGCGCGAGATAATCTCCATTTGCGGGGCTACATCCGTGTCCTGGCGCGCCAGTTTCATGCGCGCCAGTTCCACGTGCATCAGGATGGCGTTGAGCGGATTCTTCACCTCGTGCGCCACGCCGCTGGTGATACGGCTGATGGCCGAGAGACGGTCCGCTGTTTGCAGCTGGCGGCCCACCTGGCGCGCCGCTTCCGGATCGCGCAGGCGCACCAGCAGGCCGGTCCCGCGGCCCGGATTGCTCCTGGCGCCCAGGGGCTCCAGGATATCCACCGACAGCAAGACCACGAACCCGCCGGAGCCGTCGCTGCGTGTGATGGGCACCCGCCGGTTGGCAATGGCGCGTCCCGTTTGCGCCGCCTGCGCCAGCAGCAGGCCCAGCGTGGTATTGGGCGGGAAGACCTCCGCCAGCGCGCAGCCCACCAGGTCGGCGCGCATCTTGCCCAGGAATTTTTCGATGGCGCCGGAAGCCACCACCAGGCGGCGGTCGCGGCCGAACATGAGCACGGCATCCTCGAGCTGATCGAGCAGCCGTTCGAAATTGCCGCGCAGATCGGAGAAATCGTATTTTGCCCCGCGCAGTTGCTGGCCCAGCAGGCTGACCTTGCTGGCCATAATTTTGAACTCGTCGGCGCCGCTGCGCGAAACCGGGGCGAGCTCGTTCGGATCGTACTCGCCCTTGGCCACCGTGTCGAGCAGATGCCCCAGCCGGCCCAGCGGCCGGAATGCGATGAACGAGAACAGAAGCGTGATGCACAGCGCCCCCGCCACTGATGCCAGAGCCACACTGGCGCTCTTCTTGAGCGTGGGCATGATGTCCTTCGCCTTGATAAAGGCCGGATAGATGACTATGCGAACATACAGTTGCGGTTTGTCGGGCTTGTCCGGCGAACCGAGCGGCTGGGAGAGCTGGTAGGACGTCTGCTGTTGCAGGATTCTGAGCTTGTCGTACCAGTTGGCGTTCTTCGCGATCGGTTCGAAGTCCTGAAAATACGGAAAGGTTTTACCCTCCGACTTGGCGTCGCTGTCCAGAAGAATCTTGTTGTTGGCATCGCAAACGGCGATCTCCAGCAGCGCATGCGAAGCGCTCAACACGTCGATCAGTCCGCGTTGCAGGTTCGGCGCGCTCAGCGCCTGCCGCCACGGATGCTGCCGGTCGCGATTCAATGTCTCCACGACCATGTTTGACGCCACCCGTTTCAGCAGCTCGGCGTGTTCCAGCGCGGCCGTGTACTGCGCATCCATCTCGTACCCGAGGTCGAGTACCGAGATGATGGCCACGATGGCTGTCATCACCAGGACCGAAGAAAGCGTCAACCTGGCTTGAGTACTCATGCCTGGTTAAGCGGGAATCAGGATGAGTTTGCCGGCCGTGCCGCGCCCTTCCAGGTCGCGATGGGCTTGCGCCGCCCCGGCTAGCGGATACCCGCGGTCCACCCGAATCTTCAGCTCGCCGGACGACACCCATCCCAGCACGTCGCCCGCGCGCCAGAGCAGCTCAGCGCGCGTCAGACAATGATGTGCCAGGCTCGGCCGCGTAAGGAAAAGCGACCCCTTGCCGTTGAGAATGTTGGGATCGAATGCCGGAACCGGGCCGCTGGATTGCCCGAACAGCGCCAGCAGCCCCCGCGGCCGCAGCGAGTTCAGGCTCTTTTCGAACGTGGTGGCGCCCACCGAATCGTAGACCACGTCGACGCCCCGGCCGCTGGTGAGGCGCTTGACCTCGGCTTCGAAGTCCTGATGCGAATATAAGATGATTTCATCCGCGCCCGCCTCCTTGGCAAGTTGCGCCTTGGCGTCCGTGGAAACAGTTCCGAAAACGTGCGCCCCCATGCGCCGCGCCATCTGCACCAGCAGCAGTCCCACGCCTCCGGCGGCCGCATGCACCAGACAGGTATCGCCCGCCTTCAGCGCGAACGTGGAATGCGTCAGATAATGCGCGGTCATGCCCTGCAGCATGGCGGCGGCCGCGTGCTGGAAATCGACGCTGTCCGGAATCTTCACCAGTTGGGCGGCCGGAACCGCCGCATACTCGGCATAGGAGCCGCGCGCCATGGCGTACGCCACCCGGTCTCCCGGCGCCACTTCGGTCACACCCTCGCCGACCGCCGCCACCGTGCCCGCGGCTTCCATTCCCAGCGTCGCCGGCATGTCGGCCTTGTACAGCCCCATGCGGAAGTAGACGTCGATGAAATTGACGCCGGTAGCGGCGATCTTCACCAGCGCTTGTTGTGGTCCCGGTACGGGCTGCCGCAGATCCACGAGCTCCATTTTCTCCGGGCCGCCCGTCTCTTTAACCTGGATGGCTTTCATTCGTATCCTCTGCGCCACGCGCGCCGAATATGCACGGTTGTTGCATAGAGTAGCAGATACAGTAAAGTGAACGGAAACACCAGCAGGCGCCCCAGCGTGCGGAATGCGCCCGAGCCCGTCAGTCCCGCGCGGAAAAGCACGAAGTGCCGGATGGCGCGCCAGTGCCCGCGATCCAGCCAGAAATAGTCCCCGTTTTCGTTGATCACGAAAACCTTCACGGGCAGCCGCGCGGCCAGCGCCCATTTCCATTTGGTCATGATGGGCTCGCCCGAGCACACGATGCCCATGATCGAGTAGCCGCCGGCCGCGAGGCGGCGGTAAAGCTGGCGGCGCGCCGCGGGTCCGCGATGCTCGCCGACGCGGTGGACCTCCGCCACGCCTTCGGGAGCGCCCGGATAACAGGTCACTACGTCGATGGGCGCTGCGCCGTAAGTGTTGCCGAGCAGTGGCAGCACCTGCTCGATCAAGTGACGGGAGCCGCTTTCCACCAGTAAAATGCGCGAGACGGGCGGTTGCCGGCGACGAAGGACGTACCGCACAATTTCAATATAGCGGAACCCGAATCATCCGCG
>Ga0070731_10003569_pt1 | contig 13930 bp, 11 predicted proteins | sample Coa_R1_2_FD_66448 | JGI IMG/M metagenome (GOLD analysis project Ga0070731, IMG submission 66448) | Surface soil microbial communities from Centralia Pennsylvania, which are recovering from an underground coalmine fire - Coalmine... | ecosystem: Environmental > Terrestrial > Soil > Unclassified ... | reverse complement strand
GACGACGGTCATCACCAGAGTGGCGTAAATAACCCCGGTTTTACCGAAGAAGGCGAGCAACAAGCCGGTCGCGAAGGTCGACGCGGCGATATTGGTCAGATTGTTGGCGAATAGAATGGCGCCAAGGAGCCGCTCGCGCGTCGCCATCAGCCGATTGACGATGCCGGCGTCGCGATTGCCCTGTTTCTCCAGCCGATTCATGGCAGCGCGCGACGAGGCGGTCAGCGCCGTCTCGCTGGCCGAGTAGAACGCCGATATCACCAGGCAGAGGACAACTGCCAACACCGTCAGCCAGTCGATAAAAGTCATCGCTCGGCAAGCTTCTCGCTCAGGAACGCACGCACTTCGCGCGCATCGACGCCGGCTTCGATAAAGGCCGCACCGATGCCGCGAACGAGAATAAATGTAAGCATTCCGCGCCGGACTTTCTTGTCCTGTGCGATCAAATCCATCAATTGGTCAACGGACGGTGGCGGCCCCGGAACGTCTTGAATCCGCGTCGGTAAGCCGACTTCCGCCAGGTGGCGCGCGGCCCGCGCGGCGGCCGCTTTCGATACCAGGCCTTGCCGCCGGGCCGAGAATTCGAAAGCCAACGCCATGCCGATGGCAATGGCCTCGCCATGGAGAAGCCGGTCGGAGAAGCCGCAGGCCGCTTCCAGCGCGTGGCCGAACGTATGGCCGAGATTAAGAAGCGCGCGCTCGCCGGTCTCGCGCTCGTCGCTGGCGACAATCGCGGCCTTGGCGCGGCAGCACGCGGCAACGGCCTGTTCGCGCGCCGGTCCACCTGAGAAGACGTCGCGCCAATTGGCCTCCAGCCAGGCGAAAAACGCGGCATCGCCGAGCAGGCCATATTTGGCGACTTCGGCATAACCGGCGCGGAATTCCCGTTCCGGCAGCGTATCAAGCAGCGCCGTGTCGGCGAGCACCAGGATCGGCTGATGAAAGGCGCCGATGAGATTCTTGCCAAGCGCGGAATCGATCGCGGTCTTGCCGCCGACCGAGGAATCGACTTGCGCCAATAGCGTGGTCGGCGCCTGCACATAATCGAGCCCGCGCCGCACCACCGCCGCGGCGAAACCGGCGAGATCGCCGATGACGCCGCCGCCCAGCGCGATGACCAGATCGCCGCGCTCGATTCGCGACGCGATGATGGCCTCGCAGACCTGTTCCAGCACGCGATAGCTTTTCGACGCTTCGCCGGGCGGCACGATCACGCGGCTTGCCGCCACGCCGGCACGCGTCAACGCCGCCTCGGCATCCGCCAACACATAGCGTGCCACGTTGTCGTCGGTAACGATGAAGCTCTTGGCGCCGGGCCGCAGTGCAGCGATCCGCGCGCCGAGCGAAGCAATGACGCCGCGCCCGATGACGATGTCGTAACTGCGCGCGCCAAGCGCGACTTTGACGAGCGCAGGATCGGTACGAACGGTTGCAGTCATGCGCCGTCCTTCGCCGGCGGCGCGGCGCGAGTATTCAAGAAGGCGGCGAGATCCCGCATGATTTCCGCGACGATCGCATCGTGCGGCACTTCGCGCGAATGCACGGCGATATCGGCCTGCGCGTAGATCGGCTCGCGCTCGGTGAGCAATTGACGCAAGGTCGCGGCCGGATCGGCGGTCTGCAACATTGGCCGATCGTTCTTACGCTTCAATATCCGCCGCATCAGCACGTCGAAGTCAGCGGATAGCCAAATTGAAACGCCCTTCGCCTTGATGGCGGCGCGGGTATCGGCAGCCATGACGGCGCCGCCGCCGGTCGCCAGCACTTGTGGGCCGCCCTCAAGAAGGCGCGCGATCACGCGAGCCTCGCCGCTGCGAAAATCGGCCTCGCCATGACGCGCAAAAATATCCGCAATGCTCATGCCGGCGGCCTTTTCGATTTCGGCATCGGCGTCGACGAAGGGCACGCCGAGGCGGGCGCCGAGCCGGCGGCCGATCGACGATTTGCCGACCCCCATCATGCCAATGAGCACAATCGAACGGTGGCCCAAAAGCAGCAAGATGGTGCTTTCGGTTGCGGCGTCATTTGCATTGTTTTGCGCTGTAATATCAGTCATTTACCAAAAATCCCGACGGCGGCGGTCCGGCCTGCTCGGGGCGCGACAAATGCTGGATGGAACGCCGCATCGCCTACCGAGGCCCACTTGCCAGCCCGGACCGAACATGATCGTACTCGGTCCCGTTTGCCGGCACCAATGGGATGAGCGCAGGCACGAGTGGAAGCGGATTTGCCATTCGCTACCCATCTCGCGCTACCCATCTTGCCGCGAACCGCCAAGCGAATGTCAAATCCAAAGCTCCAGTAGAGCTATATTCGCTCGCGGTCCTCTGATTCTAACATTCGCATAAGAGAGAGCCTGCCGAACTCGGATGCGAATGTTAGAATCAGGGAACCACTAGCGCGGTGGATTTATGCCGAGCCTGCTGCGGTTGCTTGCCGTCCTCGCTTTGATCTGCGTTGCCATCTATGGCGGCCTCTATGCGCTCGCACATTTCGTGCAACCCCACCCGCGCGACATGTCGGTATCGATACCGCCCGACAGGTTCTTCCAGAATCGCTGAAGGCCGGCCCATGATCCGTAAAGTGGCTCGTCAGACTGTTCGCGCAACGGCCGGCGCGGCGCGGCATTCCGACGAGCGGCTCGTGGCGCTTTATCTCGACATGTTGGCCGCGGAGCGCGGCGCACAAAAAAACACGCTTGCAGCTTACGGCCGCGACCTCGAGGATTTTTCCGCGTATCTCAAATCCGCCGGCCGCTCCATTGCCAGGGCGCGCACCGACGATCTACGCGGCTATCTTGGCGAACTTTCCCGGCGCGGCCTGCGCGTAGCGACAGTGGCGCGGCGGCTGTCGGCGATCCGGCAGCTCTACCGGTTTCTCTACGCAGAAGGCCAGCGCGCGGACGATCCCGCCGCCGTTCTCGAAGGCCCCAAGCGCGAGCGCGCGCTGCCCAAAACACTCACGCTGGCCGAGGTCGATCGCCTGCTTCGCGTCGCCGCCGAAAGCGATCCGGCGGCGCCGTTGCCGGCGAGGCTGCGCGCAGCGCGGCTGGCGTGCCTGCTCGAGATTCTTTACGCGACGGGGCTGCGCGTGTCCGAGCTCATGGCGCTGCCGATGTCGGCCGCCCGCAAAGACGCCCGCGTGATCGTGGTGCGCGGCAAAGGCAACAAGGAGCGGCTGGTGCCGCTGAACGATGCAGCCAAAAATGCGATGATCGCTTACCTCGCTCTCCTTGCGCAATCCGGGCGCGACGCCCGGTCGAAATGGCTGTTCCCATCGTTCGGCGAAAGCGGCCATCTCACGCGCCAGCATTTCGCCCGCGAGCTTAAAGCGCTGGCCGGCGCCGCGGGCCTGAACGCCGTACAACTCAGCCCCCATGTGCTGCGCCACGCCTTTGCCAGTCACCTTCTGCATAACGGCGCGGACCTGCGCGTCGTACAGACACTGCTTGGTCACGCCGATATTTCGACCACGCAGATTTACACTCATGTGCTCGAAGAGCGCCTGAAAAGCCTGGTGCGCGACTTGCACCCGCTGGCGCAGGAATAAACTCAAATACCATCAGTTTTTGATTGAACATTTGATGATATATTGGCTTGGCGCGCTTCGGACTCTATGAGGCGCTGATCAAGGAGGCGGGAAGCGAAAGTCAGGTTTGCATCAAAGATCAAGGATGGAGCCGAGATTTCATACCGGATGATCTTTTAAGGCAGCCGTGTCAAAAGCTCGGATTGAGACCAACATGGACAAACGCGACGCCATCAAAATTCTACGCCGCCATCAAAACGATCTTCGTGCGCGCGGCATTATTCATGCCGCGCTGTTCGGCTCAGTCGCGCGGGGTAATGCTGGTCCAAAAAGCGATCTGGATATCCTGATCGAACTCGACCCCGAGCTGAAACTGGACATTTTTGCTTATGCGGGGCTGAAGCGATACGTTGCCGAACTGTTCCATGACCCCGTCGACGTGGTGAACAAAGGTGCGCTAAAGCCGCATCTTCGCCAACCGGTGTCGGCCGATGCCGTCTATGCGTTCTAAGTCGCCAACCGAGGCGCTGACCGATTGCGGCCAATTTCACGCAAGGCATGAATTACAAAAGCTTTTGTGCCGACCAGCGCACGGTCTACGCGTTGACCCGATGCTTCGAGATCATCTCCGAAGCTTCACGACGTTTGCCGAAGCAATTGAAGGCGCGTCACCCGAATATTCGTGGACCGACATTGCCGGGGCGGGAAACGTCTATCGGCATAGCTATGAAGATGTGCTTGAGCAAATTCTCTGGCACACGCTCAAGCATGCGCTACAACCGTTGAAGGCCGTCGTCGAGGAGGAACTTTGTCGGCGGGACGCCGGGTAGGAGCATCATCTTCAAGGGGCTTTCTTGACTTGACCTATTCGGCGGTTGAGTTTGCGGGCCGCGCAATCTGCCGCTTTCATTCATTGGACGATAAGTATCCCGCGCGATGCGTAGCTACCTCGATTTCGAAAAGCCCGTGGCGGAACTCGACGCCAAGATCGACGAATTGCGCGCGTTGCACAGCGACGGCGACGCGATCGGCGAGGAGATCAACCGCATCGAGGGCAAAGCGGCGGCCGCGCTCAAGGAACTCTATGCTGGGCTGACGCCCTGGCAAAAGACGCAAGTTGCGCGGCATCCGCAGCGGCCGCATTGCCTCGATTACGTCGCCACCCTGATTGCCGATTTCGTGCCGCTCGCCGGCGATCGCAAGCACGGCGAGGACGCGGCCATCGTCGGCGGCTTCGGCCGGTTTCGCGGCGAGGCCGTCTGTGTGCTCGGTCACGAAAAAGGCTCCGACACCGACAACCGGCTCAAGCACAATTTCGGCATGGCGCGGCCGGAGGGCTATCGCAAGGCCGCCCGGCTGATGACCATGGCCGATCATTTCGATGTGCCGGTCATCGCTCTGATCGACACCGCGGGCGCCTATCCCGGCATCGGCGCGGAGGAGCGCGGCCAGGCCGAAGCCATCGCGCGCTCCACCGAGACCTGTCTTCAAATCGGCGTGCCCAATGTCGCGGCGATCATCGGCGAGGGCGGCTCCGGCGGCGCCATCGCAATGGCGACTGCCAACCGGGTGCTGATGCTGGAACACGCCATCTACAGCGTCATCTCGCCCGAGGGCGCGGCGTCAATCCTGTGGCGCGATACCGCAAAGGCCCAGGAGGCGGCGGCGAGCATGAAAATCACCGCGCAGGATCTGTTGCGGTTCGGCGTCATCGACGTGATCGTCGACGAACCGACCGGCGGCGCGCATCGTGAGCCAGCCGCGGCCATTGCCGCGACCGGCGACGCTATCGCCGCCGCGCTTGCCGACCTGCGCGGTCTCGACCGCGCCACCATCCTGCGGTTGCGCCGCGAGAAATTCACCGCGTTCGGACGATCGCTCGCCTGATTGAGCGCCGGCGGCCGCAAAAACAAGCATTTTGCCACAATCTTGCCGCGATTGCTCCCCCGCCGTGTAGCGCTCTTAATTCCTTGGATTTGCCCGTAAAATTTGCAGATAATTTACCAATCATTTATCCGGCGCATGTTCAACCGGACTGCCGAGGGCCGATCGCCTTGCGGAAGGCAGCTCTTATGGATAACGATTGGCAAGTGATGGCATGGGGTTGGTCCCTCTGTCGGGGAACTTTGCTTTGATCCGCGCCTGCGTTGTCCGCGCGTTTTCGTGGTGCGCGCCGAGCCTGCGCGTACTCCTGACTTCGGTGGCGGTTGCCGCCGCCTCGTTGGCGCTTGCCGGCTGCTATGAAGACGACGGCTATCAGCTGCCGACGCAGGCGATGAAGGAATTGTCGCCGGAGATGCTGGCGCTCCTGCAACAAAAAAATATGCCGAAGGATTCGCCGATCCTTGTTCGCATTTTCAAAGAGGAATCGGAACTCGAAGTCTGGAAACAGGACACCACGGGCCAGTATCAGCTTCTGAGAGTTTATCCGATCTGCCGCTGGTCGGGCGAGCTTGGGCCGAAGAAAATCGAAGGCGACCGTCAGGCGCCGGAGGGCTTCTACGCGATCACGCCCGGATTGATGAATCCCAATTCCAACTACTATCTCGCCATCAACATCGGTTTCCCCAACGCCTACGACAAGGCGAACCACTACAGCGGCGCTTTCCTGATGATCCACGGCGACTGCTCATCACGCGGTTGCTACGCCATGACCGACGAGCAGATCGGCGAAATCTATTCGCTGGCGCGCGAATCCTTTCTCGGTGGGCAAAAGGAATTCCAGATCCAGGCCTATCCATTCCGGATGACGCCGGCGAACTTGGCCCGGCATCGCACCAATCCGAACATGCCGTTCTGGACGATGCTCAAGGAAGGCAACGATCACTTCGAGGTGACGCATCTCGAACCCAAGGTTGATGTCTGCGATCGCCATTATGTGTTCGACGCCCAGCCGCCGGACAATTCGACGAAGCCGCTGGTCTTCAACCCGGTCGGCCGCTGCCCATCCTACCAAGTGCCGCAGCAAATCGCCGGGCCGGCGCTTGAGAAGCAACGCAACGACGAATACCAGCTTGCCGAGCTGATCAAAGAAGACGTGCCGACTGCGCCGATCGTCATGGGAACCGACGGCGGCATGAACCGGTTCTTCGTCGCCAAGCTCGCGGAGACGGCGCCGGTCTACGACAACGAGGGCCGGCTGCACGCGCCGCCGGTCCATCCCGGAATGCCGCTGCCGACCATCAGCGGACCGCGGGAGAATTCCGAGGAGGGGATAGCGCCTCACGCCACGCAAGTGGCTAGCTCGTCGAAGAATTTATTTGGCAGCCTGTTTGATGCGAGGACCAGCGAGCCACCAAGCGATGTTGCTGCAAGCGCCCCACCTGCCACCAAAGCGCAAGATCATCCGAGTTCCTTCGCGCGCCTGTTCGAGCCGAAGAAACCGCCGACGCCTGTAGCCGCCAACGCCCAAGGCGCCGTCCTCGCCGGATTAAGACCCGATCCCGAGCCGCGTAGAACCGAGCCGTCAAAGAGCCTGGCGCGTCAGACGGAGCCGCAGGTATCGCAGCCGCAAATCGCGCAAACGCCGAAATTGCGAACGAGGCCGCAACAGAACACCTCTCAACAGGATGCCGCCGCCGCTCCGCCTACGGTCGGCAGCACAGACCTGATGAAGGGCGCCCAACCCGTGGTGCCGTCAGGCTCGTTCGACGGCCGCTGGGCGGGATTGCAGTAGACCGGCGACAGATCCGACGGAAATCTTTATCCGTCCACTGTCGTCCATCCTCCGTCGTCGGCTAGACGTACCGTCCGTGGCAATGCTTGAATTTCTTGCCTGAGCCGCAAGGGCACAGCTCATTGCGGCCGACTTTGCCCCAGCTCTGCGGATCTTGCGGATTGCGGGCCGGCGCCGGCGCTTGCGGGATTCGCACCGGGGTCGCGGCGCCAAGCGGCAAAGCCGCTCTTGGCGCGACCGCGGCCGCCGTTCCCATGGCTGGGCCAACTCCTTGACCCATTCCTCGGCCGATGCCATGGCGCGCGAGCGTATCGGCGCCGGCCAAGGCGAGCGCCATCTCGTCCTCGCCGGTTGCCGGATCGATCTTGTGCGCCGCCATGACCGGCAGCGGCGCGGGCTGCTGGTCCGGCGGCGGCGCCGCCTGGATCTCCACGCGCATCAGTTGCGCCGTCACCGCTTCGCGCAAGCTCTGGCTCATCGCCTCGAACAGGCTGAAGGACTCCGCCTTGTATTCGTTGAGCGGATCGCGCTGACCGTAGCCGCGAAACCCGATCACCTGGCGCAGGTGATCCAGCATGATGAGATGCTCGCGCCAGAGATGGTCGAGCGACTGCAGCAGGATCGACTTCTCGATGTAGCGGATGACGTCGGGACCCCACTGCGCGACCTTCGCCGCCATGTGCTCGTCGGCGCGGCGCTCGACGCGGCTGAAGAGTTCCTCGTCGGCGATGCCTTCTTCCCTGGCCCATTCGTCGACCGGCAGATCGAGTCCGAGCACCCGTTTGAGCTCCTCGCGCAAGCCGGCGACGTCCCATTGTTCCGGATAGGCGTGCTCCGGCACGTGCTTGGCGATGAGATCGTCGATCACGTTGTGCCGCATATCGGCGACCACTTCGCCAACCGCCTTATCCTGCATCCACTCGACGCGCTGATCGAAGATGACCTTGCGCTGATCGTTCATCACGTCGTCGTATTTCAGAATATTCTTGCGGATATCGAAGTTGCGCGCCTCGACCTTCTGCTGCGCCTTTTCCAGCGCCTTGTTGATCCAGGGATGGATGATCGCCTCGTTCTCGCGCAAACCGAGCTTTTGCAGCATGCCGTCGAGCTTGTCGGTGCCGAAAATGCGCATCAGGTCGTCTTCGAGCGATAGAAAGAATCTTGAGTGACCCGGGTCGCCTTGGCGCCCGGAACGGCCGCGCAGCTGATTGTCGATGCGGCGGCTCTCGTGCCGCTCGGTGCCGAGCACGCAAAGGCCGCCCGCACCGAGCGCTCTCTCCTTCAAGCGCGCGACTTGCGCGCGAATCGCGGCGGCGCGCGGACTTTTCTCCCGCTCGCGGGCGTCCTCGATGTCGGCCAATTCCTGGCGAATGCGCATGTCGGGATTGCCGCCAAGCTGGATGTCGGTGCCGCGGCCCGCCATGTTGGTCGCGATGGTAATCGCGCCGGGCACGCCGGCCTGCGCGATGATCTGCGCTTCCTGCTCGTGGTAGCGGGCGTTGAGCACCGCGAACACCTTGGCCTTCGACGAGTTGTCGCCGACATAGAGCGCCGCGAAAGCGTTGGGATCGGAGAAGTCGTGCTGCTCCCAACCCTGTTTACGCAGCATTTCCGCGAGCTGCTCGGATTTCTCGATCGACGTGGTGCCGACCAGCACCGGCTGACCGCGCTCCCGGCAGTCTTCGATCAGCCCCAGAATCGCCCGGTATTTCTCCGCCGCCGTGCGATAGACCTCGTCGTCGTCGTCGAGACGGATCATCGGCATGTTGGTGGGGATTTCCAGAACTTCCAGCTCGTAGATGTCCTGAAACTCCTCAGCCTCGGTCACCGCGGTGCCGGTCATGCCGGCAAGCTTCTCGTACATGCGAAAATAATTCTGGAACGTGATCGAGGCGAGCGTCTGATTCTCCGGCTGGATCGGCTGATGCTCCTTGGCTTCGAGCGCCTGGTGCAGGCCCTCCGAATAACGCCGGCCCGGCATCATCCGGCCGGTGAACTCGTCGATGATCACGACCTCGCCGTTGCGCACGATATAGTCCTTGTCGCGGGCGAACAGCTTGTGGGCGCGCAGCGCCTGATTGATATGGTGCACGACCGAAACGTTCTCGACGTCGTACAGCGACTCTGCTTTGAGAAGATTGGCCTCTTTCAGAATCTGCTCCATCTTGCTCATGCCTGACTCGCTGAGATTGACGGAGCGCTGCTTTTCGTCGAGCTCGTAATCGGTTTTGTCGAGCCGCGGAATAAACGCATCGATGGTGTTGTAAAACTCGGAGCGGTCTTCGAGCGGACCGGAAATAATGAGCGGCGTGCGTGCCTCGTCGATCAGAATCGAGTCGACTTCGTCGACGATGGCGTAGATGTGCCCGCGCTGCACCATGTCTTCGAGCCGGTACTTCATATTGTCGCGCAGATAATCGAAGCCAAGCTCGTTATTGGTGCCGTAGGTGACGTCGCTGTCGTATTGCTTCTTGCGTTGTTCGTCATCGAGACCGTGCACGATGACGCCCACGGTGAGGCCCAGGAATTTGTAGATCTGGCCCATCCATTCGGCGTCGCGCTTGGCCAGATAGTCGTTGACGGTGACGACGTGAACGCCGCGGCCCGCAAGCGCGTTGAGATAGACCGGCAGCGTGGCGACCAGCGTCTTGCCTTCGCCGGTCTTCATCTCCGCGATTTTGCCTTCGTGCAGCACCATGCCGCCGATCAGCTGGACGTCGAAATGGCGCTGGCCCAGCGTGCGCTTGCCGGCTTCGCGAACGGTGGCAAAGGCAGGCACCAGGATATCGTCGAGCGAGGCTCCTTCGGCGAGTTGCTTCTTGAATTCGTCGGTGCGCGCTTGCAACGCCTCGTCGGAAAGCGCTTCCAGCTCCTTTTCCAGCGCGTTGATCGCATCGACGCGAGGGCGATAGGAGCGGATGCGACGGTCGTTGGAGGAGCCGAACAGCTTGCGGGCGACAGCGCCGATCATCGCATCATCCTTTTAAATTTCGGGCTTGCCCGCCGAGCGGCTTGATGGCGCACAATCGTGTCCGAAAAACCGGTTCCCACTGCTCGGAATCATGCTCTGTCTTTATCCCGCCGGCGGCAGGCGTCCAACCGACGGAAAATGCGGCGCTAATCGGGCTTCTGCAAGGCGACTGAACGTCCCAATCTTACTGCGAGAGATAGGAGGGGGTCGATTTTTTGTCAATGCGAGCGGCCATTTGCAGCCGCGCCAGACGCGGCGCCGATGTGGCGCCGATTCTGCCATTGCCAAGGCCGGACGATTGGGCGACTGTCCGCCCGACGCCGGACAGCAAAACTGATGCGTCCGACACCCACAACAATCACGTAATCCACCTCGCCAAAGGACCCGTTTTATGGCTGCCACCCGCTCGCTCGCCCGCGCATTCGGCGCATTCGCGCTCGCGGCATTTCTCTTCGCGCCGGCAATCGTCAGGGCGCAGGACTCCGATTCGGTCGTTGCCCGCGTCAATGGCGTCGATATCCGTCAGAGCGACCTCGCGCTTGCCGAGGATGAGGTCGGCGCCAACATGCCGCAGATGGGGCCCGATCAGAAACGCGAATACCTCATCACCTATCTCAGCGACGTAATCCTTCTGGCGCAGGCCGCCGACAAGCAGAAGATCGCCGACCGCGACGACGTCAAGCACCGCATCGATTTCGAGCGCAGTAAGGTGCTGATGGAAACGCTGCTGCACGATACCGGCAAAGCCGCTCTAAACGACGAGGCGATGCACAAGGTCTATGATGAGGCGGTCAAGCAGATGCCGCCGGAACAAGAAGTGCACGCACGTCACATCCTGGTGCAGACCGAGGACGAAGCCAAAGAGATCGAAGCCGAGCTGAAAAAGGGCGCGGATTTCGCCACGCTGGCCAAGGAAAAATCCAAAGACCCGGGCGCGGCCGACGGCGGCGATCTCGGTTATTTCACCAAGGACCAGATGGTGCCGGAATTCTCCCAAGCCGCGTTTAAGCTCGACAAAGGACAGATTTCCGATCCCGTGCATACCCAGTTCGGCTGGCACATCATCAAGGTCGAAGACAAGCGCACCAAGCCGACGCCGACCTTCGACGAAGTGCGCGGCCAGATCGAGAATTACGTCGCGCACAAGGCGCAGGCCGAACTGGTTGCGAATTTGCGCAAATCCGCCACCATCGAGCGCCTCGATCAGCCGCCGCCGGCGCCGGATCCATCGCAACTCAATCCGGCAGCGCCGGCGAAGAAGTAGCTTTTGCGTTTCCCGAACGCGGTGCAGCGCGTAAGCGGTGCACCGCAGATCCGGGATCGTCTCGTACCCAGCGTATGTTACGATCCCGGGTCGGCAATGTACCACTCCGCTCGCTTCGTGCTGCATTGCGTCCGGGAAACGTTGCAAAAGTCATGTCCACTCCGATTTCTCCTCTCGCCCCGAAGAGCGTCCCCGACATGCCGGCGATCGCCGGCGTGCGCCTGGCGACGGCAGCCGCCGGAATCCGCTACCGCGACCGCACCGACGTCATGCTTGCGGTCTTCGACGCAGGCGCCAGCGTGGCGGGCGTATTCACGCGCTCCAAATGCCCGTCGGCGCCGGTCGAATGGTGCCGCGCGAGGCTTAAAGGCGCCCGCGCCCGGGCGCTTGTCGTCAATTCCGGCAATGCCAATGCCTTTACCGGCAAAAGCGGGCGCGCGGCTTGTGGCTTTACCGCAAAACTTGCGGCCGCGGCGGTCGGCTGCAAGACGGCGGAAGTGTTTCTTGCTTCGACGGGAGTTATCGGCGAGCCGCTGCCGGCGCAAGCCTTTGACGGCGTTATGAGCAGACTTGCCGCCGAGGCTACCGCCAACGGCTATACCGACGCAGCCGGCTCGATCATGACCACCGACACGTTCCCCAAGCTTGCCACCGCGCGGGCGCGCCTTGCCGGAACGAACGTCACCATCAACGGCTTTGCCAAGGGCGCCGGCATGATCGCGCCCGACATGGCGACGATGCTCGCCTTTGTCTTCACCGACGCGCCGATCGCGGCGCCGGCATTGCAGACCTTACTGCGGGACGGCGTCGTCGACACTTTCAATGCCGTCACCATCGACGGCGATACGTCGACCTCGGACACCGTCCTCGCCTTCGCCACCGGCGCGGCGCAGGCGCCGCGCATCGCCCGCGCCCACGATCCGCGTCTCGTTCCATTCCGCAAGGCGTTCAACGCCGTGCTCGCCGATCTCGCCGAACAGGTGGCGCGTGACGGCGAGGGCGCGCGCAAACTGGTCGAGATCACGGTCGAGGGCGCGGTGTCGAAAACTTCGGCGCGCCGCATCGCGCTGTCGATCGCTAACTCGCCGCTGGTCAAGACCGCGATTGCCGGCGAGGACGCCAATTGGGGCCGCGTGGTGATGGCGGTCGGCAAAGCGGGCGAACCCGCCGATCGCGACCGGCTGTCGATCTGGTTCAATGGCATCCGCGTCGCCCATAAGGGCGCGCGCGATCCGGGCTATGACGAAGTTACCGTCTCGGCGGCGATGAAGAAGCCGGAGATTGGGCTCAAAGTGGCGCTCGGACTGGGCAAGGGCCGCGACCGCGTGCTGACCTGCGATCTGACCAAGGAGTACGTGGCAATCAACGGCGATTACCGGTCCTGACAGCGTCGGCCGGCCGATCCGCGCGGTGGATCATGCAACCGACGCCAGCGCGGTTGCGGATTCGCTGTCCGGCGTCGCCAATTCCACGCAATTGCAGCCGTTGATTTTGGCCCTATAGAGCGCCCGGTCGGCCCGGGCGATCAACGATGCCGCAGTTTCGCCGTCGACATATTGGGCGACGCCAAAACTGCACGTCACCACACCGACCGCATCGATCGCAACCTCGGCGATGACCGCGCGCAATTTCTCCGCCGCCTGAAAGGCCATCGCCCCGTCGCAACCGGGGAGCATCATGGCGAATTCCTCGCCGCCCCAGCGCGCCAGCACGTCGACGCTGCGCGCAAACTCCATCAGCAATATGAACGACGCAGTCATCACGGCAATGCGCCCCACCGCAAATTCCGGCGAGTCGCCAACGACCATCGCCGTCAAATCGAGCCATTCACTCGCGCCGTGCAGAAACCCGAACAGCGCCAGAATGGTCCAATGATCGGCGGTTCCACCAATCCTCGCGATGGTCTTGTGTCGGAACCATAGGGGAAAACCCGTGGACGGCGTTCGAATGTGGTACAGTCTCGCAAGTGTTCGTGACGATTAAGGTTTGCTGAATCGTGGGTGTTGCATTTCATCATATTCACACTTCAACGCTCGACATCGCTTACGAGGAGAGCGGCACCGCCGACGGGGTGCCGGTCTTTCTCATGCACGGCTGGCCCTACGATCCGCGCTGTTATGACAATGTGATACCGCCGCTTGCCGCCGCCTCATGCCGCGTGATTGTGCCTTATCTGCGCGGCTTCGGCCCGACGCGCTTTCTCTCCGCCGACACGCCGCGTTCCGGCCAGCAGGCGGCGCTCGGCAACGATCTCCGCGAATTGATGGACGCGCTCGCCATCGAGCGCGCCGTGCTTGCGGGCTACGATTGGGGCGGCCGCGCTGCCTGCATCGTTGCGGCGCTGTGGCCGGAGCGGGTGCGCGCCCTCGTCACCGGCAACGGCTACAACCTGCAAAACATTCCCGCCTCGGTGAAACCGCTCGATCCAGCCTCCGAGCATCGGCTGTGGTACCAGTATTACTTTCACAGCGAGCGGGGTCGAACCGGACTC